>Ga0207857_1000150_pt1 | contig 20461 bp, 18 predicted proteins | sample LuqExpMetageno22_FD_187780 | JGI IMG/M metagenome (GOLD analysis project Ga0207857, IMG submission 187780) | Tropical forest soil microbial communities from Luquillo Experimental Forest, Puerto Rico - Sample 22 (SPAdes) | ecosystem: Environmental > Terrestrial > Soil > Tropical forest ... | reverse complement strand
CCCTCCCTGCCGCAGCAGCGGGCGCTGGCCCGCGGCGCCCAGGTCGTCGTCGGCACGCCCGGGCGCGTCATCGACCACCTCGAGCGCCGCACCCTCGTCCTCGACCGGGTCCGCACCCTCGTGCTCGACGAGGCCGACGAGATGCTCCAGATGGGCTTCGCCGAGGACGTCGACCGCGTCCTGGAGTCCATCCCGGCCGGGCGCCAGGTCGCGCTGTTCTCCGCGACGATGCCCGCCGGCATCCGGCGCGTCGCCGACCAGCACCTCGTCGACCCGGTACGCGTGTCCGTCGCGCGGCCGTCGCAGACCGTCGACACGGTCCGGCAGACCTACGCCGTGGTGCCCCACCGGCACAAGGTCGGCGCCCTTGTCCGCGTGCTGGCGACGACCGACGCGGACGGCGCCATCGTCTTCGTCCGCACCCGCCAGGACGCCGAGCGCGTCGGCAGCGAGCTCGTCGCCCGCGGGCTGCAGGCCGCCTACCTGTCCGGCGACGTCGCCCAGGGCGAGCGCGAGAAGATCGTCGACCGCCTGCGCGGCGGCGCCCTGCGCGTCCTCGTGGCCACCGACGTCGCGGCGCGCGGCCTCGACGTCGAGCGGATCGGGCTCGTCGTCAACCTCGACCTGCCGCGCGGCGCCGAGCCGTACGTGCACCGGATCGGCCGGACCGGCCGCGCCGGACGCGCGGGCGAGGCCATCACCTTCATCACCCCGGCCGAGCAGCAGCGGCTGACGCAGATCGAGCGGACCACCCGGCAGCCGATCGAGCGCGTCGACGTGCCGACCCCCGCCCAGGTGTCCGCGCACCGCGTCGCCGCCCTCCTGGCGCGCGCCGACGAGCGCGCCGCCGCCGGGCGGCTCGACGTCTACCGCGACGCCGTCGCGGCGCACCTCCTGGCCCGGCCGGACGTGGACGTGGCCGAGCTGCTGGCGGTCGTCGCCGCGCTCGCGGTCGGCGACGAGGGCCCGGCCCCGCGGACCGAGCAGGGCGACGACCTCGACGACGCCCTCGCCCGCCTCGGCGACGTGCCGGAGCGCGCCCGCCGCACGGAGTCCCCCGCGCGTCAGCGCCCCGAGTCGTCGGGGCCTCGCTACCGCGTCGCCGTCGGCCACAAGGACGGGGTGCACCCCGGCGGCCTCGTCGGCGCGCTCACCAACGAGGGCGGCCTGACCGGCAAGGACATCGGCAAGATCGACATCTTCGGCAGCTTCTCGCTCATCGACATCCCCGGCGGCCTGTCGCCGGAGGCGTTCGAGCGGCTGTCACGCACACGCGTCGCCGGCCGTCCGCTGCACATCCGGATCGACTCCGGCCCGCGGGGGCCGCGCGAGGGCGGTCCGGCCGGCGCCCGACGTTCCTTCGACGCCGACCGGCCCCGCCACCACCGCACGTCTCGCCCCTGACCCCGCGAGAGTGGAGCGAACGCTGCGTGTGACGCGTCGCTCGCTCCACGTCCGTCCTCAGGCGCGGGCTGGGACCTCCACGAACGCCCGTGCCGCCGCGACGAACGAGTCGACGTCCGCCTCGGCCGTGTCCCAGGCGCACATGAGGCGCACCTCGCCGCCCGCGGCCCAGTCGTAGAAGTGCCAGCGCTCGCGCAGGTGCGCGGCGAGCTCGGCGGGCAACCGGACGAACACGGCGTTGGCCTGCGTCCGCTGCGTCACCTCGACGCCGGGCAGGGGCTCGAGGCCGGCGCGCAGCCGGGTCGCCAGCGCGTTCGCGTGGGTCGCGTTGCGCAGCCACAGGTCGCCCTCGTAGAGGGCGAGCATCTGGGCGGCGACGAAGCGCATCTTCGAGCTCAGCTGGAGGTCGATCTTGCGCAGGAACCGGATGCCCTCGGAGGCCGCCGGGTTGAGCACGACGATCGACTCGCCCAGCATGGCGCCGAGCTTGGTGCCGCCGAGGCTGAGAACGTCCACTCCGGCCTCGCCGGTCAGCGCGGCCAGCGACACCCCGAGAGACGCCGCCGCGTTCGCCAGCCGGGTGCCGTCCATGTGGACGCCCAGCCCGAGCCCGTGGGCGGCGTCCACCACCGCGCGCAGCTCGTCGACCGTGTACGCGGTGCCCAGCTCCGTCGACTGCGTGAGGGAGACGACGCCGGCATCCGCGCGGTGCTCGTCGTGCTGCCCCACGCCGTAGCGTTCGACCAGCTCCGGCGTCAGCTTGCCGTCCGGTGTCGGCACCGCGATGAGCTTGAGCCCGCCGACGCGCTCCGGCGCCGCGTTCTCGTCGGTGTTGATGTGCGCGGTCTCAGCGCAGAGCACCGCGCCCCAGCGGGGCAGCATCGACTGCAGCGCGACGACGTTGGCGCCGGTCCCGTTGAACACCGGGAACACCTGGGCGGGCCGCCCGAGGCGTTCCGACAGCACGTCCGTCAGCCGCGCGGTGTACGGGTCGGCGCCGTACGCGGTGAGGTGACCACCGTTCGCCTCCGCGAGGGCGGCGAGCACCTCGGGGTGCGCGCCGGCGTAGTTGTCCGAGCCGAAGTCGATGTGGGCGGGGTCGTGGAGGAGCGTCACACCCACAGTCTTCCGCAGCCGACGGGATGGTCCGGACGGCTCCGGGCATGCGGCCGGGCGCGCGCGCGACGAAGATCGACGACGTGTCAGAGCAGCTCGACCCCGAGGCCGCAGACGGCCGGCACGAGACGCCCACCCAGCACATGGACCGCAACTGGAACGAGCTGGTCCAGGAGCTGCGGGTGACGCAGACGGGCTCCCAGATCCTCGTGGGCTTCCTGCTCACCGTCCCGTTCCAGCAGCGCTTCACCACCCTGGACGCCTACCAGCGCGCGTTGTACCTCGTGCTGGTCGGGCTCGCCGTGCTCGCCACCGTGCTGATCGTCACGCCGGTGAGCCTGCACCGGCTCCTGTTCCGGCGACGGCTCAAGCGCGAGCTCGTCGCCGCCGGCCACGGGTTCGCGCGCGCCGGCCTCGTGGTGCTCGCGCTCGTCCTCCTGGGCGTGCCGACGCTGCTGTTCGACATCGTGGTCTCGCGCACCGCGGGCTTCGTGGCGTTCGGCGTGGTGAGCGTGCTGCTCGTCGCGTGCTGGTGGCTGGCGCCTCGCCTCGTCGAGCGGGCGGCACGCGTGGCCGCGTCCCGGGCTCCCGAGGACCCGTCGAGCCTGCCGTGATAGACCGGGTTCGCGCGGTCTTGCGCGGACCACGAGAGCCGGAACGACCACGTGAGGAGAGCACCATGACCGACCTGCCGAAGTTCACCGTCCCGTCCCTGACGCTCGATGAGGGCGCCCAGACCGCCGCCGTGCTCCAGGAGCGGCTCCACTCGCTCAACGACCTCCACCTGACGCTCAAGCACGTCCACTGGAACGTCGTCGGGCCCACCTTCATCGCGGTCCACGAGATGCTCGACCCCCAGGTCGACGCCGTCCGCACGATGGTCGACGACATCGCCGAGCGCATCGCCACCCTGGGCGTCTCCCCCGTCGGGACGCCGGGCGCGCTCGTCGCGAGCCGCACATGGGAGGACTATCCGATCGGCCGCGCGACGACGACCGCGCACCTCGCCGAGCTCGACAAGGTGTACGCCGGAGTCATCGCCTCCCACCGCTCCGCAGCGGACGCCACGGAGAAGCTCGACCCGGTCACCAACGACCTGCTCATCGGGCAGCTGCACGAGCTCGAGAAGTTCCACTGGTTCGTCCGCGCACACCTCGAGGGCGCGGACGGCGGCCTGGGCACCGCATGACCGACGTCGACGCCGACGCGGGTCTACGGGCCGCCCGGTCCCAGGCCCGCGCGGCGACGGCGAACCCCCTCGGCGCCGCCACGGCCCGGCTGCACTACGCGGCGCGGCTCGAGGACGCCCTCGACCGGCGGGTCGCCCGCGCGCTGCGTGGCAAGGGCTGGACCGTCCGGGTCGAGCCCTACCCCGGGTACGGCACGCCCCGCTGGATCCGCGTCCTCGGCCGCACCGTCCTGGCCGCGCCTCTTGTGCCCGACGAAGAGCTGCCGGGAACGGGCGCGGCCGAGGCGGGCGGCGAATGGCACGGAGCGACGGCGACCACCCTGCGGGGCTTCCGGAGCTTCTTCGTCGCCCCCGTCGCAGGGGCACGGGTCGAGGTGAGGGTCGGCTCGACGATCCACCAGCTCGTCACCGACCGCGGCGGCTACCTCGACCACGTCATCGCGGCCGACCTCGCGCCCGGCTGGCACACCATCGAGCTGCGGTCGCAGGACGGGTCGATCGCGACCGCGCCCGTGCAGGTGGTGGACCCCTCGGTCCGCACGGGCATCGTCAGTGACGTCGACGACACCGTGATGGTGACGCGCCTCCCCCGGCTCTTCATCGCGGCGTGGAACGCCTTCGTCCGGCACGAGAACGCCCGCGAGCCTGTCCCTGGCATGCCGGAGCTGTTCGAGCGGCTGCGGGCCGACGACCCTCGGATCCCCGTGCTGTACCTCTCCACGGGTGCGTGGAACGCGGCGCCCGCGGTCGGCCGATTCCTCCACCGGCACCGCTACCCGCCCGGCACCCTGCTCATGACCGACTGGGGGCCGACGAACACGGGCTGGTTCCGCTCGGGCCGCCGGCACAAGGTCACGGAGCTGCACCGCCTGTTCATCGAGTTCCCGGGCATCCGATGGGCGCTCGTCGGCGACGACGGGCAGCACGACCCCGAGGTCTACGCCGGCGCCGCCCGGCACTTCCCGTCACACGTGGCCGCCATCGTGCTGCGCCAGCTGACCTTCGCCGAGCACGTGCTCTCGACCGGCACGCCCGGGCCGACGGTCGGCGGCGCGCACGCCGAGCGGGCCGCCGCCGCCGAGCATGTCCTGGTGCTGCAGGGAGCCGACGGCTACGAGCTGGCGCTCAAGGTGGATCGCGCCGACCTGCACCTCCGCTGAGGCCCTACAGGCGCGCCTCGTCGTCCCACTCGTCGGCCGCGGAGTCCTCGTCGTCCGGCAGCAGCTCCGCCTGGCGCAGGGACCGCGGTGCGCGCCCGGCGTCACCGCCAGAGCGGGCGTCGGCCGCCTGGAGCTCGGCCTCCGACCGCGCCGGATCCGCGAGGTGCTCGGCGGCCGGGTCGGAATGAAGGTCGCGGGTGCGGTGCGTCATGCCTCGGTTCTACCCGGTTCGCCGCGCAGCCGCACCTGCCCTGGCAGACCCGCACGGGTACGGTGGCGCCATGCCGCAGGCGTCGTCGTCCCTCCCGGTCGTGCCCCCCGTGGTGCCGGTCAGCGCGGCGATGCGCCGGGCCAAGGTGCGCGCCGCCACCGAGCACACCACCGTCGGGCTCGCGCAGTCGGGTCCGGGCGGCACGGTGACGATCGCGTGCGCGTGCGGCATGACGCTCACCAACGGCCCCACCTGGTCGCTCGACGAGCACATCCGCCTGCACCGCGCCGAGGCCCGGTTCCTCGCCCTCGCCGAGGCGGCGCCCCCAGGGATCCCGCGCCTCGTGGACTGGCCGCTGGGCCAGGCCGACTGAGGCCGGGCTGTCATGCAGGTGTGGCCGGGGCAGGCCTACCCGCTGGGCGCGACGTACGACGGCGCCGGCACGAACTTCGCGCTGTTCTCCGAGGTCGCCAGGCGCGTCGAGCTCTGCCTCATGGACGACGACGGCACCGAGCTCCGCGTCGAGCTGACCGAGGTCGACGCTTTCGTCTGGCACGGGTACCTGCCCGGCATCGCCCCCGGCCAGCGGTACGGGTACCGCGTCCACGGTCCGTACGACCCCGCCCATGGCCAGCGCTGCGACCCCTCGAAGCTGCTCCTCGACCCGTACGCCAAGGCGATCGACGGACAGATCGACGGTCACGAGTCCCTCTACTCGTACCGGTTCAACGACCCCAACGCCCGCAACGTCCTGGACTCGGCGGCGCACACGATGGTCGGCGTCGTCACCAACCCGTTCTTCGACTGGGGACACGACCGCCCGCCCAAGCACGAGTACGCCGACTCGGTGATCTACGAGGCCCACGTCAAGGGCCTGACGAAGCGGCATCCGCGCATCCCCGGGGAGCTGCGCGGCACCTACGCGGCGCTCGGCCACCCCGTGATCATCGACCACCTCACTTCGCTCGGCGTCACCGCCGTCGAGCTCATGCCGGTGCACCAGTTCGTCCAGGACCCGTCGCTGCAGGCTCGTGGCCTCGCGAACTACTGGGGTTACAACACCATCGGCTTCTTCGCCCCGCACAACGGCTACGCCGCCTACACCCGCGCCGGCCAGCAGGTGCAGGAGTTCAAGGCGATGGTGAAGGCGCTCCACGCGGCCGACATCGAGGTGATCCTCGACGTCGTCTACAACCACACCGCCGAGGGGAACCACCTCGGGCCGACGCTGAGCTTCCGCGGCATCGACAACGCGAGCTACTACCGGCTCGTCGACGCCAACCCCTCGTACTACTTCGACACGACCGGCACCGGGAACTCGCTGCTCATGCGCTCGCCCCACGTGCTGCAGCTGATCATGGACTCGCTGCGGTACTGGGTCTCGGAGATGCACGTCGACGGGTTCCGGTTCGACCTCGCCGCGACGCTGGCCCGGCAGTTCCACGAGGTCGACCGGCTCTCCGCGTTCTTCGACATCGTCCAGCAGGACCCGGTGGTGTCCCAGGTCAAGCTCATCGCGGAGCCGTGGGACCTCGGCGACGGCGGCTACCAGGTGGGCGGCTTCCCGCCGCTGTGGACCGAGTGGAACGGCAAGTTCCGCGACACGGTGCGCGACTTCTGGCGCTCCGTGCCGTCGACCCTCGGCGAGTTCGCCAGCCGCATCACGGGCTCGTCCGACCTCTACGAGCACACGGGGCGCCGGCCGCTCGCCTCGGTCAACTTCGTCGTCGCCCACGACGGGTTCACGCTGGCCGACCTCGTGTCGTACAACGACAAGCACAACGAGGCCAACGGCGAGGGCAACCGCGACGGCGAGAGCTTCAACCGCTCGTGGAACTGCGGCGCCGAGGGCCCCACGGACGACCCGGCCGTCCGCGCGCTGCGCACGCGGCAGCAGCGCAACTTCCTGACCACCCTCCTGCTGAGCGAGGGCGTGCCGATGCTCGCCCACGGGGACGAGATCGGACGCACCCAGGGCGGCAACAACAACGCCTACTGCCAGGACAACGCGGTGGCCTGGCTCGACTGGGACCTGGACGACGAGCGGGCCAAGCTGCTCGAGTTCACGCGGCGCGTCGTCGGGCTGCGCCGCACCCACCCCGTGTTCCGCCGCCGCCGGTTCTTCGCCGGACGGCCGGACCACGGGGGCGAGTCCGAGCTGCTCGACATCGCCTGGTTCACCCCCGTGGGCGGCCACATGGACGACTCGGCGTGGGAGAACGTCGAGGCGCGGGCCGTCATGGTGTTCCTCAACGGCTCGGCGATCGTCGAGTCGGACGAACGGGGCGACCCCATCGTCGACGACTCGTTCCTGCTGCTGCTCAACGGGCACTACGAGGAGACGGTGTTCCAGCTGCCGGCGAAGGACTTCGGCGCCCGCTGGACCGCCGCGCTCGACACGGACGGCACCGTGCCGCCCGGCCGGGCGCTGCGCGCGCGGGCGAAGATCACGCTGACCCCCCGGTCGTGCGTCCTGCTCACGCGCCCGCCCGAGCCGACGCGGTCGCCGGAGGTCATCGTGGTCCAGGGCGCGGAGGCGACAGGCGCCGATGCGGATCAGCCCGCGGCGTCCACCAGCGCGCCGAGCCTCGACAAGGCCCGGTAGTACTTCTTCCGGTACCCGCCGGCGAGCATCTCGTCGGAGAACAGGCCGCGCTCCCCCGCGCCGCCCAGCAGCACGGGGACGTCCCGGTCGTACAGCCGGTCGACGAGCACGACGATCCGCAGGGCGATGTCCTGGCTCACCACGGGCGCCACACCGGTGAGGCCGACGAGCCCGACGCCGTCGAGCAGGGCGCCGTACCGGCTCGGATGGACGTGCGCCAGGTGGTCGAGCAGATCCCCGAAGTCGTCGAGCGTGGCCCCGGCGCGGCTCGCCACCGCGGCGCGGACCTCGTCGTCCGCCCGCCCGGGACGGTCGGTGACCGTGTGGCGGTGCCGGTAGTCCGGCCCGTCGATCCGCACCACCTCGAACCGCGCCGCCATCGCCTGGATCTCGCGCAGGAAGTCCTCGGCGGCGAACCTGCCCTGGCCGAGCGACTCCGGGAGCGTGTTCGACGTCGCAGCGAGGGCGACCCCGCGGTCCGCGAGCTCGCGCACCAGCCGGGTCATGAGCATCGTGTCGCCGGGGTCGTCGAGCTCGAACTCGTCGATGCACACGAGGGCGTGGCCGGCAAGCGCGTCGACGGTCGCGGCGAACCCCAGCGCGCCGACGAGGTGCGTGTACTCGACGAACGTGCCGTAGGCGGTGCGCTCGGTGCCCACCGCCCGCGCCAGCGAGGCGAGCAGGTGCGTCTTGCCGACGCCGAACCCGCCGTCGAGGTACACGGCAGGGCGGGCGGCGAGCCGGCGGCGGAACAGCGGCATCGCGGGCGGGCGGGTGATCGTGGTCGCGACCTCGCGCAGCCGCGCCAGCGCGGCGCCCTGCGACGGGTGCGCGGCATCCGGCCGGTAGGTGTCGAAGCTCTCTCGCGCGAAGTGCCTCGGCGGCACGAGGTCCGCCAGCAGCCGCGTCGTCGACGGCGCGGGCCGGCGCCCGACGAGCGACCCGGGCGCGCCGAGCGGCTCCGTCATCGGCTCGGCCTGCGTCACGGTCGCCCACTGTACGTCCGCGCGCCGTAGCGTCTTGCCGTGGCCGACTCCCCCGCGCTCGAGATGCTGGTCCCCGGCGCGGGGACCGTGCTGGCGGACGACGATGAGGGGCTCCTCGCGCTGTTCGACGACCCGGAGCCGCGGCCGCTTACCGGCGCGCACGTGCGGGCGATCATGATCGCCTCCCTGGACGGCGCGGCGACGGGCCCGGACGGACGCTCCGGGTCGTTGGGCGACGCAGCCGACCGGCGCCTGTTCGGCGCCCTGCGCGCGCTCGCGGACGTGGTGCTGGTCGGCGCCGGGACGGTCCGCGCGGAGGGCTACGCCGACGTGCAGGTACCGGACCGGCTGCGCGCGGTGCGCGCGGCCCGGGGGCGGCCAGAACGCGTGGAGCTCGCCGTGGTGACAGGGCGGGGCGAGCTTCCGGATGCCGTCTTCGAGGCCAGGCCGCTGGTCGTCACGACCTCGATGGCACCCGGACTTCCGGCTCTGCGGGAGCGCATCGGCGACGAGCGCGTCATCGTGGCGGACTCCACGACGCCCGGTTCCGTCGACGTCGCCGCTGGTCTGCGCGCGCTCGTCGGGCGCGGTCTGGTCCACGCCCACGCGGAGGGCGGCCCTGGCCTGCTGCGCGCGCTGCTCGCCGCCGGGCTGGTCGACGAGCTGTGCCTCACGCTCTCGCCGCTGCTCCTCGGGGACGTGACCCGCCACCGGCTGCTCGGCGACGCCGGCGCTGGCCTCGCCGAGCCGATCCGCCTGGAGCTGCTGCACCTGCTCCGCGGCGGCGACACCCTGCTCAGTCGCTGGCAGGTCGCCTAGGCTCCGGTCATGGCAGACACGATCGTGGTCCTCATCGAGGACACCCTCACCGCCGACGACGTCACCCACGTGCTCGCCCTGCACCCGGAGGAGGACCTCGCCTATCGCGTCCTCGTCCCCGCGGACACCGACCGACCGCTGCTGCCCTGGGTGGTCGACTCCCTCAGCCTCGGCAGCCTGCGCGGCGCCTGGCACCGCGCCACCGGCCACGAGCCGACGCCGAAGCAGGCCAAGGCGACGGCCGAGGAGCAGCTCGAGCGGACCGTGTCGGAGCTGCTGGCGGCGGGACGCGAGGCGACCGGCGCCGTCGTCGAGGACGACCCGCTCCCCGCCCTGCACACCGCCGTGGCCGACGGGGGCGCGCGCGAGGTGATCGTGGCGACCTACCCGCACCTCGTGGAGGACACCCTCCACCACGACTGGGCGTCCCGGGCCCGCGAGGAGCTCCAGGTCCCGGTGCTCCACCTGTACATCGGCACCAGCCAGCTCGGCTAGCGGTCCGGGGCGGGACGCACCACAGCTCTCGGACCAGCATGAACAAGGGAAGAACAGCCGACGCGATGAAGACCGCCGTCCTCCTGGCGACCTACAACGGTGCCGCGTTCCTGCGCGGCCAGCTCGACTCGCTGCGCGCGCAGTCCGCGCCACCCGACGTGCTCATCGTCCGCGACGATGGCTCCACCGATGGCACCGTGGAACTGCTTCGCGACTACCTGACCCATGACTGGCCGGTTCCGGCGATCGTCACCGTCAACGATCAGAACCTCGGATGGAAGTTCAACTTCCGAGAGCTGCTTTCAGACTTCCTCGCCAGCGACGCCGAGGCAGCCTTCTTCTGCGACCAGGACGACACATGGCATCGCGAGAAGATCGCCGCGCAGCTGGAGGTCTTCTCGCAGGACCCGGCCATCGAGCTGGTCAGCCACGACTACCTCACGCGGAACACCGCGACAGGAAGTGAGGCTGACTCGCGCCTGCTCTTCCACTTCGACGGCGAGGACGACGAGCCCTTCTCCGCCTATCCCCCCGCCGACACCAGCTATTCGCTCAGGAGCGGCTGGACGCTTGCCCTCACGCGGGGCCTGGCGGCCGACGTCGTCGCGCACTGGGGCCCCGCGCAGCATCCCGCCTACGACGCCCTGCTCACCACGCTGGCCTGTTACACGGGAACGGGCGCCAACGTCAACAGGCGGCTGGGCGACCACCTGATCCACGGCACGAACGCCACGAAGATCGCCTCGACTTCCGACACGCGGGAGAAGAACATCGCGGATCTGCAGTCAGACGAGGATCGATACTCCATCATCGCCGCGGTCCTCGAAAGGCGCGGCTCCGACCGGGCGGAGCGGGCGAGACGGAGGGCGGCCTTCTTCACCGGGCGCATCACGGTCGCGAAGAACGGGAATGTGCTGACTGCCGCCCTGTTCGTGCTCGGTCACTGGAGTCAGTACGTCAGCCTGAAGGGCCGGCTGAGAGACGTCTACTTCACCCTCAAGAAGTAGGCGGAGCCTCAGAACCCGTTCTCCGTCGTGCGCGGGTAGTAACGCGCGAAGCTCTTCACGTAGCGGCGCATCGTCATCTGCTGGCGGAGCATGCGCAGCGGGTGACGGTCGCGGGGGTTGAGGAGCGGGTTGACCACCATGCCCTGCCGATAGAGCTCGTCGACCTCGGCCCGGTCGGCGTCTCCCAGGTAGCCCAGGAGGAGGCGCCGCGGAATGACCGTGTAGAGGGCCCTGCCCCCCGCCGTCTGGCGGGACAGCGGCCGGTGCTCGACCACGTCGCTGACCAGGTAGGTCATCGGGTTCACGCCGGCGCCCTGCACGTAGAAGTGGTTGCGCCCGATGCGAGGGTTCAGCTCCAGGAAGAAGAACTCCCCGCTGGCGGGATCGCGTTTCACGTCGAAGTTGGCGAAGCCCTGGTAGTCGAGGCTGCGGAGAAAGCGCGCCGCGAGCTCCAGGATCTCCGGGTAGGGCTCGGTGATCATCGCGCAGGGAATGCCCAGCGTGCTCGGCTCGTGCTCCTGCAGGAGCACCCGTGCGGAACAGGTCAGCGCGACCGTTCCCTCGGTATCCACGTAGGCGGTGATGGAGACCATGCACGAATCGTCTCCACGAACGAACTCCTGGACGGCGAACGAGCCCTGATAGTGAACGGAGGCGAGCAGCCGGTAAAGGTCGATCAGCTCCTGGCGGCTCTGGAGGAAGTAGACCTTCTGCTTCTCCTTGAAAGCCACGCTCTCCCACTGCGCACTTTCCGTCGGCTTGGCGATGATCGGGAAGCTGAAATCGCCCGGTGGAAGCAGCGCCTCGAGTGTCGCGTCGTCAGGGGCCGGATCGCTCGGGCCGAAGGCTGAGAAGCCGACGTAGTGCGAGCGCGGCACGCGCATGCCCTGCTGCTGGGCGATCTCCTCGAAGGCTCGCTTGTCGCTCACCTGGCGAATGGTGCGCAGGGGCGGGATGGGCACCGTGAAGTAGCGCTCGAACTCCTCGCGGTGCTCGGCCAGGGTGAGGATCGACGACTCCGTGTTGGCGAGGAGGACCAGCCGGCGAGAGGGGCGCTCCTCCTTCATGGACCTGCCCAGCGCGACGAGCTGCTCGACGAGCGACTCCTCGTCCCCGGGATCGGTCAGGGCATGACGCTGCAGGATGCGGGAGTTCCTGATGGCCGGCGGAAGGTAGGCGGTGGCGAGGAGGGGCGAGACGCCGTAGGCGTCGTTGAACTCGCGCGCGAAGGCGTATTCGCTGAGCTGGCCGCCGAGAATGACGGCCTGAAAGGAGTCCGTGGGCGCGGTCACCGTCAGCTCTTCTTCGTGTGGTGGATCGCGTCTCCCAGGGAGGTCGTCGCGCGGAACGCCAGGTACCTCAGCTTGTCGACCGGCAGCGTGAACTCACCGATGAGCTCCTCGGTGAAGCCGGTCCCGAAGCGCGTCTTGAACTCGTAGACGCCGTAGCCCTCGGAGGAGGGATCGTCGATCCTGCCCTCGATGCCGTAGAAGTTGTAGCGGGTCAGGCCGTGCTCCAACGCGGTCTTGATCATGTGATCGTGCAGCAGGTGGTTTCCCCGCTCCTGCTCGTGCCCCGAGACCGCGCCCCCGATGGCGGCCACCATCTCCCAGGAGTTCTCGATGAAAACGATGCCGGAGACGCGCACCCCGTCCTCGTTCTCGGCGACGAGGAAGTGGACCTGTTCGCCGAAGGCGTCGAAGAGGCCGTAGAAGTAGTCCGACGAGCGCTGACCGAATTGCTTGCGCTCGGCGACATTGTTCATGATGTCGATGAACTGGGGCAGCTCGTCGCGCCCGAGCCTGCGCAACCGGAGCACCTTCTCCACGTGCCGCACATAGCGGCGGTAGCGGCTCGCGTAGCTGTCGCGGTAGTTCTCGAGGGTCAGATCTGTCAGGTCCTTGACATAGGCGAAGCGAATGTTGCCGCGCAGCCCCGTCTGGAAGCCCAGCGTCCAGCCGGAGTGCTTCCAGCCGTGGCGCTTCAGGCTCTCCGCGATGGCGTCGTCGCGCAGGATGTTCGGGTTGATCGTGACGAAGACGCATCCGAGCGTGCTCAGGTGACGCGAAAGCTCCTCGGTGAAGGAGCGGATGAGCCCGTCATCCGTGAAGTCCATGAGCGGTCCGGAGGAGATGTCGGCGGTGACCAGCTTCCCCTGACGCACGCTGAGCACGAAGGCCGCGTCGATGGTGCGCTCGCTCCCCTGCCCGCTGACCAGGCCGAGCAGGGAGGTCTTCCAGCCGTTGAGCTCGCGCAGCTCGGCGCCTTGGGGGGATTGCGCGAAATTGGGTCGGGAGTCGCGCGCCACGCACGTGTCGAACTCCTCAGCGGTGATCTCCTCGATCCGCCGTTTACTCTCAGCCACACCAACCTCAAGACATTCTCTGCTCATCGGGGCCAAACAGTTCAACCGTGGGTCTGGCTGAATAGTTTTACCTGCGGGCTCGGGTGAAGCCGGGGAGGCGCGCAATCACGGGCGCGACGAATTCGGACAGCTCCTTGACGTGCATGAGCTTCAGCAGACCGACGTAGACCAGCATCATGGCGACGCCCACCCCCGTGAGCGAGAGCGCGGCGCCCACGATCGTGTTCTGGCTCGCCTCGGGGAGCAGGCGCATCGCTATCCAGCCGAGCACACCGATCGTCAGGCCGGCGGCCAGGACGCGCAGGAAGGTGGAGACGACTCTCGACCCGTCGAGCGATCCGCCGAGGAGCTCCCGCAGCGAGCGCAGCCGAAGCCCCGCGCCGACGGTGAAGCTGATCGTCTGGGCGGCGGCGATACCCACCACCCACCACTGCACTGGCAGAACTGAGATGGCGAGCAGGGAGAACGCGACGCCGATCAGCGAGACGAGCAGCTGGATCCAGAAGACGGTGGAGGGGCGCCCGAACGCGAAGAAGACGCGCTGGATGAGGGCTGTCATGCCGGTGGGAATCAAACCCGCCGCGAGGGGGACGAGCACCTGCGCGATGACGTGGACGTCTTCGATCTGCAAGCCAGGGAGCAGCAGGCGGACGAGCGGGACCGCCAGGACGATGAACGCCGCCGTGAAGAAGGTGGTGAACAAGCCGATGGTGCGCAGCCCGTAGGAGAAGTCCTCGCGCACCGAGACGACGTCCCGCTGCACCGCCGCGTCGCTCATGCGCGTGAAGATGGCGGTGATGATGGAGACGGTGACAAGCGCGTGCGGGATGACGTAGATGATGTTGGCCTGGCTGAGCGCGGCATTCGCGGCCACATGAGTGAGGCCGGCGCGTTCGGCGGCGGGCTGTGCCGATGAGGCCATCTTGAAGACGACCCAGGTGGCCACCTCGCCGAGCATGAGGGCGCCGACCACCCATCCGCCCAGGCGCGCGGTGTGCCGCAAGCCCCAGCCACGCAGACCCCAGCGCGGCCGCAGGCGGATGCCGGCCCGCCGCAGCGGGATGAAGAGAACGACCGCCTGGACGGCGATGCCCAACAAGGCGGTCCCCGCGAGAAGCACGACCTGCGGCTGGCCCCAGCTTCCGCCGTAGTGGTGCCCGAAGATCGCGATGAACAGGCCGAAGCCGATGATGGAGATGACGTTGTTGAGCACCGGCGCCCACGCGAACGCGGAGAAGAGCCCGCGGGCGTTGAGCACCTGACCGAGGAGCATGTAGAGGCCGTAGAAGAAGACCTCCGGGATGCACCAGAAGGCGAAGGCGACGGCGAGCTGGGTCTGCTCGGGGGTCCAGCCATGGGTGTACAGGTTGACGAGGGTGCCGGCACCGAGCGTGAGCACGACGGTGAGCACGGCGAGCGCGCTCAGGGAGACGGTGAAGATGCGGTTGACGAACTCGTCGCCGTAGCCGCGCCCGCGCCTGTAGGCCTGGACGAACTGGGGCACGAGGATGGAGTTGAAGACGCCGGCGGCCAGGATCGTGTAAAGGAAGTTGGGCAGGTTGTTGGCCACGTCGAAGGCGTTGGCGGCGATGCCGGTGGCGCCGATCGCGGCGGTGAGGGTGGCGTTGCGGGCAAGGCCGAGGACGCGGCTGGCCAGCGTGCCCCCCGCCATGGCCATCGCCGGCCGGGAGGCAGAAGCCGAGCTCGGCTCGGCCTCCTCATGCTCGCCCGGCTCGACCTCCGTCTCGTTCGAGGAAGGGAGAACGGTCGGCTCGGCGCCGCTCGCTCCCTGTGCTTCTCCAACGGCCTGCTGCTCCCCCGAGCCGTGGCTCGGCGTGGGTCTGCCGGCGGTGGTGGGGAGGAAGGCACCGCTCTCATAGACGCCCAGGTCGAAGGCGGAGGACGCTTCGTTCACCACGATGGCGTCGGAGGCGGAGTCGAGATCGGCGGGCTCCGGGAGCGCGTCGCTGCCGCGCTTCTGGTGGTGGAGCGGGCGCTTGGCGCTCATGTCGTCCGCTTCTGAAGGGCGGGGATGCGACTCGACGAAGAGGTCGTCGCGGGAGCCTGGCAGGTGGTGTTGCCGCTTGGGTGCCGCCGAAACCATCGTCGGCTCACGCTGCTCGTCCTGCCGTTCCGCGTCGTCGTCCACCGATTCCTCTCTGCCGCCGCCATGAGAAGAGGCCCGCAGTCGGAGGTCCGCAACGGCGCCCCCAGCATAGACGACGGCCTGTTGCCGGCCGCCGTACGCATCGGGCCGCTCGTTGCTGAGCCGGTCCTCCGCGAGACGGGGTGCCGCCCGTTTACGACCCACTCGCCGAGTCGCGAGCCGCCTCGCCCCGCCGCAGGCCACGCAGCGCCCGGACCGTGCGCTTGGCGGTGGGCAGCAGGCGGCTCCACACGTCGTACGTCGGCGAGAACGGCACGTCCACGGTGCCGATCATGGCGTCCTCGTGCTTGGCCAGGCTGCGCTTGAAGTCGCTGATGCCGTCGTTGAGCAGCCCGTTGAAGTCGAAACGCGTGAGCCCGTCCTGCTGCGCGATCTCGACCGTCCGCCAGTAGGTCGGGGTCGTCGCGCGCAGCTTGCGGCCGGCCGCGTTGCCGCCGCCGTACAGCTGGAACGACGTGCGCGACGAGTTGATGCACCACGAGAAGCACACCGGCTCGCCGTCGTCGTAGGCGGCGACGAGCACGGACTGCTCGCCGAGCTCGCGGTGCACCGAGAGGTAGTACTCGTCCGAGTGGAGGGCGAAGTCGGCCCGGCGCGCGGTCTCCTTGTAGACCTCCAGCACCGCACGGACCTCGTCGTCCGTCGTCACACGCCGGATGTCCATGCCGTCGCGGGCCGCCTTGCGGATGTCGTGCCGCGGCGAACGGTCCATGTCGGCCAGCAGCTCGTCAGGGGTCTTCGTCAGGTCGAGCACGACCGTCGTCGGGACGAGCACCGTCGAGGCGCCCTGCCGGGCTCGCTCCAGGGCGACGCCGGCTCCGGCCGGCCAGTCCGGCTCGAGCGAGATCCCGATGCCGCCCACGTTCGCCCTGCACCAGGCCACGACCGCCGCCGCCACGGCGGCCCGCCGCTCGTCGAGACCCGCCGGGTCGTCGTCCCCGGCGACCACTGGCCCGCGCGGCACGTACGAGAGCCGCCCGAACGGCGCCGGCAGCCGGCGCACGAGCACCTGCGCGAGCCCGACGAGCACGCCGCCGTCGGTCACCCGGAGCCGGTGGGGCGTCCACGCCCCCGCGGCCTTGACCTGGCCCCATCCCCACAGCTGCAGCGGGTGCCCGCCGAGCGCCTGGACCTCGCGGTCCCAGGCGTCGCGGTCCGTGACGAGATCGGCCGTCAGCGCGGTCGGCGCCACGTCAGGCCTCGCTCTCCCGCCGGTCGCCGGACCAGTCGGTGTGGAAGGTGCCCTCCCGGTCGACGCGCTGGTACGTGTGGGCGCCGAAGAAGTCCCGCTGTGCCTGCGTGAGGGCGGCGGGCAGCCGCTCGGCGCGCACGGCGTCGTAGTACGCGAGCGACGAGGCGAACGCGGGGGCCGGCACGCCGTGGGTCGCGGCAGCCGCCACGATCCGCCGCCACGCCGCCACGCCGTCGCCGACGACGCCCGTGAAGTACTCGTCGGCCAGCAGCAGCGGCAGCTCCGGGTCGCGGGCGTAGGCCTCGGTGATCCGGTTGAGGAGCTTCGCGCGGATGATGCAGCCACCGCGCCAGATCCGGGCCATCGCGCCGCGGTCGATGCCCCAGCCGTACTGGGCCGAGGCCGCCGCGATCTGGTCGAAGCCCTGCGAGTAGGCGACCACCTTCGAGGCGTACAGGGCGGCACGCACGTCGTCGACGAACGCCGCCTCGTCGGCGACGGCCCAGGGCTCGGCGTGCGCCGGGAGCACGCCCCGCGCGGCGTCTCGCTGCGGCACTCCGCCCGACAGGCCGCGGGCGAAGGTCGCCTCCGCGATCCCGGTGACCGGAACGCCGAGGTCCAGGGCGTTCTGCACCGCCCAGCGGCCGGTGCCCTTCTGCTCGGCGCGGTCCAGCACCACGTCGACGAAGGCCTTGCCGGTCTCCGCATCGGTGTGCGCCAGCACGTCGGCCGTGATCTCGATGAGGTAGGACTCCAGGTCGCCGGCGTTCCAGGACGCGAAGGTCTCCCCGACGCGCGACGCCGACCAGCCGAGGCCCTGGCGCAGCAGGTCGTACGCCTCGCCGATGAGCTGCATGTCGGCGTACTCGATGCCGTTGTGCACCATCTTGACGAAGTGGCCGGCGCCGTCGGGGCCGACGTGCGTGCAGCACGGCTCCCCGTCCACGTGCGCGGAGATGCTCTCGAGGATCGGTCCCAGGGTGGCGTACGCCTCGGCCGTGCCGCCGGGCATGATCGACGGCCCGTTGAGCGCGCCCTCCTCGCCGCCCGACACCCCGGTGCCGACGAAGTGCAGTCCCATGGCCCGCAGCGCAGCCTCGCGGCGCACGGTGTCGGGGAAGTGCGCGTTGCCCGCGTCGACGACGATGTCGCCCGCCTCGAGCAGGGGCGTCAGCTCGTCGATCACCGCGTCGGTGGCGTGGCCGGCCTTGACCATGACGACGACCGTGCGCGGCCGGGCCAGGCTCCCGACGAACTCGGCCATGGACGACGACGGCACGAACATGCCCTCGTGCCCGAACTCCGCGACCAGCGCGTCGGTCCGCTTGGGCGACCGGTTGTGCACGGCCACCGCGTAGCCGTGACGTGCGAGGTTGCGCGCCAGGTTCCGGCCCATCGTCCCGAGGCCCGTCACACCGATCTGCGCGGGTGTCTGCACGGCGTCCGCCATCAGTGGGCTCCTTCGTGTCGTCCCGGGGCGCACCGTGCCGCGCCTCAACTGCGACCACTGCAGCGACCGCCGGCCACGCGACGTGCGCCCGGGCCAGCCTAGTGCGGACGGGCGACGCCCCGGCGCGCCGGATGCGGCCTCGCGTGGCACACGCCTACTGTCACCTCGTGCCTGTCCCCGAGGACGTGCCTGCGGAGTTCATCACCGCGCTCCGCTCGCTGCGCGCCGTGAGCGTCCGCCCTGAGATCGTGCTGACAGAGGTCCCCGGACCTGGCCGCATCGCGCCCTTCTCGGCCGCACTGACCGCCGAGGTGCGCACCGCGCGCCGCACGGTCGGCGCCGACGAGCTGGCGTCCGGCAGGTTCGTCGTGCTCCACGACCCGGCAGGCCAGGAGGCCTGGGAGGGCCGGTTCAGGCTCGTCACGCTGGTGCGCACGGCGGTCGAGCCCGAGGTGGGCACCGACCCGCTGCTGGCCGAGGTCGCGTGGAGCTGGTTCATGGACGCGCTCGCCGCTGCGGGCCCGGGGGCCCACGCGGCGGCCGGGACGGTCACCCGCGTGCTGTCGCACAGCTTCGGCTCGATCGAGCGCACCGAGGAGAGCAGCGAGCTCGAGATCCGCGCCTCCTGGACCGCGGACGACGAGAACCTCGCGCCGCACCTCCTCGCGTGGACCGGGCTCCTCTGCACCGCGGCCGGCCTCGAGCCGCTCCCCGAGGGCGTCACGCCACTGCCGCCGCGTCGCTGATCATCCATGGCGGGTATCAAGGCCGGCGCGGCTCTTGCCGATGTGGGCGTTGTGACCATCGACCCGGCGCGCCACGAACTCGTCGGCGTCCGCCCGGTGGTGCCACGCCAGGCGCCACCCGAGGTACGCCAGCCGATGTGCATCGTCGTCGCGGAGATCGGCGACGGCGAGGGCGAGAACCTCGTGCGCGCACTGCACCGGCGTGGGCTCCCCCGCGTGGTCGTGCTCGCGCGTCGCGCCCACGACCGCGACATCCTCACGCTGCTGGCGGGCGGCGTCCGGGGCACGGTGGTCGGCGAGACGGACGCGATGCCGATGCCCCCGATGGCACGCGAGGAGATCGTCAACCGCCCCGACCTGTCCGATCGCGAGATCGAGGTGCTCCGGCGCGTGGCGGACGGCCACTCCAACCGCGAGATCGGCACCGAGCTCGGACTGTCCGCCCTCACCGTGAAGAGCCACCTGGCCCGGATCTCGCGCAAGCTCGGCACCGGCGACCGCGCCCAGCTCGTCGCGATCGCGATCCGAGCCGACGTTCTGGACTGACCCCCGCCCGGCGCGGGGTGCGCGGGACCGGGTCCTGCCTCGCCTACGGTGAAGTCCGTGAGTTTCGAGGGCACCGACGGAGACGACGACGCCGTCGTCCCCGGGGACGACGGAGCGCTGGACGACGAGGCGACGGCCGGACACCCCGTCGTCCCGTTGCTCGAGCCCGCGGACGGCGTCCCCGCTGTCATCGACTCCCCGGCGGCGCTCGCCGCCGCGATCGCCGCCTTCGAGTCGGGCACCGGCCCCGTCGCCGTCGACGCCGAGCGGGCGTCCGGCTACCGCTACGGCCAGCGCACCTACCTGGTCCAGCTGCGGCGCGAGGGCGCGGGCACCGTCCTCATCGACCCCGTGGCGCTGCCCGATCTCTCGGGGCTCTCGCGCGCGCTCGTCGGCGTCGAGTGGGTGCTGCACGCGGCGTCGCAGGATCTCCCGGGCCTCGCCGAGCAGGGGATGCACCCGTCGCGGGTCTTCGACACCGAGCTCGCCGCGCGACTGCTCGGCATGGAGCGCGTGGGCCTGGCCGCCGTCGTGGCGGAGACGCTCGGCCTCGGCCTGGCCAAGGAGCACTCGGCCGTCGACTGGTCCACCCGTCCGCTGCCCCTCGAGTGGCTGCGGTACGCCGCGCTGGACGTCGAGCTGCTGGTTCCGGTGCGCGAAGTGCTCGCCGACCGGCTCGCCGAGGCCGGCAAGGCGGTCTGGGCGGCCGAGGAGTTCGAGGCGGGGCGGACGGCACCGCCGCCGGCGGTCAAGGCCGACCCGTGGCGCAGGGTGTCCGGGCTGCACGCGATCCACGACGCCCGGCGGCTGGCGGTGGTCCGGTCGCTGTGGGAGACGCGGGACCACAACGCGCGGCAGCGGGACATCGCCCCCGGCCGGGTGCTGCCGGACCGCGCGATCGTCGCTGCCGCCGAGGCGCTCCCCCACTCGGTGCCACAGCTCGTCGCGCTCCCGGCATTCGCCGGCAAGGGCACGCGTCGTCGCGCGGCGCTGTGGCAGGGGG
>Ga0207857_1000149_pt1 | contig 20510 bp, 15 predicted proteins | sample LuqExpMetageno22_FD_187780 | JGI IMG/M metagenome (GOLD analysis project Ga0207857, IMG submission 187780) | Tropical forest soil microbial communities from Luquillo Experimental Forest, Puerto Rico - Sample 22 (SPAdes) | ecosystem: Environmental > Terrestrial > Soil > Tropical forest ... | reverse complement strand
GCTCGACGAGAAGGTCTCGGCGGTCGTCAACGAGCACGACCTCGCGGTGGTGTCGGTGCTGTCCGGCAACCGCAACTTCGAGGGGCGCATCAACCCCGACGTCAAGATGAACTACCTGGCCAGCCCGCCGCTCGTCATCGCGTACGCGCTGGCCGGCACCATGGACTTCGACTTCGAGACCCAGCCGCTCGGCCGCACCGAGGACGGGGCGCCGGTGTTCCTGCGGGACATCTGGCCGACCCCCGACGAGGTGCAGGCGACGATCGACGCCTCGATCGACCGGCACATGTTCACCGAGGACTACGCCGACGTGTTCGCCGGCGACGAGCGGTGGACCTCGCTGCCGACGCCGGAGGGGGACACCTTCGGCTGGGACGGCGACTCGACGTACGTCCGCAAGCCCCCGTACTTCGAGGGGATGGGCGCCACGCCCGAGCCCGTGACGGACATCGCGGGCGCGCGGGTGCTCGCGAAGCTGGGCGACTCGGTCACCACCGATCACATCAGCCCCGCGGGCTCCATCAAGCCGGGCAGCCCGGCCGCGCAGTACCTCGAGGCGCACGGCGTCGAGCGCAAGGACTTCAACTCCTACGGCTCGCGCCGCGGCAACCACGAGGTGATGATCCGCGGCACCTTCGCCAACATCCGGCTGCGCAACCAGCTCGTGCCGGGCGTCGAGGGCGGCATGACGGTGAACCTCCTGACCGGCGAGCAGACGACGATCTACGACGCCTCCGTCGCGTACCAGGAGTCGGGCGTGCCGCTCGTCGTGCTCGGCGGCAAGGAGTACGGCTCCGGCTCGTCGCGCGACTGGGCGGCGAAGGGCACCAGCCTCCTGGGCGTCAAGGCGGTCATCGCGGAGAGCTTCGAGCGGATCCACCGGTCGAACCTCATCGGCATGGGCGTGCTGCCGCTGCAGTTCCCCGAGGGATCGACCGCCGACGGCCTGGGCCTGGACGGCGCGGAGACGTTCGAGATCACCGGCATCGCGGCCCTCAACGACGGGACGACGCCTCGCACTGTCGCCGTGCGCGCGACGAAGGAGGACGGCTCGGTCGTCGCGTTCGACGCCGTGGTGCGGATCGACACCCCCGGCGAGGCCGACTACTACCGCAATGGCGGCATCCTGCTATACGTGCTGCGGCAGGTCGCAGGAGTCTGAAGCCGATTCGCAACCTGATCATGAGCAAGGCACGCCCCGCCGCCGACATGATCCCGGCATGGGACGCAGGGGAGCGGTGGCGGGGCTGGTCACGTGCGTGCTCGCGCTCGGCGCCTGCGCCGGAGCGGGCGACCCCGTGAAGACGATCCCGCCGGGTGGCGACCGATCGGCGCACGGCCTGCAGATGGGTGCCGGCGTGCGCGTTGCGGTGGCGCTCGACAGTGCGACGGCTGTCGATCCCGTCGTCAGAGCCACCTGGCGCGCCGGCTTCGCCGCCCTGGCGGCGTCCGGCGACCGCACCGGCACGGTGGTGTCGCCGGCGAGCTTCCTCGTCGCGCTGGCGATGCTCGCCGAGGGGGCCGACGGCTCGAGCGCCGCGACGCTGGACGAGGTGCTCGGCGCCCCGGGCCAGGCGCGAACTGACGCGGTGAACGCCCTGACGGCGGCCCTCGCGCGCTACGAGGGCGACCCGGCCACCGTGCAGGCGAAGGAGCTGCCCGAGAGGCCTGTCGTGCACGTCGCCAACCAGGTGGTGGTGGACGACAACTGGCGGATCACGGAGGCCTACCTCGACCGGCTCGTCACCGGGTACGGCGCGGGCGTGCTTGTCACGGACCTCTCATCGGACGTCGGCACGAAGGACCTCGACGCGTGGGTCAACAAGCACACCGGCGGGCTCGTGAAGAAGTCGGCCATCGTCCCCGACCCGATGCTGGCGCTGGTGCTCCAGAACGCGGTCGCGCTGGCCGCCCGCTGGCAGCAGCCGTTCGACGCGAACGGCACCAGCAACCAGGAGTTCACGCTGCCCGGCGGCGAGCATGTGACGGTCCCGACGATGCACGAGAGCGGCAGCTTCGCATACGTCCAGCGGGACGGCTGGCGCGCGCTGCGGCTGCCCTACACCGCAGATCTGCACGCCGACGTGATCCTGCCCCCGGAGGGCTCGGCGGAGGCGGCCGACCCCGCGACGGCGGACCCGGCCACGGTGGCCACCCTCGTCGCCGCGCTCGACAGGGCGCAGAACCAGGACGCGTTGGTCGCGCTGCCGAAGCTCGACATGACGACGAAGGTTGACCTGCTCGGCTCGGTCACCGCGATGGGTCTCGGCCAGCTGCGCGACCCCGGCACCGCAGGACTGGACGGCATGCTCGAGCAGCCGCACCCGCCGCTGTACCTCGGCCAGGCGTGGCAGCAGGCGGTGCTCAAGGTGGACGAGGAGGGGACGCGCGCCGCGGCGGTCACCGAGCTGGGGGTGACCATGGGCAGCGCGCCGGCGATACCGCCCGTCCAGTTCCTCGTCGACCGGCCGTACCTGTTCGTCGTCGGCGACGGCGCGACGGGTTGGCCGCTGTTCCTCGTCTCGGTGCTCGATCCTCGAAGCTGACGTCGCCGCTGGTCATCCGGGGCCTCCCTGAACGTGCCGCGCCAGGTCGCCCGCGTCTTGAGGCCGAACCGCAACGCGCCGGGCGCAAGGAACGCGCGGTCGCCGACATGATCCCGGCATGGGACGCAGGGGAGCGGTGGCGGGCCTGGTCATGTGCGCGCTGGCGCTCGGCGCGTGCGCGGGTGAAGGTGCCCCGGTGAAGACGATCTCGCCGGGCGGGGACCGGAGTGCGCACGGGCTGCAGACGGGGTCGGGGGAGCGCGCCGCGGCGGTCACCGAACTCGGAATCGCGGCGTCGAGCGGGCGGATCGGGACGCCGGAGCCGTTCCTCGTCGACCGGCCGTTCCTCCTCGTCGTCGGCGACGGGCAGACCGGGTGGCCGCTATTCCTCGCCTCGGTGCTCGACCCCCGGGGCTGACGTCGTCGCTGCTCAGCCGGGACGTCCCGCGAAGAGGCGACCGTTTGCCCTGGACGTGCGGGGCCGGTCGGGACCAGGGTTGACGTCGTGAGCTCCTCCGCTCCCACGCTGTCCCTGCGCGGGGTCCGCAAGGTCTACCCCACCTCTCCCGCCCCGGTCGTCGCCGTCGACCGCATCGACCTCGAGGTCGGCGCCGGCGAGATCGTCGCCGTCCTCGGCCCCAACGGCGCCGGCAAGACGACGACGCTCGACATGGTGCTCGGGCTCATCGCGCCGACCGAGGGGACCGTCGAGGTGCTCGGCGGCACGCCGGAGTCGGCGGCCCGGGGCGGCCGGGTGTCGGCCGTGCTCCAGTCCGGCGGCCTGCTGCGAGACCTCACCGTCGGTGAGACCGTCCAGGCGATGGCGGCGCTGCACCGCGCCGAGTCCCGCGTCGAGAGCGTGATGGCGCGCGCGGGCGTCACGGAGCTCGCCAAGCGCAAGGTGCGCGCGTGCTCCGGCGGCGAGCAGCAGCGGCTCCGGTTCGCCCTCGCGCTGCTGCCGGACCCGCAGATGCTCGTCCTCGACGAGCCCACGGCCGGGATGGACGTCGGCGCGCGCCGCTCCTTCTGGGAGACGATGCACGAGGAGACCCGCGAGGGCCGGACGGTGCTCTTCGCGACGCACTACCTCGAGGAGGCGCAGTCGTTCGCGCCGCGCACGGTGCTCATCGACCGCGGCCGGATCCTCGCCGACGGGCCGACCGCCGAGCTGCGCGCGCTCGTCGGCGACCGCTCGGTGGTCGCGACCGTGCCTGGCGCCGAGGACGGCGCCCTCGACCGGCTACGGGCGGTGCCCGGGGTGCGCGAGGTCCACCGCGAGGGCGACCGCGTCACCGTGAACGGCACGTCCTCCGACGACGTCGCCCGGCTGCTGCTCACGCAGATGGGTGGCCACGACCTGGAGATCGCGGCCCCCACGCTGGAGTCGGCGTTCCTCACGCTGACGGGGGAGGGGGAGGCCCGGTGAACCCGACATACCTGCGGATCGACCTGGTCCGCCAGCTGCGCGACGGGATGTACATCTCGTTCGTCATCGGGCTGCCTGTGGTCATGTACGTCCTGTTCGGCACCGCGTTCGGCGCCGGCAGCGAGGCCGTCGGGCGTGGCGACACCCGGTTCTACGTCATGACCGCGATGGCGGCGTACGGCGCGTCGATCGGCGCGACGGCGATCGCCGCTTCGGCCGCCATGGAGATGCTGCAGGGCTGGGGCCGGCAGCTCGCCCTCACCCCGCTGCGGCCGCCGGGGTTCGTCGCCACCAAGGTCGTCGTCGCGCTCACCGTCTCGGCCGTCGGGGCGCTGGCGGTGACCGTGGTCGGCGCGGCCACCGGCGCGCACGCGAGCCCGCCGTGGGTGTGGCCGGTGACGTTCCTGGTCACGTGGCTCGGCTCGTCGCTCTTCGCGCTGTACGGGCTGGTCATCGCGCAGCTGTTCCACTCCGAGACCGCGATCGGCGTCGCCTCGGCCTCGCTCGTCGTGTGGGCGTTCTTCGGGAACCTGTTCGTGCCGCTCTCCGGGACCGTGCAGCAGATCGCGCGCTGGACTCCGATGTACGGCTACGCCGGCCTGGCGCGCTGGCCGCAGATGCAGGGGGTGTCGCCGACCGGCGACTTCACCGACCCGATGTGGGCGCTCGTCCTCAACTGGGTGGCGTGGGCCGTGATCTTCGCGGGCCTCGCGGTCTGGGCGACCCGGCGCGGGCGCGCCCGGCAGTAGCGCGTCAGCCGAGGTCGGCGGCGATCTCCCGCTCCGCGTGGGCGCCTGCCGCTGCGAGCCCGGGGTGCTCGACGGGGTGGGCGACGTAGGCCGGGACGAGCGCGGCGGCCCATCCCCGGGCTCGGGTGCGGAGCGCGGCGAGCTCGTCGTCCGAGCACGACGAGGCGACAGCGTAGGCCGCCCAGAACCGCGCGCGCCCCGCCGAGGTGAAGGTCGCCCACGTGGTGCCGAGGTCCGAGGCCGGGTCGCCCGCGGTGACGTCCCCGAAGTCGAGGAGGGCCGTGAGGTGGCCCCGGTCGGTCAGCAGGTTCGCCGGGTGGGGGTCGCCGTGCAGCCACACGGGCGCGCGGTCCCACGCCGACGCCACCAGGCCCGCGTGCCAGGCGGCCCGCAGGGTGGGGTGGGCGGCCAGCCGCTGGGAGACGACCTCGTGGCGCGCGGCCATCGGCACGCCCCGGAACGGGTTGACGGGCGGGTCCGCCGGCGCCGGCCGGTGCAGTGCGGCGAGCGCAGCCGCGAGCTCGTCGGCAAAGGCGTCGCGGTCGCCAGGCGTCAGCTCGTCGGAGGGCGTCCCGGGCAGCCACGGCACGACGCTCCACGCCCACGGGAAGCCCGCCCCCGGGCGGCCGGTGCGCACCGGCGCGGGGACGGCCACCGGCAGGAGCGGCGCCAGCTCGGGCAGCCACCGCTGCTCGTGCACGACGAGGGGGGCGGCGACGGCGCGTGCCGGCAGGCGCACGGCCAGGTCGTCGCCGAGGCGGAAGGTCACGTTGTCCCAGCCGTGCGCGGCCCGGACCAGCGGCAACGCGGCGAGGTCCGGGTGCTGCTCGGCCAGGAGGGCGTGGACCAGCGGCTCGTCGATCTCCAGCTCGTGCAGCGGGTGGGTCACGGCACGATCGTCCGGCCGGGGGACCAGGGGCGGGTCCACCCGAGCGCGTCGAAGAGGCCGTCCAGGACCATCGCGGTGAAGCCCCACACGAGCACGCCACCGACCTCGAACGCCGGAGTGCGGAAGGTGCCGCCGCCGCGCCGGTGCTCGACGACCGCGCGGTTGACCGGGTCGAGGAGGTCGGCGACCGGGATGCGGAACACGTCCACCGTCTCGGCGTGGTCCACGGCGGCCACGGCCGACGGGCGCGCCCACCACGCCGGGACGGGCGTCACGCGGTGGTTGCTCACGGGCAGCGCCAGGTCGGCCAGCGTGCCGAGCACCTCGACGCCCGTCGGGTCGAGCCCTGTCTCCTCGACGGCCTCCCGCACGGCGGCCTGCTCGGGCGTCTCGCCCGGCTCGAGCCCGCCGCCGGGGAACGAGACCTGGCCGGGGTGGTGGCCGAGCGTCGCCGAGCGCCGCTGGAGGAGCACGTCCAGCTCGGCGGGGACCGGGCCCTGCGCGCGGGCCGGGAGGTCGTCGAGCGTGCCGAACAGCACGAGCACCGCGGCGTGCCGCGCGGTGGCGGGAGCGGCCAGCGCGCGCGTCGCGTCGACGCGCCACTCCACGCCGCGGCGCACCAGCGCGACGAGCTCGTCGCGCGCCCCCGGCAAGCCGGTCATCGCAACGCCGCGGAGGTGGCCTGTGGCGATGTGACCTGCGCGGCGAAACGGGTGGCGAGTGCGCTGCCGGCCGCGACCAGGCCCGGCAGGGCCGTCGCGCCGTCCGAGCGGATGCGCCCGATCTCGTCGTCGGACAGCTCGGAGACCATGTCCGGGGTGGACAGCCACAGGTCGAGGTGGCTCGCCTCGAGCTCGACGTGGAACTGGATGCCGAGCGCGGAGCCGTACCGGAAGGCCTGGACGGGCGTCGTCGGCGTCGAGGCGAGCAGCGTGGCGCCCTCGGGCAGCTCGACCGCGTCGGAGTGCCAGTGCAGCACCGTGGGCGACGAGCCCTCGGGGCCTAGGGCGGACAGCAGCGGGTCGTCGGCCACGAGGTCGACCGGGCCGAAGCCGATCTCCTGGCCGGCGCGGCGGAACAGCGACGAGCCGAGCGCCAGGCCGAGCAGCTGCATGCCCAGGCAGACGCCCAGCACGGGGAGGTCCGCCACGACCGCCGCGGCGATGAGGCGGGTCTCGCTTGCCAGGCCGGGATGGCCGCGGACGTCGTCGGCGTCCATGGGGCCGCCCATGACGACGAGGCCGGCGATCTCGTCGGGCCCGGGAAGCCGGGCCTCGGGGTCGTCGACCACCGTGCGGATCCGGTACGGGACGCCGAGCAGCCGCCCGATGACCCCGGGGCCCTCGTGCGGCGCGTGGGTGAGGACCAGGACGGGCTTGGGCTCGCCCGTCCCGTCCGCGGCGGGGTTCACCAGCCGTCCGGCAGCGGCCGGCCCTCGTCGAACCCGGCGGGCGACTGCAGCCCGACGACCGCCTTCTCGTAGAACTCCGCGAGGTTCGCCGCCCCGACGTACGTCGCCGCCGAGCGCACGCCCGCGGTGATCTGGTCCAGCAGGTCCTCGACGCCGGGCCGTTGCGGGTCCAGGTACATCCGGGAGGAGCTGATGCCCTCCTCGTAGAGCGCCTTGCGCGCGCGGTCGAAGGCCGAGCCGCCGCGCGTGCGCGCCGCCACCGCCCGCGCCGACGCCATGCCGAAGCTCTCCTTGTACAGCCGGCCGTCGTTGTCGGTGCGCAGGTCGCCGGGGGACTCGTGGGTCCCCGCGAACCACGACCCGATCATCACCTGGGACGCGCCGGCCGCCAGGGCGAGCGCGACGTCGCGCGGGTACCGCACGCCGCCGTCGGCCCACACATGCCGGCCGAGCCGGCGGGCCTCGGTGGCGCACTCGAGCACGGCGGAGAGCTGGGGGCGCCCGACCGCGGTCATCATGCGCGTGGTGCACATCGCGCCCGGGCCCACGCCGACCTTGACGACGTCGGCCCCGGCGTCGACCAGGTCGCGCACGCCGTCGGCGGTGACGACGTTGCCCGCGACGACGGGCACCTGCGGGTCGAGCGAGCGCACCGCGGCCAACGCCTCGAGCATCTTGCGCTGGTGGCCGTGGGCGGTGTCGACGACGAGGACGTCGACGTCGGCCTCGAGCAGCTCGGCGGCCTTCCGCTTGGGGTCGCCGTTGATGCCGATGGCCGCGGCGACGCGGAGGCGGCCCTGGTCGTCGAGCGCCGGCGCGTAGATCGAGGACCGCAGCGCGCCCACCTGCGTGAGCACGCCGACGAGGCGCCCGGCGGGGTCGATCACCGGCGCGAACCGGCGGCGTGCCCGGTAGAGCTCGTCGAAGGCCGCGCGCAGGCCGGCGGGGCCGCCCTCCTCGATGACCGCGAGCTCGATCGTCGTGGGCTCGTGGGCCATCACCTCGGCGACCTGGGTGTACCGGTCGACGTCCGCGGCGTCGGCCGCGGTCAGCACGCCGACCGGCCGTCCGTCCTCGACGACCACGACGGCGCCGTGCGAGCGCTTGCCCATGAGCGCCACGGCCTCACCGACCGTGTCGTGGCCCTTGACCGTTACCGCGGTCTCCACCACGGCGTGCGAGTGCTTGACCTTGGCGACCGCCTCGGCGACGACGTCGGAGGGGATGTCCTGGGGGAGCACCGCCAGGCCGCCGCGGCGCGCCACCGTCTCCGCCATCCGGCGGCCTGCGACGGCGGTCATGTTGGCGACGACCACCGGGATCGTCGTGCCCGTCCCGTCGGTGGTCGCGAGGTCGACATCGAACCGGCTGGACACCTCGGAGCGGGACGGGACGAGGAAGGCGTCACCGTAGGTGAGGTCGTGAGTGGCCTGGTGGCCGGGCAGGAAGCGCATGGCAACCCCCTTTCGAGCCATCGTAACCGGGCCCTCCGCGCCGACGTCGGGCGAGGTGGGACGGTGATGGTCCGGTGCGGGTCGGGCTCGTCGGTACGCCTGAGCGCCACTGACGCCTTACAGTGGACGGCCGGGCGTGTGGCACGCCCGACGCCCGCCCGAGCCGTTGGTGGGCAGCGTCGCTCAGGGGAGCACGGAGGTGGGTGTGGGCCTGCTCGAGGCGATCCACTCGCCCGCCGACGTGCGGCGCCTTTCGTCGCGCCAGGTCGACGCGCTCGCCGCCGAGATCCGGCGGTTCCTCGTCCAGCAGGTCTCGCGCACCGGTGGACACCTCGGACCCAACCTCGGCGTCGTCGAGCTGACCATCGCGCTGCACCGCGTCTTCGACTCGCCGCGGGACACCATCGTCTTCGACACCGGCCACCAGGCGTACGTCCACAAGCTCCTCACCGGGCGCACCGACTTCTCGCGGCTGCGTCACTCCGGCGGCCTGTCGGGCTACCCGAACCGGGCCGAGTCGGTCCACGACGTGGTGGAGAACTCGCACGCCTCCACCGCGCTGAGCTGGGCCGACGGCATCGCCAAGGCCAACGAGGTCACGGGCCACCCGCAGCGGCACGTCGTCGCCGTCATCGGCGACGGCGCGCTGACCGGCGGCATGGCCTGGGAGGCGCTCAACAACATCGCGGCCGGCCAGGACCGTCGCCTCGTCGTCGTCGTCAACGACAACGGCCGCTCCTACGCCCCGACGATCGGCGGCCTGGCGCGCCACCTGGATGCCCTGCGCACCGCGCGGTCGTACGAGTCGGTGCTCTCATGGGGCAAGGCGACGCTCCGCCGGTCCGGGCCGCCCGGACGCATGGCGTACGACGCGCTGCACGGGCTGAAGAAGGGCGTCAAGGACATCGTCGCCCCCCAGGGGATGTTCGAGGACCTGGGCCTGAAGTACGTCGGCCCGGTCGACGGGCACGACGAGCGAGCGGTCGAGCAGGCGCTCCGGCACGCGAAGACGTACGGCGGCCCGGTGATCGTGCACGTCATCACGGAGAAGGGCCGGGGCTACAGCCCCGCCGAGGAGGACGTGGTCGACCGGTTCCACGCGGTCGGCCAGATCCATCCGGAGACCGGCCTGCCCGTGGCGCCGTCGCGGTTCGGGTGGACCGGCGTGTTCGCCGACGAGATCGTGCGGATCGGGCGTCGCCGCCCGGACGTGGTCGCGATCACCGCGGCGATGCTGCAGCCCGTGGGGCTCGCGCCGTTCGCGGCGCAGTTCCCCGGCCGGGTGTTCGACGTCGGCATCGCCGAGCAGCACGCGGCCGCATCGGCCGCGGGCATGGCGTTCGGCGGGCTGCACCCGGTGGTCGCGGTCTACGCGACGTTCCTCAACCGCGCCTTCGACCAGATGCTCATGGACGTGGCGCTGCACCGCGCCGGCGTGACGTTCGTGCTCGACCGGGCCGGCATCACGGGCGACGACGGCCCGAGCCACAACGGCATGTGGGACATCGCGATGCTGTCCATGGTGCCGGGCCTGCGCCTGGCGGCGCCGCGCGACGAGGACACGTTGCGGGTCGCCCTGCGCACCGCGGTCGACGTGGACGACGCCCCGACCGTCATCCGGTACCCCAAGGGCCCGGTGCCCGAGCCGCTCGCCGCGCTCGAGGACGTCGACGGGGTGGACGTGCTGGCCCGCCACGACGGCGCGACGCCTGACGCCCGGCGCGTGCTCGTCGTCGGCATCGGCCCCATGGCTCCGACCGCGATGGAGACCGGGCGCCTGCTCGCGGCGCACGGGTTCGCGGTGACCGTCGTCGACCCCCGGTGGGTGCTTCCCGTCCCGGCGGCCCTCGTCAAGCTCGTCGGCGAGCACGACCACGTGGTGTGCATCGAGGACGGGCTGGTCGACGGGGGAGCGGGCGCCCTGCTGGGCCAGCGCGCCCGTGAGCAGGGCATCAGCACGCCGGTACGGGCGTTCGGCATCCCGCGTCAGTTCCTGGCGCACGCGACGCGCGACGAGCTCGTCGACACGCTGCGCCTGCGGCCGAACGACATCGCCGGCGACACCCTCGCCGTCCTCGACGAGCCCCGGTAGGTCCCCGCGGGGACGATGGTCCCGAGACATCCCATGTATTTTAGGGATACCTTCGTGACCAGCGTCAATGCCCGGCGACGTCGACCCGAGGGGGACCATGCCCAGCGACACGCGCGCACGTGAGGCCGCGGAGACTTTGCCGGGCGCCTGGTTGGGATTCGTCGGCGGGCCGTGGGTCGACGACGTCGACGTGCGCGACTTCCTGCAGCGCAACTACACGCCGTACACCGGCGACGCGAGCTTCCTCACCGGCGCGACCGAGCGCACCCGCGGGCTGTGGTCGACGGTCGAGGGCCTGGTCGCGGCCGAGCGCCTCGGCGGGTACCGCGTCGACCCAGGGACCCCATCGCGCATCACCTCGCACGGGCCGGGCTACGTCGACAAGGCGCACGAGCTCGTCGTCGGCCTCCAGACCGACGAGCCGCTCAAGCGGGCGATCATGCCGAACGGCGGCTGGCACGCGGTGCGCCAGGCGCTCGAGGAGCACGGCTACGAGGTGCCGGCGGGGCTCGACGAGGTCTACACCACCTACCGCAAGACGTTCGGCGACGGTGTCCTCGACGTATACCCGCCCAACGTCCGGGCCGCGCGCAGCGCGCAGATCATCACGGCCCTGCCGGACGACTTCGGCCGCGGCCAGATCGTGGGCGACTACCGCCGCGTGCCGCTCTACGGCGTCGACGCGCTGCTCGCCGCGAAGCGGCTCGAGAAGGCGACGCTCGACATGGAGCGGTCGACCGAGGACGTGATCCGCGACCGCGAGGAGCTCGCCGAGCAGATCCGCGCGCTCGGTGACCTGGCCGCGATGGCCTCGTCGTACGGCTACGACGTCTCCCGGCCCGCGGCCAACGCGCGCGAGGCCGTCCAGTGGCTGTACTTCGCCTACCTCGCCGCGATCAAGGAGCAGAACGGCGCCGCGATGTCGCTCGGGCGCACGTCGACGTTCCTCGACGTGTACCTGCAGCGCGACCTGGTGACCGGGCGGCTCACCGAGCAGGGGGCGCAGGAGCTCGTCGACGACCTCGTCATCAAGCTGCGGCTGGTGCGGTTCCTGCGCACGGCGGAGTATGACGAGCTCTGCTCGGGCGAGCCCACCTGGGTGACCGAGACCGTCGGCGGCATGGGCGAGGACGGCCGGCCGCTGGTGACCAAGACGTCGTACCGGTTCCTCCAGTCGCTGTACGACCTCGGCGCCGCGCCCGAGCCGAACCTCACCGTCCTGTGGAGCGACCGCCTGCCGCAGGGCTTCAAGGACTTCTGCGCCCAGGTGTCCCTCGAGACGTCGGCCGTGCAGTACGAGTCCGACGAGCTCATCCGCACCGCATGGGGCGACGACGCCGCGATCGCGTGCGCCGTCTCGCCGCTGCGCATCGGCAAGCAGGTGCAGTTCGTCGGCGGCCGGGTCAACCTCGCCAAGGCGCTGCTCTACGCCATCAACGGCGGGCGCGACGAGGTGACGGGGCGCCAGGTGGCGCCGCTGTCGGCGCCGGTCGTGGGCGAGATCCTCGGCTACGACGACGTGCTCGCGAAGCTCGACCGCACGCTCGACTGGCTCGCCGAGACGTACGTCGACGCGCTCAACTGCGTGCACTTCATGCACGACAAGTACTCGTACGAGCGGCTGGCGATGGCGCTCCACGACCGGACGGTGCTGCGGACCATGTCCTGCGGCGTCGCCGGGCTGTCGGTGGTGGCGGACTCGCTCGCTGCGATCAAGTACGCGACCGTGCACGCGCTGCGCACCACGGACGGGCTGGTGACGGAGTTCGCCGTCGAGGGCTCGTACCCGAGCTTCGGGAACGACGACGACCGGGTGGACGAGATCGCGGCGACCCTGCTGCACGCGTTCATGACGAAGATGCGCCGGCTGCCGACCTACCGCAACGCGCTGCACACGCAGAACGTGCTGACGGTGACCTCGAACGTCGCCTACGGGCGCGTCACCGGGTCGACGCCCGACGGCCGCCGGGCGGGGGAGCCGTTCGCCCCGGGCGCCAACCCGATGAACGGGCGCGACACGCACGGCATGCTCGCCTCGGCGCTTTCGGTGGCCAAGCTGCCGTACTCCGACGCCCAGGACGGCGTCTCGCTGACGACCTCGATGACGCCCGACGGCCTGGGCCGCACGCGCGAGGAGCGGATGGCGAACCTCGTCGGCCTGCTCGACGCCTACATGCTGAGCAGCGGATACCACCTCAACCTCAACGTCCTCGACAAGGGCACCCTGCTCGACGCGATGGACAACCCCGAGAAGTACCCCAACCTCACCATCCGGGTGTCGGGCTATGCAGTGAACTTCGTCCGGCTCTCCCGCGAGCAGCAGCTCGAGGTGCTGAGCCGCACGTTCCATGTGACGGTGTAGCGATCATGAGCAGCGCGAACGACGGCGCGCCCGTCGTCGACCTCGGCACGCCCCTCGTCGGCGGGTCCACCCAGCGCACGGGCGGCCAGGGCACGCAGGGGCTGGAGAACGCGGACTTCGACCGGCCGGAGCGGCTGGCGCAGGTGCGCACCGGCGAGCTCGGGTCGCTGCACTCGTGGGAGCTCGTCACGGCGGTCGACGGCCCCGGCACGCGGCTGACGGTGTTCCTCGCCGGCTGCCCGCTGCGGTGCCTGTACTGCCACAACCCCGACACGCTCGAGATGCGCCGCGGGACCGACATCACGGCCGACGAGCTGCTGAAGAAGGTGAAGCGGTACCGCGGCGTCTTCACGGCCACCGGCGGCGGCCTCACCCTCTCCGGGGGCGAGCCCCTCATGCAGCCGGCCTTCGTCGCGCGCGTCCTGCGCGGGGCGAAGGAGATGGGCGTCCACACGACGATCGACACGTCGGGCTTCCTGGGCGCGGCGGCGACGGACGCGATCCTCGACGACCTCGACCTGGTGCTGCTCGACGTGAAGTCCGGGATCCCCGACACGTACAGCCGGGTCACCGGCCGCGAGCTCCAGCCGACGCTGGACTTCGGCCGGCGGCTCTCGGACCACGGCGTGGCGATGTGGATCCGGTTCGTCCTCGTGCCCGACCTCACCGACTCGTGGGACAACGTCGAGGCGGTGGCGGACTACGCCGCGAGCCTGGCGACCGTCGCCCGCGTCGAGGTGCTGCCGTTCCACCAGATGGGTCGCGACAAGTGGGAGTCGCTCGGCATGAAGTACGAGCTCGAGGACACCCGGCCGCCGACGCCCGAGCTCGTCGAGCGCGTCCGTGGGCAGTTCCGCGCCCGCGGACTCGAGGTTCACTGATCCGCCTCCTTGCGGCCCTCTGAGGGGCTTGTGATACGAATCACATGCGCGCGACCTGGTGTTTCATAGGACATGGGACCTTTGTCTCAAGTCATCCCATGTCTGAAACCTAGGCTGATTGACGTCCCCAAGGAGGAGCGTCATGACGATCACCGAGATCCCAGCCGCCGCGACCGACGAGTCGGCATGGGATGGGTTCACCGAGGGCCCCTGGACCGACACGATCGACGTCCGGGACTTCATCCAGCGGAACTACACGCCGTTCCTGGGGGACGCCTCGTTCCTCGCCGGCGCCACCGCGAAGACTCTCCGCACCTGGGACACCCTCGAGCGTGAGTACCTGTCCGTCGAGCGCGCCCGCCGCGTCTACGACGTCGACACGCACACTCCCGCCGACGTCGACGCCTTCCCGGCCGGCTACATCAGCCAGGACGACGACGTCGTGGTCGGCCTGCAGACCGACACGCCGCTGAAGCGGGCCATGATGCCGAACGGCGGCTGGCGCATGGTCGAGACCGCGATCAAGGAGGCCGGCCTCGAGCCCGACCCCGAGGTCAAGCGGATCTTCACCCAGTACCGCAAGACCCACAACGACGCGGTCTTCGACATCTACACGCCGCGCATCCGCGCCGCCCGCTCGTCGCACATCATCACCGGCCTGCCGGACGCCTACGGCCGCGGCCGGATCATCGGCGACTACCGGCGCGTGGCCCTCTACGGGGTCGACGCCCTCATCGCCGCCAAGCTGGCGGACAAGGACTCGGTGGCGGACCAGCCGTTCAGCGAGAACTGGGCGCGCTATCGCGAGGAGCACTCGGAGCAGGTCAAGGCGCTCAAGAAGCTCAAGAGGCTCGGCGAGACCTACGGCTTCGACATCGCCCGCCCGGCGCGGACCTTCCAGGAGGCCGTGCAGTGGACGTACCTCGGCTACCTCGCCTCGGTGAAGAGCCAGGACGGCGCCGCGATGAGCTTCGGCCGCCTGTCGAGCTTCTTCGACGTCTACTCCGAGCGTGACATTGCGGCGGGCGTCCTCACCGAGGAGCAGGCGCAGGAGATCATCGACGCGCTGGTCATCAAGCTCCGCATCGTGCGGTTCCTCCGCACCATCGACTACGACCAGATCTTCTCGGGCGACCCGTACTGGGCGACGTGGAGCGACGGCGGCCTCGGCGAGGACGGCCGGACGCTCGTGACGAAGACCTCGTTCCGGCTGCTGCAGACGCTGCGCAACCTCGGCCCGGCGCCCGAGCCGAACATCACGATCTTCTGGGACGAGCAGCTGCCCGCCGGCTACAAGGAGTTCTGCTCCGCGATCTCGATCGAGACCTCGGCGCTCCAGTACGAGTCGGACGAGCAGATCCGCTGCCACTGGGGTGACGACGCGGCGATCGCCTGCTGCGTCTCGCCGATGAAGGTCGGCAAGCAGATGCAGTTCTTCGGCGCCCGCGTCAACGCGGCCAAGTCGCTGCTCTACGCGATCAACGGCGGCCGCGACGAGATGTCCGGCAAGCTCGTCGTCAAGGGTCACGCGGGCATCAAGGGCAACGACGCGCTGGACTTCGACGAGGTCTGGGCGAAGTACGACGAGATGCTGACCTGGGTGACCGCGACCTACGTCGAGGCGCTGAACATCATCCACTACAGCCACGACAAGTACGCCTACGAGGCGATCGAGATGGCGCTGCACGACGACGAGATCGTGCGCACCATGGGCTGCGGCATCGCCGGCCTGTCGATCGTCGCGGACAGCCTCGCGGCCATCAAGTACGCGAAGGTCTACCCGGTGCGCGACGAGTCCGGCCTGGTGATCGACTACATCACCGAGGGCGACTTCCCGGTGTACGGGAACGACGACGACCGGGCCGACGAGCTCGCGTCGCTGGTCGTAAAGACGGTCATGGACAAGATCCGCCACCTGCCGATGTACCGCGACGCGGTGCCGACGCAGTCGGTGCTGACGATCACGTCGAACGTCGTCTACGGCAAGGCCACCGGCTCGTTCCCCTCGGGCCACAAGGCCGGCACGCCGTTCGCTCCGGGCGCCAACCCGGAGAACGGCATGGACACGCACGGCATGGTCGCCTCGATGCTCTCCGTCGGGAAGCTCGACTACGACGACGCGCTCGACGGCATCTCGCTGACGAACACGATCACCCCGTCGGGCCTCGGCCGGACGAAGGACGAGCAGGTCGCCAACCTCGTCGGCATCCTCGACGCCGGCATGGGCGAGGGCCTGTACCACGCGAACATCAACGTGCTCTCGCGGGAGACCCTGCAGGACGCGATCGACCACCCGGAGAGCTACCCGAACCTCACGGTCCGCGTCTCCGGCTACGCGGTGAACTTCGTCAAGCTGACCAAGGAGCAGCAGCTCGACGTCCTGAGCCGCACCTTCCACACGAACGCCTGATCCCTCGGCTCGGTCCCGCGCGCCCGGCGCAGGACCGTCGTCCCCGCGGCAGGTGAGCGTTGCTGCGGTGACAGCACCCTGTCGGCCCCCGGATGCCTGCATCCGGGGGCCGACGTCTGGGCGTCGCGCCGCGTAGCTGGACAACCGTCCTGATAGGGTCGCGCGGCCGACGATCTGACAGGTCGTCGCGCGCTCGGACCGACGATGAGGACGGAACCGTGGCCACCAGTGGCATCTCCCTGGGCATGCGCAACCGATTCGGAGTGGCCGACTTCGGCCTGTCGACGATCACGGCGGCGATGCAGTTCTACCTGCTCTTCTACTACACCGACGTGGTGCACATCGAGCCGGCGCTCGCCGGGGCCGCGATGCTCACGGGCAAGCTCACCTGGGACATGGTGAACAACCTGCTCGTCGGCTGGATCTCCGACCGGACCCGCAGCCGCTGGGGACGGCGGCGCCCGTACCTGATCTTCGTGTCGGTGCCGCTCGGGCTGGCGTTCTGGCTGCTCTTCTCGCTGCCGACCGGGCTGACGGGCGCAGGCGCGTTCTTCGCCGTGCTCGGGTCGTTCCTGGTGTTCGACACGTGCCTGACGTTCGTCAGCACGACGTACCAGTCGATGAGCGCCGAGCTCACCACCGACTACCAGGAGCGCACGAAGCTCATCACGGTCCGGATGATCTACAACGCCGTCGGCTACATCTTCGGCGCCGCCGCGATGACGCTGCTGGCCGCGGCCCTCGGCGGGACGTCGGCGGCGTGGAGCACCGTCGGGCTCGTCTTCGGCGCGATCTGCGCGGTCGCCGTCCTGGTCACGGGGCTGACGGTGACCCAGCCGCCCGCGGTCGACCCGACGCCGGTGACCATGCCGCCGGTGCGCTCGATCCTCACCACGTTCCGGAACCGCCCCTGGGTCCTGTTCCTGACGATCCAGCTGATGATCGGGCTGGGCTTCACGTTCGTGACGACGATGCTCCCGTACTTCTCGAAGTACGAGGTGCTGATGGACAGCCAGACGTCGTACATCCTGCTGCTGATGCTCGTCGTGCTCGTCGGCTTCCTGGTGCCGTGCGGGATCCTCGTCGAGCGCATCGGCAAGTCGAAGGCGTACGCCGCGGGGCTCACGCTCGCGTCGTTCTCGCTGCTGACCGCGTTGCTGCTGCCGCACCACGCGACCTGGGTCATGTACCTGATCGCGGTGCTCTGCGGGATCGGGTTCTCTGCGCAGTGGGTCGGACCGCACAGCATGATGCCGGACGTCATCGAGTACGACGAGCTGCTCACGGGAGAGCGCCGCGAGGGCATCTATTACGGCCTGTGGGCGGCGGCCGGGAAGCTCTCCAGCGCCGTGGCGATCTGGTTGTGCGGCGTCGGCCTCTCCCTGTCCGGCTACGTGGAGAACGCGGCCCAGTCGCCGACCGCGCTGCGCGGCATCGCGCTCCTGTTCGTCGTGATCCCGGTCGCCCTGTTCGTCGCGTCCGCGGCGATGCTGTTCCGGTACCCGATCACCAGGGCCAGCCACGCCGAGGTGCTGCGCCGGATCGCGGAGCGCCGCGGCGCCTCGCAGGACGTTCTTGTCGGCGACGAGGCGGTGCCGGTCGAATGACGCAGCACGAGATCACGGGGCCCGTCGACCTGCTCGACGCGCGGGGCGGGGTCGTCGAGCCCGGATGGGCCCGGCGGATGCACGTCCGCTACAACCGCGAGGCGATCCGGGCGAACGCCTTCGCCCGCAAGGAGTGGGACTTCTACCAGCTGCGGCACCGGGACTGGGTCGTCCAGCTCACCATCGGCCACCTCTCCTACGCCGGGTCGGTGTCCGTGGCGGCGTTCCATCTCCGCACCGGGGAGGAGCGGGGGTTCGGCCGCATCGTGCCGCTGCCGCTCAACCGGTGGGTCCTCGACCGGGACCCCGACCGCGGCTCCGAGGTGTCGGTCCAGCGACGGGGCTGGGGGGCGCGGTTCGTGGCCGACGAGCCCGGCCGACGGCTCGTCGTGCGCGACGACGCCTCGCGCACGGAGGTCGACATCACGCTCGTCGACCGACCGGGCGACGAGGAGATGGTGATCGCGACTCCGTTCGAGGACCCGACGCGCTTCTACCTGAACGCCAAGCGGAACTTCTGGGGCGCGAGCGGGCGCCTGGTGCTCGGCGACCTGGTGATCGAGCTCGACGAGACCACGACCGCGGTCCTCGACTGGGGCCGCGGCGTGTGGCCGTACCGGCACGCGTGGACGTGGGGGAACGCCACCGGTTGGGCGGGATCCCGGCGGATCGCGTTCAACATCGGCTGGGGCTTCGGCGACACGCGCGCCGCGACCGAGAACGTGCTCTTCGTCGACGGCGAGGCGACCAAGCTCGGGACGATCACGGTCGCGCGCGACGACGACGACCTGATGCGGCCCTGGGTCTTCTCCAGCGACGACGGCGCGTTCGAGCTCACCATGGACCCGATCCACGACCACGACACCGCGATCCGGATCCCGCCGGTCGTCTCGACCCGGAGCCACCAGGTGTGGGGCGCATGGCACGGGACCGTGCGCACCCGTGCGGGCGAGGTCGTCGAGGTGCGCGACCTGATCGCGTTCTGCGAGCACGTGAAGAACCGCTGGTAGGGGAGCCGGCGCCGCTGCTCGTCGTGCGCTATGCGGTGGCGGCGACGCCGCGCCGGACGGCCGCGACCGTGCGCGCGACGTCGTCGGCGTCGGTCGACCAGTTGCTCACCGAGACGCGCAGGATGGACCGGTCGTGCCAGCGCGAGCCGGAGATCCAGGTGTCACCCTCGGCGAGGATGGCGGCGCCGACGGCCTGGGTCCGCTCGTCGTTCCCGACCGCGAAGGCCACCTGCGTGTAGACGACGTCGTTGAGGACCTCGACCCCGTCGATGCCCTCGAGGCCCGCCGCGATCGCCTGGGCGTTCTCGGCGAGGCCGCCGACGAGGTCCGCGATCCCGGTGCGCCCGAGCTGCCGCAAGGCCGCCCAGACGGTGACGCCGCGAGCCCGCCGCGACATCTCGGGGACCTTCTCGTAGGGATTGGCCGCGCCGGGCGCGTCGAACAGGTACGCGGCCGTGTGGGCGCCGAGCGCGGCGCGCACCGTGCGCGGGTCGCGGACGACGGCGATGCCGCAGTCGTACGTGACATTGAGCGTCTTGTGGGCGTCCGTGGCCCACGAGTCGGCCTCGGCCATGCCCTCGGTGAGGTGGGCGAGCTTGGGGCTGGCGGCGGCCCAGAGGCCGAAGGCCCCGTCGACGTGCACCCACGCGCCGCGTGCGTGCGCTGCGGAGATGGCGGGGCCGAACGGGTCGAAGGCACCGGAGTGGAGGTTGCCCGCCTGCAGCACGACGATCACGGGCTCGCCGGCCGGCACGCCGTCGAGGGCCGCGGCGAGCGCCTCCGGCAGCACCCTGCCCTCGGAGTCGACCGCGACGGCGCGCGGCAGTCCGAGGCCGAGGTAGCGCAGCGCGAGGTCGACGGAGTCGTGGCGCTCGGCGCCGGCGATGACGTGCACGGGCGGCGCCGCGACGAGCCCGAGGTCGTTGACGTTCCAGCCCGCCCGGGCGAGGACCGCCTGACGACCGGCGGCGAGCCCGACGAAGTTCGCGGTGGTACCCCCGGTGGGGAAGCCGACGTCGGAGCCCTCCGGCAGGTGCAGCGCGTCGAGGAGCCAGCGGGCCGCGGTCTCCTCGACCGCAGAGATGCCCGGCGTCGGGGTGCGCATGCCGGCGTTCTGGTCCCAGGCGCTGACCAGGACGTCCGCACCGAGCGAAGCGGGCAGCGTCCCGCCCATCACCCAGCCGAAGAACCGGCCCGAGCCGATGGCCATGAGCCCGGGCTCGACCGCTGCGGCGAGCTCGTCGACCACGGCGGCCGGCTCTGTCCCGTCGTCCGGGAGCGGGCCCGCGAGCGTGCCGAGGATCTCGTCGATACCGGCGCGCGCGGGGACCGGCCGGTCGCCGACGGTGGCGAGCCAGTCCTTCGCGTGCTTGACCGCGGCGTCGAAGGCCGCCTCGTAGTCGCGTCCGTGCACCGTCATGACCGCCTCCTAGTGCCAGCCGAAGCCAACCGCGCGTGTGCGCGCCGGGTACCCCCTCGGAGTATGCAGACACCACCCACGGAGCGGCGACCGCGAGCCGGGCGGCGTTCACGGTCCACGACGCCCGTGCCTCGAGCTCACCCCGGGTGGTGAGGTCCTCGCGCAGGAACGCCGACAACGTCCGCAGCAGCCGGCCGAGGTCGGTGCCGCCGACCTCCCGCGTCAGGCGCAGCGCCTCGATGATCCGATCGGC
>Ga0207857_1000148_pt1 | contig 20591 bp, 19 predicted proteins | sample LuqExpMetageno22_FD_187780 | JGI IMG/M metagenome (GOLD analysis project Ga0207857, IMG submission 187780) | Tropical forest soil microbial communities from Luquillo Experimental Forest, Puerto Rico - Sample 22 (SPAdes) | ecosystem: Environmental > Terrestrial > Soil > Tropical forest ... | reverse complement strand
CGCCGCCGTCGAGCGGGATCCGCCACAGCTGCCCCACGTACGCGTCGGCTGCGAAGTCGGGGCGGGTGGCCGACACCACGGCCCACCCGTCGGGGTGCACCGCGGGACGCGAGACGGAGTAGAGGAGGTCGAGCTGATCGGCGCGCACGGGCGCAGGCTACCGGCCAGTAGCCTCCGCCCGGCCGAGTCGCCCGTGCGGCGGCGAGGCTCACCCGCCGGCGGCAGGCCTCACCAGCAGGTTCACGGCGGCCTTCGCGCCGGCCGGGTCGACCGCCGCCAGGGCCGCGTGGGCCGCACGCTCGCACGTCGCCGCGTCGATCGCCGCCAGCTGGGCCGCCACCGAGCCGAGCAGGCCCGGAGCCATCGACAGGCTCGTGACGCCGAGCCCGACGAGCACCGCCGCCAGCAGCGGGTCGCCCGCAGCCTCGCCGCACACGCCGACCGGCACGCCCGTCCGCCGGCCGGCCGCGCCCACGAGGCCGATGAGCCGCAGCACCGCCGGCTGCCACGGGTCGTTGAGGGCCGCGAGCTCGCCCGCCAGCCGGTCGGCGGCCATCGTGTACTGCGCCAGGTCGTTGGTGCCGAGGCTGACGAAGTCGACGACGCCCAGCAGCTCGTCGGCGAGGAGCGCGGCAGACGGCGTCTCGACCATCACCCCGGCCGTGGCGATCCCGTGCCCTTTCGCGAGGGCGACGAAGGCCGCGGCCTCCGCGATCGTCGAGACCATCGGCGCCATCACCCAGGGGCTCGTCCCCGTCGCGCGGGCCGCCTCGGCGATCGCGGCGAGCTGCTCGTCGAGCACCTCCGGCCACCGCCAGGACGTGCGCAGGCCCCGGACGCCGAGGGCGGGGTTGTCCTCGTGCTGGGGGCCGACGAAGGCCAGGGGCTTGTCGGCACCGGCGTCCAGCGTGCGGACGACGACGTCGTCGTGCGGGAACCTCTCGAGGACCGCGCGGTAGGCGGCCACCTGCTCCTCGTGCGTGGGCGGTGCGGCCCGGTCGAGGAACAGGAACTCGGTGCGGAACAGGCCGACTCCCTGCGCCCGTGCGGCGGCCGCGCGCTGCGCGTCCGCGGTGCCGCCGACGTTGGCCTTGAGCTTGACGGGCGTGCCGTCCGCCAGCGCCCCGGCGCCGCCGAACTCCGGCGCCTTGGGGGCCGCCCGCACCTGCGCGACGAGCTCGGGTGTCGGGTCGACGACGAGCTCGCCCGTGCCGCCGTCGACGAGCAGCAGCGTGCCCTCGGGGATGTCCAGGGCCGCGCGGGCGCCCACGACGGCCGGGAGCCCCAGCGACCGGGCGAGGATCGCCGCGTGGCTCGTCGGGCCGCCCTCGGCGGTGACGAGCGCCCGGCACACCTCCGGGTCGAGCAGGGCGGTGTCCGCCGGCGCCAGGTCGCGGGCGATCAGGACGAACGGCTCCGTGCGCCCGGGGACGCCCGGAGCGGGGAGCCCCTGCAGGTGCGCGACGATGCGGTTGCGCACATCCTGCACGTCCGCGGCGCGGCCGGCGATGACGCCGCCCGCGGCGACGAACGCGTCGGCGACGGCGGTGTAGGCCTGCCAGACCGCCGGTGCGGCGGCGATGCCGTCCATGACCCGGGCGTGGGCGTCGTCCAGCACGCCGCGGTCCTCGGCGATGAGCGCGTTGGCCTCGAGGATCGCCTTCGCCTCGGCGTCGACGCGGGAGGCACGGTCGCGCAGCTCCGCGGCGACGGCCGAGGCGGACCCGTCGACGCGGTCCGCCTCGGCCGCGCGCGCCTCCTCGGCCACGGTCGCTCCCGAGGAGGGCTCGGTAATGGGCGCCGGCATGTGCACCACCGGGCCGACGCCGCGGCCCGGGCTCACGCCGAGGGGCACGCCGCCGCCGGGCGGGGGCGCGCTCGCGGGCGCCGGCGACGCAGCAGCCGGAGCCTTCAGGTCCATCTCGTCGAAGCCGCGGCCGACGAGGTCGGCGATCCTCGACAGCGCCTCGTCGCCGTCCGGCCCCGAGGCGCCGAAGCGCAGGGTGTCGCCGAGCCGGCCGTCGAGGGTCAGCAGGGCGGTGGTGCCCGAGAGGGCCGCGGCCGGGCGGCCGGTGCGGAGGTTCTGCACCGTGACGGCGGCGTCGAGGCCGCCGAGCGCGGAGACGAGCATCGCCGCCGGCCGCGCGTGCATCCCGACCGGGTTGATCAGGGTGAGGTCCCGGGTGAGGGCGGCCACCGCGACGGGAGGCGCCGCGGGTTCGTCGTGCGCATCGCCGAGGTGGGTCGCCTTGGCGGCGAGCGCACCCCGCGCCTCGCGCTCGACGGCCTCCAGCGACGCCCCGCCCGCCGCCGACACGACGGCGGCGAGCAGCCCTTCGACGAAGGGCGCGCTCGTGAGCTTGACGGGCACGTCCGGGTCGTCGAGGAACTCCAGAGCCATCTCGGCCGAGAGCACGGCCGACCCGAGGTCCATGAGCACCAGCACGCCGTCGGACGAGCCGATGCGCCCGATGGCCTCGCTCACCGCCATCGCGTCGGTCCCGGTGATCCCGCCGGGTCCCCCCGCGGCGATGGCCACGGGGGGACCCCCGGCGGGGGTCATCTCGAGGGCGAGGTCCACCGCGGCCTTCGCCAGCGCGGGGCTGTGCGAGACCACGACGATCCCGACCGTCATGAGGCCGCCAGGGTCTCGGCGAGCGACCGGAACAGCAGCGCCGTCGAGGTCGCGCCGGGGTCGAGGTGGCCCGCGGAACGCTCGCCGAGGTAGCTGGCCCGACCCTTGCGGGCCACGAGCGGCGTCGTGGCGTCGCGGCCGGTCTCGGCCGCCGCGAGCGCGGCGTCCGCCGCCGCGGAGGCGTCGGCACCGCCGGCGACCGCCGCGTCGTAGGCGTCGAGCGCGGGCGACATCGCGTCGAACATCGTCTTGTCGCCCGCCTCGGCCTTGCCCCGTGCCACGACGCCCTCGAGCCCGGCGCGCAGCGCGGCGCCGAGCCCGGCGGCGTCGAGGGTCTCCGCGGACCCCGCGGTACGCCCCATCCGCAGGAAGAACGTGCCGTACAGCGGCCCGCTCGCACCACCGACCGACGTGACCATGGTCATCCCGACGGCCTTGAACAGGTCGTCGATGGTGGCGAACGGCGTGCCGCCGTCCTGCGCCTCCTTGATCTTGGCGAACACAGCGTCCATGCCACGGGTCATGTTGATCCCGTGGTCGGCGTCGCCGATCGCCGAGTCGAGCTCCGTGAGGTACGCCCGGTTCTCCGTCACGTAGCCGCGGAAGGAGTCGAGCCAGGCGATGAGGGTGGCGAGGTCCACGGTGTCCCTGGGCATCTGCTCAGGCACCCCACCGCAGGCCAGGGGTGACGACCGGGGCGTCCCAGAGCTTGAGGATCTCGTCGTCCGCCTTGAGGACCGTCACCGAGGTGCCGGCCATCTCGAGCGACGTCATGTACGGGCCGACGAGGCTGCGGGCGATGGTGATGCCCGCCTTCTCCAGGAGCCCGGCCACCTCGCCGTACATGAGGTACAGCTCGATGAGCGGCGTCCCGCCGAGGCCGTTGACGAAGACGATCGCGGGCGCGCCCGTGAAGTCGAAGTCGTGGAGGATCGGGTCGACGAGCATCTCGGCGATCTCGTGCGCGGGCGCGAGCTTCTCGCGGTGCCGGCCGGGCTCGCCATGGATGCCGACGCCGATCTCCATCTCGTCCTCGGCGATGTCGAACGTCGGCTTGCCGGCGGCCGGGACGGTGCAGCTCGTCAGGGCCATGCCCATCGAGCGGCCGGACGCCGAGACCTTGTCGGCCAGGGCCTTGACCGTCGCCAGGTCGGCGCCGGTCTCGGCGCACGCCCCGACGATCTTCTCGAGCAGGACGGTGAGGCCGACGCCGCGACGGCCCGCGGTCCACGTCGAGTCCTCGACCGCGACGTCGTCGTGCGTGACGACCGACTCGACCTGCACGCCTGCGGCGTCCGCGAGCTCCGCGGCCATCTCGAAGTTCATGACGTCGCCGGTGTAGTTCTTGACGATGTGGAGCACGCCTGCGCCGCGGTCGACGACCTTGGTGGCCTCCTCCATCTGGTCCGGGGTCGGCGACGTGAACACCGCGCCGGCGCACGCCGCGTCGAGCATGCCGAAGCCGACGAGGCCGCCGTGCATGGGCTCGTGGCCCGAGCCGCCGCCGGAGATCAGCGCCACCTTGCCCTGGTCCTTCGGGGTCGCCCGGTAGACGATCCGGTTCTTCTTGTCGACGTTGAGCAGCGGCTCAGCCGCCGCGAGTCCGACGAGGGCCTCAGCGAGGACGTCGTCCGGCTTGTTGATCAGCTTCTTCATGCGTCAGCACCTTCTCCTGTCGTGGCCCGGTCGGGGCCGGTGAGTGCGATGAGGCCGAACGCGAGCGCGGCTCGGGCATGGGCGGGCCGGCCCTGGGAAGGGTGGCGGGGCGTCGACGTGCGGACGAGCGCGGGGGTCCCGGGCTCGTCCATGTGTGCTCCTTCGCACGGTCTGACTGGCCGCCGTCGAATGCTGGACAGAACGTCATTCGACAATGTCGAATACTCCGCATCCGGTGAGGGCAGTGTCAAGCGCAAGGGACGAGGGCGTCGCGGCGGTGGCGCCGGGGCTCTCCGACCTGCGGGAAGGCTCGACGTGATCCAGGCGATCGACCGCGCCGCGCGCGTGCTCAACGCGCTGCAAGGGGCGCGGCACCTCGGCATCTCCGAGCTCGCGACGACGCTCGACCTGTCGCCGTCGACCGTGCACGGGATCGTCAAGTCGCTGCAGGAGCACGGGCTCGTGGCCAAGGAGCCGAACGGCAGCCGCTACATGCTGGGGCCCGCGCTCCTCAAGCTCTCCAACGTCTACCTCGACACCCTCGACGTGCGGGCGCGCGCGATGCGGTGGACGTCGGAGCTGGCCAGGCGAACCGGGTTGTCGACGCGGCTGGGCGCCCAGCTGTTCCACGAGGTGCTCGTCATCCACCACAACAGGCGGCCGGACGGCAGCCAGCAGATGCTCGAGACCGGGCTGACCATCCCGGTGCACGCGTCGGCGATGGGCAAGGTGCTGCTCGCCTACCACCCGCACCTGGCCGACGAGGTCCTCGTCGCGCACCTGCCGAGCCTGACCGGCGACACGATCACGGACCCCGCCAAGCTCGAGCTTCAGCTGGCGCAGGTTGCCGAGCGGGGGCTGGCGATGGAGGAGGACGAGGCCGTGCTGGGTGAGTCGTCGGTCGCCGCGCCGATCTCGGACCGCAGCGGCACGGTGGTCGCCGCGATCGCGGTGGTGCTGCCGACGAGCGAGTGGCCACCCGAGGCCGGCGTGCTCAACAACCTTCGCGAGGCCGCGCGGAACGTGTCCCGGGAGCTTGGCGCACCCGTGTGGCCGCCGCGCGTGCCGGTTCGCGAGGCGGCGGACTAGGCCGGCTCGACCGGCGTCGGTGCGGGGCGCTTCGCGGAGAGGCCGTCGCCCGACGAGCGGTGCTGGACGCGCCGTGTGGCCCACGGCGCCGCGTACGCGCGCAGCCAGTGGGCGTTCGAGCGGGCCCGGTCGACGAAGGGTGTCGGCGGCAGCGGCGTCAGCGGGTCGTCCCAGTCGGGGGTGTCGGGCTGCAGGCCCAGCCCGACGAGCGCCGCCTGCACCACGCGCTCGTGCCCGAGCGTGGTCAGGTGGATGCGGTCGTCGGCCCACATCCGCCAGTCGTGGAGGGACCGCATGCCCCAGAGGTCGACGACGTGGGCGCCCTGCCGGCGCGCGATCGACCAGATCATCGTGTTGTAGACGCCGACCTTGGGCCGCGTCAGCCGCACCACGGGTGAGTCGCCCGGGTCGAACCCGGTCGCCATGAGCACGTCGACGCCGGCCCGCCGCAGCCGCGCCACGGCCTGCTCGAGTCGCGCGGCGAGCTTGTCGGGGTTGCCGTCGGGTCGCAGCAGGTCGTTTCCGCCGCCGACGACGCTCACGAGGTCTGGCTTCAGAGCGAGGGCCGCCGGCACCTGGTCGTCGACGATCGTGCCGAGCTTGCGGCCGCGGATGGCGAGGTTGGCGTACTCGAGCGCGGGCTCGCCGGCGCCGAGGCGGCGCGCCGACAGCCGGGTGGCGAGGAGGTCGGCCCAGCCGCGGACGGGGGCCTCGGGACCGTCCGGGGCGTCCCACAGGCCCTCGGTGAAGGAGTCCCCGAGAGCGACGTACCTGGTCCAGCGTGGTGCAGCAGTCACCTCTGCATCATGCCGTGTCAGGGCAGGGACCAGTCGACAGGGTCCGCGCCCTGCTCCGCCAGCAGCGCGTTGACCTTCGAGAACGGGCGCGATCCGAGGAACCCGGCGTACGCGGACAGGGGGCTCGGGTGGGCGCTGGCGACGATGGGGACCCGGCCGAGGGCCGTCGTCAGCGTCTGGGCGTCCCGGCCCCACAGCACCGCCACGAGCGGCCCGCCGCGCTCGACGAGGGCCGCGATCGCGCGGTCCGTCACCGGCTCCCAGACCTTGCCGCGATGCGACGCCGGCTTGCCGGCGCCGACGGTGAGCACCCTGTTGAGCAGCATGACGCCCCGGTCGGCCCAGGGGGTCAGGTCGCCGTTCGTCGGCGCCGGCACGCCGAGGTCGGCCACCAGCTCCTTGAAGATGTTGACGAGCGAGCCGGGCAGAGGCTGCACGTGCGGCTGGACGGAGAAGCTCAGCCCCATCGGGTGTCCCGGGGTGGGGTAGGGGTCCTGGCCGACGACGAGCACACGCACGCTCGCCAGCGGCCGCCGGAAGGCGTTGAAGATGGCGTCGCCGGCCGGCAGGTAGGTGCGCCCCGCGGCGACCTCGGCGCGGAGGAAGTCGCCCGCCGCCCGGATCTGCGGCTCCACCGGAGCGAGGGCGGCAGCCCAGTCGGACGCCATGAGGTGGTCCAGGGGCGCCGCGCCGGTGCTCACGCGCGCACGCTACCGCCGCGGCCCCCCCGTCGTGCCCCAGGCCCGCGCCCGCGGCCGCGCGCCTCGCGCCGGTCGCGCCGAGTGCTGCCCTTGTTCGTCGAGTGCCACAGGAATTTGGGCGGCGCTCGACGAACGACGGTGGCGCTCGGCGATGGAGGGCTCGGGGAGAAACGGGGGAGCGCTCAAGGGGAAGTGATGGCGTTCGGCGGGGAACGGTTGCGCTCGCGGGCGGGTGGTCCTCGGGGGGACAGAGGCCGGACCCGGGCGCTCTCCGGGTGCGTGTTTCGCCCTGCGGAGGACGCGCCGGACGAATGACATGCCTGTGATTCCCGGCCTACGATGGGCCGCAACGAGCCGGAGGAGGAGCCGCGATGGACGTCGCGATGCGCGTGGTGGAGGCGACCGACGAGGTCGGCCTCTCCGATCGCGACCAGCAGATCCTCGGCTTCGAGCGGCAGTGGTGGAAGTACGCAGGCGCCAAGGAGCAGGCGATCCGCGAGCTGTTCGACATGTCGGCCACGCGGTACTACCAGGTGCTCAACGCCCTCATCGACACCCCCGCGGCGCTGGCCTTCGACCCGATGCTCGTCAAGCGCCTGCGCCGCATGCGTGCGTCGCGCCAGCGGGCCCGCACGGCCCGCCGTCTCGGTATCGACCTCTGACGTCGTTCGTCGTGCCGCGCGACGGAACGCCTGGATTCACCCACTAGCCTGTCCGCCGTGAGCAAGGCCGCCTACCGCTACCCGCCGGACGAGTTCGACGCTGCGCCGGACCCGGACGCCCCGCGTGGCGTACACCGGGCGCCGCGCTCGGCCTGGAGCCGCTGGTGGCCGTTCCTCGCCGTGATCGTCGTCGTCCCGCTCGTCGCATGGGGCGCCGTCACGGTGCTGGCGCAGGGCGGGCACCTCCCCGACCTGCCCGGTGCGGGCGCCACCCAGACCCAGGATGCCCTGACGGGCCCGACCGACTCCGCGAGCGGGCAGCCCACGGGCGGCGCGACGACGCCGGCAGTCGCCCCGACGACGCCCGCGGCCCAGCAGGCCGTCCTCACCACCCCCGTGAGCGTGCTCAACGGCTCGAAGATCAACGGGCTGGCCGGACAGGTCGCCAGCAAGCTCACCGCCGCCGGCTTCACCACCGTGACGACCGGCAACGCCACGGGCACGACGCCCGTCGCGTCGACCGTGTTCTACGGCAGCGACGCGCTCAAGGCCACGGCTGAGCTCGTGGGCCAGACGATCCACGTGTCCAACGTGGTGATGTCCCCGACCGACGCCCCCAACGGCATCGTGGTGGTGCTGCGCAGCAACCCGTCGGCCTGACGCTGCGGGCTGACGTGGCTTGCACTCACTGGGTGCGAGTGCTAACCATTGGCTTAGCACTCTCCCCTGGAGAGTGACAGAAGAACCGGCCGTCAGGTGAGGGTCGTCGCGCGCGGGACATGACCGTGGGCGGCGGCCCGTCCGTCGCGGGCACCGAGCGGCCATTCGCTGAACCCCAGACAAAGGATCGCCAGACCCATGGCCAAGATCATCGCCTTCGACGAGGAGGCCCGGCGGAGCATGGAGCGCGGGCTCAACATCCTCGCCGACACCGTCAAGGTCACCCTCGGCCCCAAGGGCCGCAACGTCGTCCTCGACAAGAAGTGGGGCGCGCCGACGATCACGAACGACGGCGTCTCCATCGCCAAGGAGATCGAGCTCGAGGACCCGTACGAGAAGATCGGCGCCGAGCTGGTCAAGGAGGTCGCCAAGAAGACGGACGACGTCGCGGGCGACGGCACCACCACCGCCACCGTCCTGGCCCAGGCGCTCGTGCGCGAGGGCCTGCGCAACGTCGCCGCCGGCGCCAACCCGATCGCCCTGAAGCGCGGCATCGAGAAGGCCGTCGAGGCCGTCACCGAGCAGCTGCTCGCGCAGGCCAAGGAGGTCGAGACCAAGGAGGAGATCGCCGCCACGGCCGCCATCTCCGCCGCCGACCAGGCGATCGGCGACCTCATCGCCGAGGCCCTCGACAAGGTCGGCAAGGAGGGCGTCATCACCGTCGAGGAGAGCAACGCCCTGGGCCTCGAGCTCGAGCTCACCGAGGGCATGCGCTTCGACAAGGGTTTCCTCTCGGCGTACTTCGTCACCGACCCGGAGCGGCAGGAGGCCGTCCTCGAGGACGCGTTCATCCTGCTCGTCGAGTCGAAGATCAACTCGGTCAAGGACCTGCTGCCGCTGCTGGAGAAGGTCATCCAGGCCGGCAAGCCGCTGTTCATCGTCGCCGAGGACGTCGAGGGCGAGGCCCTGGCCACGCTCGTCGTCAACAAGCTCAAGGGCACGTTCAAGTCGATCGCCGTCAAGGCGCCCGGCTTCGGCGACCGCCGCAAGGCGATGCTGCAGGACATGGCCATCCTCACCGGTGGCCAGGTCGTGTCCGAGACCGTCGGCCTCAAGCTCGACACGGTCGGCCTCGAGGTCCTCGGCCAGGCGCGCAAGGTCGTCGTCACCAAGGACGAGACCACGATCGTCGAGGGCGCGGGCGACGCGGCGCAGATCGCGGGTCGCGTGACCCAGATCCGTGCCGAGATCGAGAACTCCGACTCCGACTACGACCGCGAGAAGCTCCAGGAGCGGCTCGCCAAGCTGGCCGGCGGCGTCGCCGTCATCAAGGCCGGCGCGGCGACCGAGGTGGAGCTCAAGGAGCGCAAGCACCGCATCGAGGACGCCGTGCGCAACGCCAAGGCGGCCGTCGAGGAGGGCATCGTCGCCGGTGGTGGCGTCGCGCTGATCCAGGCCGGCAAGACGGCCTTCGAGAAGCTCGAGCTCAAGGGCGACGAGGCGACCGGCGCCCAGATCGTCAAGCTGGCGATCGAGGCCCCGCTCAAGCAGATCGCGATCAACGCGGGCTACGAGGGCGGCGTCGTGGCGGAGAAGGTCCGCAACCTGCCGGTGGGCCAGGGCCTCAACGCCGCCACCGACGTGTACGAGGACCTGCTCGCCGCCGGCGTCGCCGACCCGGTCAAGGTCACGCGCTCCGCGCTGCAGAACGCCGCCTCGATCGCGGCGCTGTTCCTCACCACCGAGGCCGTCGTGGCCGACAAGCCGGAGAGGACCCCGGCGATGCCGGGCGGCGACGGTGGCATGGGCGGGATGGACTTCTGATCCACCCCTGATCCACGGCACGGGGCCGGTCACCTTCGGGTGGCCGGCCCCGTTCGTCTGCCGGGTTCGTCTCGACGAGGTCAGCCGTGCGCCGCGCCGCGCTCCCGGGCCGGCACTCGCAGGCCCGACGCGACGAGGCGCCGGATGAGCTCGCGGCCGCTGACGTGCCGCGCGCCGAGCGCGACGAGGTCGAGGTGCCGCTCCAGCGGCACGTCATAGTGGTCGCGGTCGAACGACCGTGGCGGCAGGCCCGCCTCGGCGGCGAACGCGTGGAGCTCGTCCAGCGACGCGTCGCTGACGAGGTGCGCCCAGAGAGTCCCGTGGCGGGGCCACATCGGGGTGTCGACGAGCACGGTCACCGCGGCAGGCTACGTCACGGGCGGCCGGAGGGCCGCGCTCGTCAGGCTCGGGCGAAGAGCCGCGACGCCGCCCGCTCGGCCTCGTCGTACGCCTGCGAGGCGACGCGCATCGCCTGGGCGATCTGCGCCAGCGACTGCTCGACGCGCTGCTGCGTCGCCGACCAGTCGGCCACGATGCCGGCGAAAGCGACCGCCGCGGCGCCCTTCCACCCGGCCTGCAGGTCCGCGAGCTGGCGGTGCATCGCCGAGACCTCCGCCTCGATGGACGCGGACCGCTGCTGGACGGCCGCCGCGGCCTGCGCGAGCTGCGCGACGTCGACCTGGTACTGGCTCATCGCCCCTCCTGGTCCCCACCGGGCCGGCGGGCGGCCGGGCGCGGGCGGTGGGGTGCGGCGGGACGCTAGGTCCGGTCGCGGCGGCCGGCAGGCGCACGACGAAAGCCGCGTGACAGTTCGGCGCGCGTGCGGGGCTGTGGACGGATGGCGATGACGCCCTTCCCGGGGCATGCCGCGGTCACCAGGCGGCGGGTGCCGCCCTCGTCAGCTGTGCGGCTGGTCCGTCGTCGGGACCGCGCCGACGGCCGGGCGGGCGGGCTCCTCGGCGCCACCCGGCGCCGTCCCGTCGGTCGAGGCGGGCGGAGCGGCCTCCTGCGCGTCGAGCTTGGAGATCTCCTTGTCCACACGGGCGAGCTCGGCGGTGAGGTTCTGCCGCGCCGGCTCCTCCCACCGCTCGGAGAGCGGGGAGATGAACAGCGAGGTCCGGGCGAGCAGCTTGCGCAGGATGTGCTGGCGGGCCACGAGGAAGTCGCGCTGCGGGATGTGCGCGTACTCGGCGCGCACCTCCTCGAGGTACGCCTTGTAGCGCTGCGGCTCGACCGCGAGCATCGCGAGGTCCGCGTCGCACAGCACGGCGCTGTCCGGGTCGGACGGGTCGCTGGTGTGCCGCGCGAGGTGGACCACCAGGTCGTGGACGTGCCGAACCTTGGCCTCGGGGACGCCCAGCGCCGAGAGCTCGCTCGCCGCGACCTCCGCGCTCGCGACCTCGTCCTCGCCGCCCTTGTTGGCCTGGGTGGCGGCCAGGTCGGAGGCGAACACGGCGCCGTGGTACCAGGCGGCCAGCTGGACGAGGTTCGGGTCGTGCGTCTCCTCGGTCAGCTCGTCGACGCGGGAGAGCACGGCCACCAGGTGCTTGAGGTTGTGGAACCGCCGCTCCGGTGCGCTCCAGCGCTCGAGGAGCGATTCGCCGGTTCTGCGGATCTCCTCGGGTTGTGCCGTCCCACCTGCTGCCTGGACGCTGCGGACGAACCCTGACACCAACCACTGCGGCGCTTCGAATGCGCCCATCAGAAGAACCTCACCGACGGATTACGCGGACTCTCCATGGTACCCACCGCCAGCGGCCGCTCCTGACGGGACAACGACACGCACGGTGGTGCCGCCACCGGGTGTCTCGGCCAGCGAGACGTGGCCGCGGTGCGCGGCGACGATCGCCGCGACGATCGCCATGCCGAGCCCGGCGCCGCCGGACTCGCGGGTGCGGGAGGCGTCGAGGCGGTAGAAGCGCTCGAAGACGCGGGCTGCGTGCGCCGGGTCGATGCCCGGCCCGTGGTCGCGGACCTCGAGCACCCCGACGCCGTCCGTGGTGCCCACGGCGATCTCGACGGGCGTGCCGGCGGGCGTGTGCCGGACGACGTTGCCGACGAGGTTGGCGACGACCTGCCGGAGCCGCTGGTCGTCGCCGGTGACCACCACCGGGCCTCCGTTGGCGGCCGGGTCGAGGGGGACGAGCTTCGCCTGCCGGTCGGGGTCCAGGGCGTGCAGGTCGCTCACGGCGTCGGCGGCCAGCACCGTGAGGTCCACCGGCTCGTGGGCCACGGGCCGGCCCTCGTCGAGCCGTGCGAGCAGCAGCAGGTCCTCGACCAGCGTGCCCATGCGCGTCGCGGAGCCCTCGATGCGGCGCATCGTGTCGTCGACCTTCTCCGGCTCGTCGAGCGCGCCCATCCGGTAGAGCTCGGCGTAGCCGCGGATGGTCGCCAGCGGGGTCCGCAGCTCGTGGGAGGCGTCGGCGACGAAGCGGCGCATGCGCGCCTCCGAGGCGCTGCGGATGGCGAACGCCTGCTCGATCTGGGCAAGCATCGTGTTGAGGGAGGCGCCGAGCCGGCCGACCTCGGTCGACTCCGGCAGCTTCGGGACGCGCCGGGACAGGTCGCCGGCGGCGATCGCCGCCGCGGTGTGCTCGATCCCCACCAGGGGTCGCAGGGATCGTCGGACCGCCCAGCCCGCGGCCAGGGCGCCCAGCAGGAGGATCCCGAGACCGGTCAGGACGAGGACCGCGACCATCGTCTCGGTTGTGTCGGTTGTCCCGCCCAACGGGAGCGCGATGATCACCGAGGGACCGCCGACCGTCACGGGGATGGTCACCGCTCGCCAGCGCGACCCGGAGCGGTCGGACCTGACCGTGAAGGGTTTGTTGTCGCGGGCGGCCGCCTGGTTGGACGTCAGCGCGGGCAGGTCGGGTGTGCCGGACCTGCTGAGGGTCGGTCCCCAGCCCCAGTTGGCCAGCGTCTGGCCGCTCTCGGAGAGGAGCCGGACGTAGTAGTCGCTCGGTCCGCTGTTGGCGTTCAGGCCGTTGAGCAAGCCCGTGACCTGCCTCGTCGCGAGCGTCGCGCCCTCGGTCTGGAGCTTGTTGTCGATCTGCGCGATGAGCGAGCGCTCCAGGAGTGTCGCGCTCACAGCGCCCGCGAGCACCAGGCCGACGCCGAGCAGGACCGTGGTGACCACGACGAGGCGGGTGCGCAGCGGGATGCGGTCGAGGAACCTCACCCAGCGGCCGCGCAGCCTGGACCAGCGATCGCGCAATCCGGACTTGCGATCGGTCATGTCGTCTCGCGCAGCAGGTAGCCGACGCCGCGCTTCGTGTGGATCAGCGGCGGCAGGCGCTGCCCGTCGGCGTCGTCGATGGAGTCGATCTTGCGGCGCAGGTAGGAGATGTAGCTCTCCACGATGTTGGCGTCCCCGCCCCAGTCGTACTGCCACACGTGGTCGAGGATCTGGGCCTTCGAGAGGACCCGGCCGGCGTTGAGCATGAGGTAGCGCAGCAGCTTGAACTCGGTGGGGGACAGCTCCACCGGCTGGCCGGAGCGGCGCACCTCGTGCGAGTCGTCGTCCAGCTCGAGGTCGGAGTACCGCAGCACGCTCGAGTCGTCCTCGATGTGGTGGGTGCGGCGCAGCACCGCCCGGATGCGGGCGACGACCTCCTCGAGGCTGAACGGCTTGGTGACGTAGTCGTCGCCGCCGACGGTCAGCCCCTGGACCTTGTCCGCGGTGTCGTCGCGCGCGGTGAGGAACAGGACCGGGACGAACTGGCCACGCTCGCGCAGGCGCCGCGTGACGGCGAACCCGTCGAGGTCGGGGAGCATGACATCGAGCACGACGAGGTCCGGCTCGACGTCCTTGGCCAGCTTGAGCGCGGAGAGCCCGTCCGCGGCGGCGTGCACCTCGAAACCGGCGAACCTCAGCGAGGTCGCAAGGAGCTCACGAATGTTCGGCTCGTCGTCCACGACGAGCAGTCGCGCCTCGGGCATGGTGCTCACGCTCCCAGTGTGGCCTCACAGCCTGGGTGTTCGCTGAGCGGGCGCTGCATTCCACGAGCGATCCGGCGGGGCGCCCGGAGACCGTGAGCCGGACGCCCCGTCGGAGTCAGTGGGTCACTGAGCGGCGATCTGCGGCGTCACCTGGGTGGTGCCGAGCTGCTGCGGCGCCTGGCCTGACTTCAGCGCGGCGAGCCGCGCCTCGACCTCGATCTGCTGGTCGCTGCTCTCGAGCTCGGCGAACTGCGAGTCGAGCGAGGACGCGGCGATCTCCGCCTGTCCCTGGGCGTACGCCTCCTGGCGGCGCACCTTGTCCTCGAACCGCGAGAGCTCGCTCGTCGGGTCGAGCACGTTGATCGAGCCGATCGCCGTCTGCACCTGGATCTGCGCCTGCGCGGACTTCTGGCGCGCGACGAGCGTGTCGCGACGCGACTTGAGCTCGGCGAGCTTCTCCTTCATCTGGACCAGGCCGGTCTTGAGCTTGTCGACCGCGTCGCGCTGCGAGGCGATGAGCGGCTCGGCCGACGTGACCTCGTTCTCGGCCGTGATCTGCTTCCCGAGCGCCACCTTGGCCAGGGCGTCGAACTTGTCGGCGTTGGCGGTGTCGCCGGCCGTGCGGTACTGGTCGGCGCGCGACGAGGCAGCCAGCGCCTTGCCGCCCCACTCGGACGCCGCGGCAACGTCCTCGTTGTAGTCCTGCTCGGCCAGGCGAAGGTTCCCGATGGTCTGGGCGACGGCCTGCTCGGCGTCGGCGATCGAGTTGGTGTAGTCGCGCACCAGCTGGTCGATCATCTTCTGCGGGTCCTCGGCCTGGTCCAGGAGCGAGTTGATGTTCGCCTTGGCCAGCTGCGAGATCCGGCCGAAGATGGACTGCTTCTCCGTCATGCCACTGCCTTCCTCGTCGTGTCCCTGTCGTGCCTGTCGAACCCTCTAGAACCCGCCGCCGAAGCCGCCCCCGCCGAAGCCGCCCCCGCCGCCTCCACCGAAGCCGCCTCCGCCGAAGCCGCCGCCGCCACCCCAGCCGCCGCCCCCGCCGCCGCCGCCGCGCAGGATCGAGCCGAGGATCAGGCCACCGAGCACCATGCCGCCGACGTTGCTGCGGCCGCCACCCATGGGGCCGCCGCCCCACGGCGGCTGGTTGTTGTCGACGTCCTGGCGGGCGGCGCGGATGGCGTCGTCGACGTACTGCTGGGCCTGCTGAGCGACCGGGAGCGCCGAGACCGGGTCGGTGGCGCGCTGGGCGAGGGCCTCGTCGCGCAGCCGCTGGCCCTCCGCGAGCCGGGTGCGGGCCTCGGGGCCGACGACCCCGCGGCGCGTGTTGATGAAGTCGGTGGCCGCGGAGATCGCCGAGTCGAGCCGGCCCAGCGTCTGGTCCAGCAGCACCAGCGCGCGGCGCGCCTGCTCCTCGCGCTCCCGCATCGGGGCGAGGGACGCGTCGAGCGCCGCCTCCGCGGACGTCAGCCCGCGCAGCGCCGCCAGGGGATCGCCGGTGCCTCCGCGCACCGCGCTCGCCGTCTGCACCGCCTGCTGCGCGACCTGTGCCTGCGACGCCACCCCCGGGTCGCCGGGCGCGAGCCGGGCGGCGTCGGACAGGTCGGACGTGATCGAGGCGATCGCCGCGTCGATCCGCTGGTCGGCGGCGGCGAGGTCGGCCCCCGCCGAGTCGACGGCGTCGAGGAGGGTCTTTGCGTGGTCGAGCGCGGCCTCCGCGGCGCGGGCGTAGCCGACGGCCTCGCCGCGGTGGTCGGGCGTGGCAGCGGCCTTGCGGCCGGCCTCGATCGAGTCGGAGACGTCGGAGATGAGCTGCTCGGCATGATCCGGGTTCTGGACCACGGACGCCAATGCGTCCGGGTGGTACTGCGTGGCCAGCGCCTTGAGGGTCGCGCGCGCCGGCCCGAGCCGCTGCGTCAGCCCGTCGGCCGCCTGCGCGTGGTCGTCGAGCGCCTGCTCGACGTGGTCCTCGAGGTGGCGCATGTCGTCGAAGGCCGTCTTCTGGGCGTCCAGTGCCGCCGACACCTCGGCGCAGAGCTTGAGGATCTGCGTGGTCCACGCGCGCCGCTGCGGGTCGGTGTCCGGCACGTTGTCGTCTAGCGCCTGCCGCAGCCGGAAGGCCTCGGTCGCCTTGGCCTTGCCGTCAACGAGCGCAGCCGCGAACTCCTTCGTCGCGTCGGTGCCGAACTGCGCCTGCGCGAAGCCCAGCTCCTGCTCGGAGCTGCGCAGCTGGTCGTCGATCGCCACGAGCGCCGACCCGGAGCGCCGGTCCAGCTCGGCGGTCGGCAGGCCGGCCAGCTCGTCGGGCGAGGCCGTGACCGGCGCGGGCGTCCGCCGGCGCGCCAGAACGCCGGCGAGCACCGCGATGCCGGCGATGACGAAGAAGCCGATCAGCAGGATCGAGGCGAAGCCCGGGCCCGACGAATGGGTCGTGGGGCCGGTCGACCCTGTCGACCCGCCGGTCGCCGCCGAGCGGAGCCCGTTGGCCGCCGTCACGGCCGCGCCCGGCCAGTCGTTGCGGCGCAGGTCCTGGCCGACCTGCGTGTAGACGTTCTGCAGCTCCGAGCTGGTGACGTTGGTGAGCGCCCCGGATGCCAGCGAGTACCGGCGCGCGGTGGTCGCGACGGCGAGGATCACGTCGTTCGTCCCGAGGCCGGAGGCCTGCAGGCTCGCCTGCGCCCAGGAGGTCGGGTCCTGCCCGCCGAAGTCGGGCACGTAGACGACGTACAGGCTCAGCCCGGTGTCCTGGTTGAGCTGGTCGATCGCGCTCTGGACGGTCGTCCGGTCGGAGCTGGACAGCACCCCGGACTGGTCCGTGATGTGGTCGGACCCGATGGTCACCGGGCCGGCGGCGGCCGCCGGGAGTGCGGTGAACAGGAACAGGAGCGCCGTGAGCACGAGGGCGCCCCCGGTACGGAGCCCCCCAGCGAACCAGCGACCACGAGCGGCGAGCACGTCCACGAGTCTTGACCTCCCCCTCACCCGCCGCAACGACGATTCGGCCCAGAGGGTTCCCGGATCAGATCCCCAGTTGCGGGTTCTCGTTCCGGTCCGCCTCGGTGGGCGGTTCGAGGGGGAGGAGGCCCTGGGGGGCGCCCTTCTCCGGGGCCGGCCCCCGCCGCAGCAGCACGGCTGCCGCGTGGTCGGCGAGTGCCGCACCGGCGGAGCCGTAGAGGTGGAACACGGCGTCCGCTCCGTGCCGGCGGAGCTCGGCGACGTCGTCGTCGTACCGCGCGACCGCGGCGACCTTGCCCGTGAAGCCGGCCGCCTTGAGTCGCGCGAGCGCGATGAGGTTGGCGTTGTGGAAGGGCATCGCCAGCACCGCCACCGCGACGCGGCCGGCGCGCTCGACGCGGGTCCAGAACTCGAGGTCGGTGGCGTCCGCGCGCACCACCTCGAACCCCTCGTCCTCGAGCTCGTCGACGCGACGCCGGTCGTGGTCCACGCCCATCACGGACAGGCCGTACTCGTCGTGCAGGCGGGCGTACGTCACCGCGCCGACCCGGCCCAGGCCCAGCACCAGCGCGTCGACGTCGCCGACGTCGACCAGCCGGTCGTCCGGGTGCAGCGACTCCGAGGCCCGCTCCGGCAGCCACCCCGACAGCCGGGTCGCCAGCTCGACGCCCCGCCGGTTGACGATCGCCGACACCGCGAAGCTGAACGCCACGGCGAGCGACACCACCACCGTCCATTGCTCGCTCAGGAGGCCGGCCTCGGCGCCGACGGCGACGACGATGAGGCCGAACTCCGAGTAGTTCGCCAGCACCAGCCCGGTGAGGAACGAGGTGCGTGCCCGGAGCCGCATGAACCAGAGCAGCAGCGAGTAGGCCATCACCTGGAAGGGCAGCATGAGGAGCAGCACCGCGGCCAGCGCGACCTCGGACCAGTGCGGCGTCCCGTGCAGCCCGATCTGGAGGAAGAACGCGACGAGCATGAGGTCCTTGAACGTCATGAGGGACCGCGACAGCTCGCCGGCCTGCGGGTGGGCGGCCAGCAGCACGCCGACGACGAGCGCTCCGACGTCGCCCGAGATCCCGACCGCCTCGAAGAGCCAGTAGCCCAGCACCACCGCGACGACCACTCCGAACAGCGCCTGCAGCTCGCCGTGGCCCACCCGGTCCCAGATGCGGTGCAGCAGCCACGCGCCGGGGATCAGCAGCACCAGCGCCAGGGCCCACGGGCTCGGCGCCCGGTCCGTCGACAGGGAGAGGAAGACCACCGCGGCGATGTCCTGCATGACGAGCACGCCGACGGCGATGCGGCCGTAGAGCGCGGTGGTGTCGGAGCGGTCGTCGAGCACCTTGACGACGAAGACCGTCGAGGAGAACGAGAGCGCGAAGCCGACGAGCGCGAGCGGGCCGAAGCCCTGGTCGGACACGAGCGCGAAGCGGATGACCGCGAGCAGGCCGAGGAAACCCAGGGCGACCGCGACCGAGACCGCCAGGTGCAGCGTCGTCGTCAGCCAGACCTCCCTGCGCAGCAGCGTGCGCGGGTCGAGCTTCAGGCCGATGGCGAAGAGCAGCAGGACGACGCCGAAGTCGGCGATCGTCGGGAGGTACGGCAGCTCGGGGGCGCCGAGGGCGCCCAGCGCGAACCCGGCGGCGAGGAAGCCGACGAGCGGCGGGAGCCGGAGCAGCACCGCGGCGAACCCGCCCAGCAGCGCCGCCGTCAGGTACAGCGCCGCCGCCGCCATGGTCGCCTCCCCGATCCGGTGGCCAGGTGTGTCTGGGGATTCTTCCAGGTGGGAGCGCTGCCAGTCAGGGGGGTTCGGGAAGCCTCGCGTCTACCAGGGTCTACGCGGCGCCGTCGAGGTCCTCCGCGTCGACGATCGTGTACGCGTACCCCTGCTCGGCGAGGAAGCGCTGCCGGTGGGCGGCGAAGTCCTGGTCGACCGTGTCGCGGGCGACGATCGCGTAGAAGTGCGCCGTCCGGCCGTCGCCCTTGGGTCGCATGATCCGGCCGAGCCGCTGGGCCTCCTCCTGCCGTGACCCGAACGACCCCGAGACCTGGACCGCGACCGACGCCTCGGGCAGGTCGATCGAGAAGTTCGCCACCTTGGAGACGACGAGCGTGGGCACCGACCCCTCGCGGAAGGCCGCGTAGAGCCGCTCGCGCTCCCGCTCGGTGGTCTCGCCGGTGATGAGGGGGGCGTCGAGGTGCTCGGCGAGCTCGTGGAGCTGGTCGAGGTACTGGCCGATGACGAGCGTCGGCTCTCCCGGGTGGCGCCTGACGATGCGGTCCACCACGCGGTGCTTGCCGGCGGCGGTGGCCGCGAGGCGGTACCGCTCGTCCGGGTCGGCCATCGCGTAGGTCATGCGGTCGTGGTCCGGGAGGGTCAGCCGCACCTCGGTGCAGACGGCCGGGGCGATGTAGCCCTGGGACTCGATGTCCTTCCACGGTGCGTCGAACCGCTTGGGGCCGATGAGGGAGAACACCTCGTCCTCGCGGCCGTCCTCGCGCACGAGCGTGGCGGTGAGCCCGAGGCGTCGTCGTGCCTGGAGGTCCGCCGTCATCCGGAACACCGGCGCGGGGAGCAGGTGGACCTCGTCGTACACGATGAGGCCCCAGTCGCGGGCGTCGAGCAGCTCGAGGTGCGGGTACTCGCCCTTCCGCTTGACCGTGAGCACCTGGTACGTGGCGATGGTGACCGGCCGGATCTCCTTGCGGGAGCCGGAGTACTCGCCGATCTCCTCGGGCGTGAGCGACGTGCGGCGGATGAGCTCGTCGCGCCACTGCCGCGCGCTGACCGTGTTGGTGACGAGGATGAGCGTCGTCGTCGACGAGCGGGCCATGGCGCCCGCGCCGACGAGCGTCTTGCCCGCGCCGCAAGGGAGCACGACGACCCCCGAGCCGCCGTGGAAGAACCCGTCGATCGCCTGCTCCTGGTAGGGCCGCAGGTGCCAGCCGTCCTGCGCCAGCTCGATCGGGTGCTTCTCGCCGTCGACGTAGCCTGCGAGGTCCTCGGCGGGCCAGCCCAGCTTGACGAGCACCTGCTTGAGGTGGCCGCGCTCGCTCGGGTGCACCACCACGTCGGTCTCGTCGATGCGGGCGCCGAGCAGGCCGGCGGTCCGCCTGGAGCGCATCACCTCCGCGAGGACCGCGCGGTCCAGGGCGTGCAGGACGAGCCCGTGCGCCGGGTCGCTCACCAGCTGCAGGCGTCCGTAGCGGCTCATGGTCTCCGCGACGTCGACGAGCAGCGCGTGCGGCACCGGGTACCGGCTGAACTCCAGGAGCGTGTTGACCACCTGCTCGGCGTCGTGGCCGGCGGCGCGGGCGTTCCACAGGCCGAGCGGCGTGAGCCGGTAGGTGTGGATGTGCTCCGGGGCGCGCTCGAGCTCCGCGAACGGGGCGATGGCGCGGCGGGCGTCGCCCGCCTTGGGGTGGTCGACCTCGAGCAGCAGCGTCTTGTCGCTCTGGACGATCAGGGGTCCGTCAGTCACGCGGTTCCTCTCATGACGCTCGTTCGGCGCCGGCGATGCGGTGCACCGCGACGACGAGCTCCGCCTCGCGGGCGGGGTCGACCGCGCGCAGCCGCCCGCCGTCGACGCTCACCGGGCGGACCAGCCGCCTCTCGAGCACGCCGCGCCCCCCGACGATCTCGACCCAGACGAGGGAGCGTTCGGCGGCC
>Ga0207857_1000147_pt1 | contig 20659 bp, 19 predicted proteins | sample LuqExpMetageno22_FD_187780 | JGI IMG/M metagenome (GOLD analysis project Ga0207857, IMG submission 187780) | Tropical forest soil microbial communities from Luquillo Experimental Forest, Puerto Rico - Sample 22 (SPAdes) | ecosystem: Environmental > Terrestrial > Soil > Tropical forest ... | reverse complement strand
CCCGCCGATGCCGGCGGCCGCGCGGCCCGCTGGGCCGCCAACGACGCCCTCCGCGAGCTCCGCAGCGACGCCGTACGCGCCCGCCTGGGCCTCGCGTAAGGAGCATGCGTCCCGGTCAAGAGCGCCAGCCCCAAGCCCTCCGGCTCGCTGGCCGGCAACCGCGTCCCGACACGGTGCCCCCGGAGGAAGCCCCGCTCGCACCGCCCGGCGCGAGGAGACGGAGTCACGAGGACCCCGGGTGGTCGCAGGACGAGGCCGAGGACCTCGTCCGCGAGCCGTGACCCCTCACCGCGGCGTCAGCTTCAGCCAGGCCGCCAGCGCCTCGAGCTCGTGGTTCACGGCGTCCGTGAGCGCGCCGTCGAAGGGCACGTCGGTGTGGAGGGCGTTGACTCGCAGCACGCCCGCGCGGCGGTCCGCCCTGGCGTCGACCTTGCCGACGAGCCGGTCGCCGTGGAGCACGGGCAGCGCGAAGTAGCCCCAGCGGCGCAGGGCGGCCGGCTTGAACATCTCGAGGATGTAGTCGAAGCCGAACAGGTCGACCATGCGCTCGCGGTTGTGGACCAGCCGGTCGAAGGGCGACAGCAGCGCGGTGCGCCCGACGAAGTCCTCGTCGAGCGCCGCGGGGTCCACCACCCACTCGCCGTCGACCCCGTCGACGACCGCCGGCAGCCCCAGGGGCTCGACGTACCAGGGGTCGCCGGCGGAGAAGGCGGGGACGCGCGGGCGCGAGATCCCGAGCGACCGCATCCGCAGGCGGCGTCGCTCGTCGCGTGACGGCTCGAGCGGGACGGGCGTGACCTTCGGGTACACCCGAGAGGCGAGGTCCCACAGCCGTTCACGGCCCTCGCGGCCGACGATCGCCACCTGGCCGCGGACGTCGAGCAGCTCGAGCATCATCGTGACGTTGCGGGCGCCGGTCCATCCGCTGGACTCCCACGGCACGGCGGCGGTGTCGGGGATCTCGCGGGAGAGCAGCGGAGCCTCCCGCGAGAGGTGGTCGAGGACGTCGCGGCGGAACGCGTCGTTCGCCTCGAGCCAGCGCTGCCCGCGCCCCGGCTCCGGCGGCCACGCCGCCATCTCCTCCAGGTAGAGCGGCAGGTGGGACATGGGCCGCAGCGTGCCGATGAGCTGGAAGAACATCCGATCGGTCAGGGCGTCGTCGGCCGCCCCCGGCCAGTACGCGTCGCCCATCCGTGACCACAGCACCAGGTCCACCGACGGCGCCACGGCGTTCGTCGGGTCCACCTGCAGGTGCGTCAGGCGTTCGGCGACCGCGACGAGGTCGGTCGAGCGGCCGTCGAGGAGCTGTGCCCTGACGGCGATCTGGCGGGCGCGCTCGCGACTGAGCCGGATCACGTGACGAGGCTAGGCGGGCGGTGCCCGTTAGCATGGGGCGACGGCGGGCCGGACCCGCGGGGTGTGCCGGGAAGACTGGTCGGCGACGAGCCCGACGACCTTGGGGGAGCCCGATGCCCACCACGCTGCGGCACCGCCTCTCCAGCGACCTGACCGGCGGCATCCTGCTGCTCGTCGCCGCCGCGGTGGGCCTCGTGTGGGCCAACTCCCGATGGTCGGCGGCCTACGAGACCCTCTCCCAGACGGCGATCGGCCCGGAGGCGCTGCACGCGCACCTCACGCTGGCGACGTGGGCGTCCGACGGGCTGCTGGCCCTGTTCTTCCTGGTCGTGGGCCTGGAGCTCAAGCGTGAGCTGGTCGCGGGGTCGCTGCGCGACCCCCGGCACGCGGCGGTGCCGGCGCTGGCGGCAGTCGGCGGGATGGCGGTGCCGGCGGTGATCTACGTGCTGGTCGTCGGGCTCGCCGGTGGCGGCGATGGTCTGCGCGGCTGGGCCGTGCCGACCGCCACGGACATCGCGTTCGCGCTCGCGGTGCTCGCGCTGGTCGGGCGCGGGCTGCCGGGCGCGGCCCGCGTGTTCCTGCTGACGCTCGCGGTGGTCGACGACCTGCTCGCGATCCTCGTCATCGCCGTGTTCTACACGCACGAGATCCACTTCAACTGGCTCGCCGCGGCCGTCGCCGCGCTCGCGGCCTTCGCGGCGGTGGTGCGGATCCGGCCGCGGCGCCGCGGGCCGCGCCGCGCGGTCGTCGTCCTTCTCGTCGTGCTCGCACTGACCGGCTGGCTGATGCTGCACGCGTCCGGGATCCACGCGACGATCGCCGGCGTCGTGTGCGGCCTCGCGGTCCCGGCGGCGCCGGAGCCCGACGGACGGCCGTCCCTGGCCAGCCGGCTGGAGGAGCGGATGCGCCCCTGGTCGGCGGGGGTTGCGGCGCCGGTGTTCGCGTTCTTCGCCGCGGGCGTGCCGCTCGCCGGGCACGGCGCCGTCGTGAGAGAGCCGGTCGCGTGGGGGGTGCTGCTCGGGCTCGTCGTCGGCAAGCCCGTCGGGGTGCTCGGAACCACGGCGCTGGTGACGAGGTTCACCACGCTGCGGCTGCCGGGAGGCCTCAGGACCCGTGACCTGACTGGGGTGGGGCTGCTGGCGGGCGTCGGGTTCACAGTGTCGCTCCTGGTGGCGCGGCTGGCGTTCGACGACGTCGAGCTCCGCGACGCCGCGACGATCTCGGTGTTCGCGGCGTCCCTTCTCGCGGCGCTGGCGGCGGGCATGGCGATGCGGCGGGGACGCCGGGCGGCCGCCGTGCCCGCCGACGGCCGGCAGCCCGAACGTGACGGGGTGGACTGATACTTCTGCGGGCCACCACGTCGTCGGGTCCCCCACCTCAACGGAGTCATGCATGAGCACCTTCGCCGGCGGCATCGGCCGCCGACTGCGCGGCCGCCGCGCATCCTGGACCTACGCCGGCCGGCCCGAGCTTGCCGCACCCGCGAACCTCACGCTGACGAGCCCGTCCTTCGAGGACGGCGGTCCGATCCCGTTGCGGCACTCCGCGCGCGGCCGTGGGGAGAACGTGTCGCCGGCGCTCGCGTGGTCTGGTGTGCCTTCGGGCATGGTGCAGCTGCTGTTGCTCATGGAGGACCCGGACGTGCCGCTGGGCCGGCCGATCGTCCATACGCTCGCCGTCATCGAGCCGGGCACGGGCGCGCACGACGAGGCAGCGCGGGAATCGTCGGGCACCCCGGAGGGCGCGGGCGGGCTCCCGGAGGGTGGGCTGAACGCGAAGGCGCCGGCCCCGGGCGTGCGGCTGCTTCCCGGCACCGCCGGCCGGCGCGGCTATCACGGGCCCCGCCCACTCGCCGGGCACGGCCCGCACCACTACGGCTTCCACCTCTACGCGCTGGACCGGCCGGTCCCGGAGGGGCCGCTCGGCACGCTGCTCCCGCTCGTCGCGGGGCATGTCCTGGCCGCCGGCCACCTCGTCGGCGTCCAGGAGCACGCGTAGGGGTCAGTCGCCGAGGCCGACCCCGACCTGGCGGGCGGTGGTGACCCAGTGGTGGTCAGGGGGCACGAGCTTCACCTTGCCGGCGACCTCGGACAGCGGCACGGCCTCGGTGCCCTCACCGCGGGCGGCGACCATCATGCCGAACTCCCCGCGGGCGACGAGGTCCGCCGCCCCCGCGCCGAGCCGGGTGGCCAGCAGCCGGTCGGCCGCGCACGGCGTCCCGCCGCGCTGCACGTAGCCGAGGATCGTCACGCGCGTCTCCAGGCCGGTGGCCGCCTCGAGCTCGCGGGCCAGCTTGAACGTGTGCTCGCGCTGCAGGTCCTCGACGTGCGCGAGGTGCGACCGCGCGGCGCGCTGCGCCTCCGGTGACTTCGCGACGGTCGACAGCAGCTCCGCGGCCGCGAAGTCGGCGGCGTCGTCGAAGTCGCGCGCGCCCTCGGCGACCGCGACCACCGAGAAGTTCGACCCCCGGTCCAGGCGCGCCTTGATCGTGGCCGCGACCGAGTCGACGGTGTACGGGATCTCGGGGATGAGGATGATGTCCGCGCCTCCGGCGAGCCCGGCGCCGAGCGTCAGCCAGCCGGCCCGGTGGCCCATGATCTCCGTGAGGATGATCCGGTGGTGGCTGTGCGCCGTCGAGTGCACGCGGTCGATCGCGTCGGTGGCGATCTCCATCGCGGTGGCGAAGCCGAACGAGGTGTCCGTGCCGGCGATGTCGTTGTCGATCGTCTTCGGCAGGTGGAGCACGTTGAGCCCGGCGTCGACGAGCCGCATCGCGTTCTTCGCCGTGCCGCCGCCGCCCAGCATGATGAGGGCGTCGAGCCCCTCACGCTGGTAGTTCTCGACGACGGTCGGGATCATGTCGCGCACCTCGCCGTCGACCGCGTACTTGTGCACCTTGTCGCGGCTGGTCCCGAGGATGGTGCCGCCCACGGTGAGGATGCCGGAGAGCGCCTTGCCGTCGAGCGTCACCCAGCGGTCCTCGACGAGCCCGGTGATGCCGTCGCGGAACCCGACGAGCTCCATGCCGTAGTGGCCGATCGCGGTCTTGCCGAAGCCGCGGATCGCCGCGTTGAGCCCGGGGCTGTCGCCGCCCGCGGTGAGGATGCCGACCTTGCGGATCTTGCTCTTCACGGCCATGGTCCCAGTGTCCTCAGTCCTGGTCACGAGGGCCAACAGCCCGCAGCTCGAGGCCCAGCTGCTCCGCGTCGAGGATCCGCAGCTCCTCCGCCAGCGCCCCCGAGCCGTACGCGCCCTCGGACCTCAGCCGCAGCAGCGCGCCCCGCTGGGTGTCGATGAGGTCGAGGCGCAGCGCCTCCTCCTCGGCCCGGTCAGCGAGGGCGGCGGCGCGCTCCTCGCCGCCTTCCGGCTCGGTCCGCTTGAGCACCACGGTGCTGACGCGGCGCACGCGCTCGAGGGTCGCCTCGGAGTACGGCCGCCCGTCGGGCCGGCGGAGCGTGGGGTCCGCCAACCGCGACGCCGCGGCGCGCGCCAGCTCGGCCTGCACTGCCTCGAGGTCGGTGCGCTCGGGTCCCATCGTGCCTGACGAGCGCCTCGGCGCTAGCGTGCACCGGAACGAGGGAGGTTCCGACCGTGCCGTGGCGAACGGGAACGACGGCAGCGTTGCAGCCGCTGCCGGAGGCGGTCGCCCCGCGCGCGCGAGCGACCCTCGGCTCCTGGACCCTCGAGTCGACCGCCGACCTGCGGCACCTGCGCGCGGCCCTGCACGCGTCGCTGCGCGTGCCCCGGCAGGTCGCCGCGCCGGTGGTGCTCGTCGCCTCGGAGCTCGCGACGAACGCGCTGCGCCACGGTGTGCCGCCGGTGGTCGTCACGTTGGCGCGGGTCGAGCGCGGGCACCTGCTGGACGTCGCGGACGGCTCGGTCGACGCCGTGCCGACGCACTCCGCGTACCGGCCGGTGGGCGAGGGCGGCTTCGGGCTCTACCTCATCGGGCGGCTGGCCGACGAGGTCGGCTGGTACGCCGACGACGGGTGCAAGCACGTGTGGGCCGTGCTGCGGCCCTGACGTCACCTCCGTCAGCGCGGGACGACGACCGCCCACGGCACCGCCCACCCGGCGACGACGAAGCCGCCGTCGACGTACTGCTCCCGCAGGAGGGTCACCACGTCGCCGGAGGCCGGCTCGTACAGGTGCAGCGCATCGTCGTCGTGCCCCACCGCGAGCACCACATGCCGGGGCACCGCGGCGTCGCCGACGAACATCGGCGCCGTGCGGCCTGACGCGACGGTTCGGTCGACCGCGTCGTAGGCCGCCGCGCGGGCGGTCGGGGAGTCGGGGCCGACGTACCGGGCGCGGTACCGCAGGCCGGTGATCCTCGTCATCTCTTGGGCGGCGCCCCACGGCGGCGTGCCGAGCGCGTGCGGCCAGGGCGCCTGCAGCCCGGTCGGGCCCTGCAGGGCGTTCGTCCGGTCCTTGACGGTCCGCTCGGCGGCGGCGAAGCGAGTCGCGACGGGCTCGTCGTCCGCGAGCAGGAGCCACTCCGCGTACACCGGGTCGGCCAGGGCTCGCGCGACGAGCAGCGACGCCGAGCCGCAGGTCGTCGAGCTGCGCTGACGCAGGTGGTAGGCGAGCGGGTCCAGCCGGGCGTCAGCCTTCCGGGGCCCGACGAGCGGGACGGGCGCAGCCGGCCACGCGCCCTGCGCGCGGCCGATCGCCGCCCACGTCCGTCGGAGCCACGCCCACCGGTCCACGCGTGGCACGGTAGCCCGGCCCGGATCGGGTATGAATGTGCGCCGTGACCTCCAAGATCATCGTCATCACCGGCGCGAGCGACGGCATCGGCGCGGCCGCCGCGCGGGCGCTCGCTGCGCACGGGCACCGCATCGTCGTCGTCGGGCGCGACCCGGGCCGGACGAACGCCGTCGCCGACGAGCTCGGCGCCGAGCGGCACGTCGCCGACTACGAGCGGCTCGACGACGTCCGCGCGCTCGCGGCCGCGCTCGGACGGGCCCATCCGCGCATCGACGTGCTGGCGAACAACGCCGGCCGCATCAACGGCGCGCGGCGCGTCACCGCCGACGGGCACGAGGTGACGTTCCAGGTGAACCAGCTGGCGCCGTTCCTCCTGACGAACCTGCTGATGGAGACGCTGCTGGCCTCGTCGGCCGCCGTCATCACGACGAGCAGCATGGCCTCCCGGAACGCGCGCCTGGACCTCGACGACCTCGACCTGGCCGCCGGCTACTCGTCGTTCGGCGCCTACGGCGCGAGCAAGCTGGCGAACATCCTGTTCACGCGGGAGCTCCACCGGCGGTTCCACGGCCGCGGGCTGTCGTCGGCCGCGTTCCACCCGGGGGTCGTCGCGACGAGCTTCGGCGGCAAGGGCGGCCCCGCGGTCACGCGGCTCTACGGGACGGCGCTGGCGCGGGCGATCTTCGCGTCGCCGGAGCAGGGCGGGAGCCGGCTGGTGCGCCTCGCCGAGGGGACGCCGGGCGTCGACTGGGCCTCGGGCCAGTACTGGGTGGGCGAGCGCATCGGTCGCACCAGCCCCCAGGCCGACGACGCCGGCGCGGCGCGCCGGCTCTGGGAGGCGAGCGCGGAGATGGTCGGCCTGGCCTAGGACCGTTGGTCAGCTTGCGGCCGTCGGCTCCTGCGGCCACTCGGCGTGCGTGGGCCGGAAGGCGTCGATGACGGCCGCGATGTCCCGCGGGGTGGCGCCCGTGCCGGCGGCGGTCCGGTAGGCCTGGGCGAGCACGTCGACGAGGTCGGTCGGCACGCCGGCGCTCCGCGCGTCCGCCGCGATGAGCGCGAGGTCCTTGCGCAGTCCCGCGAGCTCGAACTGCGGCTCGAAGTCGCCCGAGAGCATGGCGGCGCCCTTGATGTGCGCGTACGGGCTGTCGGGCTGCCCACCGCCGATCGCGTCGAGGAACAGCTGGGGGTCGAGGCCCCACGCCTGCGCCAGCGCGATCGACTGGCCGACACCCGCGGTGAGGATGGCGATCCAGGCGTTGGCGACGAGCTTGAGCCGCGACGCCGGGCCCGGCTCGTCGGCCACCCACACGGTGCGCGTGCCGATCGCGTCGAGCACGGGCTGGACCAGCGGGCGCAGCTCGGCCGGAGCGGACGCGAGCACGACGAGCATGCCCGCGAGGGCCGGCTTGCGCGTGCCGAGCACCGGGGCGTCCACGAAGGCGACGCCGTGCTCGTCGGCCAACGCCGCCAGGCGGGCGGTGCCGGTGGCCCCGACGGTCGACGACTGCACCCAGACTGCGCCCCGTGCCATGGCCGGCAGCGCCTGCTCCATGACGGCGGCGTCGGCGTCGGCGTCGAAGAGCGCCGTCACCACGACGTCGGCCCCTTCGACGGCGCTCGCGGGGTCGTCGGCCACCTTGGCGCCGAGCTCCACGAGCGGCTCCGCCTTGGCGCGGGTGCGGTTCCAGGCGGTGGTGTCCAGACCGGCGCGGAGCAGGCTGACGGCCATGCCGTAGCCGATGGCGCCGGTCCCCAGCACGGTCACACGAGGGGTCTCGTCCATGTCCCTAGCGTCACCCCGTCCCGGCAGGGGCGCCATCCACGGCTCAGCCGCGGGGCACCCAGTTGAACTGGTCCGGGTTGGGACCCGTCCGCAGGTCCTTGTTGAGCGCCGAGATCAGGCCGACCTCGTCGTCGGACAGCGTGAAGCCGAAGACGTCGAGGTTCTCGACCAGGCGCTCCTTGTGCGTCGACTTGGGGAAGACGACGTCGCCGCGCTGCAGGTGCCAGCGGACGACGACCTGCGCCGGCGAGACCTCGTGGTCCGCCGCTACCGCGGCGAGCGTCGTGTCGCCGAGCACCGTGCCGCTGCCGAGCGGCGACCACACCTCGGTGACGATCCCGTGCTGCTTGCCGTAGGCGCGCAGCGGATCCTGCGTGAGGTACGGGTAGCACTCGATCTGGTTGACGGCCGGCGTGACGGTCGCCTCGGCGGCGATGCGGTCGAGGTGGTGCTCGTGGAAGTTCGAGACCCCGATCGCCCGCGCGCGGCCGGACTCGTAGATCTCCTCCATCGCGTTCCAGGTGTCGCCGTAGTCGCCGACGCCGGGCAGCGGCCAGTGGATGAGGAACAGGTCGACGTAGCCGGAGTCGAGGGCGGCGAGCGTCCGGTCGAACGAGGCCAGCGCGGCCGTCCGCTCGTGCCGGTTGTTGTTGAGCTTGCTCGTGACGAACACCTCGTCGCGCGGCAGCCCCGAGCTGGCGAGCGCCGCCCCGACGCCGGCCTCGTTGCCGTACATCTGCGCGGTGTCGATGTGCCGGTACCCGATCTCGAGCGCGTCCTCGACGACGCGCTGGGTTTCTCCCGGGGCGACCTGCCACACACCGAGGCCGAGCTGCGGGATCTTCACGCCGTTGTTGAGGGTCAGGAAGGGAGCGGAGGTCATGCCGCCATTCTTGTCGGTTCTCAGGCCGGGCGGGCCGCCCGCAGCATCGGGTAGAGCGGGGGGCCGCCGGGCGCGACCGGCACCGGCTCGCGGATCTTCTCGAACCCGAAGTGCTGGTAGTACGAGACGTTCTCCGTCTTCGTCGTCTCGAGGTAGGACTCGTCGCCGGCCTCGTCGACCAGCGCGAGCCCGGCCTCGATGAGCGCTGTGCCCCGCCCGGCGTGCTGGAGGTCCGGCCGCACGCCGGCGGCCTCGAAGTACCACGCATCGGCCGGCACCCCAGCGGAGGTGAGGTGCCCGAAGTTGATCAGGGCTCGGGTGTCCTCGCGCGCGAGTGCTCCCAGGAGCGCGACGCGCAGGGCGACGCGCGCCCAGCGCTGCCGCGACATGGGGTAGGCGCCAGGGGGATAGATCGCGAGCGCCCCCGTGACGACGGGCCCGATCGTGGTGACGAAGCCGCGTCCCTCGGCGACGGTGTCCTCGAGGGTCATCCGGTACAGGGCGTCCAGCTCGCCCACGCGGCGGTCGTCGACCGGCAACAGGTAGCGGTACCCGGGGTCGTCAGCAAGGGCGGTGGCGATGACGTGGGCCGCTTGGGGGACGTAGCGCCTCGCCAGCGGCTCGACCGCGTCGGGCGGCGCCACACGTCCTTGGTCGGCGGCCATGCCGAATCGTGACCTGGAACAACGTCCAGCCACAACTCAAGGGCAGGCACTTCTGTCAGGAAACTCCCGACTGATCCGGCCCGTTCCGGTCAACTCGGGACATACGTCCTGACGCCCGACGAAGGCGTGGAGTGGCAGGCTCGCAGGGTTCACGAGAAGGGGGCATCGTGGGGGCGGCACGCGTTCGCAAGGTCCGTGCGACGGCGGCGCTGGCCGCGGTCGTCCTGGCGGGACTGACGGCCTGCACGCCGCACCCACCGACCCCCGACGCGGAGGCGGCCGCCCTGGCGAAGGCCCTCGCTTCGGGCGACTTCTCGGGCGTGGCGCTGGCGGCGGGCTCACCGGACGCGGCGGCGCTGGCCTCCACCCGCACCACCGCGTTCACAGGCCTCGGCGACGTGACCCCCCAGGTCTCGGTCGCCACGGTCGCGGTGGACCCGCAGGACGACAAGCGCGCCACCGCGACCCTGCACTGGAGCTGGGACCTCGGGACGGCCGAGCCATGGACGTACGACGAGACGGCGCAGCTGCAGCTGGTGGACGGCGGCAGGGGGCAGGCGTGGCAGGCCCAGTGGCGCACGTCCTTGCTCGCGCCGGACCTCACCGACGGCGAGACCCTCTCCCTGCAACGCCAGGCGGCGCAGCGCGGGACCGTGCTCGCCGGCAACGGCGACGTCATCGTGGAGCCGCGACCCGTGTGGCACGTCGGCATCGACAAGACGCACGTGACGGACTCCGCGGGGCAGGACGCCTCGGCGCGGGCGCTGGCGACGGCCCTGACAGTGGATCCCGCTGCGTACGCCGCCAAGGTGGCGGCCGCCGGCCCGAAGGCGTTCGTCGAGGCGATCACCATCCGGCAGAACGACGCGAGCTACGACGTCAACGCCCTGCTCAAGATCCCCGGCGTCAACGCCGTGAAGGACCAGCTCCCGCTGGCGCCCACGCGGACGTTCGCCCGGCCGATCCTCGGACAGGTCGGCCAGGCGACGAAGGAGATCGTCGACGCCTCGCACGGCGCGATCGTCGCCGGCGACCTCACGGGCACGTCCGGCCTGCAGCGGCAGTACGACGCCCAGCTACGCGGCACGCCCGGGCTCTCCGTCATCGCCTCCAACGGCCCGGTCACCCGCCAGCTCTTCCATGTCGACCCCGTCGCCGGCACGCCGCTGCAGACGACGCTGGACGTGAACCTCCAGGAGCAGGCCGAGTCGATCCTCGCGCCGGTCCCCGGGAACGCCGCGCTCGTCGCCATCCGCCCCTCGACCGGCGAGATCCTCGCGGCCGCCAGCGGGCCCAACGGCGACGGCCTCTCGACCGCGACGGTCGGTCAGTACGCCCCGGGCTCGACGTTCAAGGTCGCTTCCGCGCTCGCCCTGCTGCGGGCCGGACTGACGCCGGACAGCACGCTGACGTGCCCGACGAGCGTGACGGTCGACGGGTACCAGTTCAGCAACGTGCCGAACTACCCCTCGACCGAGCTCGGGTCCATCCCGCTGACCACCGCGTTCGCCCACTCGTGCAACACCGCCTTCGTCGGCCAGGCCGCGACGGTGTCCCAGGGCGCCCTCCTCGGCGCGGCACGCTCCCTGGGCCTCGACCCGGCGCCGTCCCTCGGCTTCCCGGCGTTCCTCGCGACCCTGCCGGCGGACTCGACCGGCACGGACCACGCCGCGTCAATGATCGGCCAGGGCCGCGTGATCGCCTCGCCGCTCGGCATGGCGACGATGGCCGCGTCGGTGGCGGCCGGGCACACCGTGACGCCCGTGCTGGTCAAGCCCGCGGCCCCGGTGCCCACGGCGTCCGGGCCTGCGCCCACGGCCACCGAGCCCGCGACCCCGGCCGCCCCGCTGACCCGGGCCGAGGCGGACACGCTGCGCCGGCTGATGCGGGCCGTCGTCACGAACGGGACCGCGACGCTGCTGCGTGGCGTGCCGGCCCCGGACGTCGAGGCCAAGACCGGCACCGCCCAGTACCAGGCGGCCAACGGCCTGGCCAACCACGCGTGGGTCATCGCCATCCACGGCGACCTCGCCGTGTGCGCCTTCGTCGAGACCGGGGACTTCGGCGCGACGACGGCCGGACCGCTCGTCGTGCAGTTCTTCACGTCCGCCGGGTGAGCGGCAGGATGAGCGCACGACGACGACGAGGAGGTCGGTGATGGGCTGGATGCGCCCCCTGGGTACGACGGGTCTGCAGGTGTCGGCGCTCTGCCTGGGCGGCGGGCCGCTGGGCAGCATGCCGCGGCTGTTCGGCGAGGAGACCCCGCAGGAGCGCGGCATCGCCACGGTTCTCGCCGCGCTCGACAGCCCGATCCGCTTCATCGACACGTCGAACGGCTACTCGGACGGCGAGAGCGAGCGGCGCATCGGCGAGGCGCTCCGCCGGGTCGGCGGGGTGCCGGAAGGCGTCGTCGTCGAGACGAAGACCGACCCGAAGGACGGCGACTACTCCGGCGAGCGCGTGCGCCGCAGCGTCGAGGAGTCGATGGAGCGCCTCGGCCTCGACCGGCTGCCGATGGTGCACCTGCACGACCCGGAGAACTGGGACTTCGACGACATCGCGGGTGCGGCCGGGGCGGTGCAGGCGCTCGTCGACCTGCGCGAGCAGGGCGTCGTCGGGAACATCGGCCTCGCGGGCGGCGACGTGCGCATCATGGCCAGGTACCTGGCGCTCGAGGTGTTCGACGTGCTGCTGGTGCACAACCGCTGGACGCTCGTGGACCGGAGCGCCGCCGGCGTCATCGCCGAGGCCCGGCGCCAGGGGATGGGGGTGCTCAACGCGGCCGTCTACGGCGGCGGCATCCTCGCCCACCAGCAGGACGAGGGCAGCCCGACGACCTACGGCTACCGCCCGGCCCCCCGGCCGGTCCTGGGCGCGGTCTCGGCGATGCGGGCCGTGTGTGCCCGGTACGGAACCGATCTCCCGACCGCGTCGCTGCAGTTCTCCATCCGTGACGAGACGTTCGCGTCGACCATTGTCGGAATGTCGCGGCCCGAGCGGATCGCCCCCACCGTTGCCGCCGCACAGACCCCGTTGTCGGACGATCTGTTCGCCGAGCTCGAGTCGCTGCTGCCCGCCGAGGAGTTCTGGCTCGACTCTCCGCTGTGACTGTTCCAGGTCAGGATGCGTGTTCAACAATGACTGGCGCCCTCCGTCGACGGATGACGCCAATGGAGTTCTCTGAAGCGTTCTCGGATTCGCTGACCTGCGAAGACGTCGCTGGCGGGTGAAATCGGGCGCATGTCCGATTTTGGCCGTTGTGACGGACTTCCTCCTGAACAAGTCATCGTCTACTGTCTCGTCTGTCAGCGAACCGGCAAACCCTCCGTAAGGCGGGGACGCAAAGCCACGGGGCCCATTCGGGTCAGCCGGGCTGCCGAAAGACAGGACAGGCAGATGGAACAGCGCGGACAGGCCGCAGGGCCGTTCAGTTCCCCCACTCCCCAGGCAACGACGCCTGCCGAGCTGCCCACGGGACGCCTTCAGGCGTGGGCCCGCATGGCCGCCGAGCTGGGTGCGCTCAGCCGGGTGCCCACGCAGGACACCGTCGCCGCCTGACGGCTGGGGCTACAGCTCCCCAACCCGCTGCAGGTGGTTCATCGCCACCCAGCCGAGGGGGATCCGCAGCCAGTACGTGAGCACGCGGAACAGCACCGCCACCGAGAAGGCGACGCCGGGGTTGATCCCGGCGACGGAGACCAGGCCGGCCGCGAGCGCGGCCTCCGTGGTGCCCAGGCCACCGGGCGTCGGGACCAGCGCACCGAGCGTCGTGCCCGCGAGGTAGACGATCGCGACCTGGACCAGGCTGGCGTGCTGGCCGAGACCCAGGAGCGCCGCGTCGAACGCCAGCACGTAGCCCATCGTGATGACCACGTTGCCGCCGATGCCCAGCAGCAGCCGCCCGGGCTGGCCGACGACCTCGACGAGCCGCGGCCACGTCTGCCGCAGCGTCGGCATGACGCGCTTGCCGACCCACGCGCGCACCACCGGGATGAGCAACGTGGCCGCGAGCGCGAGGACGACGATCCCGATCACCACCAGGACCGCCGGCGAGAGCGGCACCGCAGCCTGCTGCTGAGTCCCCGACGTCAACGTCAGGACGACGAGCAGCAGGATGGTGACGACCATCTGCGTGACCTGGATGAGCGCGACGGTGGCGGCCGCGAGGGTCGCGGAGACGCCGCGCTTGGTGAGTGCGCGCAGGTTGAGCGCCGCGGGGCCGATGCCGGCCGGCGCCGCAAGGGCGACGAACGAGGCCGCCGCCTGCACGACCGTCGCACGCCACAGGCCGATCTTCACCGGGGCGAACGCCACGAGGGCCAGACCGGCCCCCACGAGCGTCGTCAGGCCCAGCCCGAAGGCGATCAGGGAGAACCGCGGGTCGCTGCTGCGCAGCGCGTCGCCGATCTGGTGGACGTTGATCGTCGTGAGGACGACGAACGCGGCGATGAACGTCACGATGATCGTCAGCACGGTGCGCGCTCCGAACCGGACCAGCCGGTCCGGCTCGATGCTCGCCTCGGGCAGGCGCGCGACGATCTGCTGGCGCAGCTCGGCGAGCACCTCCTTGTGGTCACGCATGAGGTCGCGCGTGTGCCGCGGGAGGGTGATGGTCTGGAGCATCGGGCCGATCGCCGCGACGTCGTCGTCGGCCAGCGCGTCCGCGACGGACCGCACCGCGCGGGCCGCGCCGACGCGCAGCGCGAGCACGGCCAGCATCTGGGTGATGTCGATGCGGCGCGCCAGCTCGGACGAGGCGACGTCGCCGGAGTCCCAGCCGGTGAGCCAGACGTCGTGGTGCGCCGTGCCGACGAGCACGGTGTCGGCCGTGATCGCGCGGTGCGCGATGCCGGCGTGGTGCGCCGCGCGCAGCTGCGTCCAGACCTGGGCCAGCAGCTCGTCGGTCAGCTCGTCGTCCGGGACATCGCCCAGCGGCACGGCGCCGGACGGGTGCTCCTGGAGCAGCATCATCGAGTCGGCGTTCTCGCTGATGCGGAGCAGCCGGGGCGTGTGCACCCCCGCTGCCGTCGCGGCGTAGGCGAGCAGGGCCGCGCGCTCCGAGGCTTGCCGGAGCGACACGACGCGGCGCCCCTCGATGCCCCTCAGCCGCAGGCTGCGCCACGTGCGGGCCAGCATGCCCACCACCTGGCGGTCGCCGTCGAGCACGCGCAGGTCGAGCACCTCGTCGTACGCCGTGCGGACCTGGTACACCCGGGCGTCCGACGAGCGGACGAGCGCCGCCGCGGCCGCGTTGGGCTCGGGCAGGTTGTGCTCGCGGTGCAGCTGCTGGGCGGCCGCCCGGGTGTCGGCGTCGGGCACCCGGACGAGCGACGCGGGCGTGTAGCCGGCACGGCGGATGCCGGCGACGAGCGCGTCGCCGTAGGCCCGCGCGGGGGCGACGCCGGCGAGGTAGCGCACGCCGAGGCCGGCGAACCGGCCCAGGAGCAGCGCCAGCGCCACGCCCGGCAGCGACACCTGGGCGGTGATGAGCGTGACGCCGATGGCGATCCACAGGGCGTTCCAGCTCCAGCGCACGGAGGTGCGCTGGACCCGCGGCCCCGCGAGCGTCAGCAGCCCGGTGAGCATCGCGACGTAGCCGGGGAGCGTGAGGACCGTGACCGAGTCGGTCTTGGAAACCGACATCGTCTGGATGATCTCCGCGCTCGCGAACGTCATGATCGCCCAGTGGGCGATCGCCGTCAGCGCCAGGCCGATGGCCCCGGCCGCGGCGGTCTCGAGGAGCAGGCGGCCCTGGCGGCGCACGGCGAGGTCGGTGAGCACCGCGAGCGGGACGAGCACCGTGACCAGCGCGACGAGCACGCTGACCGGCACGAACAGGATGTTCCCCAGCAGGTTGGCGAACCCGCGCACGTCCAGGGCGATGCCGCCCGTGGTGTTGTGGGCGAAGGCGGCGAGCACGACGACGAGGACCACGCCGACGGCCGCGATGACGAGGCCGAGCAGGTCCGACGGGTGGTGCACGCGAGCCGCGGGGATGTCGACGATGTCGACCGCGGGTTCCTCCACCGCGCGGTCGGCCGCCTCCCCCGCGTGCACCGTGCTCACCTTTGCGAGTCTAGGCAGCCGGGTGTGCTGGTCAGTGGGATCCGGGGTCGTCGCGGCCGCCTCAGTTGAGGCCCAGCGCGGCCAGCCAGCCGTGCGGGATCAGGTCGTACCCGACGAACACGACCATGTCCATGAGGAAGTGCGCGACGACGAGCGGCGCCACCCGCCGCGTGCGCCGGTAGTACTCGGCGAAGACGAGGCCCATGACCGCGTTGCCGAAGAACGGCCCCCACCCCTGGTAGAGGTGGTACGAGCCGCGCAGCAGCGCCGAGGCGACGACGATCGCCGGGCCCTTCCACTTGAGCTCGCGCAGCTTCTCCGAGAGGTAGCCGACGGCGACGACCTCCTCGAGCAGCCCGTTCTGGGCGGCCGACAGGACGAGCACCGGGATGGTCCACCAGTGGGCGTAGAGGGCGCTGGCCTGCACCTGGACCGTGATGCCGAGGGCGCGTCCGAGCGCGTAGAACGCGAGGCCGGGGATGCCGATCGCCGCGGCGAGGCCCATCCCCCAGCGGAGGTCCTTCCAAGGGCGGTCGGCGGTGAGGCCGATGCGACGCATCGCCGCCCGGCCGGACCCGCCGAGCAGGTACAGCGCGAGCGCGACCGGCAGCACAGCGAAGAAGATGCCGACGAGCTGGTAGGTCAGGTCGAGCAGGGGCCGCGGCGACTGGCTGACATTGAGGGCCGTCGATTGCGCGGCCAGGGGCGGGCCGGCCGTGAGCTTGGCGATGAGGCTGATCACCGCGTAGACGCCGGACTGGCCGAGCGACAGGCCCAGGACGATCCAGATCTCGGCGGTGATGCGCCGTGAGCTGGGCGCGGACGCGGCGGCCACGTCCGTTGCCTGCAGCGGCGGGGTCTCCGGCACAGCCATGGCGTCGGAGCCTACGGGCCCGGGCTGGGAGATGCCTGACGATCCGCTGTTCACGACTCGTTCACGACGAGGCCGGGCGGCCGGGGCGCCGCGGCGGGTTGAGCCCGGAGGGCGCGCGGCCCGCGCGTGCCAGCGCTTCGCGCAGCAGCAGGTCGATCTGCGCGTTCACGCTGCGCAGCTCGTCGGACGCCCAGCGGGACAGGGCGTCGTGGACGGCAGGGTCGAGCCGCAGCAGCACGGCCTTGCGCTCGCGCGCGGCCGCCTTCTTGTCCGGCTGCGGCTCGATCCCCTGCTCTGTCACTGGTACAGCGTCCCGGTGTTGACGACCGGAGTGGCACGCGCCTCACCGCAGAGCACGACGAGCAGGTTGGAGACCATGGCGGCCTTCCGCTCGTCGTCCAGCGCGACGACCGAGTCCGCCTCGAGGCGGCTCAGCGCGTCCTTGACCATGCTCACGGCGCCCTCGACGATCCGGCTCCGGGCGGCGATGATCGCGCCCGCCTGCTGGCGCTGCAGCATCGCCCCGGCGATCTCCGGCGCGTACGCGAGGTTGGAGATGCGGGCCTCGATCACCTCGACGCCGGCGATGGCCACGCGGGCCGCCACCTCGGCGGCGATCTCGCCGGAGACGACGTCGGTCGCGCCGCGCAGCGAGCTCTCGGTGGAGTCCGGGTGGTCGTAGGGGTGGGACATCGCGACGTGCCGCAGCGCCGACTCGGACTGCACGCGGACGAAGTCGTTGTAGTCCTGGACCGCGAACACGGCCTCGGCGGTGTCCGCCACCTGCCAGACGACGATCGCGGCGATGTTGACCGGGTTGCCCTCCTGGTCGTTGACCTTCAGCTCGTTGGTCTCGAAGTTGCGCACCCGCACGGAGACGTTGCGGCGCGTGGCCAGCGGCACGGTGAGGACGAGGCCGGTGCGGCGCACCGTGCCCACGTAGCGCCCGAAGAACTGGACCACCCGGGTGGTCCCGGGGCTGATGATCGTCAGCCCGGTGAACACGACGATCGCGGCGAGGATGAGGACGACCCCGAGGACGACGAGGAAGCCGTTGTCATCCTGGTCGCCCTTGGCGAAGAGCGCGATGCTGCCGAGGAGCGCGACGCCGGCGAGGATCGCGACGACGAACGCCGGGCCGCCGGACAGCGACCATGCGGGCCTCTCTGTCACGTCGACCCGTAGTCCGGGCCGGCCGGACGGCACGTTGCCCACGGGCTCCTGCGCCGTGGCGATGTCGGACATGTGTGGACTCCTTGCGAGCGCGCGCCGGCGTGTCCGGCGTCGCGATAGCAAAGTGATATCACATATCTCACGTATCGCGACACCCCCCGCCGCGCGCGCCGGTGACGTTCCGAGCGCACCGGATGTGTCCGGCGCGCTCGACGAATGGGAGGGCGTCAGGCGAAGCGGCGCAGGCGCAGCGAGTTGCTCACGACGAGCACCGAGCTGAACGCCATCGCGGCCCCGGCGATCATCGGGTTGAGCAGGCCGAACGCCGCCAGCGGGATCGCCGCGACGTTGTAGGCGAACGCCCAGAACAGGTTCTGCTTGATGACGCGCAGCGTGCCGCGCGACAGCCGGATCGCCTGGGGTGCGGAGCGCAGGTCGCCGCGCACGAGCGTGAGGTCGGCCGCCTGCATCGCGACGTCGGTCCCGGTGCCCATCGCCAGGCCGAGGTCGGCCGTGGCGAGCGCCGCCGCGTCGTTGACGCCGTCGCCGACCATCGCGACCGTCCGCCCCTGCGCCTGGAGCCGCGCGACGGCGGCCACCTTGTCCTCCGGCAGCACCTGGGCGACGACGTCCTGCGCCGCGATGCCCGCCTCGCGGGCCGCCGCCTGGGCGGCCCCGGCGTTGTCGCCGGTGAGCAGCACCGGCCGCAGCCCGAGCGACCGCAGCTCGGCGACCGCCTGCGCGCTCGTCGGCTTCAGCGGGTCGCGCAGCACGAGCACGCCGCGTGCGGCGCCGTCCCAGCCGGCCATCACCGCGGTGCCGCCGTCGGCCTCCGCCGCTTCCAGTGCCGCGTCGAGAGCCGTGGTGTCGATGCCGGCGTCGTGGAGGTAGGCGGGACTGCCGACGAGGACGCGGCGGGTCTCGTCGCCGCGTCGCACGTCCCCGGCGACGCCGCGCCCGGGCACGGTGACGAAGCCGGTCACCCCATCCGTTGCGTCCGAGGGAGGCAGGGCCAGGGCCCTGCCTTGCTCGGACGCTGCGGCGGCGATCGCGGCGGCGACCGGGTGCTCGGAGAGGCGCTCCACGGCGGAGGCCCAGGCGAGGACCTCGTCGCGCGAGGCGCCGGGCGCCGGCGCCACGTCGACCAGCGCCATGCGGCCCTGGGTCAGCGTGCCGGTCTTGTCGAGCACCACGGTGTCGGCCGCGCGGGTGCGCTCCAGCACCTCGGGACCCGAGATGAGGATGCCGAGCTGGGCGCCGCGGCCGGTGCCGACGAGCAGCGCGGTCGGCGTGGCCAGCCCGAGCGCGCACGGGCACGCGATGATCAGCACGGCGACGGCGGCGGTGAACGCCTCCTGGACCCCGTGGCCGGTGCCCAGCCAGACCGCGAGCGTGACGACCGCCAGCCCGAGCACCGCCGGGACGAAGACCGCGGAGATCCGGTCGGCGAGCCGCTGCACGGGCGCCTTCCCGGTCTGCGCGGCCGCGACGAGCCGCCCGATCTGCGCCAGCCGCGTCTGCTCCCCGATGCGCGTCGCGCGTACGACGAGGTGGCCGGAGGTGCTCACGGTCGCGCCGGTCACCTCGTCGTCCGGGCCGACGTCCACCGGCACGGGCTCGCCGGTGAGCAGGGACGTGTCGACGGAGGCGGTGCCGGAGACGACGACGCCGTCCGTGGCGATCTTCTCGCCCGCGCGCACCGCGAACAGGTCGCCCACCCGCAGCCGCGATACCGGCACGCGCCGTTCGACGCCGTCGACCAGGAGCGCGACGTCCTTCGCGCCGAGGTCGAGCAGCGCACGCAGCGCGTCGCCCGCCCGCCGCCGGGCGCGGTGCTCGGCGTACCGGCCGGCCAGCAGGAACGTCGTCACCACCGCGGCGACCTCGAAGTACAGCTCGGGCGCGGACATCGCGCCGGTCCGGGCGGGGACGAGCGTCGGGTGCATCCGCAGGCCGAGGTCGCCGGCGCCGCCGAACAGCAGCGCCCACAGCGACCACGCGGTCGCCGCGATGATGCCGATCGACACCAGCGTGTCCATGGTCGACGAGCCGTGCCGCGCCGCCCGCCAGGCGGCCTTGTGGAACGGCCACGCGGCCCACGTCGCCACCGGCAGCGCGAGCGCGGCGACCACCCACTGCCAGCCGCGGAACTGCAGCGCCGGGATCATCGAGAGCAGCACCACCGGCACGGCGAGCACCCCCGCGACCCACAGGCGTCGCCGCAGGTCGGCGCCGCGCGTGTCGGTCGGCGCCGAGGTGTCGGCGGCCTCGTCGTGCTCCATGCCGGGGTGGGACATCCCGGCGAGGGCCATCTCCTCGGGGGAGTGGCCCATCTCCCCGCCGGACGCCGCGGGACGGTGGCCGGCGTGCTCGACGGCGACCGCGGACGATGGCGCGCGGGCCCCTGCGTGCGCGAACGCGGGCCGGACGACGCGCGCGTCGTAGCCCGCCGCGCGCACGGCGGCGACCAGCGCGTCGTCGTCCGCCGGCGCAGAGCCGTCATCCGGGTGCGCGACGACCACGTGCGCCGACTCCAGCGCGAGGTTGACGGTCGCCTGCACGCCCGGCACGCGGTTGAGCTTCTTCTCCACGCGCGCCACGCAGGACGCGCAGGTCATGCCCGCGACGGCGAGGTCGATCTCACGCTCGGCGGTGCTCACGAGGTCCTTCTCTCGAGGATCGTCACGTCTCGTCGTGCCCGACGACCCCGGCCGGCCTCTCGGGGCCGGGGCGTGGAGCGCGGCACTTGGGTCAGAGGAGCGAGCGGTTGGGCGTGAGCGCGTAGCCGGCCTCGATGACGGCTGCGGACACGGCGGCGAGCGCGAGCGGCTCGTCGCCGATGGTCGCGGTCGCGGGGACGCCGGGATCGATCTGCTTGCCGATACGCAGCATCCGCACATCCAACGCCTGCACGACGGCACCCGACGTCTCGCCGCCCGCGACGACGAACCTGCGCACGCCCATCTGACGCAGACCGCGCGCAATCGCAGCGAGCGTGCGTTCGACGAGTTCTCCCGCTTCTGCCACGCCGAGTTCGCGCTGCGTGCTCTTCACTTCGTCCGGCGATGCCGTCGCGTAGATCAGCACGGGCTGCCTGTCGCGCGCGTTCATATGCTCGCGCGCAAAGGCGAGCGCCTGATCGACGACAG
>Ga0207857_1000145_pt1 | contig 20780 bp, 18 predicted proteins | sample LuqExpMetageno22_FD_187780 | JGI IMG/M metagenome (GOLD analysis project Ga0207857, IMG submission 187780) | Tropical forest soil microbial communities from Luquillo Experimental Forest, Puerto Rico - Sample 22 (SPAdes) | ecosystem: Environmental > Terrestrial > Soil > Tropical forest ... | reverse complement strand
TGACGACCGGGTGGACGAGATCTGGGTGGTGACGGTGCGGCCCGGAATCCAGCTGGAGCGGCTCATGGCGCGGGACGGCATCGGCCGGGACGAGGCGGAGCGGATCATCGCCAGCCAGATGCCCCTGGCGGAGAAGGAGCGCCACGGCAGGATCGTGATCGACAACAGCGGGACCCCCGAGGAAACGCGCCGCCAGCTGGCGGCAATCTGGGAACGGGAGATGGCCATACACCATGACTGAAAAGAACCACATTCTGCGGCGCGGCCCGCGGCCGGCCGAGCGGCCCGATCCGCGCATGACCTGTTTCGCCGCCGTGCCCCGCGGCGCCGAGGAGATCGCGGCCCGCGAGCTGGAGCAGTTGGGGGCCGGGGACGTGGCGGCCGTCCGGGGCGGGGTTTCCTTTGCCTGCACCCGCGAGGGACTCTACCGGGCCAACCTCTGGCTGCGCACCGCCAGCCGGGTGATGGTGCAGCTCGCCCAGTTCCCCTGCTCGTCCCCCGAAGAACTGTACGCCGGGGTGCACGCCATCCCCTGGCCGGAGCTGATCACCCCGGCCATGACCCTGGCGGTGGATTGCAGCCTGCGCGACTCGGCCATGACCCACTCGGGCTTCGTGGCCCTCAAGACCAAGGACGCCGTGGTGGACAACATCCGGGAGGCGTGCGGCAGCCGCCCCAGCGTGGATACGGCGGCGCCCGACGTGCGCATCAACGTCCATCTGGCCAAAAACGTCTGCACCGTCGGCCTGGACAGTTCGGGTGACCCCCTGGACCGCCGCGGCTATCGGCTGGAGCGCAACGAGGCCCCCCTGCGCGAGACCCTGGCCGCCGCCGTGGTCGCCCTGACCGGCTGGGACGGCTCCGTGCCCCTGGCCGACCCCATGTGCGGCTCGGGCACGATCCCCATCGAGGCGGCCCTGCTGGCCGCCCGGGTGGCGCCGGGCCTGAAGCGCGCCTTCGGGTTCCAGCGGTGGCGGGATTACGACGAACGGCTCTGGAAGAGATTGCTCAGGGAGGCGGAGAGCGGCATCGAACGGCTCCCCCTCGGCCTGGTCACCGGGTATGACCTGGACAGCCGGGCCCTGGTGCTGGCGGCGCGCAACGCCGCCACCGCCGGGTTCGAAGGCCAGCTTCATTTCTTTCACGCCGCGCTGGAGGAGTTCCGTCCCGAGGGGGACAAGGGGGTGGTGATCGTCAACCCGCCCTATGGCAAGCGTCTGGGTGACGAGGAGGAGCTGAAGGAGCTGTACTGCCGGATCGGGGATGTGCTGAAGCAGCGCTGCCGGGGGTGGACCGGCTTCGTCCTGACCGGCAACCTGGAGCTGGCCAAGTACATCGGCCTCAAGGCCGCCCGCCGCCATGTGCTCTTCAACGGGCCCATCGAGTGCCGGCTTCTGAAATACGAGCTGTATTGATCTTGCCGGGACCATGGGTCATGGGGCAGCAGGAAAAACGGTACGGGGAGTCATGGGCTAGAGCGGGGTGCCCGGCAAAAAGAACGATCATCCGGGAAAAAAGCGGTTAACCACAAAGACACAAAGAACACAAAGACGGATTCCAGTCCGTTATACGACAACTCCACGATTGGCTGGACTCGCCGCGTGGGTGCATGCCATCTCGCCGCTAACGCTGTGATCCTTTGTGCTCTTTGTGTCTTTGTGGTGAATGACCGACTACTGGCGTTTCAGCTTGTGGCAGAGCAGGCAGCGGTTCTTGGGGGGATGGTTGGGAGGAAAGGGGACCCCTTTCTCGTTGTGGCACACCTCGCACCCCTTTTCCGCCTCCTTCTTGCTGCCGGTCTTGGCAAAGGTCTCGTAAAACGGCTTGTGCTTGTCATCCAGGGGAACGAACTTGGTCTTTTCCTTGCCGGAGATGGCGAAGAATATCCCCAGCACCGCAACGATGAGTCCTATGAACAGCCAGTCGCGCTTGTCGATTTTCATGAATGAACGTCCTTTAGTCTGATTTGATGAGCGAGAAGTAGATGATCACGCAACCGATGACCAACCCGCCGCCTATGAACGGCAGCATGGATTTCATGGATAGCTCCTCGCCCGGCGCCGGCATGGCGAAACGGACGATGACGATGAAGGCGAGCAGGGTGAACAGGGTCAGAAGGACGGTCTTGGAACGTTTGACGACGCCGAAGAAGAAGACCGCCGAGACGATGATCAGAAACGCCGGATGGGTGAATATCTGATGCAGGGTGAGATGCTGAATGGTGTCCATGAGGTTGGCGGTCTCAAAGGGGCGCAGCGCCTCGGTCGCCTTTTCCGCCATCTGCTCTTTGTCCATGAACGTGCTCGCTCCTGACAGGAATAATTCAAATTCACGGAATGATAATGCAAAACAGGATGCCCGGCAAGCCAATTCGCTGGTTGTTGATAAACTGAGGTTGTTCAAAAACAGTCAGATCGTCGCATCCGCAGAATGCCCCGTGGAGGCGTAGCAGGCCTACTCCGCCGAAGCAGCTTCGGCTGCGAAGGCCGGGCGCTACGCCGCACAAAAGGGCTTTCGAGGACGAAGGCCTGATGGCTGTTTTTCAACAACCTGCTAGCTCAGGATATCCATCACCTTGTCCAGGAACCCCTTCTTCAGGGGGTGGACATCCTCGCCGCTGATCTTGGCGAATTCCTCCAGCAGTTCCTTCTGTTTCTTGTTGAGATTGGTGGGGGTCTCCACCCTGATGACCACCAGCTGGTCGCCCCGGCCGTACCCCTGGAGCGAGGGGATGCCCTTGCCCCGCAGGCGGTAGACCTTGCCCGACTGGGTGCCGTCCGGGATCTTCATGGCCACCTTGCCGTCCAGAGTCGGCACCTCCAGCTCGCATCCCAGGGAGGCCTGGATGAAGCTGATGGGGATCTCGCAGATGACGTTGTTGTCCTCGCGCTGGAACAGGGGGTGCTCCTTGACGCTGATGGCCACATAGAGGTCGCCGTTGGGGCCCCCCTTGCCCTGGCCCCCCTCGCCGGTCAGCTTGAGGCGCGACCCGGTTTCCACGCCGCCCGGCACCTTGACCGACAGGGTCTTGGTATCCTTCACGCTCCCCTTGCCGCGGCAATCCGGGCAGGGGTTGTCCACCACCTTGCCCTCGCCGTTGCACTGGCCGCAGGTCTTGCTGACGCTGAAGAACCCCTGCTGGTACCGGACCTGGCCCGCCCCGCGGCAGGTGGGGCACACCTTGGGCTCGGTGCCCGGCTTGGAGCCGGAGCCGTTGCAGGTGCCGCACCGTTTGGCAAAGGGGACCTCGATCTTCTGCTCGGTGCCGAAGGCGGCTTCCTCGAAGCTGATCTCCATGTTGTAGAGCAGGTCGTCGCCGCGCCGCCCCTGGGTCCGTCCCCGTCCCCCCCCGCCGCCGAAGATGTCGCCGAAGATGTCGCTGAAGATGTCGCCGAAGGGGGTGCCGGCGCCGAAGCCGCCGAACCCGCCCCCGCCGAACCCTCCCGCCCCGGAGACGCCGGCATGGCCGAACTGGTCGTACTGGGCGCGCTTCTGGGCGTCGGAAAGCACCTCGTAGGCCTCGGTCACCTCTTTGAACTTCTCCTCGGCGGCCTTGTCGTCCGGGTTCTTGTCGGGATGGTACTGGATGGCCATCTTGCGGAAGGCCTTCTTGATCTCGGCCTCGGAGGCGTTGCGGTGAACCTCCAGCACCTCGTAGTAGTCGCGTTTATCGCCGTTTGCCAAAATAGTGTCCTTGATGAGGTTGTTGAAAAACAGCCATCTCGCCGCCATCCTCGAACGCCCTTTCGTGCGGCGTAGCGCCCGGCCTTCGCAGCCAAAGCTGCTTCGGCGGAGTAGGCCTGCTACGCCTCCTCAGGACTTTCTGCGGGTGCGACGATCTGGCTATTTTTGAACAACCTGAGTTTTTCAACAGCCTCTGATAACGCAACGAGCAGCGCCCCGTGGAGCGGGCCTGCCCGTGCATGATGAAATTACCCGCTCAGGGGTGCTGTTCCTGCCTATTTCTTCTCTTCCTTGACCTCTTCGAAGTCGGCATCCACGACCTTCTCGTCCTTGTGCTTCGCCGCGCCGGCCTGGTCGGCGCCTGCGGCCGCCTCGCCCTCGCCCCCGGCCTCCTGGGTCTTGGCGTACATGGCCTCGGCCAGCTTGTGGGCCGATTGGGCCAGCTCGTCGGTGGCCTTCTTGATCGCTTCGGCGTCCTCGCCTTCCATGACCTTCTTCAACTCGGCGATCTTGTTCTCGATATTCCCCTTTTCCACGGCGTCGATCTTGTCGCCGAATTCCTTGAGGGATTTCTCGGTGCTGTAGACCATGCTGTCGGCGTGGTTGCGGGCCTCGATGGCCTCACGCTTCCTGTGGTCCTCTTCCGCATGGGATTCGGCGTCGCGCACCATCTTGTCGATCTCTTCCTTGGAGAGGCCCGAGGAGGCGGTGATGCGGATGGATTGCTCCTTGCCGGTGCCCAGGTCCTTGGCCGACACGTGGACGATGCCGTTGGCGTCGATGTCGAAGGTCACCTCGATCTGGGGCACGCCGCGGGGTGCCGGCGGCAGGCCGGTCAGCTCGAAATTGCCGAGGGTCTTGTTGTCCCGCGCCATCTCGCGCTCCCCTTGCAGGACGTGGATGGACACGGCCGGCTGGTTGTCGGCCGCGGTGGAGAACACCTGGCTCTTGCGGCACGGTATGGTGGTGTTCTTCTCGATCAGCTTGGTCATGACGCTGCCCAGGGTTTCGATGCCCAGGGAGAGGGGGGTGACGTCCAGAAGCAGCACGTCCTTCACGTCACCCTTCAACACGCCCCCCTGGATGCCGGCTCCGATGGCCACCACCTCGTCCGGGTTGACCCCCTTGTTGGGGGTTTTGCCGAAGATGTCCTCGACCCGTTTCTGTACGGCCGGCATGCGGGTCATGCCGCCCACCAGGATGACCTCGTCGATCTCGCTGGAGGAAAGGCCGGCATCCTTCAAGGCGGTGCGGCAGGGGCCGTCCAGCCGGGCCAGGAGCGACGCGCAGATGGATTCCAGCTTGGCGCGGGAAAGCTTGAGCGTCAGGTGCTTGGGACCGGAGGCGTCGGCGGTGATGAAGGGGAGGTTGATGTCGGTCTCCATGGAGGAGGAGAGCTCGCACTTGGCCTTCTCGGCCGCTTCCTTGAGGCGCTGGAGGGCCATCTTGTCGCCGCGCAGGTCGATGCCCTGGTCCTTCTTGAACTCGTCGGCGATCCAGTCGATCACCAGCTGGTCGAAGTCCTCGCCACCCAGGAAGGTGTCGCCGTTGGTGGACTTCACCTCGAAGACCCCGTCCCCCAGTTCGAGGATGGAGATGTCGAAGGTGCCGCCCCCCAGGTCGAAGACCGCGATCTTTTCGTCCTTCTTCTTGTCCAGGCCGTAGGCCAGGGCGGCCGCGGTCGGCTCGTTGATGATGCGCAGGACGTTCAGGCCGGCGATCTTGCCGGCGTCCTTGGTGGCCTGGCGCTGGGAGTCGTCGAAATAGGCCGGCACGGTGATGACGGCGTCGGTGACGGCCTCGCCCAGGTAGTCTTCGGCGGTCTTCTTCATCTTCTGCAGCACGATGGCGGAGATCTCGGGGGGGGAGTAGCGCTTGTCGCGCACCTCGACCCAGGCGTCGCCGTTATCGGCCTTGACGATCTTGAAGGGGGAGATGGCGATGTCCTTTTTGACGGCGTCCGATTCGAACTTGCGCCCGATGAGGCGCTTGATGGCGTACAGGGTATTCTCCGGGTTGGTGACCGCCTGGCGTTTGGCCTGCTGCCCCACGAGACGCTCGCCGTTGTCGGCGAAAGCCACCATCGAAGGGGTCGTGCGGCTCCCCTCGGAATTGGCGATAACGACCGGTTCGCCACCCTCCATGATTGCGACGCAGGAGTTGGTGGTTCCCAGGTCGATTCCTATTACTTTACTCATGACGGATAATCCTCCTTTGCATATCTTCTGTAGTGATCAAGCTAGTCATTGTTCCGGGAAAAAACAAGGGGCGGACGAAAATAAAATGGGCGGCGGCGCAGGGGCCGCACCGGCCCGGACGGTGCCGCGGCATCGTCCCGTCCCCCCTTTCAGGCGTCCCCATCCTTGGGCGCCGTCGAGACCGACACCATGGCCGGCCGCAGCAGGCGGTCCTTCAGGAGGTACCCCTTCTGGTATTCCTCCACCACCGTGTTGGGGGGATGCTCGCTGGTCGGCACCTGGGCCATGGCCTGGTGAAAGGCCGGGTCAAAGGGAGCGCCGACCGCTTCCACCGGGGTCACGTTGAATTTCCGGAGCGACGTGAGCAGCATGCCGTGGGTCATGCGGATTCCCTCCACCAGGGCGGGCAGCCCGTCCTCGGTGGCGTGGCCCAGGGCCCGCTCCAGGTTGTCCAGCACCGGCAGGATCTCCTCGATCAGCGACTTGTAGCCGTAATTGAGCAGCTCCTCTTTCTCGCGGTTGGCCCGTTTGCGGAAGTTCTCCAGGTCGGCGCGCTCCCGCAGGAAGCGGTCCCAGTTTTCCCGCGCCTCCTTTTCCTTGGCGGCGAGCTGCTCCTCCAGGGACAACGGTTCGACTTCCAGCGCCCCGGCAGCGGCCTGGTCGGCGGTTTGTTCGCTATTCTTCGGTTCAACGGTATCGTGTGCTTTCATGGCAGCCTGTAATCCTTTTTAAAGAGTAATATATGTTCCTGTCACGTCTCGGTGAGCAGCCTGCTCACCAGACGGGCGGTGTAATCGACGATGGGGATGACGCTGGAGTAGCCCATGCGGGTGGGGCCGATCACCCCCAACAGCCCGACCGTGTTGCTGCTGGTGACAAAACGGGATGTGATGAGGCTGACGCCGGCCGACTGGCTCAAGGGGGATTCGGAGCCGATGTAGATCTGCACCCCGTCGGCCGACATGCAGCGTTCCAGCAGTTTCAGCAGGAGCCCCTTCTGCTCGAAGGCGCGGAAGATGTCCTTCATGCGCCCCACGTCGCTGAATTCGGGCTGGTCGAGGATGCGGGCCTGCCCCTCGACGAACACCTCGTCCCCCTCCACGGATACCGCCTGTTCGCTCAGGCGCAGGGCGCGCAGCATGAGGCCGTCGTACTGCACCTTTTCGCTGTGCATCTCTTCCAGGATGCGCTGGCGGGCCTGGGAGATGGTGAGCCCCTGCATCAGCTCGTTCAGGTAGTTGCCCATGGCCACCAGGTCGGCCTGGGGGAGTTCCGCGTCGGTTTCCACCAGGCGGTTCTGCACCGCCCCGTTGCTGGAGACCAGGATCGCCAGCACCTTGTGGCTCCCGATGCGGATGAACTCGATGTGGCGGAACACGTCCGCGGTGAAGCTGGGGGCCACCACGAGGCCCATGTAGTTGGAGAGGGACGACAGGGTCCGGCTGGTCTCCCTGAGGATGCCCAGGAGCCCCGATCCGGCCTCGCGGCAGCGGCGTATGATCAGTTTCTTCTCGTCGCGGCTCACCTGCCGCAGCGCCACCAGGGAATCGACGTAGAGCCGGTAGGCCTTTTCCGTCGGCACCCGGCCGGCCGAGGTGTGGGGCGAGGTGAGAAGCCCCAGCTCCTCCAGGTTGGCCATGACGTTCCTGATGGTGGCCGGCGACAGGGGCAGGGCGTGCCTGCGCGCCACGGAACCGCTGCCGACCGGCTCGGCGGTGGCGATGTAATCCTCGACGATCGCTTCGAGTATCTGTCTGCTTCTGATTGACAGTTCCACATCCATGGCCAGACCCCAAAAAAATAGCACTCAACATCGGGGAGTGCTAGTTCTTGATTTCAAGGTAATAAGTGGTTCCTGATTTGTCAAGGACAATAAGCGGCGCTCCGGGGATGGCCGCTTTCCGTCAAATGGCTTGCCTCTGCGGCCGAAAGGGGTATATAATCCCAAATTCTCCAGAGCTTAGGGGATTCCACACGAGGGTACCGGGAGGATACGCGGCGTGTCGTGGCAGGCCATCGGCATATTTGATTCAGGGGTGGGGGGGTTGACGGTGCTGCGCGAGATCACCCGGGTCCTGCCCCAGGAAGATACCATCTACTTCGGCGATACGGCCCGGGTGCCCTACGGCACCAAGTCGCCCGAGACCGTGTCCCGCTACGCCCACGAGATCACCTCGTTTCTGGTCAGGCGCGACATCAAGCTTCTGGTCGTGGCCTGCAACACCGTGTCGGCCGTGGCCCTTCCCGGGCTCAAACGCCAGTTTTCCCTGCCGGTGGTGGGGGTGATCGAGCCGGGGGCGCGGCGGGCGGTGGAAGTGACCCGCAGCGGGCGCGTGGGGGTGATCGGCACCGCCGGCACCATCAGGAGCAGCGCCTATACCCGCGCCATCAAGCGGCTCAAGCCGGACGCCTGCGTGCTGACCCGCGCCTGTCCGCTGTTCGTTCCCCTGGCAGAGGAGGGGTGGATCGACAATCAGGTGGCGCGCCTCACGGCGGAGAGCTACCTGCATGAACTGAAAGAGGCGGGCATCGACACCCTGGTGCTGGGGTGCACCCACTACCCCCTGCTCAAGCCGCTCATCGCCGAGATCATGGGGCCGGACGTCACCCTGGTGGATTCGGCCGAGGAAACGGCCCGGACCGTGGCCGCCATCCTGGCGGACAAGCAGCTCCTGCGCCCGGCGGCGGAGATGGGGAACCATCACTACTATGTCAGCGACATCCCCGCCGGTTTCATCCGGGTGGGGAACCGTTTCCTGGGGGGACGCCTGGGGGACGTGTATCAGGTGGATCTCGACAACGACGGGGAGGAGTGCTGATCCATGCCATCGATACGGCGCAAGCGCATCAATATCGGTCTGGTCCTGCCGTTTCTGGTGATTGCCCTGGTGTTCGGGGGGATGCTCTGGCAGAAGTACCAGGCCAGCCACAAGATCCCGCCCGCGCCGCAGGTCAGGCAGCCTTCGGGCAGCCGCACGGCGGTGCTGTTTTTCGTGGCCGACGGCAACCGGCTGGCGCGCGAGGCCCGGGAGCTGGAACCGTGCAGCGAAACCGGGGCCTGCATCAAGGATACGCTGGACGCGCTTTTGAGCGGCCCCCTGGGGGACTATGACGAGGCCGTGCCGGAAAGCACGGCATTGAACAGCGTCCGCCTGGAAGGCGCCACGGCCGTGGTGGACCTGAACCGCGGGTTTGCCGCGGACCTGCCGTCCGGCAGTTCCGCCGAGATGCTGGCGGTGTATTCCCTCGTGGATACGATCTGCGTCAATTACCCCCAGGTCAGCCGGGTGAAGCTGACGGTGGAGGGGAACGGCTCCACCGTGCTGGGGCATCTGGACCTGTCCGAGCCCCTGGCGCCGGATTATTCTCTGGAGCAGGCGCCGGGGCAGGCCCCGGCCGCCGCGCCAGCCACACCGAAAAAGGGAACGCCATGAAACCATTCCGCGAAGCGATACGGGAACAGGTGCTTATTCTCGACGGAGCCATGGGCACCATGCTCCAGGAACGGGGGTTGAAGCCGGGGCAGTCTCCGGAGGAGCTCAACCTGACCATGCCGGAGGTGGTGGCGTCGGTGCACCGCGATTACGTGGCGGCCGGGGCCGACATCATCATCACCAACACCTTCGGCGGCAGCCGTTTCAAGCTGGCCCACTACGGCCTGGAGGGGCGGCTGGCCGAGATCAACGCCCGCGCCGTGGAGATCGCTCGCAGGGAGGCCAAAGGCCTGGCGTACGTGGGGGGCTCCATCGGCCCCACCGGCCAGTTCGTGGAGCCGTTGGGCGAGATTCCCTTCGACGGGATGAAGGCCGCCTTCCGCGAGCAGGCCGCGGCGCTGGTGGAGGCCGGGGCCGACCTGATCAGCCTGGAGACGTTCCTGGACATCAAGGAGTGCCGCGCCGCCCTGATCGCCATCCGCGAGGTCTCCGCAACGATCCCGGTCATCGCCATGCTGACCTTCGACGACAACGGCCGCTCGGTGCTGGGCACGCCCCCCGAGGCCGCCGCCATCACCCTGGCCGCGGCCGGGGCCGACATCGTCGGCTCCAACTGCGGGCTGGGGGTGGACGGCATCTACGACATCCTCTGCAAGATGCGCACGGCCACCCGCCTGCCGCTGATTTCCCAGGCCAACGCCGGCCTGCCCCAGCTCGTGGACGGCGCCACCGTCTTTCCCGGCACGCCCGGGGAGATGACCGCCTACCACGAACGGATGATCGGGCTGGGGGTCCGGGTGATCGGCGGCTGCTGCGGCACCACCCCGGCCCATATCCGCGCCATGAAGGAGGCGCTCGGCGCGCGGCGGCAGCCGTGGCAGCCCGGCCCGGAGACGACCGGCGCCACGTTCCTCTCCAGCCGTTCGGGCTGGACAACGGTGGGGGGGGGCGCCACGACCGCCATCATCGGGGAGCGCATCAATCCCACCGGGAAAAAGCTCTACTCCCAGGAACTCCAGGAAGGGAAGGTGGCCTACATCCGCCGCGAGGCCACGGAACAGGTGGCGGCCGGGGCGACGCTTCTGGACGTGAACGTGGGCGCCCCGGGCATCGACGAGCCGGCCGCCATGGAGCGGGCCGTGTTCTGCGCCGCCGGTGCCGCCGGCGTGCCCCTGGTGCTGGACTCCTCCAGCCCGGCCGCCCTGGAGCGCGGGCTCAAGGCGGCCGACGGCAAGGTCCTGATCAACTCGGTCTCGGGCGAGGCCAAGAGCCTGCGCCGCGTGCTGCCCCTGGCGAAAAAATACGGGGCCGCCGTGATCGGCCTGGCCCTGGACCGGAAGGGGATCCCCGACACCGCCGAGGGACGGCTGGCCATTGCCCGCCGCATCCGCAATGCGGCCCGGCGGCACGGCATCCCGGACGCGGACGTCATCATCGACTGCCTGACCCTCACGGTGAGCGCCGAACAGAAACGGGCCGCCGAAACCCTGCGGGCCATCCGGCTGGTCAAGCGGAAGCTGGGGCTCTCCACGGTGCTGGGGGTCAGCAACATCTCCTTCGGCCTGCCCCAGCGGCCGCTGATCTCGTCGGCGTTCTTCGCCATGGCCATGGAGGCCGGGCTGGATGCGGCCATCATCAACCCCAAGGACCGGGCCATGATGGATGCCTGGCGCTCGGCCATGGTGCTGTTGAACCGCGATCACCAGGCGGCGGCCTACATCGAGGCCTACCGCGGCGAGCAGGCCTCGGCGACGGTTCAGGCCGCGGCGTCCGATGCCCCGCTCGCCATCCGCGAACGGCTGGGCCGGGCGGTCATCGACGGCGACCGGGACGGCATCGTCCCCCTGGTGGAAGAGGCGCTGGCCGAGGGGCTCACCCCGATGCAGGTCAGCAACGAGGGGTTCCTGCCCGGCCTGGAGGAGGTGGGGCGGCGTTTCGAGAAGAATATCTTTTTCCTGCCCCAGGTCATGCAGTCGGCCGACACCATGCAGGCCGGCTTCTCCCGTCTGAAGGAGGAGATGAAGGGGGAGAAGTTCGAGAGCCGCGGCCGCATCCTGATGGCCACCGTGGAGGGGGATATCCACGACATCGGCAAGAACATCGTCTGCACCCTGCTGGAGAATCACGGCTTCGAGGTGTTCGACATCGGCAAGAACGTCTCCGCCGCCACCATCATCGCCAAGGCAAAGGAGCATGCCGTGGACGCGGTGGGACTCTCGGCCCTGATGACCACCACCATGTCCGAGATGGACAATGTGATCAAACGGCTCAAGGCCGCCGGAATAAGGACCTTCACCATGGTGGGGGGGGCGGTGGTTACCCAGGAATACGCCGACCGGATCGGCGCCGACCTCTACGCCCGCGACGCCATGGAGGCGGTTGCCAGGATCAAGCAGCTGCTGGGCGTGGAGGGGTGACCCGCCCCGGTGTTTTGGCGGCGAGTCCTTTTTTGAATCAACTATTTAACATGTTGCAGTTACTTGGGGTTTTGTGCTAACGTCGCTTTTGCTACGTTATTTCGCGTACGGATCAGCTCATGGTTCTGGGATTCAATCACAACGTCATGTACAAGGGAGAGGTGTTCCACGTCCAGACCGAGGACAGTGGCGTCGCCACGCCCCACATCATCACCCTGCTCTACCGGGGAGGGGTCATCCTCGCCTCCAAGAAGACCAGTTACGCCGATATCCTCAAGATCGAGAACCTTGACGCCGTCGTGGAAGAGCTGATGAAGGACCAGCACAAGGAGATGATGCGGCGCCTCAAGTCGGGGGAATTCGACCAGCGCGCCTTTCAGGCGCCGTCCGCCCCGGCGGAGCCCGGCGAAGCGAAGCCTGCGGCCCCTGCCGCGGATAGCGGCGCCGGGATGTTTTCGCCGCCGCCCGCTTCCCAACCCCCGTCATCGGCCAAAGCCGACATCTCGCTCCTGTTCGCCGCACCGGTACAACGGCAGGACCCCGCCGCCGGGCAGCAGCCGGCCGGTCGCGACACCGCGGCAAAAGAGGTGGTGAACCTCGATGACGCCATCCTGTCGTTCTTCGGCGCCAATGAAAAATAATCCTGGTTGCGGGGGCTTTACCGTAAAGAGACGGTTCCAGTACCGTCCTTCGGATCGGCAGGGACGACCGCAACGAGGGTGCGCTAAAACCGCACAGGGATATCTTTAGTGTTCAAGAGCCTGACAACCCGCATTATCGCCACCACCATCGTCCTGCTCGTGGGTGGCATCTTCATCTATACCTTCTTCAACGTCCGCCAGCAGCAGTCCCAGTTGATCGACACGGCCCGCGAAAGTACGGAACTCCTCCTCCATACAGTAGAAAACAGTATTTACAACACCATGCACCTGGGAAACGTCCAGGATGTGAGTTCGATCCTGGCCATGGTGGGGCAGCACAACCAACTGGTCGGCGTGCGCATCTTCCATCCCCATGGCGTGATCCTGCGCTCGTCCAATCCCGCCGAGGTGGGCAAGGTGGTCGGCACGGACGACTACCGCCTGTACCTGAATCCCAAGCATTACGGCATTTTCGACCTTCCCCCCTACGGGGAGGTGCTGTCCATGGTCAAGCCGATCTACAATGAAGCGGCCTGCCATGCCTGCCACGGCAGCAAGGCCAAGGTCATCGGCATCCTCAACGTCGATTATTCGCTCTACCGGACCAAGATGCAGATGCTCGAGGCGTCGCGCATCTTTATCGCCTCTTCGGTCGCCATCACCTTTTTCCTGTCCGTCACCATCTCGCTTATACTCTTCAAATTCGTCAAAAAGCCTCTGGACAGCATGACCGCCAACATGTCGCGGGTTGAAAACGGCGACCTGAGCGTGCGCATCGATTATCGCGGCACCGACGAGATCGGCAAACTGGTGGACAGCTTCAACTCCATGGTGGACCGGCTCGATGTCGCCAAAAAGGAGCTGGAGCAGTATCATTTCCAGCAATTGGAGCGTGCGGACCGTCTGGCTTCCATCGGCGAAATGGCCGCCGGCATCGCCCACGAGATCAAGAATCCCCTGGCGGGCATCTCCGCCGCGGTGAGCATCATCAAGGACGATCTCGAACCGGACGACCCGCGCAGCGGCATCCTCACGGAGGTGCTGCAGCAGGTGCAGCGCCTGGACAAGACGGTCAATGATCTGCTCTTCTTCGGCAAGCCGTCGGTGCCCGAGCTGGCCTGCATCGACATCGCCGACGTTATCGAGAAAACCCTCAAGTTCGCTTCCCAGCACCGCGGGGTGATGCATATCGAGCGGCAGCTCGAATTTGCCCCCAACCTCCCCACGGTGTATGCCGACGGCAAGCAGATGCAGCAGGTCTTTCTCAATATCATCCTGAACGCCTTCCAGGCGATGAGCGAAGGGGGAACGCTGACCATCAGCACCAGCCTGACCACCCGTCAGGGGCGCGACCACGTGCGGATAGACGTGGCCGACACCGGTCCCGGCATTCCCCCCCAGATACAGGAAAAGATCTTTACGCCGTTTTTCACCACCAAGGCCCAGGGTACCGGCCTGGGGTTGCCGATCTGTTACAAGCTGATCAACCTCCACAACGGTTTCTTCACGGTTGCGAGCAATACCCCCCGCGGCACGGTATTCACCATAGAGCTGCCGGCCTGCAGTGTTCATGACATCGATGAGTCAAGGAGAGAGCATGAAACGCAACAAGATTCTGGTCGTTGACGACGAACACCTGATCCGCTGGTCGTTGGAGCAAAATCTGAAAAAGCAGGGGTACGAGGTCGTTACCGCCGGCGACGGCGAGGATGCGCTGCGCCTGGCCCGGGAGGAACAGCCCGACCTGGTGCTGCTCGACATCCAGATGCCGGGCATCAACGGCATCGAGACCCTGGAAAAGATCAAGGAATACGACGAAGAGATCGTGGTCATCATGGTGACCGCCCACGGCGGCCTGGAGACGGCTGTCAACGCCATGCGGCTGGGCGCCTACGACTACATCAGCAAGCCGTTCAATCTCGACGAGCTCTCCATCATCATCAAGAAGGCGCTGGAAACCACCGACTTGAAGCGCGAGGTGGCCCGTCTCCGCTCCGAAACGAAGAAATCGGTCCCACCCAACATCATCGGCGAGAGCAGGCAGATCAGGCAGCTGATGGAGGTGCTGGACAAGGTGGCCAAGAGCGAGGCCTCCACGGTGCTGGTGCAGGGCGAATCCGGGACCGGCAAGGAGTTGGTGGCCAAATGGATCCACTACAGCTCCAACCGTGCCGACAAGCCGTTCATTGCCATCAACTGCGCCGCAGTGCCGGCAACGCTCCTGGAAAGCGAGTTGTTCGGCCACGAAAAAGGGGCCTTCACCGACGCCAAGAATACCAAGAAAGGCCTGTTCGAACTGGCCGACGGCGGCACCGTGTTCCTGGACGAGATCGGCGACATGGAGATGGGGATGCAGGCCAAACTACTCCGTTTCCTGGAGGACCGTTCGTTCCGCCGCATCGGCGGCGGCAGGGTCTTCACCGTCGATGTGCGCATCATCTCCGCCACCAACAAGGATCTGCAGAAGTCCATCGAGGAAAAATCCTTCCGCAACGACCTCTATTACCGGTTGCAGGTCATTCCCATCCACCTGTCGCCCCTGCGGGAGCGCAAGGAGGATATCATCCCCCTGGCCAATCATTTCATCGAGGTCTATAACAAGGATTTCAACAAGAAGGTGCAGGGCATCGCCGGCATGGCCGAGCGCATTCTGGCCGATTACGGCTGGCCGGGCAATGTGCGCGAACTGAAGAACGTCATCGAGCGGGCCATCATCCTGGGCAACGAAGACACCCTTATGCTGGAACACCTGCCGCTGGAGATCGTGGCGAAAACCACCCCCCAGAGCGGACCTCCCCTGGCGACGTTCCGGCTCCCGGCGGAGGGGATCGACATCGAGGAGGTGGAAAAGGAACTCATCCGCCAGGCCCTCGACAGCACGGAGTGGAACCAGTCCAAGGCCGCCAAGAAGCTCAGCCTGGGCATCGACGCCTTCCGTTACCGGATGAAAAAGTTCGGATATCTGAAATAACCGGGAGTTGTACTGAATGGACAAACAGGACAAGATATATGTGGCCGGGCATCGCGGCATGGTGGGTTCTGCCATCGTGCGCAGCCTGCGCGGCGCGGGCTATGCCAATCTGGTGCTCCGTTCGCGGGAGGAGTTGGATCTCTGCAACCAGGCTGCGGTCGAGGCCTTCTTTCGAGCGGAACGCCCCGAATACGTGTTCCTGGCCGCCGCCAAGGTCGGCGGGATCGTTGCCAACAGCACCCTGCCGGGGCAGTTCATCTATGATAACCTGATGATCCAGAACAATATCGTGCATGCCTCGTGGAGCATCGGCGTACAACGGCTCCTGTTCCTGGGCAGCACCTGCATCTACCCGAAGCTGGCGCCCCAGCCGCTCAAGGAGGAATACCTCCTGACCGGGCCGCTGGAGCCGACCAACGACGCCTACGCCGTGGCCAAGATTGCCGGCATCACCATGTGCCGCTCCTTCAACCGCCAGTACGGCACCCGCTACCTCGCGGCCATGCCGACCAACCTCTACGGCCCCAACGACAACTTCGACCTGACCTCGTCCCATGTCCTGCCGGCCCTGATCCGCAAATTCCACGATGCGAAGGAAGGCGGAGCTTCCACGGTGACCATCTGGGGCAGCGGGACGCCCCTGCGGGAATTCCTCCACGTGGAGGACCTGGCTGAAGGCTGCCTGCACCTGATCAATCTGCCGGATGCGGAGTATGGCCGACTGCTGGAGGACCCCACGGCCCCGGCCCTGATCAACATCGGTAGCGGCGAGGAGCTTACTATCCGCGATCTGGCCCTATTGGTGAAAAACGTGGTCGGATTCGAGGGGGAACTGGTTTTCGATGCCGGCAAGCCCGACGGCACGCCGCGCAAACTCTGCGACGTGTCCCGGCTCCACGCCCTTGGCTGGCGACACCGCATCGGGCTCGAACGCGGACTGCGGGAAACCTATGCCTGGTTCCTGGATGCCCTGGCTTCCGGTGCGATCCGGAGTTGATCGGCTCTTTTTGAGAGCGTTCACAGGATGAACACTTTTTGCTTGCCATAGCACCCCTTTTTTCGCTAATGTTCAAAATATGAACACTAGCGAAAAATCACTTGAATCCTACCGCTCCCTCTTGCTTCTCTCCGAAATAGCCGGCGAAGAACTGTTGTCCCAGCGGGAACTCTCCCGGCGGCTCGGCATCGCCGTCGGTCTGGTCAACTCCTACCTTAAAAACCTGGTTTCCAAGGGGTACGTGCGGGTCAAGAACTTCCCCAGGAACCGTTACGCCTATCTCCTCACCCCCCAGGGGCTGGCCGAGAAGAGCCGTCTCGCCTATCAGCACTTGAGCTATTTCACCAGTCTCTACACCGTTGCCCGCCAGGACTACCGGGACCTGTTCCGCCGTCTGGAGGCAGCCGGCGTGAGCGAGGTCGCCTTCTGCGGGGTGGACGAGGTGGCGGAGGTGGCGTATCTGTCGTTGCAGGAGACCGGGTTGAAGTTGGTTGCGGTCATGGATGATGCAAAGAGCGGAGATGAATTTTTTGGAGTACCGGTTGCCACATTGGCTGAAGGGGTGTCACGGGTGCGGGTCCCGTTGGTGGTCTCCTCCCTGAAACGCCGCGACGAGCTGCTGCAGGCTCTTGATCGGCTGGGCGTCGCCCCGGCCAGGGTCTTGACGACAGAAATCCCTAGCCCTAGAGGCGAGTGAGGTGGGATGTCCTTCCTCTTTGGAGGCAAATATCTCCCGGTTTGGGTAAAAACAGGCCCTGGTTCCATCATTCGATAATTGAAACAAATTATCTGGAACAATGCATTAATCAGACCTCCATATTCACTTCTATTAATATAAAGGGGTAATTTCTCGGCATGAAGCGCAAAGAACTATTGAGTGTGGTTATCCCCGTATTTAACGAAGAAGAGTCGATATGCGAGTCTGTTTATCGTCTCCTTGCCTTGCGTGACTCGTTACTGACCGAGCTCGATCTGGAGTTTTTGTTTGTAAACGATGGTTCCCAAGATAATACATTGCCCATGCTCAAAAATATTACCGATACAGATCAATGTGTAAAAGTCATCTCCCTCAGTCGTAATTTTGGCCACCAGATTGCAATAACAGCGGGGATCGACCTAGCTGCTGGTGACTATGTCGTCGTGATCGATGCGGACTTGCAGGACCCACCCGAGTTGATCGCGGATATGTATCGTCTAGCGCTGACCGGATACGATGTGGTGTACGGCAAGCGCCGTAGCCGGGCAGGTGAATCGCTCTTTAAAAAAGCAACAGCAGTGGCCTTCTATCGTGTGCTGAATTATATGTGCGAAATCGAAATCCCTTCTGATACGGGCGATTTTCGTTTGATGTCGCGACGAGTTGTTGATGCGTTTAAACAATTGCGTGAGCGGCACCGTTTTGTGCGTGGAATGGTGCCATGGCTCGGTTTTCGTACGACAGCTCTTGAATATGATCGTGCGAAAAGGTATGCAGGAAAAACCAAGTATCCCGTTAAAAAGATGTTTGCCTTTGCCACCAATGCAATTTTGTCCTTTTCAAAGAAACCTTTGACTCTGGCTATTAGGGCAGGATTTATCACTACGGTAGCGGGAATGGTCTTGGGCATGTACATGCTTTACCAAAAGTTATTTACAAACAAGCCCGTCCCAGGTTTTACGGCTATTTTTTGTTCTATTGTTGTTTTTGGCGGTATACAAATACTTTTGATTGGCATAGTTGGAGAGTATATTGCCCGCATATTTGAAGAAGTAAAAAGGCGTCCACTCTATGTCATAGAAAAAACTATAAACATACTTGCAGAACCGTAAACTATGGTTAAATAGTATGAATGGAATAATAGTTGTTCTTTGAGGAATATCTTTATGTTTTCAGGTTTATCTAAAATTACCTTGGCTAAGGCCGCTCTGTTCCAGAATGCGCCCGTCTATGTCCAATTTTATGTCACATCTCGATGTAATTTGACCTGCGAACAGTGCAACATTATTTATGCAAACTCGGATGTCCGGGAGTGCAGCATTGACGAGGTCAAGTTGATTGCCGATAATTTTGCAGATATGGGGGTAGCCATTGTTCTGCTCACAGGCGGTGAGCCATTTGCTCGTAAGGATCTGCCTGAAATCATTTATGCATTTGAATCGCGAGGCGTGCATGTCCGTATGCAGACCAATGGTTTTGCTTCGGAAGAACAGATCGCGCGGGCAGTGGAGGCGGGAGGTAAAGATATCTCCATCTCGCTTGATACGCTAAATCCAGATTTACAAGAAAGAATCAATGGCAATTTCAAGAATTCTTGGCACCAGGCATTGAAAGCAATTGCTTTTTTTTCTAGGTATCTCCCTAAAGAGGGAAGCTTTGCCTCTCTGGGTTGTGTACTGCAGCCTTACAACATCGGGGATATTGAGGACGTAGTGCGCTTCGGCACGGCAATCTCCTGGTTTTGCTCGCTGGTCCCCGTGCATGTGACAGATTATGCCCATCCCCGCGGTTTTCGCACTTTTGACGAGGTACAACGCTTTCGTCCGGATGAACTGACGCTTGTAGATGCCGTTGTTGAGCGGGTACGTAAAATGCGGGGGGAGGGCTACCTGCTTTTTGATAGTGATCAATATCTCAACGATATCAAACGTTTTGTACGTAATGAACCTGTTGGGTGGCGAAGCCGCAACAACAACGTTTGCGACACGCCGAACCTGTATTTTGCCCTGTTGCCAAATGGAGAGTTTGCGCCTTGTTGTGATCATCGCCTTGGTAACAGTTACCCTGCCTATTCTCAAGATTTCCCGAAGATTTATCGTAGCAGGGCATGGCGTGAGGAGGTTGCCCAGGTGACACGTTCCTGCAATGGCTGTATGTATGGAAGTTATCCTGAAATGAGTATCTCCATGCGTTATGTAGTGGCAAAGGTTCAACGCGTGCGTACGTTTTTTACGTCCCCCCCTGTAAAAAACTGGCCATTACAATATGAGCAGTTGGTTGAATTGGCCCAACAAATTCATAGTTCCTCCCCGAAAAGTTATCGATCTCGGCAGATCGCAAACAAATCCAGCGAGATGGCCAATGCCCAAAAAAATTAATTTTGAAAGTTTCAAATATCGATTTCTTGTGGCGGCTCAGGGGTATACCTGTCTGGCAGCAGGACCTGATGAGCCTTCATGGGAGGATTTCATCCAAAAGTTGGAGTTCCGGTATGAAAAGGGCAACATCAGCATACATTGGGAGTTTGCCCCAACCGGATCAATGGCCTTCCCTTTGGGACCCTCAAAATTTTATGTGCGTGGCGATGATGAACAGCATGTGGCACGCCAAAGTGAATTCGGTTCTACCGAGGACCCCATAAAGCTTATGAACGAAGCTTACTTTAATCAAATAGTTTCACGCGTAGCTCAATCAGCTGGCTATGGACAATCCCCCATGATATCGGGGGCGGACCGGGGGCGTCTGACGAAAGAACTCTCCTTTCACGATGCTTGGGCAGACAGCGAGGACATCGAAGGAATTGATGTCCGCATGACCAACGAAGCCTGTACTGCACCGGAAATGCGCTATATCGTAAAACGGTTAGGCGATATTCGTGGTAAACGTATATTGGATGTCGGTTGTGGGTTGGGTGAGGCTAGTGTGTACTTTGCGCTGCTTGGGGCTCGTGTCACCGCATCAGACCTTTCTCTGGGCATGCTTAATGCCGCGTGCCGGCTTGCGCAAGCTAATGGTGTTAGCATCACGCCCCATCTTACTGCTGCCGAAGATATGCATCTTTCTTCCGATACACAATTCGACATTATTTATGCAGGCAATTTGTTGCATCATGTTGATATTGACCAGACGCTTGCAACCCTAAAGCGCCATCTCGCTCCTGATGGTGAGCTTGTTACTTGGGACCCTTTGGTATACAACCCCGTGATTAACGTCTATCGAGCGATCGCTACAGAGGTGCGAACCTCTGATGAACACCCATTAAAATGGAGCGATCTTCAATCGTTTAAGAGGCACTTCCGTACCGTTGAAACGCAGTATTTCTGGTTGTTTGCATTACTCATTTTTGTGATTATGGCCGTGGTTCAGCGGAGAAATCCGAACAGGGAGCGATTTTGGAAAGCTATTTTGCGTGAAGAACACAAGTGGCGTTGGCTCTATCTGCCTTTGGAAAAACTTGACAAGCTCCTGCTGGCATTTCTCCCACCCTTGCGCTTATTTTGCTGGAATGTCGTTGTGATAAGTAAGAAATGAGCATGTTGGGAAAAAGACAAGAGACGTGATGTGAACGCAATGTCCACTATAATTGATTTTGCCAAAGAGGGTTTCATCCTCGGGAGTATGACGCTTGCGATCCTGGTTTTGCTGGGATTGCTCGGAATATGGCTCGTCCTTCAATTCTTCCCGCGGGGTGAGGCATTACGCTGGCCATTATATGCTCCAGTGGCAGGTCTGGCGTTACTG
>Ga0207857_1000144_pt1 | contig 20914 bp, 13 predicted proteins | sample LuqExpMetageno22_FD_187780 | JGI IMG/M metagenome (GOLD analysis project Ga0207857, IMG submission 187780) | Tropical forest soil microbial communities from Luquillo Experimental Forest, Puerto Rico - Sample 22 (SPAdes) | ecosystem: Environmental > Terrestrial > Soil > Tropical forest ... | reverse complement strand
CCGGTCGAGCCGCACCAGCGCCGAGTCGACGTTCGGCACGGGCCAGAACACCGCCCGCCCCACGGTGGCCGTGCGCCGGGCCGCCGCGTACCAGGCCGCCTTGACCGACGGGACGCCGTACGTGCGGCTGCCCGGCGGCGCGGCGAGCCGGTCGGCCACCTCGGCCTGGACCATGACGAGCGCCCTCTGCAGGGAGTCGAACCGCTCGAGGAACGAGAGCAGCACCGGCACCGAGACGTTGTAGGGCAGGTTCGCGACGAGTGCGGTCGGCGCCGGGCCGGGCAGCGCGGTGAGGTCGAGGGCGTCGTCCAGCACCACGCGCAGGCGGGCGCGGCCGTCGGCGTCCCGCAGCACGGCGACGAGCTCGGCGCGCCCTGCGACGTGTTCGTCGTGCCCTTGCTCGACGACGAGCCCGGGGAGGTGCCTCGCGACCGTGCCCGGCAGGAGCCGCGCGAGGACGGGGTCGATCTCGACGACGACGACATCGGCGCCGGCTTCGAGCAGGCCCAGCGTGAGGGAGCCGAGCCCGGGTCCCACCTCGACGACGGTCTCGCCCGCCGCGACGTCGGCCTGCCGGACGATCTTGCGCACCGTGCCGGCGTCCAGCACGAAGTTCTGCCCGAGCGTCTTCGTCGGCCGCACGCCGGCACGCGCCGCCAGCTCGCGGATCTCGGCCGGCCCGAGCAACTCCACCGTCACGCCGGACAACCTACGGCCTGCGCGCCTCTCGCAGCGTCCGAGCGTTCCGGTGCCCCGACCCTGAATCGCTCGGACGCCCGGCCCCTCAACGGCGCAACGTCCGAGAGCTTCAGTGCCAGGGGCCTGAAGCTCTCGGACGTTGCGAGGAAGGTCAGCTCAGCTGAACAGGTTCTTGCCGCAGACCGGCCACTGGCCGGCGCCCGAGCGGGCGTACAGCGCCTGGGCGCGTGCGGTCTGCTCGGCGGCGGAGGCCTGCGACGGGAGGCCCGCGCCGCCCATCGCGCGCCACGTCGGGATGGAGAACTGGTACAGCCCGTAGTACAGGCCGTTCGAGGAGACCGCGTTGACCCGGCCGCCGGACTCGCAGCGCGCGAGCGCCGCCCAGTTGAGGCCGCTCGCGCTCGCGGGGGCCGCCGGGACCGGCGAGGCGACCCGCGGTGCGGCGGGCTTCGGCGCGGCGGGCTTCGGCGCGGGTGCCGGCTTCGCCTTGGTGCCCACCGCGACGACCTGGTCGACCGGCGCCGTCGTGACGGAGTCGGAGACGTTGACGCGCGCGGTCTCCACGCCGTCCACGGTGGTCACGTGGTCGACGACCGTGCGCACGCCGTTCGCGCCGGCCTGCCGCACCGCCGACGTGCCCGTGTACGCGTTGGCGTCCTGCACGGTCTGGGTGGCGAACGGAACGTCGCTCGTCGTCGTCACGTCCTGCTCGACGACGCGCTGCACGACGACCTGAACGCGGCCGGCGTCGGTCCGCATCACGGACACGGTGTCGAGCGGGTTGAGCGTGATGCCGAGGTCCGCGAGCGCCGAGGCGACGTCGGTCGCGCCGTCCGGCACGGTCCGCGTCGTGCCGTCGGCGACGACGTCGACCGGGCCGCTGACCGCCAGCAGGAGGTCCAGCTGGGCGCGGTCGCCGGAGCGGGAGACGACGAGCTGCGGGTTGGCACCGTCGCGCGCGGCCAGGTCGGCCAGCGCCTCGTCGGCGCTCAGCGCGGTGGTCCACACCTGCTGCTGCTGACCGTTCTCCGTGATCGTGATCTGGTGCGCGTGCCGCACGACGACCTGCGCGCCGTCCTTGAGCGGGCCGGTGGGCGAGACCGCGTCGCGCTCACCGGTCGAGACGCCCTGGTCGGAGAGGAGGCCGTCGACCGAGCCGGCGAAGGTCGACACCGTCGAGGTCTTGCCGTCCACGTCGAGCGTGACGGTCTTGTGGGCCGCCGCGAAGGCGGCGCCGCCGCCTGCGAGCACCAGCGCGACCGCGCCGGCGGTGATGGGGAGCACCCGACGCCACCGTCGGTTCCCCGGACTGACCGCGTCTGTCGCGGCCGAGCCGTCCTCGGAGATGTGCTGGGGGGAACCGAACAGGTGGGGGAAGCGCATGGGGCTCCAGCCGTCGCAGTGCCCGGGCACACAGGTAGGGAGCGCACCCCGCTAGAGGCACCCGACGGGTGATGGGCGCGGCTGAGCCACGCACCATGCTGGGCAGGGCTCCCGTCGGGCGCCCTCCGCCGGTCCCGGACCTGTGATCCGGCCGTCACGACGAGGCCCAGGTGGCCCTCGCCGACCGCCCCTGCGATCTCGGTACCCAAGGTCCCGTGACGCAAGCGCGACAGTGGACCGTATCCGGAGTCTCGCCGGATCGGCAAACCCGGTGGGTAACCGCCGGGTGGGTGGGGGCTAGTACCAGCCGGCCGACGACTTGTGGTTGTACGCCCCGCAGGGGGTGCCGTACCGCCCCGCGATGTAGTTCAGACCCCAGGTGATCTGGGTCGCGGGGTTCGTCTGCCAGTCCGCCCCGACGGACGCCATCTTCGAGCCGGGGAGCGCCTGCGGGATCCCGTAGGCGCCCGAGTAGACGTTCTGCGCGTTGACGCGCCAGCCGCTCTCCTCGTTCCACAGCTGGAGCAGGCAGGCGAACTGGTCGTCGCCCCAGCCGCGGGCGGCCGCCATCTCCTTGCCCAGCGCTTGCGCCGTGCCGGGCGCGACGGCGACGAGCGAGGGGTTGGGCAGCGGCTTGGTGCCCTTGAGCACCACCTGCGTGACCGGCGACGAGGTGAGCACGCTGCTCAGCTGCGTGCGGGAGACCACGACGCCGCCGACGACCTGCACGTCGTACGTCGTCGTGCGCACGCCGGCGCGGCCGGCGACCTTGATCTTCGTCGTCCCCGCGATGAGCGTCGGGTCGTCGATCTGCTGGGTGTCGAACGGCACCACCTCGGTGACCTTCTGGCCGCCGTTCGCGGCGCGCGTCACCATGACGACGAGCCCGTCGACCGCGGGCGCGTCGAGCGGCACCGACACCTGGTCGCCCTCGTCGAGCACGAGGCCGATGTCCCGCAGCGCGTCGCGGACCGTGCCCGCGTTGGTGACGCCGTCGATCACCTGCCCGTCGACGGCGAGGTGGATCGTCTTCTCGGTCGACACCCGCAGCACCCGCGCGTCGAGCCGCTCGGAGCGCGAGGCCGACAGGCGCACGTCGTCGCGCATCCCGAGCCCGTCCACGGCCTCGCCCACCGTCAGCGCCGTGGTCCAGATCTGCTGCCGCTGGCCGTCGATCTCCACCGTGAGCTCGCGTCCGTGGCGCACGACGACAAGGTCGCCCGCCGCCACGGGGGAGCCCGCACCGGGCGCGACGACGTCGTCCGGGCCGACCGTCACGTGGGCGGCCGACAGCACGTCCGCCACGGTGCGACCGAAGGCGTCGACCTGCGTCGTCGTGCCGTCGATGTCGACCTCGACGCGCTTGTGGAGCACCGCGAACGCCGTGGTCGACGCGGCGACGAGCGCCAGGACCAGCGCCTGGGTCGTGACCCGGGCGAGCCGACCGACCGCGCGCGGGTGCGCGCGACGTCCGTCGGCCTTGGTCACGCTGGTCCTTCCGTGGGCGTTCCCGTCCCGGTCGAGGCGCACGAGTCACCCCACGACGACGGCCCTACGAGTGTCATCGGCTCGCACGAGGTCGCCCTCGATCCCCTGCCGGCGCCGAACACCCGGCACGACCGTAATGGATCCGTGACCCTCTGTGAAACCCGTCACCAGGCGCCGTAGACGGCGTCTGCGGTGGCGGCCAGGCCCTCGCACACGTCGGCGAGGTCCCGGCCCTGCACCTCGGCGATCGCCCGCACCGTCCCCGGCAGCAGGTACGGGGCGTTGGGCCGGCCGCGGTGGGGATGAACCGTGAGGTAGGGGGCGTCCGTCTCCGCGAGCAGCAGGCTCGGCGGCACCTCGCGGACGGCCGCGCGCAGCTCGTCGTTCGCGGGGAACGAGACCGGCCCGGCGAACGAGCAGTACCAGCCGTGCGCCACGGCGGTGCGGGCGAGGGACAGGTCGCCGGAGAAGCAGTGGAACACCGTGCGCTCGGGTGCGCCGTCCGCCAGCAGCACCTCGACGACCTCGTCGTGCGCGTCCCTGTCGTGGATCTGCAGCGCCAGGCCCAGCTCCTTGGCCAGGGCGATGTGCGCCCGGAACGCCTCGCGCTGGACGGCCCGCCCGCGTTCGCCGGCCCGGAAGCGGTCGAGGCCGGTCTCGCCGATCGCGCGGATCCGCTCGCCGGCGCGCGCGAGGGCTTCGACCCGGGCGATCGCCTCGTCGAGCGGGGTGTCGTGGCGGGGCCGAGGGTCGGGCTCCAGCCCGTCCGGGGCGATCTCGCGGACGCCCGCGTGCAGCACCGCCTCGTTGGGGTGGATCGCGATCGCGCCCAGCAGCTCCGGGTGCTCGCGCACGGCGGCGGCGGTCCACGCGGCCGAGTCGAGGTCGCACCCCACCTGGACCATCCGCGTCACCCCGACGGCGCGGGCCGCCTCGAGGTGCCTGACGAGCCCTTCACCCCCCACCCCAACGTTCAGTTTCCTGAGCTCCTGGTCGCGATCCGCGACCGAATGTTCAGGAATCTGAAGCGGGAATGGGAGCGGAACCTCGAGGACCGATTCCAGGTGCGTGTGGTTGTCCACGGTCGGCACCGGGAGCGGCTCGGGCGGGTCCGGCCAGCCACGCTCGCGGGAACGGCGGCTCATCGCCTCACGCCTGCTGGGCGCGGGCGATCTCGTCCTCGACGATCGAGTCGTCGAGCTTGGTGAACACCGGCGTCGGCTTGCCGACCGGGGTGCCCGGCACCGCGGCCGGAGACGCCCACGCGGCGAGCGTCTCGCCGAGCCGGTAGTCGCCGGTGATCACCGGGTAGCGCCGGGACTCGTCGTCCAGGTCGGTGACCTCCTCGATGCGCGGCATCGGGGCGATCGTGCCGGTGCCGCCGAACGTCTCGTGCACCGTCTGCGCCGAGAACGGCAGGAACGGCGACAGCAGGGTGTTGAGGTCGAGCACCGCCTGCGTGGTGGTGTGCAGCACGGTGGCCAGCCGGTCCGGGTCGCCCTTCAGCTTCCACGGCTCGGTGTCCGAGACGTAGCGGTTCGCATCCTGGACCAGCCGCATCGCCTCGGTGAGCGCCGCGCGGTTGCGGTGCTCGCGCAGGTGCGCGCCGACGGAGTCGAAGCCGCCACGGGTCCCGGCCAGCAGCGCGTCGTCGCCCGGCAGCAGGGTCCCCGGGGTCGGGATGGCGCCGAAGTTCTTGTTCACCAGGGTCGCGACGCGGTTGACGAGGTTGCCCCAGCCGGCGACGAGCTCGTCGTTCGTCCGGCGCTTGAACTCCGCCCACGTGAAGTCGACGTCCTGGGACTCCGGCCCGGCGGCCGCCAGGTAGTAGCGAAGCGCGTCCGGCTGATAGCGGGACAGCATGTCGCGCACGTAGATGACGACGCCGCGCGACGAGCTGAACTGCTGGCCGTCGACGTTGAGGTACTCGCTGGAGACGACCTCGGTCGGCAGGTCGAGGTCGCCGAAGATCCCGGGCGCCCCGCCCTTGGCCCCCTTGCCGGCGTAGCCGAGCAGCTCGGCCGGCCAGATCTGGGAGTGGAACGTGATGTTGTCCTTGCCCATGAAGTAGTACGACAGCGCCTCGCCGTCGTTCCACCACGCCCGCCAGGCGTCGGCGTCGCCTGTGCGACGAGCCCACTCGATCGACGCCGAGAGGTACCCGATCACCGCGTCGAACCACACGTAGAGCCGCTTGTTGGGGTTGTCCTCCCACCCGGGCAGCGGCACCGGGATGCCCCAGTCGATGTCGCGCGTCATGGCGCGGGGGCGCACGTCGTCGAGCAGGTTGAGGCTGAACTTCAGCACGTTGGGGCGCCAGTCGACGCGCGTGCGCAGCCAGTCGCCCAGCGCGGTGACGAACGCCGGCAGGTCGAGGAAGAAGTGGGTGCTCTCGACGAACCGCGGCGTCTCGCCGTTGATGCGGCTGCGCGGGTTGATGAGGTCGACCGGGTCGAGCTGGTTGCCGCAGTTGTCGCACTGGTCGCCGCGCGCGCCGTCGTAGCCGCAGATGGGGCACGTGCCCTCGATGTAGCGGTCCGGCAGCGTCCGGCCCGTCGACGGCGAGATGGCGCCGAGCGTCGCCTTCTCGATCATGTAGCCGTTGCGGTGGACGGTGCGGAACATCTCCTGCACCACGGCGTAGTGGTTGCGGGTCGTCGTCCTGGTGAACAGGTCGTAGCTCAGGCCGAGCGACGTGAGGTCCTCGACGATCACGCGGTTGAACCGGTCCGCGAGCTGCTGCGGCGTCACGCCCTGCTTCTCGGCCTCGACCAGGATCGGCGTGCCGTGCTCGTCGGTCCCGGACACCATGAGCACCTGGTGGCCCGCCATCCGCATGTACCGGCTGAAGATGTCCGAGGGGACACCGAAGCCGGCGACGTGACCGATGTGGCGAGGGCCGTTCGCGTAGGGCCACGCGACGGCCGACAGGATGCGGGACATGGTGCGAATCCTAGGAGCCCGCCCGGATCAGGCCGGCCGCCCGACGACCACCACGGACGACTCCCCCCGCCGACCCTCGCCCGCAACGTCCTGGAAAGCGCCGGCTCCAACCTCGGCAGAATCGTGCGAAGTAGTGCGAACTGGCCTTTTCAGAATGAAAAGTCGCGCCATTCTTACGACGAGTCCCGCCATTCTTTCGAGGCCGGCGGCGGCGCGGCGCCACCCGGTGCCAGTCGCGGGCCCGGCGCCCGCTCGGACGGCCCGCCGAGCGCGGGACCAAGTGCCCCTTGCCGCACCCACGCTGGCATGTTCAAGTTGTCACATACCTTCGTTCTGTAGGACGGGTGAAGTCGATGACGACTACCGAGCTTCCTCCGGCGTCGCTGAACCGTGCCGCTGGGTCCGATTCGTCGGACGATTTGAGCGACGAAGTCCGGGCACGGTTGCGAGAGATCGTCGCCGAGCACAGGGCCCGTCCCGACGAATTGATCCAGGTCCTGCACGAAGCGCAGGCATTGTTGGGCTGGCTGCCCCACGAGACGCTCTCGATCGTCGCGAGCGAGATGGGTCTGCCCTACTCGCGGGTGCGCGGCGTCGTGACGTTCTACTCCCTGTTCAACACCAAGCCGCGCGGGCGTCACACGATCAACGCCTGCCAGGGCACGGCCTGCTACGTGCGGGGCGGCCGGGACGTGCTGGACAAGCTCAGCGAGACCCTTGGCATCGAACAGGGCGAGACCACGCCTGACCAGGCGTTCTCCCTGGCGGTCGTGCGCTGCGTGGGCGCGTGCGGCCTCGCGCCCGTGGTGACCGTCGACGACGACGTCCACAAGCGCGTGAACCCCAACAAGATCAACGACGTGCTGGAGGGGTACGACCGATGAGCGTGACCACTGCCCGGGCGATCGTCACCGCGGACGACCTCGACGCCGTGCGCGACGACTACATCGAGCGCACCAAGGACGTCGACTTCACGATCATGCTGTGCTCGGGAGCCGGCTGCCTGTCGTCGAAGGCCGGTGAGATCGCGGAGGCGCTGGAGCGGGAGCTCGCGGCGGCGGGGCTCGCGGAGCGGACCCTCGTCAAGTACACGGGCTGCATCGGGGCGTGCGGCCTCGGGCCGGCGCTGATCGCGGATCCCGACGGGGTCTTCTACTGCCACCTCAAGGCGAGCGACGTCCACGAGCTCGTCACGGAGCACCTTCTCAACGGACGTGTGGTCGAGCACCTCTGCTACCACGACCTCGAGACCGGCCAGGCCGTCCCGAAGTTCGACGACATCCCCTTCTTCGCGCGCCAGCGCCGCATCGTGCTGCGCAACTGCGGACGCGCCGACCACGACGACCTGGGCGAGTACGTCGCCCGCGGCGGCTACCGGGCGGCGCTGAAGGCGATGACCGAGATGACGCCCAAGGGCGTGGTCGACGAGGTCCTCACCTCCGGGCTGCGGGGCCGCGGTGGAGGCGGCTTCCCGACCGGGCGAAAGTGGGCGATGGCCGCCGCCAAGCCCGACCGCGAGAAGTACGTCATCTGCAACGGCGACGAGGGCGACCCCGGCGCGTTCATGGACCGGAGCGTCCTCGAGGGCGACCCGCACAGCGTCATCGAGGGGATGCTGATCGCCGGCTACGCGATCGGCGCGAGCCACGGCGTCGTCTACGTCCGCGCGGAGTACCCGCTGGCCGTCGAGCGGCTGGAGACGGCCCTCGGGCAGGCCCGCGCGGTCGGGCTCCTCGGCGAGAACGTCTTCGGGACCGAGCACTCGTTCGACATCGAGATCCGGATCGGCGCCGGCGCGTTCGTGTGCGGCGAGGAGACCGCCCTCATGAGCTCCGTCGAGGGGCGCCGCGGGGAGCCGCACCAGAAGCCGCCGTTCCCGAGCGACATGGGCCTGTTCCGGCGGCCGACGATCATCAACAACGTCGAGACGCTGGCCAACATCGCGCCGATCATCGCCGAGGGCGGGGAGTGGTTCGCCTCGATCGGCATCGCGGGCAGCAGCGGGACCAAGGTGTTCGCGCTCGCCGGCGACATCGAGAACACCGGCCTGGTGGAGGTGCCCATGGGCATCTCGCTCGGCGAGGTCATCTTCGACATCGGCGGTGGCGTCCCGAACGGCAGGCAGTTCAAGGTCGCCCAGACCGGCGGCCCGTCGGGCGGCTGCCTGACGGCGGCACACCTGAACACCAAGATCGACTACGACTCCCTCGTCAAGCTCGGCGCGATCATGGGCTCTGGCGGGCTCGTCGTCATGGACACCAACACCTGCATGGTCGACGTGGCGAAGTACTTCATGCAGTTCTGCGCCGACGAGTCGTGCGGCAAGTGCGTGCCCTGCCGCATCGGCACCACGCGGATGCTGGAGATCCTCACGAGGATCACCAAGGGCGAGGGGCGCGAGGGGGACGTCGAGAAGCTCGCCGAGCTGTGCGACGTCGTGAGGGACACGGCCCTGTGCGGGCTGGGCCAGACGGCGCCCAACCCGATCCTGTCGACCATCCGGTACTTCCGCGAGGAGTACGACGAGCACATCCGGGACCACTACTGCCGCGCGGGCGTGTGCTCGGACCTCTTCGTCGCGCCCTGCGTCAACGCCTGCCCCGCGCACGTCGACGTCCCCGGGTACCTGTCGCTGATCGCCGCCGGACGCCCGCTCGACGCCTACCGGCTGATCCGACAGGAGAACCCGTTCCCCTCGGTGTGCGGGCGGGTGTGCACGCACCCGTGCGAGCTCGCGTGCCGGCGTGGCCAGCTCGACGAGCCCGTCGACATCCGCGCCGTCAAGCGGTACGCCGCCGACGTCGCGTACGAGTCGGGCGCCGTGGGCGCGGAGGCGATCCCCCGCCAGCGCGACGGGTCCATCGGCATCGTCGGCGCCGGCCCCTCGGGCCTCACCGCGGCGTACTACCTGCGGCTGAGCGGGTACGACGTGGACGTCTACGAGCAGCAGCCCGTCGCCGGCGGCATGCTGGCGGTCGGCATCCCGGAGTTCCGGCTGCCGAAGGGTTCCCTGCAGCGCGAGATCGACACGATCCGCGTCACGGGCGTCCGCATCCAGACCGGCGTCGAGGTCGGGCGCGACGTGAGCTTCGACGAGCTGATGGCGCGTCACGACGCGCTGTACCTGGCCGTCGGGACGCAGGTGTCCTGGACGCTGGGCATCCCGGGCGAGGACCTGCCGGGCGTGGTTCACGGGCTCGACTACCTGCGTCAGGTGAACCTGGGCGGCGCGTCACCCGAGCAGGGCTCGGTGATCGTCATCGGCGGCGGCAACACCGCGCTGGACGCCGCCCGCACCGCGCTGCGCGAAGGGGCCGAGAAGGTGACGATCCTCTACCGGCGCCGGGTCATGGAGATGCCCGCCGCCGCGGAGGAGATCGCCGAGGCGCGCGAGGAGGGCATCGAGATCCGTGAGCTGGTGGCCCCCGTCGCGATCGAGACCGCGGGTGACCGCCTGACCGTACGCTGCCGGCGCATGGGCCTTGAGGGGTTCAGCGACGACGGCAGGCGGAGGGTCGTGCCCTCACCGGACGAGGAGGAGTCGTTCACCGCCGACCTCGTCATCCCGGCCGTGAGCCAGTTCGTCGACTCGGCCTTCACCGAGCCGGCGGCCGTCCGCATCAGCTCGGTGGGCACCTTCGAGGTGGACAGCCGCACGTCGATGACCAACGTGCCCGGCGTCTTCGCGGGCGGCGACGCCATGCGCGGTCCCGACGTCGTCATCGACGCGATCGCCGACGGCAAGGCCGTCGCGAGCTCGATCGACAGGTACCTGGGCGGCGACGGCGAGCTCTGGAAGGGCCCCGCGATCGACGTCCCCGAGCCGTGGATCGACGACGACGACACCAGGGAGCACGGCCGCTTCGGGATGTGCTACCTCGATCCCGAGAAGCGGGCCCGCAGCTACGACGAGGTGGCGCTGGGCTACCACCGCGTCGACGCGGTAGCGGAGTCATTGCGTTGCCTGCACTGCGACCGGCGATAGGAGAAGGCCGTCATGGTTCGTCTGGAGATCAACGGCCACGTCACCGAGGTTGAGCCCGGGACGACGATCCTGCAGGCCGCGGAGCGAGAGCACATCGAGATCCCCACCATGTGCTACCTGGAGGGGGTCAACCAGGTCGGTGCGTGCCGCATGTGCGCCGTCGAGGTCGAAGGCCGTCCTCGTCTGGCGACGGCGTGCGAGACGGAGGTCACGGAGGGCATGGTCGTGCGGACCAACAGCCTCCGTGCCCGTCACGCCCGCGAGGTCCTCTTCGAGCTGCTGATGTCGGACCACCCGGCCGACTGCCTCCACTGCATCCGGGACGGGGACTGCGAGCTGCAGGACCTCGGGCGGACGCTCGGCGCCTCGAAGTCACGGTTCGCGGGGAAGGTGTCGCGCAGCCAGATCGACGACAGCTCGCGCGCCATCGTGCTCGACGCCTCGAAGTGCATCCTGTGCCGTCGCTGCGTGTCCGTGTGCAACGAGGTGCAGGGCGTGGGCGCCCTCAACGTCCAGAACCGCGGGTTCCTCAGCCAGGTGGGCCCCGGCGGCGACCTGCTGCTCAACGACGCCGCATGCGCCCTGTGCGGGCAGTGCACCGTGGTGTGCCCGGTCGACGCGATCCACGAGGCCGACGGCACCCAGCGCACGTGGCAGGCGCTCGCCGACCCGTCGAAGACGGTGATCGTCCAGGCGGCCCCCGCCGTCCGGGCGGCGCTGGGCGAGGAGTTCGGGCTTCCGGCCGGCACCCTGGTGACCGGGAAGATGGTCACCGCCTTGCGGGAGCTCGGCTTCGACCACGTCTTCGACACGAACTTCGGCGCCGACCTCACCATCCTCGAGGAGGGCTACGAGCTCCTCGGACGGCTCGTCGCGCACTTCCGCAAGCTCGGGGTGATCGACGACGACCAGGTGGCGGCCCTCGGACTCGCCGACCTGCCCGAACCCGTGCTGCCGATGATCACCAGCTGCAGCCCGGGCTGGATCAAGTACGTCGAGCACTTCTACTCCGACCGTCTCGCCCACCTGTCGTCCTGCAAGTCCCCGCACATGATGGTCGGGGCGCTGGCGAAGACGTGGCTCGCGCGGCGGTCGGGGCTGGACCCCCACGACGTGGTCACGGTGTCCGTCATGCCCTGCACGGCCAAGAAGTTCGAGGCCGGGCGCCCCGAGATGAACGAGGATGGCGTCCCCGACGTCGACGTCGTGCTCACCACGCGCGAGCTCGGCCGGATGCTCCACCAGGCGGGCGTCGACTTCTCCCACCTGCCGGACGGGGAGTTCGACAACCCGATGGGCCAGTCGACCGGCGCGGCCGACATCTTCGGGACCACCGGCGGCGTCGCCGAGGCCGCGCTGCGCACGGTCTACGAGGTGATCACCGGCCGGGTCCTCCCCGACGATGCGGTCCAGCTCAAGGCCATCCGCGGCCTCGAGAGGATGAAGTCGGCGACGATCCGGTTCGAGGATGTGCTGCCGCAGTGGTCCTTCCTCGAGGGCGTCGAGGTGCCGATCGCGGTGACCAGCGGCCTGAAGGGTGCCGCCGTGCTCATGGACCAGATCGCCGCCGGCGAGAGCCCGTACCTGTTCATCGAGGTGATGGGCTGCCCGGGCGGGTGCATCAGCGGAGGCGGGCAGCCTCGTCCCACCAACGACGAGATCCGTCGCAAGCGCATGGAGGCGCTCTACCGGGAGGACGCCGGCAAGCCGTTGCGGAGGTCGCACACGAGCCCGGCGGTCCAGCAGCTCTACGCGGAGTTCCTCGGCGTGCCCGACGGGCACCTCTCCCACGAGCTGCTGCACACGCACTACACAGCGCGAACCCCGGTCTAGACGAGGTCGGGCGATACGAAGGGGTCACACCGCTCGCTCGACGACCACGCCCGCACCGTTGGCGGGGAAGTCGTTCTGCAGGTTGGTCCACGCCGAGTGGTTCAGCACGTTGGTGAGGATCCCCAGCGCCCACAGGGCGGCGGTGATGATCCAGGCCGTCCGCTTGTGCTCCTCGTAGCCGGCCAGCGGGTAGCCGTTCGAGTCCCTGGTCGCACCGGCCAGCACGAGGATGAGGTCGATCAGCGCCCAGATCCCGCAGCCGCCGAGCGTCAGGAGCTTGAGCACGCCCGTGCCCGTCTTGCCCAGGTAGAACCGGTCGATGCCGAACACGCCGAGGAACCAGGCCAGCAGCCAGGTGGTGACGAACGACTTGCCACCGACCGCCTGCTGGTAGCCGTACGGCGCGTACTGCGGCGCGGTCGGGTACTGAGGGGCGCCGTACTGCGGCGTCCCGAACTGCGAGTACTGCGGCGCGCCGTAGGCCGGCTGCTGCCCGTAGGCCTGCGCCGGCGGCTGCCCGTAGCCCTGGGCCGGCGGCTGACCGTACCCGGGAGTGCCGTACGGCTGGGCCGTCGGCTGCCCGTACGGCGAGGGGGCCGGCTGGCCGTACGCCTGCTGGCCGTACGGCTGAGCCGGCGGCTGGTTCGGGTCCGGGTTGGCGTAGGGGTCGTACGACGACACGTGGGCTCCTCAGCGCAGGGGCCGCCCCCGACCGCCGGGTACCGCGGCCCCACCGTCCCGGCGGCTGACATCCTGGCAGGGGCGTGCGTCCTGGTGAGAGGACTTTCCGCCGTATCTGGCGGCGTGCTCCGGATGAACTTCGGGCCTCAGCCGAGCACGACCCGGAGGATCCGGTCATCCCCGGCACGCGGGGTGCCGCGCCCGTCCGTGTTGTTGGTCAGCACCCACAGCGAGCCGTCCGGCGCGACGACGACCGCGCGCATCCGCCCGTACCCGTCGAGCACCACCTGGGGCGTGCCGATGCCCGCGGGATCGGTCGGCGCGGCGCCGGCCGCCAGGGGGTGCAGCGGGATCCGCCACAGGCGCTCGCCGCGCAGCGCGGCCATGTAGACCGCGTCGGCGGTCACCGCGATCCCCGACGGCGACGCCTCGTCGGTCCGCCACACCGCCACCGGGTCGATGAACCCCTGGCTCGTCCCACCCATGCCCTCGACGGCCGGCCAGCCGTAGTTGCCGCCAGGCACCAGGACGTTGAGCTCATCCCACGTGTCCTGGCCGAACTCGCTCGCGAACACCCGGCCGTCGGGGGCGAAGCCGATGCCCTCCACGTTGCGGTGGCCCGTGTCCCAGATGGGCGACGACGGGTCGGGGTTGCCGGGGGCCGGGGCGCCGTCGGGGGTGATCCGCAGCACCTTCCCGCCCAGGGAGATCGGGTCCTGCGCCAGGCGCCGGTCGCCGGCCTCGCCCGTCCCGACGTAGAGCATGCCGTCCGGGCCGACGGCCAGCCGCCCGCCGTTGTGGATGTTTCCCTTCGGGATGCCCGTGAGGATCGGCCGGGTGGGGCCGAGCGTCGAGCCGGACAGCGTGGCCCGCACGATCCGGTTGTCGTCGGCCGTCGTCTGGTAGATCGCCAGATCAGCGGACACCGCGGTGGCACCCGGGAGCACCGAGACGCCGAGCAGCCCACCCTCGCCCGCGGGCTTCGTCGTCGCATGGATCTCGTCGGCCCCCTGCCCGACGACGTCGGTCACGGTCCCGTCCGGCCCGACCAGGATCAGCCGCGCCTCGTCGCGCAGCGTGACGACCGCCTGCCCGCCGGGGAGGAAGTCGATGCCCCACGGCACGGGGAGGTTCGCGGCGACGTCGCTCGCGGAGGCGACGTGGACGGTCGGCACGTCGCGGACCGTCCCGGTCGCGGGGACGCCCAAGCCGGCCGTCGTCGGTCCCGGCGCGCGCGTCGTCGCGCCGACCGCGGGCGTCGCCGTCGGGCTGGCGGACGACGAACCCTGCGCGCCCGTCGGCACGGCCGTGGGAACCGGGCTGGGCGCCCCCGTGCAGCCCGCGAGCAGCACGCCCGCCACCACGACCACCGCCGCCGCCCGACCACCCATGCGGTCAGTGTCCGTGAGGGGAAGGGCCACCGCAGCCCGGTGGTTCACTTCCGGTATGAGCACCCGCCGAGCGCTGCTCGTCGTCGACGTGCAGCCCACCTTCTGCGAGGGAGGCGCGCTGCCGGTCGAGGGCGGCAACGCGACCGCCGAGGCGATCGCGCGGTACGCCGCCGCGCACCGCGACCGCTACGACCTGGTCGTCACCACCCAGGACTGGCACGTCTCGCCCGGGCATCACTTCTCCGAGCGCCCGGACTTCGTCGACACCTGGCCGCCGCACGGCGTCGCCGGCACCGCGGAGGCCGAGCTGCACCCTGCGCTGGCCGGCCTCCACCCGGACGCCTCGGTGAAGAAGGGCGCCTACCAGGCGGCCTACTCCGGCTTCGAGGGGGCCGACGAGGCCGGGCGCATGCTCGCCGACATCCTGCGCGAGGGCGACATCACGGACGTCGACGTCGTCGGCATCGCCGAGTCGCACTGCGTCCGCGCGACGACGCTGGACGCCCTGTCGGAGGGCCTGCGCGCGCGGGTCTTCACCGACCTCACCGTCCCGGTGACGCCCGAGCTGGGCGCCGCCGCGCGCGAGGACATGGCCGCCGCCGGCGCCGAGCTCGTCCCCTCGTCGGCCGCCTAGGACACCACACCCGCCAGGCGCTGCAGCTCGGCGTACCGCCCGCCGGCGGTGAGCAGCTCGTCGTGCGCGCCCAGCTCGACGATCCGGCCCGCCTGGAGCACGGCGATGCGGTCCGCGTTGCGGATCGTCGACAGGCGGTGCGCGACGACGAAGGTGGTCCGGCCCGCCATGAGCCGCGCCGTCGCCTCTTGCACCAGCCGCTCCGAGGCGGTGTCCAGGGCGGACGTGGCCTCGTCGAGCACCAGCACGCGCGGGTCGCGGACCAGGGCGCGGGCGATCGCGAGCCGCTGGCGCTGCCCTCCGGAGAGCCGCGCCCCGCGCTCCCCGATCACCGCGTCGAGCCCGCCCATCTCGTCGACGAACTCCCACGCGTTGGCCGCCTCGAGGGACCCGACCACCGCGGCGTCCGACAGGTCGGGGTGCCCGTACGTCACGTTGTCGCGCACGGACCCCTCGAACAGGATCGACTCCTGCGGCACCACCGCGAGGAAGCGCCGGTACTGGCGCAGGTCGAGGCCCGCCATGTCGCGCCCGTCGAGGAGGATCCGCCCGCCGCTCGGCTGGAGGAAGCCGATGACGAGGTTGAGCACGGTCGTCTTGCCGCTGCCCGAGGGCCCCACCAGGGCGATCGTCTCTCCCGCACGCACCCGCAGGTCCAGCCCGGTCAGCGCCGGCTCGCCCGCGTCGGGGTACGTGAACGTCACGTCGTCGAACCGGAACTCGCCCGCGACCTCCGCGACCGGGGCCTTGCCGGCGTTGCGCTCGACGTCGGGCTCGGTGAGCACCTCGCCCATCGACCGCACCGACTCCAGGCCCCGGGTCACGATCGGGACGATCGCCAGCAGCGCCGTCACGGCGCCGGTGAGCGAGACGAAGTAGGCGGACAGCATCGTCACGTCGCCGGCCGTGAGCCCGAAGCGCCCGGACCACGCGAGCCACGCCGCGCCGATCAGGCAGCCGACCGACATCAGCTGCAGCAGGATCCACGAGATCGCGCCGAACCAGCCGTTGGTGACGTCGAGCCGGATCCCCGCCTCCCGCACGCCGACGAGCGTGCCGCCCACCCGGTCGAGCTCGCTCTGCTCGAGCGCGTGCGCGCGCGTGACGGGGATGAGGTGAGTCATCTCGCTGACGCGGGCGCTCATCCGCTCCACCTCGGCGCGGAACCGGGCGTTGCGCGCGGTCATCGAGCGGCGCATCGCATAGGTGAGCCCGGCCGCAGCGGGCACGGCGAGGGCGAACACCGGCAGGAACTCCGGCACGCGGATCCCGGTGATGACCAGCGCCCCGAGCAGGGTGGTCAGCGCCGCCAGGCCGGAGTCGACCGTCTGCCGGGAGCTCTCGACGACGTTCTCGACGTCGCGGACGATCTTCGCCTGGAGCACGCCGGCGCTCGTCCGGCGGTGGTAGCTGATCGACAGCTCCTGCAGCCGGCGGCACAGCGCCATCCGCAGGTTCGTCTCCACCGTGCGCACCGATCGCGACAGCGCCCGCACGTAGAGCCAGTGCAGCGGCAGGTTCTGGGCGATGAGCACGCCGAGGACCACCGCGACGACCCAGAGCTCGTGCAGCGGCCGGTGCTGCACGACGATGTCGATGACGTTGGCCGTCAGCGCGGGGATCACCCACACCGGCGAGTGCTTCACCGTGAACGCCGCCGCGGCGAACGCCAGCCGGCCACCCTGCCCGCGGTACAGCCGTCCGACCTGGCGAATCGGGTGGGTGCCGTCGTAGCTGTCCTCGAGGCGCGGCTCGAGCGCGATGCTCACCGCGCGATCGTAGCGAGGCTTGTGGCGCCATTCCGCGCTCATTCTTGCGGGTGTTGGTTCCGTTCTTGCGGGGCCCGATACGACGAACCGGCGCGGTCAGCGCCCGCGCGCCGCCAGCGCCGCCTGGTAGAGGTCGCGCTTCGCGGCGCCGGTCTCGTCGGCAACCGCGGCGACCGCGTCCTTGAGCCGCGCCCCGGCGTCGGTGCGCGCCAGCACCCGGGCGACGAGGTCCTCCGCGTTCGCGGTGGCCGCCCGCTCGGGGGCGCCCTCGACGACGACGACGATCTCGCCCCGCACCTCGCCGGTCCCGGCCCACGCGACGAGCCCGCCGAGGGAATCCCGTCGCACCTCTTCGTACGTCTTGGTGAGCTCGCGGCAGACGGCGCCGCGGCGGTCGGCCCCGAAAGCCTCGGCGAGCGCCGCGAGGAAGGCGCCCAGCCGGTGCGGGGCCTCGAAGAAGACGAGCGTGCGACGCTCGTCGGCCAGCGCCGCGAGCGCCCGCGCCCGCTCTCCCGGCTTCCGGGGCGGGAACCCCTCGAACGCGAACCGGTCGGTCGGCAGCCCGGAGAGAGCAAGCGCCGCGAGCACCGCGCTGGGCCCCGGGGCGACCGTGACCGGCAGGCCCGCGGCGACCGCGGCCGTCACCAGGCGGTAGCCGGGGTCGGAGACGGCCGGCATCCCGGCGTCCGTGACGACCAGCACCGTGCCGCCGCCCTCGACCACCTCGAGGAGCTCGTCGACGCGGCCGGCCTCGTTGTGCTCGTGGTGGCTCACCACCCGCCCGGCGATCGTGACGCCGAGCCGGCGGGCCAGGTCACGCGTGCGGCGGGTGTCCTCGGCCGCCACCACGTCGGCCTCGGCGAGGAGCCTGCGCAGGCGGATGGACGCGTCGTCGGCGTCGCCGATGGGGGTGGCGGCGAGCACCAGCCGCCCGGCATCCGACGAGGTCACGGCACAAGCCTCTCACTCACGCCCCGGGCACATCGCTGCCCCCTACCATGGCCGGGTGCCGCCTACCGGTCGCCATCGGGCCGACCCCGCCTCGCAGGACGAGTCCCCCACGCCCGAGGGCGAGGTGACGCCCGGGTCCATCCCCGTCCCGGCTCTCGAGCCGGACGACGCGGACGAGCCGAAGGCCGCCCAGCACGCCGCGGAGCCCGCCGACGCGACCGCAACCCACCCCGCCGCAACGTCCGAGCAAGTCGGGCCCCTGCCCCTGACTTCCTCGGACGCACTGGAAGGGCCGAGCGCGACCGAGGCCGAGACGTCGCCCCACCCGAGGGGCTGGCTCCCCGAGGAGTCCACCCTCGTGCGGCTGCAGCGCAGGCTCCTGGGCGACGCCTTCCTCGCCCTGGACCTCACGCGGCGGTCCCGCGTGCTCGGCTGGGTGTTCCCGCTCCTCGTGACCCTCTTCGGCGGCATCCTCCGCTTCTGGCACCTGGGGAACCCGCACGCGCTGGTCTTCGACGAGACGTACTACGTCAAAGACGGCTACTCGATGATCACCCACGGCTACGAGGCGAGCTGGGGCGACAACCCCAACCCCGCCTTCGAGGCCGGGGACACCTCGGGGCTCCAGACCGCGCCCGAGTACGTGGTCCACCCGGCGGTGGGCAAGTGGCTCATCGGCTTCGGCATCCAGCTCGGCGGCGGCGTCACCAGCTCGTTCGCGTGGCGCCTGGCGGTCGCGGTGTTCGGCACGCTCGCGATCCTGCTCATCGCCCGGATCGGGCGGCGGCTGTTCGCCTCGACGGCCCTCGGCACCATCGCCGGCCTGTTCCTCGCGGTGGACGGCGAGGCGCTCGTCCAGTCGCGGATCAGCCTGCTCGACCCGTTCCTCATGTTCTTCGTGCTGGCGGCGTTCGGCGCGCTCCTGCTCGATCGCTACCAGTCCAGACGGAAGCTGGCGGACCGGACGGCCGCCATCCTCGACAGCGGCGGCACGCTCGAGACCGGGCCCGCGCTGGGCTTCCGCTGGTGGCGCCTCGCGGCGACCGTGCTGCTCGGCCTCGCCTGCGGCACCAAGTGGTCCGGCATCTACTTCCTCGCCGTCTTCGGCGTCATGACCGTGTGGTGGGACCTCACCGCACGACGAGCTGTCGGCGTGCGCCACTGGGTCCGCACGGGCATCCTGCGCGACGGCGTCCCGGCCTTCCTCATCATGGTGCCGGGCGCGTTCCTCGTGTACCTGGCCACGTGGACCGGGTGGTTCCTCAACCCGAACGCGTGGGGCCGGCAGTGGGCGGCGCAGAACCCGACCCAGGGCGTCCAGTGGCTGCCGCCCGCGCTGCGCAGCCTGTGGAAGTACCACCTCGACATGTGGCACTTCCACAACACGCTGACCAGCCCGCACCCGTACGCGGCCGGCCCGCTCGGATGGATCATCCAGTGGCGCCCGACGTCGTTCTGGTACCCCACGGAGATCTCCGGCCTCAAGGGCCAGGACGCGCTGAACGCGTGCGGCGCGACGAGCTGCTCGCAGCCCATCACGTCGCTCGGCAACCCGCTCATCTGGTGGGCGGGCGCGGTCGCGCTCCTCGTCGCGATCTGGTGGCTGGTGCGCCACCGGGACTGGCGCGCCGGTGCCGTCCTGTCGGGCATCGCCGCCGGCTGGGTGCCGTGGTTCGCCTACGCCCACCGGACGATCTTCACGTTCTACTCGGTGGCGTTCGTGCCGTGGGTCGTGCTCACGCTGGTCTACGTGCTGGGGCTGATCATCGGCCCGTCCCGGGAGGGCGACGAACGCGGCCGCCGCGGGGCGATGTGGGGGGTCGGCGTCTTCGTCGTGCTCGTCGTGGCGGTGGGTCTGTTCTTCTACCCGATATGGACCGCGCAGACCATCCCCTACACGCAGTGGCACATCCGGATGTGGCTCCCGTCCTGGATCTAGCCGCCGTTCCGGACGCGACGAGCCCCCGGCCCTGAGGCCGGGACGCTCAGCCGCGCTGCCAGGCGACCTGCGGCGACATGTACCAGACGAGCCCGGAGCGGTCCCACGCCGCCGCCTGCGGCGCGACGCGCTCGCGGAAGCCGTGCCAGTCGTTCGTCGGCGACCACGCCACCTCCGCCACCGCGGCCAGCCGCGGCAGCAGCATGTAGGTGACGTCGGTGAGCGTGCCGAGGGTCTCGGTCCAGAGGGCGCCTTCGACCCCGACGACGGCGCTCGGGTCGAGCCCGTGCAGCTCCGTCGCCGGGTCCCACTCGTAGGACCGGCGGAGCTCGATGAGGCCCGCCCACACCTGGCCCAGCTGCGTCTGCGGCGTGTACTTCATGTCGAGGTACACGCGCGAGGCGGGCGACATGAGCACCTTCGCGCCGGCCTTGACCGCGGCGAGGATCGCCGTCGGGTCTTCCCGCTCGTCCCAGTACTGCAGCACCGTCCCCGCGGGCAGGGGCTGCGCCTTGGCGATCTCCTGCCAGCCGATCGCCTTCTTGCCCGCCGCGTGCACGTCGTCGATCGCCGTGCACACGAGGCAGCTGTATTCGGCATCCGCCGTCGACGTGGCCTCGTCGCCGCCCACGTGCACGTACTGCCCCGGCGTCATCGCCGCGACGTCGCCGAACACGTCGGAGAGGAAGGGCGCCGTCGCGGGCATGTCGGCATGCAGCGTGGAGAAGCCCACCTCGATGCCGGTGTACGCGTCGGGCGCCACCCCACCGGGGTTGAGCGCGGGGATCGCGTGCAGCGCCGCATTCGTGTGGCCGGGGACGTCGATCTCCGGGACCACGGTGACGCCGCGCGCCGCGGCGTAGGCGACGAGCTCGGCCCAGTCGGAGGCGCTGTACGAGCCGCCGTGGTCGCCGTTGACGGCGCTGTCCGACGAGCGAGCGACGAGCTCCGGGTGCGACGGGATGTCCAGGCGCCAGCCCTGGTCGTCGGTGAGGTGCAGGTGCAGCACGTTCATCTTGTAGCCCGCGACGAGGTCGACGACGACCTCGAGGTCGTGGACCGGCAGGAAGTGCCGCGCCACGTCCACCATGAGGCCCCGCCAGGGGTAGCGCGGCGCGTCGGCGATCTCGACGGCGGGGATCGCGGTCGCGACCCCGTCCGCGCCGAGCAGCTGCCGGAGGGTGGCGGCGGCGGCGAACAGCCCGGCGGGGGGGCGGG
>Ga0207857_1000141_pt1 | contig 21100 bp, 25 predicted proteins | sample LuqExpMetageno22_FD_187780 | JGI IMG/M metagenome (GOLD analysis project Ga0207857, IMG submission 187780) | Tropical forest soil microbial communities from Luquillo Experimental Forest, Puerto Rico - Sample 22 (SPAdes) | ecosystem: Environmental > Terrestrial > Soil > Tropical forest ... | reverse complement strand
GCGGCCGAGCTCGACCCCGCCGCGGTCGACCTGCAGGACCTCCTCGGCGGGCCGGCCGTCGCGCGGGCGGCGCGCGGCCACGGCGTGCGCGGCCGCACCCTCGAGGCGGTCCTCGCCGCGCTGCCGTCCCACCGCGCGCGCGACGAGGTGCTGCGCGACCTCGCGGGGCGCATCGCGCTGGGCGTCGTGCCCGTGCTGGCGGTCCTGGACCCCCCGCTCGTCGTGCTCGCCGGGCCCACGGGCGCCGCGGGCGGGGAGGAGCTGGCCGAGCACGTCCGGGCCCAGGTCAGACGAGTCTCGCGGTGGTCGCCGCAGGTGGCCGCCACCGCGGTGCCCGACCACCCGGTGATCCGCGGCGCCCGCGAGCTGGCCACCGCCGACCTGCGCAGCCGCCTGCTGTCCCGCATCTGAAGACCCGCTGCACCACACCACCCGAAGGGAGTCACCGATGACCACCCGCACCATCCGGCGACGCGCCGTCGTCGTCACCGCCGTCGCCGCAGTCGCGGCGCTCGGCCTCACCGCCTGCTCCGGCGGTGGCTCGACCGGTCCGTCCGTCGCGGCCTCGGCCCCGCCGACCGTCTCCGGAACCATCCAGTTCTGGCACTTCTTCACCGACCGTGAGGCGACGGTCATCCAGGGGGTCGTCGACGACTTCATGGCCGCCAACCCGGGCGTCAAGGTCGACGTCCAGTCGGGGCAGGACGACGAGAAGATGCGCCAGGCCATCTCGGCCGGCCAGCCCGTCGACGTCGGCCTGTCCTACTCCACCGACCAGGTGGGTCCGCTCTGCTCGTCGGGCGACTTCGTCGACCTGACAACGTACATCCAGCGCGACGGCGTCGACCTCAACCAGATCCCCGACACCGTGCGTGGGTACACCGAGTTCGGCGGCAAGCGCTGCACCATGCCGGCCCTCGCCGACGTCTACGGCCTCTACTTCAACAAGAAGATGCTGGCCGACGCCGGCTACGCGAACCCGCCGAAGACGCTCGACGAGCTCGCCGACATGGCGGTCAAGCTGACCAGCTACAACGCCGACGGCTCGATCAAGACCCTCGGCCTCATGCCGCTGCTCGGCTACTACGAGAACTCCGAGGCCCACTGGGCACCGTCCACAGGCGCCGAGTGGCTCAACGCGGACGGCACGTCCGCCATCAGCTCGTCGCCCGGCTGGGCCGAGTTCCTCACGTGGCAGAAGGGCCTCATCGAGCGGCTCGGCGGCTTCGACAAGCTCTCCGCCTTCCAGGCCGCGCTCGGCCAGGAGTTCTCCGAGCAGAACGACTTCCAGACCGGCCGCGTGGCCATGAACATCGACGGCGAGTACCGCACGGCGTTCATCGCCGACCAGACGCCGAACCTCGACTACGGCACGGCGCCCCTCCCGGTGGGCAAGGCCCACACGGACCTGTACGGCGGCGGCTACGTCACCGGCAACATCATCGGGATCGGCAAGGGTTCCAAGAACCCCGAGGCGGCGTGGGCGCTCATCAAGTACCTCACGACGAACACCGACGCCCAGGTGAAGCTGACGAACGGCCTCAAGAACGTCCCGACCTGGAAGCCCGCGATCGACTCGCCGAACCTCCAGCTGCCGGCCCAGTTCACGACCTTCCTGGACATCTTCGACAACAAGAACCTGGTGACCACGCCGCCCTCGACGATCGGCGCGGACTACCAGACCATCCTCGGCACGCACACGCAGGACTGGCAGGCCGGCAAGGTCGACGACGTCAACGCCATGCTCAAGCAGGTGGATGACGAGATCAACGCGGCCGTCAAGCTCGCGGGCTGAACGGTGGCCCCGACCGTCCGTCGCCGACGAGGGTGGGTGGCGCTGGCGTTCCTTGCGCCGTCGCTGCTCGGCATGCTGGTGTTCTTCGTCTACCCGCTCGTGATGACCGTGTTCTACTCGTTCACGGCCTTCAGCCTCTCGAAGCCGCCGCACGTCAACGGCCTCGCGAACTGGCGGTACCTGTTCGGCGGTGACCCGCTGATCGGGAAGGCGACCCTCAACACCCTGTGGTTCGTCCTCATCCTCGTTCCGGCGCGGATGGTCGGGGCCCTGTTCATCGCCTGGGTCCTCACCCGGGCGCGGCGGAGCGCCGGCGCCCTGCGCACCGTGTACTACCTGCCGGCGCTCATCCCGCCGGTGGCCTCGACGATCGCCTTCGTCTTCGTGCTCAACCCGGCGACCGGGCCCGTCAACGTGATGCTGCGGAACCTCGGGATCAGCAACCCGCCGGGCTGGTTCACGTCGGAGCCGTGGGCCAAGCCGTCGCTGACGTTCCTCGGCCTGTGGGTGCTCGGCGACCTGATGGTGATCTTCCTGGCCTCGCTGCTCGACGTCCCCACCGAGCAGTACGAGGCCGCGGAGCTCGACGGGGCCAACGGCGGCCAGCGGTTCTGGTACGTCACCATCCCCAACATCGAGCCCGTGCTGCTGTTCGCCCTGATCACGGGCGTGATCTTCGCGCTGCAGTACTTCACCGAACCGGCCGTCGCCTCCGCCACCGCGCAGGGCAAGGCGACGGTCGGGGCGGGGACCAGCGGGCTCCTCGGCTGGCCCGGAAGCTCGACGCTCACCTACGGGCAGCTGCTGTACCAGCGGGCGTTCCACTCGAACCTCATGGGCTACGCCTCGGCGATGGCCGTCGTGCTGTTCGCCGTGACCGCGGTGGTCATCGCCGTGCTGCTGCGGCGGTTCCGCGCGTTCAGCCCGGAGGTGGCCAGTTGATCCCCCGCCACCGCTCGGCCCTCGTCTGGGTGGCCGATCACGCGGTCTTCCTCGCGCTCGCGGTCGCGTTCCTCGCGCCGTTCGCCTTCGTCGTCCTGACCGCGTTCATGTCGCCCAGCCAGGCCGGCACCACGTTCGCCTGGCCGACCTCGTGGCACCCGGAGAACTTCGCGCTGGTCTTCGAGAAGCTGCCGATGCTCAAGTACTTCGGCAACTCGCTGATCTACGCGGTGCTCGCGACGGTGTTCATGCTGCTGTCGTCGGTCCCCGCGGCCTACGCGCTGGCCCGGATCCGGTTCCGCGGCTCCGGCCTCTACTTCCTGGCGATCATCGCGATGATGCTGCTCCCGCCGCAGGTCACCACGGTCCCGCTCTACGTCATGTGGGCCAAGGCCCACCTCACGGGGACGCTCTGGCCGCTCATCCTGCCGAACCTGCTGGGCGACGCGTTCTCGATCTTCCTGCTGCGGCAGTTCCTGGTCACCATCCCGCGCGACTACACGGAGGCCGCCCGCCTCGACGGCTGCAGCGAGCTGCGGACGATGCTGCGCGTGATCGTGCCCATGGCCAAGCCGGGGTTGGCGGCGACCGCGATCTTCCTGTTCTTCCACTCGTGGAACGACTACTACGGCCCGCTGCTGTACGCCTCGGAGAACGAGAACGCGTGGCCGGTCTCCTACGCGCTGGCGCAGTTCCGCGGCGCACACTCCGTCGACTGGAACCTCACGATGGCGGCGACGCTCATCGCCATGGTGCCCGTCGTCCTCCTCTTCTTCGTCGCCCAGAAGGCGTTCGTGCAGGGCGTCACCCTGACCGGCGTGAAGGGATAGCCATGAAGCTCACGGTCATCGGTGGCGGCTCGACCTACACGCCGGAGCTGGTGGACGGGTTCGCGCGGCTGCGCCACCTGCTGCCGCTCGACGAGCTGGCGCTCGTCGACCCGGACCCGCACCGGCTGTCCCTGGTCGCGGGCGTCTCCCAGAGGATGTTCGCCCGCGCCGGCTACCCGGTGAAGGTCACGCCGACCTCCGACGTCGTGGCCGGCGTGGCCGGGGCGGACGCCGTGCTGTTCCAGCTCCGGATCGGCGGGCAGGCGGCGCGGCAGCAGGACGAGACGTGGCCGCACCAGTGCGGCTGCATCGGCCAGGAGACCACCGGCCCCGGCGGGTTCGCCAAGGCGCTCCGCACGGTCCCGGTCGTCCTGCGGCTGGCCGACGAGGTCCGCAGGCACGCCAACCCCGGCGCCTGGATCGTCGACTTCACCAACCCGGTCGGGATCGTCACGCGCGCCCTGCTGGGGGAGGGCCATCGCGCGGTCGGCCTCTGCAACGTCGCGATCGGGTTCCAGCGGCGGTTCGCGGCCATGCTGGGCGTCTCGCCCGGCGAGGTCCAGCTCGACCACGTGGGCCTCAACCACCTCACGTGGGAGCGCGCGGTGCGCGTCGGCGGCGTCGACCGGCTCCCCGACCTCATGGCGTCCCGCCGGGAGGAGCTCGCCGAGGAGGTGGAGCTGCCGGCCTCGCTGCTGGACCGGCTCGGCGCGGTCCCGTCGTACTACCTGCGCTACTACTACGCGCACGACGAGGTCCTCGCGGAGCAGGTCGCCCCGGGCGCCCGCACCCGCGCGGAGGAGGTGCTGGGCGTCGAGCGCGACCTGCTCGACGCCTACGCCGACCCCTCGGTGGACACCAAGCCGGAGGCGCTGACGCGCCGCGGCGGCGCGTTCTACTCGGAGGCGGCCGTCGACCTGCTCGCGTCGCTCACCGCCGACCGCGGGGACGTGCAGGTGGTCAACGTCCGCAACGACGGCGCGCTGCCGTTCCTCCCGGACGACCACGTCGTGGAGATCCCCGCGACCATCGGCGCCGCCGGCATCTCGACAGCCGGTTCGTCGGCCCGCGCGCCCCTCCCGGACGACGTCGCCGGCCTCGTCGCGCACGTCGCCGCCTACGAGCGGCTGGCGCTCGACGCCGCCGTGCACGGCGGGATGGACCGGGTGGTCCGGGCGCTGCTCGCCCACCCGCTCGTCGGGCAGTACGACAAGGCCGAGCGGCTCGCGGACCTGCTCGTCGCGCACAACGCGCAGCACCTGGCGTGGGCGCGGTGACGACTCGACGCGTCCTCGTCGCCGTGGACGGCGGCGGGACCAAGACCGACGTCATCGTGCTCGGGACGGACGGGTCGGTGCTGGCGCGCGCGCAGGGCAAGGACTCGTGCCCGCAGGTGATCGGGCTGCCCAAGGCCGTCCACCGGCTCGACCGGCTCGTGACGACCGCGCTGGCCGAGGCTGCGGAGGCCGCCGGGGAGAACGTCGCCCTCTGGCGGGCCGGGATCTACCTGTCCGGCCTCGACTTCCCGATCGAGATCGACGAGCTGCGCGCAGCGCTGGCCGGCCTGCCGTGGGTGGAGGCCGCCGACGGCCTGCTCGTCGACAACGACACCTTCGCGTTGCTGCGCGCCGGGACCCCCGAGCACGAGGCGGTCGCCGTCGTCTGCGGCACGGGGATCAACTGCGTCGGCCGGCGGGCCGACGGCGCCACTGCGCGATTCCCCGCCCTGGGGGCCATCTCCGGCGACTGGGGCGGCGGCTGGGAGCTGGGGGAGCAGGCCGTGTGGCACGCCGCGCGCGCGGTCGACGGGCGCGGGCCGGCCACCGTGCTGGCCGAGATGGTGCCGGCCGCCCTCGGCCGACCCGACATGGCGGCCGTCGTCCAGGACCTCCACCGGGGCCGCCTGGGCACCCGAGTGCTGCCGACGCTGGCACCCGTGATGTTCCGTGCCGCCGCGATCGGGGACGCCATCGCCGGCTCGGTCGTCGACCGGCAGGCCGAGGAGGTCGTGCTGCTCGCGGCGGCCGCGCTGCGCCGCCTCGGCCTGGCGGACCATGACGTGCCCGTGGTGCTCGGCGGCGGCGTGCTGGCCGGCCGCGACCCCCGGCTCGTCGGTGGCATCCGCGACGGGCTCGCGGCCGTGATGCCGCACGCCCGCCTCGAGTTCGTCACGGCCCCGCCCGTGCTCGGCGCCGCGCTCCTGGCGCTCGAGTACGCGGGCGCGGGCCCGCAGGCGCTGGAGCGCGCGACGAGCGAGCTCTCGAGCCTCAGCGTGGCGTGAGCCGGAAGATCCGGAGGTCGTGCCCCGCGGCGCGCTCGTACCCCCGGTAGCCCGGCCAGTTCCGCTCGAGGAGCGCCCAGGTCGCCTCGCGTTCGTCGGGCGGGACGAGAGTCGCCGTCACCGCTGTGCGGCGGCCCAGGACGTCGACGGCCGCCTCGGGGTGCGCCAGGAGGTTGGCCGTCCAGGCGGGGTGCGTCTTCTGCGCCCAGTTGCTCCCGGCGATGAGCATGTCGCCGCGGTCCGGGCAGTACATGAGCTCGGTCTGCCGCGGCTGGCCGGACTTCGCGCCGGTCGTGTGCAGGACGAGCGAGGGAACCAGCACGCCGGAGACGGGCGTCTTGCCCCTGGCGAGGAAGCGCATGGCCTTCTCCAGCCGCGGCATGAGCCAGGGGGCGAGCGCCCGGAACCAGCGGGTGCGTGAGACCCACGCGACGGGGCGGCGGAGGAACCGGGGGAGCACCGGGAGATTGTGACCCAGGATCGGCGGGATCCGGACCTTACGCTGGCCGCGTGCCGACCAGCAGGCTCGAGGCGTTCAGCGACGGCGTGCTCGCGATCGTCATCACGATCATGGTTCTCCAGCTGCAGGTGCCGGCGGGAAACGACTGGCGTGCGCTGTGGGACACCACCGCGAGCGGCGCGCTGACCTACCTTCTGAGCTTCATCTACGTCGGCATCTACTGGAACAACCACCACCACATGTTCCAGGTGACCGAGCGCATCACCGGCGGGGTGCTCTGGGCCAACCTCCACCTGCTCTTCTGGCTCTCGCTGTTCCCGTTCGTCACCGCGTGGATGGACCGGACCCACTTCTCCCGCACCCCGGTGATGGTGTTCGGGATCGACTTGCTCGCTGCGGCGATCGCCTACACCGTGCTCCAGCGGACGATCCTGCGGACGCAGCCGGCCGACGCGCCGCTGGCGAGGGCGCTCGGCCGCGACCTCAAGGGAAAGGTGTCGCCGTTCTTGTACGTCGCGGGGATCGTCGCCGCGGCCTTCAGCCGCGAGAGCCTCGACGCCGCGATCTGGATCGCGCTGGCGTGCTTCGTCGCTGTGGCGGTGGTGTGGCTGGTCCCGGACCGGCGCATCGAGCGGCTGCTCGCCGAGCGTTAGGTGGGCACGCGCCGCGCGACGAGATAGGCCGGGAAGAAGATGAGGAACAGCACGACGCACCCGAACAGCCATGCCTTCGGCGTCTCGACGTCCATCGACAGGAACCGGGCGGTGACTTCGCGCCGCGCGCGCTGGCGGGCGCTCGCGTCCGCGTAGACCCAGGCGTCGGCCACCGCGATCACGAGGAGCGGCAGCAAGCCCAAGGCCCACGATGGCACCCGTCCAGTATCGCGCGGCCCTCGAACGACCGTGGTACCACGGTCACCGACTGCGGGCTCTTGGGGACGACGAAGGCCCCCGACCGGCGTCTCCGCTGGTCAGGGGCCTTCACTTCACGTCGGGGTGGCGGGATTCGAACCCACGACCTCTTCGTCCCGAACGAAGCGCGCTACCAAGCTGCGCCACACCCCGTTTGAAGCCTGCCTAGCGTAACGGATCGTTGCCCGGCGGAGAAAACCGGTTCCGCCCCCGCCGATTTCCTGAACTTCAGGTCGCGAATCGCGACCCAGGCTTCAGGAAACTGACGAGGGGACGAGCGTGAGGAGCGTCGCCTCCGGGCGGGTGGCGAACCGGACGGGCGCGTACGGCGACGTCCCGAGGCCCGCCGAGACGTGTAGCCACATTGAGTCCGCGCCCCCGGCGCGGTCGGGGCGGGAGCCCGGCCAGCCGTGCAGCCCCTTGGCCCGCCCGGGGTTCAGGTCGCTGTTCGTCGTGAGCGCCCCGAGCACCGGCACGCCGATCTGGCCGCCGTGCGTGTGACCGGCGATCGCCAGGTCGACGCCGTCGGCGTGGAAGGCGTCGAGCACCCGGCGGTACGGGGCATGCGTCACGCCGACGTGCAGGTCGATGCTGCCGTCCGCGCGGGCGTCGTCGGGCCCGCCGGCGGGCGGCATGGCGTCGAGGTCGAGGTGCGCGTCCGCGGTCCCGACGAAGGACACTCTTCGCCCGTCGAGGTCGAGCGCGCCGCGGTGGTTGTCCACGTCGAGCCAGCCGGCCGCGGTGAAGCGCCCGACGAGCTCGCGCCACGGCAGCTTCACCGGCTTGACGGTCTCGGTCCGCGCGTCCGGCAGGAGGTAGCGCGCGGGGTTCTTCGGCCGCGGCCCGACGAAGTCGTTCGAGCCCAGCACGAACGCGCCCGGGATCGCGAGCAGCGGCTCCAGCGCGTCCAGCACCGAGGTCATCGCGTCGAGGTGCGCCCAGTTGTCGCCGGTGTTGACGACGAGGTGCGGGCGCCAGGTCGCGAGGTCACGGACCCAGTCCACCTTCCGCCGCTGGTTCGGCGTCAGGTGCAGGTCGCTGACGTGCAGCACCCGCAGCGGCGCCTGGCCGGGTGGCAGCACGGGGACGGCCACCTGCCGCAGCGCGAACCAGTTGACCTCGACGAGGGCGCCCCAGGCGATCGCCCCTGCGCCGGCGAGCGCGAGCGCGCCGGCGACGCGGGCCGCTGAGGAAGGACGGTCAGGCATCAGCCCTTGCCGCCTCCACCGCCGCCGCCGCCACCGCCGCCGCCGCCGCCGCCGCCGCCACCGCCGCCACCATTTCCGGTCTGCTGTGGCTGCGTCGGCTGCTGGGTCGGCTGCACGCCCTGCCCGTTGGAGAGCGTGAGGATGATGATCGAGTTCTTCGGCGCCTTGCCCGTGGCGGACTGGCCGACGACGGTACCCGCCGGGGACGGGTCGGTCGCCTGCGTGCCGGAGATCTTCACAGTGAAGCCGGCCGACTGGAGCGCGGCCGTGGCGTCGCCCTGCGAGAGCCCGACGACATCGGGCACCGGCACCTGGGCGCCGTAGACCTCGTTGTTCCCAGGCGGCGAGAAGTCGGGGACGTTGCCCTGGGTGCTCATGAACTGGTCCATGAACTCACGCCAGATGGGTCCCGGGATGTTGGCACCGAAGGGCCCGCCCGTGCGCCGGTTGTACTGCTTGCCGTTGATGGTCAGGCCGTTCATCGACTTGAACGAGTCCGGGTGACCCACCCAGGCGGCGGCGGCGCGCAGCGGCGTGTAGCCGACGAACCAGATGTCCTCGGCCTCGCTCGTCGTGCCGGTCTTGCCGGCGGCGGGGTACTTCGGCTGGCCGAGGCCCCTCGCGGTGCCCTGCCATACGTTCTTCAGCGTGTAGTTGACGGCCGCGGCGATGCGGGGCTCGAGCTTCTGCTGGCAGGCCGCCGACGGGACCTGCAGGTCCTTGCCGTCGGTGTCGACGACCCGGGTGATGGCGATCGGCGTGCAGTACGTGCCGTTGTCGGCAAGGGCTGCGGCGGCCGCAGCCATCGCCAAGGGCGTCACTTCCGCCGAGCCGATGACGTTCGACGGCACCGCCGGGATGTTCTGGCCCATCGCCTTGCCCGCCGGCTGCACCACGCCGAGGTCGGCCGCGTTCTGCATGATGTTGCAGAGGTCGAGCTGCTCGGCCATCGCCAGGTAGGCGGAGTTCACGGAGTTCTTCGTGGCGTCGATGGCGTTCATGACGCCGCCGTTGCCCTCGGAGTTGGTGGGCTTCCACACCGCATTCACCGGGTACGGCTTGCCGCAGGCGGTGAAGTCGTGCTGGTTGAACGGGTGCAGCGTGCCGTCGAACGTCTGCGTCAGGCTGTGGCCGGTCTTCAGCCACTCGATGAGCGTGAACATCTTGAACGTCGAACCGGCCGGGAAGCCGTTCGAGGCACCGTAGTCGTACGACGTGTTCCAGTTCACGGAGGTCTGCGTCGGTCCGGGGTTGGCCACCGGGTAGTACTGGCGGTTCTGCGCCATCGCGGTGATCTTGCCGGTGCCCGGCTCGACGACGGTCATCGCGGCGCCGATGCCGGACGGGTCGGTGGTCGGCAGGTTGTCCTGGATGGACTTGACCGCCTGCGCCTGCTCGCCCGGGACCAGCGTCGTGGTGATCGTCAGCCCGCCCTTGTAGAGCACCTGCTGGCGGGCCGTGAGCGTGGGCCCGAACGCCGGGTCGTTGAGGATCACCTTGACGACGTAGTCGCAGAAGAAGCCGGCGCCGGTCACGGTCTTGTCGGCGACCATGCAGCCCTGCTGAACCGGCTGCGGGTTCATCGTGCTGGCCAGCGGCGTCGCGATGCCCTGCTGGTACTGCGCGTCGGTGATGTAGCCCTGGTCGTGCATGGTGCCCAGGACGACGTCGCGCCGGCCCTCGGAGAATTTCGGGTTGAGGATCGGGTCCCACTTCGTCGGACTTTGCGTGATGCCCGCGATGGTCGCCGCCTGCAGGTAGTTCAGGTCGGCGGCGTGGACCCCGAAGTACCGCTGCGCCGCCGCCTCGACCCCGTAGATGGAGCCGGCGCCGAACTGGGCGATGTTGAGGTAGTTCTCGAGGATCTGGTCCTTGGTCAGAGTCTTCTCGAGCGAGATGGCCAACTTCGCCTCGCGCAGCTTGCGCGCGTAGCCGTCGGTGCCCGAGTCGATCGTCGCCGCGGTGATCGCGGCCTGCTTCTGCACCGGGTCGGAGATCTGCTGGGCCGCCTGGATCTCCACGTTCTTGATGTACTGCTGCGTCAGCGTCGAGGCGCCCTGCGTCGCGCCGCCGAGCTGGGTCGTGGCCAGCGCGCGCAGCATGCCCTTGGGGTCGATGCCCGAGTGCTCGTAGAACCGCTTGTCCTCGACCGAGATCACGGCCTTCTGCATGATCGGCGCGATCTGCGTCAGCGGGACGATGACGCGGTTCTGGTCGAAGAACGTCGCGAGCAGCGTGCCGTCCGCCGCCAGGATCGTCGACTTCTCCGGCAGCTTCGTCAGCTGGAGGTCGGTCGGCAGGTCGTTGAACGTCTGCGTCGTCAGGTTCGTCACACCGTTGGCGAGGGCGACGGCCGGGAGGACGAGGCCCGCGGCGAGGACGCCGCCGATGCCGGCCATGAGGACGAAGGAGACGAGGAGCGCGACACCCTGGGCCGCGTGACCCGTGGCGCGGGCGGCGCGGCCGGAGCGGCCACGCGAGCGCGGACGAGACGACATGTGGTGAGCGTAGTTGGCGAGGCCATGGACGGAGGCGCCGGTCAGGCCGCTCTGTGTTGACCTCCACCGGACCTGCACACGCTCCCGGCCCCCTGGCGAGAACGATTTCCGGCTGTTGCCGGGACGTTCGGCCCTCGCGTGGGCCCGTCCGCGGCGTCTCCGTGCGGACTCCGTTGTGAGAACGCTCCCAATCTGCTGGTCAGGGTACTGACGGGGCCGCTCACCTGCTGATATGACCCACTCGGGCTCTCGTCAGGCGCACGGAGAGCCGCTAACGTCCGCCGATGGGGGCGGGTGCCCGGACGGACAAGGAGGGCGTTCGGTGAGCGTGGGGGCGATGCGGGACGGGCACTGGACCGCGAGTGCGTCGTGCGGCACTGGGCGCCTTGCGCCCGACGCGCTCTTCGTCGAGGGCTCGGCCCAGCGGGACGCCCGGACCGTCTGCATCGGGTGCCCCGTCCGGCTGCAGTGCCTCGCCGACGCGCTGGACTCCCGGGCGGACTTCGGCGTCTGGGGCGGCATGACGGAGCGCGAGCGTCGCGCCCTGCTGCGACGCCGCCCCGAGGTGCGCTCGTGGCGGGCCGAGCTGGTCCTCGGCGCCGACGCCTCGCTGGGCGTCTGCTGACGGGTCCCCCTAGGGTGTTGGCCATGGCCGCACGCTGGGAGTACGCGACGATCCCCCTCGTCATCCACGCCACCAAGGCGATCCTCGACCAGTGGGGCGAGGAGGGCTGGGAGCTCGTCACGGTGATCTCCGGGCCGGACGGTGGGCTCGTCGCCTACCTCAAGCGCGCCAAGGAGTCCTGATGACGGTCGCCGACCGGCTGGCGGAGCACGGCGTCACGCTGCCCACGGTGGCGGCGCCCGTCGGCGCCTACGTCCCGGCCGTGCGCACGGGCTCGCTCGTCTACACGTCGGGCCAGCTGCCGTTCGTCAACGGCGCCCTGCCGGTGGCGGGCCTCGTCGGCCGCGACGTGACGCCCGAGGGCGCCAAGAGCCTCGCCTGGACCGCCGCCCTCAACGCGGTGGCCGCGGTCGCCTCGCTGCTGGCCTCGGAGACCGGCGAGGAGCCGGCCGTCGCGCTGGAGCGCGTGACCCGCGTGGTCAAGGTCGTCGGCTTCGTCGCGAGCGACCCGACGTTCGCGGGTCAGCCCGGCGTGGTCAACGGCGCGAGCGAGCTGCTGGGCGAGCTGTTCGGCGACGCCGGTCGGCACGCGCGCTCCGCGGTGGGCGTCGCGGCGCTGCCGCTCGGCGCGCCGGTCGAGGTGGAGCTGATCGTCGAGACCCGCTGAGCGCTGCCGCTCAGTGCGCGCGGCGCTGCAGGCGCTCGACGTCGAGCAGCGTCACCGCGCGGCCCTCGCGCCGGATCCAGCCGCGGGACGCGAAGTCGGCGAGCGCCTTGTTCACCGTCTCCCGGGAGGCGCCGACCAGCTGTGCCAGCTCCTCCTGCGTCAGGCCGTGCGACACGCGCACGCCGTCGGCGACGGGCTGGCCGAACCGCTCGGACAGATCGAGCAGCGCCTTGGCCACGCGCCCGGGGACGTCGGTGAAGACGAGGTCGGCGAGCGCCTCGTTGGTCCGGCGGAGCCGCCGCGCCAGCGTCCGGAGCAGGTGCTCGGCGACGGAGGGCGTCGTCGTGAGCCACGCCGACAGCTCGTCGTGCCCCATCTGGAGCACCTCGGCGTCCGTGAGGGCGGTCGCGGTCGCCGTGCGGGCCCCCGGGTCGAACAGAGACAGCTCGCCGATGAGCTCGCCGGGGCCCAGCACGGCCAGCAGGTTCTCGCGCCCGTCGCTCGACCGCCGGCCGAGCTTCACCTTCCCGGTCTGGATGACGTAGAGGGTGTCGCCCTCGTCGCCCTCGGAGAACAGGATGTCGCCGCGCGGCACGTGCACCCGGACGAGCGAGTCCAGCACGGACCGTGCCTCCTCGGGGTCGAGACCCGCGAAGAGAGGGGAGTCGACGACCGGCTCGACCATGAGACCTCCTGCCGCAGCACCGGCCTCCCAGTGTGCCGCACTCGCCCCTGGTCAGAGGGCAGGTTCGGAGCCGAGGAGCGCGTCGGGGTCGGTGGCCAGGCGGTCGATGAGAGCGTCGGTCGCGCGGACGAACGCCTCTTCGACGCCGGCCTGGTAGCGGGCGAGCCGCTTGTCGAGCGCCCTCAGCTCCTCCAGCCGGGAGACGTCGGAGGCGTCGCGCGGGCCGAGGACGAGGGTCAGCTCGTCGGGCCGCGGCACCTCGAGGCCCACCTCGAGGGGGAGGGCGAACGCCAGCTCCTCGCCGAGCGCCTGCGGACCGACCGTCCGCGCGACCAGCAGGTCGAGCCGCGCCCGCACCAGGCGCCGCCACCAGGCGACCCGTGCCCTCTCCGCGCGGAGCGCGCGGTGGTCGAGACGAAGGCTGCGGATCTCCTGCTCGGTCGGAGCCGGCATCGACTCTCCCTGGGTCCGGCCCGCCGAGACGCGGGCACCCAGCGAGGATCGACCCGCAGCGCGGCGACCTTGAGCGGGCGTCCGGACAATCACTCGTCGGGACCACGGCCGTGTCGTCGGCCGCGCGTACGCTGCCCGCGTGATCGTCGACGGTGAGACCGGGCTCGCACGCACGCGCCGCGCCCGCCGCATCGACCGGGCGCTCGCGGAGCGCTACCCGGACGCCCGGATCGAGCTCGACTTCCGGAATCCGTTCGAGCTGCTCGTGGCGACCGTGCTGTCCGCGCAGACCACGGACGTGCTCGTGAACCAGACGACGCCCGGGCTGTTCGCGCGGTTCCCGGACGCCCCCGCGATGGCCGCGGCGTCGCCCGACGAGCTGGAGGAGATCCTCCACCCGCTGGGCTTCTTCCGGGCCAAGACGAAGTCGGTGCAGGGCCTTTCGTCCGAGCTCGTCGCGCGGTTCGGTGGCGAGGTGCCGCGCCGTATGAAGGACCTGGTGACGCTGCCGGGCGTGGGACGGAAGACAGCCAACGTGGTGCTCGGCAACGGGTTCGGCATCCCCGGCCTGCCGGTCGACACCCACGTGCTGCGGCTGTCCGGCCGCCTCGGCTACACGGCGAGCGAGGACCCGGTGCAGGTCGAGAAGGACGTGACCGCTCTGCTGCCCAAGTCGGGCTGGATCATGGCCAGCCACCACCTGATCTTCCACGGGCGCCGCACGTGCTTCGCCCGCAAGCCCGCGTGCGGGGCGTGCCCGGTGTTCGCCCTGTGCCCCTCCGCGGGGATCGGCGAGACCGACCCCGTCAAGGCGGCCAAGCTCGTCAAGCCGTGACTTCGGCCAGCCAGTCGAGGAGCAGCGCGTTGACCAGGTCGGGGGCCTCCTCGGCCGGGTAGTGGCCGACGCCCGTGAGCAGCTCCCAGCGGTAGGGCTCCGCCAGGTGCCGCGCGCGGGCATGCATCGCCGCCGCGGTGGGCGAGCGGACGCCGTCGCGGTCGCCGTGGATCTGGAGAGTGGGCACCGGGCGGGCGTCGTCGTACGCGCCGAGGTAGCGCCGGCCGTCGGGGCGCAGGCGGGAACGCACCAGCCACCGCAGCTGCTCGAGCTGGCTGTGCGCGGCGAACGGCACCTGCAGCGCCCTCGCGTAGCGCTGGGAGGTCTCGCGATCGGGCCAGCCGCGCGAGCCTGCGCCGCCCGTGAGCAGGCGGCGCACGACGAGCGGGTCCCGCAGCCGCCGCTCGGGCATGGACGGCACCAGCGACATCGCGATCCGCCGCGCGGCGCCCGCGTGCATCGGCGCGAACACCGAGTCCAGCGGGTGCGCCGCCGCGAGCGCGCCGACGGCGCGCACCACGTCGTCGTGCATCGCCGCGGTGGCCCACGCCACCTGGGCGCCCGTGCCGGAGCCGACGAGCACGCACCGGTCGGCGCCGAGCGAGCGGATGACGCGCGCGACGTCGGTCGCCATCGTCGGGGTGTCGTAGCCGTGCGGCGGCTTGTCCGAGCCGCCCGTGCCGCGCAGGTCCATCGCCGCGACGCGGTAGCCGGCCTCGGCGAGCGCGGGCATCTGGTGCCGCCAGGCCCACCAGAACTGCAACAGGTCGTGCAGGAGCACCACGAGGGGGGCATCGCGATCATCGGGCCCGGCCACGGCCACGTGGAAGCGTGCGCCGTTGGCGGCCACGAAGCGGTGCTGCCAGGGGCCCTCGACGGCGAGCTCGGCGTAGTCGACGGCGGTCATCGGTGCCGAACCTACCCTGACGACCATGGGACCCGCGGCCGGTACCGTCGCGGCATGGGCTGGGTTCAGCACGCGGTCTGGTGGCAGGTGTACCCGCTGGGGTTCACCGGCGCGCCCGTCCGCGAGCCTGACGTCCCGCCGCCGACGCCCCGGCTCGACCGGCTGATCGGCCGGCTCGACCACGCGGTGGCGCTCGGCGCGAACGGACTCCTGCTGGGCCCGATCTTCGCGTCCATCTCGCACGGTTACGACACGCTCGACCACCTCCGCATCGACCCGCGGCTCGGGGACGACGAGGCCTTCGACCGGCTCGTCGCGGGCTGCCGGGCTCGCGGGCTGCGGCTGGTGCTCGACGGCGTCTTCAACCACCTGGGCGCCGCCCACCCGCTGGTGGGACGGGCGCTCGCCGAGGGCCCGGACGGGGAGTACGCCGACTGGTTCCGTATCGACTGGGCGGCGCCGGGCAGGCCCCGGCCGGACGTGTTCGAGGGCCACGGCGGCCTCGTCGAGCTCAACCACGGGTCGCCGGCGGTCGCCGGGTTCGTCGGCGACGTCATGTCGCACTGGCTGGACCGAGGGGCCGACGGCTGGCGGCTCGACGCGGCCTACCGGGTGCCGCCCGCGTTCTGGGCCGGCGTGCTGCCCCGGGTGCGCGACCGGCACCCCGACGCGTGGTTCGTCGGCGAGGTGCTCCACGGCGACTACGCCGCCTACGTCCACGACTCGACGCTCGACTCCGTCACGCAGTACGAGCTATGGAAGGCGATCTGGTCGTCGCTCGCGGACGGGAACTTCTTCGAGCTCGACTGGGCGCTGCGCCGGCACGCCGGGTTCGTCGATACCTTCCTCCCGCAGACCTTCGTCGGGAACCACGACGTGACGCGGATCGCCAGCAAGGTCGGCGCGGACGCGGCCGTGCTGGCGCTCGTCGTGCTCATGACCGTCGGCGGGGTGCCGTCCGTGTACTACGGCGACGAGTGGGCGCTGACCGGGGTCAAGGAGGACCGGCTCGGCGGCGACGACGCGATCCGGCCGGAGATGCCGTCGCAGGCGCCCCCGGCGGGCGAGCGCATCTACCGCGCCCATCAGGACCTCGTCGGGCTGCGCCGGCGGCATCCCTGGCTCGTCGGCGCGCGGACCACGGCGGTGACGACGACGAACACGCGGTACGTCTACGAGACCACCGACGGCTCGTCGTCCCTGCGGGTGGAGCTGGACGTCACCGAAAGCCCACGGGCGCGCGTCCTGGACGGCGCCGAGGTGCTCTTCGCCTGGGGCTAGAAGGTTGCCGTCTCCGGGAGCGCGGACGGCTGCCGCTCCTCGGCCTGCCGCCGCTGCTCCTTCGGCGGGTCGAACCGGTAGCCGACGTTGCGGACCGTGCCGATGAGCTGCTCGTGCTCGGGGCCGAGCTTGGCGCGCAGGCGCCGGACGTGGACGTCGACGGTGCGGGTGCCCCCGTAGTAGTCGTAGCCCCACACCTCCTGGAGCAGCTGGGCGCGCGTGAACACGCGGCCGGGGTGCTGCACCAGGTACTTGAGGAGCTCGAACTCCTTGTAGGTCAGGTCGAGGGGCCGGCCGCGCAGGCGGGCGGAGTAGCCGCCGGCGTCGATGGTGAGGTCGCCCGACGAGATCTCCTGCGGGGCATCGTCGTACGTCGCCGCTGCCGCGCGCTCCATGACGAGCCGGAACCGGGTCTCCACCTCGGCCGGCGTCGCGTGCTCGAGGATGATGTCGTCCGCGCCCCACTCGGCGGTGACGACGGTGAGCCCGCCCTCGGTGAGCACGAGGATCAGCGGGACCGTCAGGCCGGTGGCGCGCAGCAGGCGGCACGTCGTGCGGGCCGTGACGAGGTCCCGGCGCGCGTCGAGCACCACGATGTCCGCGTCCGGGGCGTCCACCAGGGCGGACGGCTCAACCGGGAGTACCCGAACCCGGTGCGACAGCAGGCCGAGTGCGGGCAGCACCTGCGCTGAACCACCGGACGCCGGAGTGAGGAGCAGCAGGTCTGCCACCGGGACCTCCAGGCGCGCGCGAGTGGGGACACGGTACCGCGAGAACGTTTCCGGTGCGGTGAGCATCCATGCACCACGCGGTAACCAGGCGCCGTCCATCTGCGAGAATCGCCGCCGTGACGCTCGCTTCCCGCTCCGTCGTCACGGCCGCGCTCGCTGCCGCGGCGGCTCTGGCCGGGTATCTGCACCCCGTCGCGCTGCTCGCTGTGGCGGCCGCGCTCGTGATCCTCGTCGCCCTCGGCTGGCCCGAGCTGGCCGGCCTTCCGTTCCGCCCCGGCTCGGCGGTCGTCGTCGGCCTCGTCGGCGTCGGCGGCGTCTTCGCCGTGAAGTACACCGGCACCGGCCTGTCCGGCCTCGCCGTGGTGCTCGCGGCCGGGCTGATGATCGCGTTCGTCAACGAGCTGCTGCGCCGCGACGGCCGCACGCGCATGGTCGAGTCGGTGTCCGGGACTGTCGCCGGCGGCGTCCTCGCGCTGTGCACGGCGTGCTGGGTGGCCGCGGACTCCCTGGCCGGCGGCGAGTCGGTGGTGGTCGCCGGGGCGCTCGCGCTCGCGGTGGGCGCGGCGATCTCGGCCTTCGAGCTGCCGCGCTGGTTGAGCGCCGTGTCGACCACGGTCGCAGCGACCGCGGCGGGTGCCCTTGCGGGGTTCGCGCTCCCGGGCATCACCATCGAGGCCGGCGCGGTGCTCGGCGTCGCGGTGGGCATCCTCGTCGCCGCGCTCGACGCCCTGTTCGACTCGATCGTCGAGCTCAAGCGCCTGCTGCCGTCGCTGTCCGCGGCGGCGCTGCCCGTGGCCGTCAGCGGCGCGGTCGTCTACATCGTCGGACGGGTCCTCGCCGGATGAGCCCGGTGGCGCGCATCGCGCTGGTCGTCGTCGTGCTCGGCCTCGCGGTGGCGCTCGGCTACCTGTGGCGGGCGCGCAACGGCCGGTTCACCCCGGTGGACCCGGGCGTGCTGGCCGCGGCCGGCGTCGATCCGGCGCACGACGAGACCGCGACCGCCCGCCTCGCGTCCGACGACCTCGGCGCGCCGCTCGGCAGCCGAGCGACCTTCCTCCAGCTCTCGAGCGAGGTCTGCACGCCGTGCCGCCGCACGCACGCGGTGCTCGCCGCGATCGCGGCGGAACGAAACGATGTCTCGCACGTCGACCTCGATGTCGCGGTCCACCTGGACCTGGTGCGACGGTTCGATGTCATGCGCACCCCGACGATCCTGCTGCTCGACGGCTCGGGTGCCGTCGTCGGCCGGTTGTCCGGGGCGACGGACCGACGCCAGGCGCTCGACGCGCTCGACGCCGGCTGTCCCGTCATCGCCTGACGCGCGCCGTCCCTCGCCCTCCGCCCCGGGAGACCGCCATGTCCTCGTCGTCCCCGCACGTCGTCACGCACCAGGCCGCACCCGCCGGGATCGACCCGCGCGGTCCGCGCTTCGTCGCGGGCATCGTCACCGTGCTCGCCATCGTGACGCTGCTGCTCGGCACGGGCCCCGGCGCGCTCGCCGTGCTGGCCGTGCTCGCCGTCAGCTTCGGCCTCGGCGTCGCCCGCGGCGTCACGGGCACGTGGCAGAGCTGGCTGTTCCGCCGGTTCGTCCGCCCGCGGCTGCCGGCCCCGGACGAGCTCGAGGACCCGCGCCCGCCGCGTTTCGCGCAGCTGATCGGGCTCGTCATCAGCGGCCTCGGCGTGGTGCTCGGACTGTTCGGCGTCGCCGCGGCCGTCCCGGTGGCCGCGGCCCTCGTCCTCGTTGCGTCGTTCCTCAACGCGGTCTTCGGGCTCTGCCTCGGCTGCGAGCTGTACCTGCTGGGCGTGCGGCTGCGCGCGGGCGCGTCAGCCTGACCGCCCTCGAAGCGTCCGAGCCTTCCAGTGTCCTGACACCAGAACGCTCGGACGCTGCGTCAGTAGACGAGCGCCTGGGTGCCCTCGGCGAGGATCTCCTCGACGAACACGGACGCGCCGGCGATGCGGACGCCCGGGATCACGTCCTCCGCGGTGATGTGACGCCGCGCGGCGCACTGCGTGCACAGCGTGACCCGGCCGCCCTCGAGGATCGTCTCGAGCAGGTCGGGCATCGCCGTGGCGTGCTCCAGCGTCAGCTCTGCCGCCCTGCCCGGCAGCGCGAACCAGGCCGACTCGCCGGTGAGCCACAGCGAGACGTCGACGCCCGATGCCACCGCGGCCGCCGCCACGGTGAACGCCTGGTTGGCCGCCTCCGGGCGGTCGGTGCCGCACGTCGTCTTGATCACGAGAGACCTCATCGGCCCAGGCTATTCACCGCCGTTAGCATGGGGGCATGTCCGGGCTCGAGGTGTTCTTCATCACCCTGCTCTCTGTCACCACGCTGGCGATCGCCTACGTCGCCGGCCTCGTCGTCTACAAGCTGTTCCAGGGTCAGCGCTAGATCGATGGCGTTCGTGCTGCCCGAGGGGCTCGCCCCGGAGGTCTACCCGCTGGCGTGGCTCGTGGGGACCTGGCGCGGTGAGGGCGTCGTCGCGTACCCGGGCATCGACGAGGCGGCCTTCACGCAGGAGCTGACCGTCAGCTCGGACGGCGGCCCCTACCTCGCCTACTCGTCGACCATCCGTCTCGTCGAGGTGCCCGACGACCCGTCCGCGCTCGTCGAGGACGACGAGCCCGAGCCGTCGACCGTGTGGGCGAGCGAGACCGGCTACTGGCGCGTGCCGCCGGAGCGGCCGGACGACGTCCCGCCCGGACGCCACCCCGTCGAGCTGCTGGTCGCGGACCCGTCCGGCCACGTGGCCGTGTACGTGGGCGCGGTGGGCAACGGGCGGATCGACCTGGTGAGCGACCTCGTGGCGCGCACCGCCACGGGCGCGGACGTCTCCGCCGGGCGACGCCTGTACGGCCTGGTCAATGGCGAGCTCATGTGGGCGCACGACCTCGCGGCGTTCGGCCAGCCGCTGCAGTCCTACGCCTCGGCCCGGCTGATGCGGGTGGGGTCATGAACGCCGTCCTGGGCAGTGGCGTGGATGCGGGGGTCGCCTGGCACTACGGCGACCCGGTCGCCGAGCAGCGGGCGCTGGAGCGGGGCACCGCCGTGGTGGACCAGTCGCACCTCGGCGTGGTCCGGGTGACCGGCCCGGACCGGCTGTCGTGGCTGAACAACATCACCTCGCAGGCCGTCGATGCCCTGCCGCCGTTCCACTCGACCGAGACCCTGGTGCTCTCGCCGCAGGGCCACATCGAGCATGCCGCGGGCGTCGTCGACGACGGCGAGTCGACGTGGCTGATCACCGAGACGGCGCCGGGCCTTGCCGCCTGGCTCGCCTCCATGAAGTTCATGCTCCGTGTCGAGGTGGCGGACATCACGTCGGACTGGGCCGCGCTGGGGGAGCCGTCCTCGTCCGAGGGGGCGCCGGGCGGGCCGGTCGTCTGGCGCGACCCGTGGCCGCACGTCGCCCCCGGCGGAACGCGTTACGGCCCGCCCGACGAGGCGCACCCCGGCGCCGAGCGCGCGTGGCGGCTGGTCCTCGTTCCGCGCGCCGGCCTGGCCGACGAGGTCGCGGCCCGTCGCTCCTCCGGCGCGACGCTGGCCGGCACGTGGGCGTCCGAGGCGCTCCGCGTCGCCGCGTGGCGGCCGCGGGCGGCGCTCGAGGTGGACCACCGCACCATCCCGCACGAGCTGGACTGGCTGCGCACGGCCGTGCACCTCGACAAGGGCTGCTACCGCGGGCAGGAGACCGTCGCACGGGTTCACAACCTCGGCCGGCCGCCGCGGCGGCTCGTCATGCTGCACCTCGACGGATCGGCCGAGGTGCTGCCCGTGCCCGGCGCGAGCGTGCGGCTCACGGACGCCGAGGTGGGCCACGTCACGAGCGCCGCGCGACACCACGAGCTCGGCCCGGTGGCGCTCGCGGTGATCCGGCGGTCGGTGCCGGCGGACGCCGTGCTCGCGGTGGACGACGAGGCCGGCGCGGTCCCCGCGGCGCAAGAGGCGATCGTGGCGGCCGAGGGGGAGTCGGCGAACCGCCCGCCC
>Ga0207857_1000139_pt1 | contig 21534 bp, 16 predicted proteins | sample LuqExpMetageno22_FD_187780 | JGI IMG/M metagenome (GOLD analysis project Ga0207857, IMG submission 187780) | Tropical forest soil microbial communities from Luquillo Experimental Forest, Puerto Rico - Sample 22 (SPAdes) | ecosystem: Environmental > Terrestrial > Soil > Tropical forest ... | reverse complement strand
GGAACCAGTCCTACACCGTATATGGCGTAGTCGCTGGTTCACAGGTCGTCCGGCCGGACAACTACAGCGACACGGTGACTCTGACAATCACCTACTAGCTTGTTCCTTGTTCAGCTTGATCCGGTCTGCAAGGACTGTCGCCGGCAGTGCTCATACCACAACCAGCGATCCACGGACGAAGAGAGGATCGTCCTTGCAGGCCGGACCTGGCCTTCGAAGACCTCAGAGGAAGATCGTGATGCCGTGCGCGTTGAAGAAGTTGCATCTTGCGATGGCGATGCTGGGGATCTCCATCATTCTGCTTCTCATGGCTGGCCCGTCAGCGCAGCCGCAAGCGTTGTCGGTCACGCCGGTTAATGTTTTACTCGCGCCCGGCACAAAGGCCTCAACCTTGACCGTCGTCAATCAGGCGGAAGAAGAGACATCCGTACAGATTCGCGTCTATGCCTGGAGTCAAAACAGCGATGGCGATCAGTTATTAGAAACGCCTTTGGTCGTTGTAAGCCCGCCCATCGCGGCAGTTGCACCGGGAGGCAGCCAAGTTGTTCGCATTCTATTGAGGCAACAGCCGCAAGGTAAGGAAGCCACCTATCGCATTCTGGTGGACCAGATACCAAACGCCAACAAGGCGCAGGGCGTGCGCATGGTGTTGCGCATGTCAATTCCGGTCTTTGTTCTGCCCACGGCCCGTGCCACATCGCATCTGCAATTCCATATGGAGCGCGAGGGAGATAAAGTTTTTCTCGTGTGCCACAACGATGGGCTACGTCACGACTTGCTGCGGGATATTGTGCTAACGGCCGCGGATGGCCATAAGTTCAAGATGGTTCCAGGCATACCGCCCTACATCCTCTCAGGTGTGACGCGCCGATGGCCTGTGCAGGTGGATGGCATGCCACCCAATCCCAGCGAGACTTTACAGCTAACCTCTTCTTCTGATTCTGGCTCCATCCATCAAGAGGTTCGGTTTGTTCCGGAACGGTAGCGGGAGGGATCCAATGGTGGCGGTGGAATGGCGCCTGGGCGCGCCAATTCTACTGTGTGCCCTCACCATGCCGTCGCTGCTTGCGGCGCTGCAGTTACCCCAAGGCGCCCCACAAGCGGAGCAGCGTCTTGTACTGGAAATTGTGGTCAATGGAGAAGACACCGGTAAGCTTGGTGAATTTATCTTGCGGCGCGGTACGCTGCTGACGGGGCCTGAGGTATTGCGCGGTGTGCGCATTCTGGTGCCGGAAGATATTCACGTACAGTCGGACGGGCTGCTTGCTCTCTCTGATCTATCCGGTTTGACGTGGAAGATTGATCAAGCCAAACAGGTTTTGGAACTCACGGCTGCGCCTGCGCGGCTCATGTTGACCGCCTTGCAGGTCAGTCCCTGGAACATCCGACGCAAGATTGAAAGCGGAACGGGCGTGACCTTGAACTATAGCGCTATTGGCACCTTCGCGAGCGGCCAGGCCGGCGGTACCAGTTCCTTCGATCTTCGCTCGTTTGCGCCCTGGGGCATTCTCAGTTCCGACTGGCTGACCTTCGAGGGATCGAGTGCAGGCAAGAATCCTGCGATTCGTCTGGACTCGGCGTATACCTATGCCGATGTCAATACTCTGCGACGTTATACTCTGGGCGACTTTGTTAGCGGTGGTCTTTCCTGGACGCGTCCGGTTCATCTGGAGGGGATACAGATTCGCTCCGATTTCAGCACACGTCCTGACCTGATCACCTTTCCAATGCCGGCGATTGGCGGTTCCACGGTGGTTCCCTCCACAGTGACGGTGCTGGCCAATGGCAATGTGGTTTCGACCAGTCAGGTTGCGGCAGGGCCATTCCAGATTCAACAACTGCCTGTTATTTCTGGAGCTGGCACCTTGACCCTCACAGTCACCAATGCATTGGGGCAGCAAGTGACCTTGAACCAACCTTTCTACGCCAGTTCCACGCTACTCGCACCGGGACTGCAAACCTATTCGATCCAGGCAGGCCTGGTGCGGCGCAACTGGGGAAGCTTGAACAACGATGACGGAAAGGCTGCAGGCCTTGCGCTCTATCGTCGTGGTTTGCGCCGTTGGCTAACGCTTGAAGGCGCCACCGAGGGAACGCCTGGAGTCTATATGGCGAGCGCAGGCGGTACAACTACCCTCGGACATCTTGGCGCGGTTAACTTTGCCGTGGCAGGCAGCAATGCCTCAGGCAAAGGAGGCATACTGTATTCCCTGGGAATGCAGCGCGTCACAAGAGCGTACAGCTTGGGCGGGTCGGCTGTGTTTGCCAATCGCAATTATCGCGATGTGGCCTCAATGAATGGTACCGGTATTTATCGCAAACAGATTGGCGCTACCGCAACACTCTCTTTGAAGCAGATCGACTCCATCAGCGCAGCCTACGCGGGGCTGGACCAAGATGCACCTCCGATCTTGGTGCCGGGTGTTTCTGGATCGGCAACGCATTCCAAGGTTCTTTCGACAAACTATTTTCTGCAATTCCGTCGTGTTGGATTCTTTGCCGCGGCATACCATAATTTTGCCGGAGTAAGCCAGAATAACCAGGTACAGATGGGTCTGATGTTCTTTCTCGGCAAGCAACAATCGGCAAGCGTCAGCGGAACAACGAGTGGCTCCGGACAGGTTCAGGCGCAGAAAACCGTGGTGTACATCGGCGATTGGGGCTACCAGGGATATGTTGCTGCAGACGCCTCAAGCAATCACGAATTCGGGCAGTTGGAATATAAATCGAAGGTAGGTCTTTTTCGCGCCGGCATGGATGCGCTCTCCGGCGAGATGACTGGACGGATCGAGGCTCAAGGAGCGCTCTCCTACATCGATGGCAGTTTGTTCCCTTCGAATTTTGTATTCGATAGCTTCGGCATCGTGAATACAGCCCCCGTGGGGCATGTCCACGTGCTGCAGGAAAATCGTGAAATCGGCACAACGAATCAAGCAGGCAAAATGCTGGTGCCGGATATGCGCTCGTTTGAACTGAATCGCATTGGCGTGGTGGCCTCCGATGTGCCACCCGATGTCTCGCTTACAGTAGACGCTCGCCAAATCCGGCCGCAGGACCGCTCGGGCGTTGTCATCAGGTTTCCGATGAAATTGAGCTATGGCGCTCTGTTGAAGCTGGTCGACGAATCAGGCACACCACTTCCAGTCGGGAGCGTTGTCACTCTTGGAGCTACAGGAGCAGCCTATTCCGTGGGTTATGACGGGGCGGCATATGTAGAGGACCTTGGCCCTCAGAATGAGCTTCAGGTGAGGCTGCCGAATGAAAAAACCTGCACAGTCAGCTTCGCTTACAAGAGGGTACCAGGCGAGTTGTTGACCATTGGACCTCTGCGCTGCATTGAGAAGAAACCATGAAACAAAGACTCTTCCTACTGCTTCTGTTGATGTTCGCTCGCTGCACCCGTCCGGCGTTTGCAGATAGCTGTACGATGATTTCCACTGCGCCTGTGGTCTTTGGAAACTATAGCGGAACAACGATTCATGCTGCCGGTTCGTTAACCTTCCAATGCGCGCAGGGATCGTTTTACTCCATTGGTCTGAGTGCCGGAACAACGAGCGGCGCAACGGTAACCAACCGCATACTGAGCGGGGCCAGCACCACGCTGCTCTATGGTTTGTACAGCGATGCCAGCTACTTCACCACTTGGGACAATACGGGAGGATCCGGTCTGGTAAGCGGAACCGCAACCGGAGCCAGCCAGACCGTTACCGTTTATGCCGAGTTGCAAGCAGGGCAGAATCCACCGGCCGGCAGCTATGCCGATATTGTTACCGCAACCATCTCGGGGAATTTCCCATCATCCTCCATACCGCTGAGCATCAGTGCAACCGTGATGAAGGCATGCACGGTTGCAGCTTCGACGATGAACTTTGGATATTACACAGGCGCCCCGCTCGACTCCATCGCGACGATCACTGCGACCTGCACCAACGGAACGGCCTACCAAATTGGTCTCGATGCGGGAACGTCTCCCGGCGCAACAGAGTCTCATCGCAGTATGGTAGGCCCTTCTTCTGCCTTGATGAACTACAACCTGTACAGTGATTCAAGCCGCAGCATTATGTGGGGTAATCAACTCGGAACCAATACGGTAGCTGGCACCGGTTCCGGCAATGTGCAGACTCTTGCGGTATACGGTCAGGTTCCAGCAGGCCAAACGACCGTGGTTCCTGGCAACTACAGCGACACGGTTACCGTGACCTTGACGTATTAGGGCCTGTTCAGACGACGCGTGGCTCAAATTGCGCCGGACCCAAGAGGGCTGGGCCCATTTTTCCCATCTCCGCGTAGCGTGAACAGGCCCTAGCAATTTAGCATCAACTCTCTCGCAAGCGCACCTTCCTTCAGAGCCCGGAGAGATTGTGCTTCTGTTCGTTTCTGCGCTGCTAGCCGCGGCGATCGAGGATCTGACTCTTTTCAGCCGCGACGGCAAAGGCCTGAGCGATGTCGGCCTTCAGATCGGCAAGGCTCTCAAGTCCTATACTCAACCGAACCAGGCGGTAGCCATAGTTGGTGCAGCGCGCAGCCTGCGAAAAGTCATAGGTCATCACCACGCTGGCAACGCCGCCCCAGCTATAGCCAATGCCGAACAGCTTCAGAGCATCGACAAAAGCCTGCACCTGATGGCGAGGTGTGCCTTGGCTAAACACGACCGAGAAGACGCCCGAGGATCCTGTGAAGTCGCGCTTCCAGTTCTCATGGCCTGGGCAGGAGGGCAGCGCCGGATGCAGCACGCATTCAATCTCCGGCCGAGTGGCTAGCCACGTGGCAAGCTCCAGTGTGGTCTTTTCTGTGTGGTCCAGGCGCAAGGCCAGCGTCTTCATACCGCGCAAAGCCAATGCGCATTCGTCGGGAGAAATTCCTACCCCGAGCATCTCTTGCGCTTCGCGAATGGGCTTCCAGAGATCTTTGGTAGCGGCCGTAACGGAGCCGAGCAGCAGGTCGCCATGGCCGCCCACATATTTGGTCAGCGCCTGTACTGCAACATCCACGCCGTGCGCGAAAGCGTCGAAGTAAACTCCTGCCGCCCAAGTGTTATCGAGAGCCACCAACGCGCCATGCTCATGCGCAGCAGCAATAATGGCAGGCAGGTCGGGCACTTCCATGGTGATCGAACCAGGGCTCTCCGTCCACACCAGCCGCGTGTTGGGCCGGAAGTGCTCGCGAATATCCGCGCCCACACCAGGAGCGTAGGTCGAACTCTCCACGCCAAAACGCTTGAGCAGCCTGTCCGCCAGAATACGATTAGGACCGTAGACGTTGGCGGGAATCAGAACATGGTCGCCGGCCTTGAGCAAGGCCATGTCAACCAGCGTAATCGCCGCCAGCCCACCCGGCGTAATGGCGGTACGGAAACCGCCTTCCAGCTCGCAGATGCGGGCCGCCAGGGCCATTGCCGTAGGTGTGCCCAGCAAGCCATAGCTGTAGCCGGTCTCGAAAGGGTCGGCATCATTCAAGATGGACGCCACATTGTCGAACAGCACCGTCGATCCGCGCCAGATAGGATCGGCAAAGGAACGAAACCCTTGCGGAACCCGGGCTTCAGAATGAATCAGCTTAGTTTTCCAATCGCTCACTCATCGATTATATGCGGCCGGCGCGCAATGCCGATTGCACAGCAGGACAACAAGCATTTTTCGCATTTCCTCGGCTCAAAGCCTTACTTCTTCTCAATCACGATGCTCCAGTGTTCTTCGTCTTGGACCTGCTCGAGAACCAGATGCCCCTCCGCCGCAACCGAACGGGGAACATTCTCAATTGGCTTGCCATCGTCGAGAAGAATGCGCACGCGTTCGCCGCTCTTCATCTTTGCCAGATCGAGTTTCACCTTCACAAAATTCATTGGGCAGGCAACGCCACGATAATCGCGTACCGGCAGCACAACAGCAACGGGCGCAACCTGAGCGCTGGCGACTTTTTCCGCCGCAAAGCGAAGGCTGTTATCCATGCTTCTGTAAAGTTGCTGGACCGCATCGGTCAGCGCAAACACTTCAGCCTGCCGCAGAGCAAGCTCTGAGGTCTTCCCTTCCCTGGCCAACTCCACAACCGCACGATGCTGTTCATCGATCAATGCGGCAGCAATGAAATGCTGCAGGAAGCTCTGCAAAACAGCCGCATCAGTCGGCGCTTCAATTCCACGCGTCACCAGCAGCATACGCGCGGCACTCAGCACAATGCGATAGAGAGCATCTTCTCTTTCTGCTGCAGAAGCTGCCTGTACCAGTCTCTGCTTCTGCGCTTCGATCGCCTTCTGATCCACGCCGATCAAGTCAAACAGTCCTGCCGAGCACTCGCCCGCACCGCGTCCGACAAGCGTAAACACGTCGTTCGCGCCCCAATCGTAGTAATAGTTTTTGTCGTCCTCGAAAGAAGGAATCTCGTGATAGCGCGCGGCAAGTTGGCGAATATCCCGCGTTCCTTCACCATCGATGTAATCGGCAAACGAAACATAGTCTGCCTTCTTCCGCGCCCACACTTCCAGAAGTTCGGCGGTGAACGCAGGCAGATCGCGAGCACCGACCCAATCGATGGGCTGCGCCATGCGTGCATTGCCCTCCGCTGTGCGCGCGCCAGCCACGATCGCATAGGCCGGATACATCCTTTGCTCTTTACGCCGGGCCTGGCCATAGAAACCCAGATCCGCAACCACATGCTGTCCGCAGGAGTTCGGGCAACCAGAGAGATTCAATCGGAACTCGCTCATCGCATCCAGGCCAGCAGTTGATTTGCGCACAACACGTTCCACCGCGGCCAGAGCGCCCTTGGGCAGGCAAATGCCCAGCTTGCAGGTGTCAGCGCCGGTGCAGGCAACCGCATTCGACAGCAACAACGGCGCATCCGCAAGTGCGGCGATCTCCTTCACGGCAAGATACACATTGCCCAAGTATTCCTGGGGAATATTGCGCAAGCGCAGGTTCTGCCCAAAGGCAGCCCGCAGCGTGTGATGACCGAATACCGCAGCAAACTGCGCAAGCTGCTTCAGATGCTCGCTGGTGATGTTACCGAGCCGTGCTGGCACGATAATGGAGTACAAGCCATCCTGCCGCTGTGCGCGCACATATCTGTTTCTCCAGGTTGTGTAAGCGGAATGTTCGATGGTCACGGGCGCAAGCACCACCTGTGGAGTCTCATAAGCCAGGCTTGCCGGCATCAGTTTGGAATCCGGGCGCGCTGCCACGACAGCAAAATGTTCCCCATAGAGCTCCAGGAACTTCTGCTCGCCCAACTGCTCCCAGAGGAAGCGCAGCCGTGCAGCATTGCGGTTCTTGCGATTGCCATACTGATCGAAAAACAGCTTGACGGCCTCGGCAACAATATAGATCTGGTCGGCGGGAATGAATGCATGCAGCAAATGCCCCACGGAGGACTTTGCCCCGAATCCACCCGCGACATACACCTTGAAGCCCAACTCACCTTCGCGCAGTGCCGCAATGAATCCAATGTCGGTAAACTGTGCAAAGGCGGTGTCGGCAGACGAATTCGAAAATGCGATCTTCAACTTACGCGGAAGATTCCACGAATCGGATTCCGCTATCAAACGCGAGGTGAGGGCAAATGCGTAGGGACTGGGATCGAAGACCTCGTCCTCCTCGACACCTGCGGTAGGCGAGACAACAATATTCCGCACCGTATTGCCGCCGCCACCACGCGAAGAAAGTCCAACAGGGAGCAGAGAACGCATGACCGGAACAACATCTTCCAGAGCAACATCGTGAATCTGAAACTCCTGCCGCGTGGTTATATGCACATACGCCGATCCATATTGCTCAGCCAACTCGGCCAATCGGATGAGTTGAGCAGGAGTCGCCGCACCGCCGGTGGCGCGCACCCGCACCATATAGCTGCCATCCTTACGTTGCTCATAGCAGCCAAACGGTACGCGATACGCCTTGAGGGCCGCGGCTTCCAGTTCACCGCGGCGGAACTTACGAATCTGTTCTTCAAGCTCACCGATCTCCTGTTCCAGGCTTGCTGGCACTTCATAGGACATGCGAAACCTCCGTGAGCGCATCGGCGATCACAAGCTCTTCCGCGGTTACCTGACCACCGCGGATGCGGAAGGAGCGCACAACCGGCTCCTGTTCCGCGAGTGAAACAATCACATAGCTCAACTCAGCATCAAAAGCCAAACGTATGTCTTCCTTCGATGGACGGGCTGGAGATGCGGGATGGCTATGATAGACAGCCTGCAATTTGCGGCCGCTCTTGCGTATACTGCGCACTGCTGCAAATTGCTCCGCGGGATCAAAGCTGAAGTGCTCCGTGGACGTATCGATATTGCGCAGCCGGATGGCTTCAACAAGAACGTCATTGGAAGAGGCCAGATAGCCGCAAGCTTCAATGGGGGCATCCTCACGAGCATGCGCAATCATCTGGCTCCATGCACCGCGTGTAATCCGCATCCCGCTAACTCCTTCCGCCAGGCTTTAGATTGCACACCGGCTGCGCCTCATCCTGCAACTCGCGAATCGTGGGCTGCGTGCCGCACACTGCGCACTTTGCGTTTTTCTTGAAGCGCGTTTTGCGAAAGTCCAGCGTCTTGGCGTCAAAACTGAGCAGCGTATTGGTCAACAACTCGCCGGTTCCAAGCAGAAACTTCAATACCTCCACTGCCTGAATCGTGCCCAGCATACCGGCCACCGCGCCCAAAATGCCGGCCTGCGAACAGGTAGGCACGACGCCAGGTGGAGGAGGCGCGTGAAAGGCGCAACGATAGCATGCCGATTGTCCCGGAACCACGGTCATGGTTTGTCCGTTAAAGCGCAGAATGCCACCGTGTGAGAAAGGCTTCTTTTCCAAAACGCAGGCGTCATTGATCAGAAATTTCGCGGCAAAGTTGTCTGTACCATCCAGAACAAAATCGTAAGCACGCAGGATCGGCCTGATGTTCGCAGCCCGCAAAAATTCATGATGCGTGTTCACGGTAATATCAGGATTGATGGCGCGCATCTTCTCCGCAGCCGACTCCACCTTGGGCCGGCCTACGTCCGCGGTAAAGTGAATCACCTGGCGCTGCAGATTCGAGATGTCGACGACATCGGCGTCTGCTATGCCCAGAGTGCCCACTCCGGCCGCGGCCAGATAGAGCGCTATAGGCGCACCTAAACCGCCTGCTCCGATCACCAGCACCTTGGCGTCAAACAGCTTCTGCTGTCCTTCAACGCCCACATCCTGCAGCAGGATGTGCCTGCTGTATCGCTCCAGACGTTCTTCTGTGAATTCCAGCTCGCTCATAGTGCCGCCAATCCTCGTTCCAGATCCTCGATCAAATCATTCACATCTTCAATGCCCACTGAAAGCCGCAACATCGCATCGCTCACGCCCATGGCCTGCTTTTCATCTGGCCCGAACTCGCAGAAAATTGTTGAAGCCGGATGCAGGATAAGGGATTTGTTGTCGTTGATGTTCGTAGCCCGCCGAATCAATCGGAGCTGGTTCTGAAAATCAAAGGCCGCGTTTCGATCAGCCAGCTCAAAGGTCAGAATACCTCCCGCACCCCTTGGGAACTGTATTTGAGCAAGCTCATACGCTGGAAAACTCGCAAGTCCGGGATAGTTTACTCGCCCAACCTTCGCCTGACTCTCCAGCCATGCCGCAACAGCTAGTGCATTGGATGAACTACGTTCGATGCGTAATGCCAGCGTTTCAAGCCCGAGCATCTGCAGATAGGCGTTGTGCGGAGCTAGACATGCACCCGTATTGCGGAAGACCTCACGCCGCAGTGTGGCCACCAAGGCTCCTGGTCCAAACCGGTGCGCACTTGTTGCGAGACGCGGATTCTGCTTCCACTCGAAGATACCATTATCGACAATCAGCCCGCCCATTGTCGTAGCTCCGCCGCTGATGTATTTCGTGGAAGAGATAACTTCAACGTCAACGCCATAGTCCTTCGAGCGAAACAGGTAGGGCGTGGTCACCGTGCCATCCAGCACCAGCGGAACACCATGCGCATGCGCAACGCGGGCGATTGCGGCAATATCGGTCACCTGAAGTTGAGGGTTGCTGATCACTTCCAGGAAGATGGCGCGCGTCTTGTTGTCGATGGCGGCTTCAATGGCAGCGAGATCAGCCATATTCACGTAGCGCGTCTCAAGACCCCAAGGCTTGAAGGTATGCTCAAACAGCGAGTAGGTATTGCCGAAGACCCAGCGAGTGGTAATAAGATTCGCTCCGGACTCTGCCAGCGTCATCAGCACATTGCTGATTGCCGCCATGCCCGACGAGACAGCCACAACCGCAAAAGCGTCCGCGAGTAGCCGCACACGATTCTCAAACTCCGTTACAGTTGGATTGCTGATGCGGGTATAAGCGTGTGCGGGCTTGCGCCCTTCAAAGGCCAGCCGGATCGCATCGGCATCAGAAAACTCGAAGGCCACGCCATCATAGACTGGACCACGCAGCGCGCCATGCGCATCTGTGCGGGTATTCTCACCATGTATAGCCTGGCTGGCAAAGACCGTCATCGACTGCCCCCGCCCATGAAGTAGAGAAAGTCGATCTCATCGCCATCGATAACGGCAACAGAAGCAAACTCTTCCTTGCTCACAAACTCACCATTGCGTTGCACGGAGACCATCTCAATCGATTCAACGCCGCTGGAGTTGAGCAGTTCAGCAAGCGAAAGACTGGGCACATTGAATCTCTTCTTCTCTCCGTTGATCTCGATCAACATCCTCTTTCCTCTTTCATTTCTGGATTGGTATGCGGTATGGCCGATGTGCGCTCAAACAAAAAGCCCATCTCTTCCGATGGGCTTTTCGTGTCCATTCCGGAGCAGACTTGCATTCTGCTTATGTACGCGGAGATTCTTCATCCGGTGCCACAATCAGCGCTGACTCCCCGGCTTAGTGCTTTTCAAAAATTTGGTCGAAGGTTCCGCCGTCCGCAAAGTGGCGGGCTTGCGCAGCCTGCCAACTTCCGCATCCCTGCACCACGGTAAAGGTGTTGACCTTGGGAAAGACCGAAGCATAGCGGGCCGCAACGCTTCCGTTGCGAGGCCGATAATAATACTTCGCCGCCAGTTCCTGCGCCTCGGGCGAGTAGAGATATTCCAGATAGGCGTGTGCGATCTTTTCCGTTCCATGCTTCTGCGCTACTTTGTCCACCACCGCCACAGGAGGCTCGGCAAGGATGGTGGCAGATGGAATCACAATCTCAAACTGGCCAGGCTGTTCCTTCTGCGCCAGCAGCGCCTCGTTCTCCCACGCGATCAACACATCGCCTACACCGCGCTGCACAAAGGTTGTGGTGGAGCCGCGCGCTCCGGTATCTAGTACAGGAACGTTCGCAAACAGCTTGCGCATGTATTCGCGCGCGCCCGCCTCATTGTTGTGCGACGCGCGCAGAGCGTATCCCCACGCAGCAAGATAGTTCCAGCGCGCACCACCGCTGGTTTTGGGATTGGGAGTGATCACCTTCACGCCGGGGCGGATAAGATCGGGCCAGTCCTTGATGTGCTGCGGGTTGCCCTTGCGCACCAGAAGAACAATGGTCGAAGTATAAGGCGTGCTGTTGTGCGGCAGTCTGGTCTGCCACTTGGGGTCGAGCAGGCCGCGCTCCGCGATAGCCTCGATGTCATAGCCAAGAGCCAGCGTCACTACGTCAGCTTCCAGGCCATCGATGACTGCACGGGCCTGCTTGCCGCTGCCGCCATGCGACTGATTGATCTGGACGTCCTGGCCTGTGGTGGCCTTCCAATGCTGCTGAAAGAGTTTGTTGTACTCTTCATAAAACTCGCGGGTGGGATCGTAGGAAACATTCAACAGATGCGCTTGAGCATGGAGCGGAACAATTACCGCGTTCAACACGCCGAGTGCGAGGACTGCGAGCCATATGCGAAAGATTGTCGTCTTCATGTCTTTGTATGCACCGTTATCCTGGTTCGGATGGCCAGGTTGTCACGCTGTCGTCGCCAATGTGCACAAGCGTGCGGAACATCGGCCACAACAAGAGGTTTGGAGCACCGGGCGGGGTTCGAACCCGCGCATACAGGTTTTGCAGACCTGCGCGTTAGCCACTTCGCCACCGGTGCTTGAAGCTTGCAAATCGGAACATGCCGCAAACGCAGAAAACCCACCAGCTCAAGGAGCGGGTGGGTTATGGGTTCCGAATTCGGAGTTCTGAATCAGCCCATCGTACACGCCCGCTCGTTGCCGCAGAGACAGCAGCAGCAGCAGAGACACATGGCGGACGTGGTGAAGGTCATCATCAGTTGAAAGCCTCGCACAGCTCACTTCTGCAAGCCGTGTAAGAACAAGGTACCGGCACTTCCGCAGGAAGTCAAGGCCGCTATTGCATAAAGAGGGAAAACTCGCAGAGCGTACATCCTTCCATGGGCACCCTGTCTTTGCCACAGTGCTAACGCGATCCAGCAAAGCAAGCGCAGAAAGACGCATGTCTGGCACGAAGATCCACGTCTCCGCGCCAGCCATGCGCATGCCTTTACCGACGAGATGGGTCTTCCGTTATTGGTTTTCGCCCGCCTTGGTTACGTCGTGGACGGCTTCAAGAAACGACTTGGATCCCTTGGTGCGATGAATACGCCCATTGAATACGTCGTCCCATGTGATGTAGGGATAGAGATTGTGCGCCTTGGCCTGCGTCTCGAATTCGGCCTTGAGCTCAGCCAGCTTCTCCGGATACTTCTTGGCCAGGTCAACACGCTCGGTGTAGTCCTCGTTCAGGTTGTAGAGCTCCCACGCATTTTCATCGAACGGTGCATGGCTCGAAGCATTACCGGTGATGAAGCTGCTGGGATAGGCCAACTCTGCCTTCCAGCCGTCTTTATAGATCGAACGTGAACCGAAGATGTAGTAATACTGTTCGGTGTGGCGTGTTGCGGCCTTCGCATCGTTCAGCGAATACGCTAGTGAAGTACCCTCGATTGGCTGTTGCGTTACGCCGTTGATCTGCTCAGGAGCCTTGATGCCCGTCAGCTCAAGTGTGGTTGGAAGAAGATCGATCACGTGGCCATACTGAGAGCGGATTCCACCCTTCTCCTTGATGCCCTTCGGGTAGTAGACGATCAGCGGATTGTGCGTGCCGCCTTCGCTATTCGCATCCTGCTTCCAGTATTTGAACGGCGTGTTCGCGGCTTGAGCCCATCCCAGAGGATAGTTACCCTGCGTTGCCGTGGGCGTACCGATCTCGCCAATCTTGCTCAGGTTGTAGGTGATGTTCTCCTGCTCTGAAACCGGCTTGGTCAGAATGGAGCGGTCGATATCGCCATTCAATGTGCCTTCCTTGCTGGCGCCGTTATCGCCGATCACAACAAAGACCAGCGTATTCTCCAACTGGTTAGTCTCTTTCAGGTGATTGATCAAACGGCCAATCTCAAAATCCGTGTAGCTCAGATAGCCGGCATACACTTCCATGAAGCGTGCGTAGAGCTTCTTCTCCTCTGCGGGGAGTTGATCCCACGCCTTGATGTCCGGGTTGCGATCTGGCAATTTGGCATCGGCAGGAATGACACCCAACTTTTTCTGCCGCTCAAAGACTTCCTCGCGATAAGCGTCCCACCCCTTGTCGAACTTGCCCTTGTACTGATCGCTCCAGTAGCGGTCCACCTGATGCGGCGCATGCGTAGCGCCCGGCGCGTAGTAGAGGAAGAAAGGTTTCTCAGGCGCCACCTTCTTCAGACGATCGATATATCCAATAGCCTTGTCGGTGATCTGATCGCTAAGATGCCGACCGTCGGTGCGCACGTGTGCCTGGTCTTCCACCAGATCGGGCTTGTACTGATCCGTTTGTGAACCAAGAAAGCCGAAGAAGTGATCGAAGCCTTTGCCGGTAGGCCAGCGGTCAAATGGACCCGCATCGGTGGCATCCTCGTCCGGGGTCACGCCATATTTGCCCACGGCAAAGGTGCTGTAGCCATTGCCACGCAGCGTCTCGGCAATGGTGCCGGCCGAGTTGGGAATGCGCCCATCCCAACCAGGAAAACCTGCGGACATCACAGTATGCGAAAAGCCCGACACATGCACGGATGCGCTATTGCGTCCGGTCAGCAATGCCGCGCGCGTAGGAGCGCAGATGGCGCACGTGTGAAAGTTGGTATAACGCAATCCGTTGTTGGCCAGCGCATCGAGTGTAGGCGTCTGAATAAGGCCGCCGAATGCTTCCGGAGCGCCAAACCCGACGTCGTCGAGCAGAATCCAGACAACGTTCGGCGCACCTGCCGGAGCCTTGGTGGGCTCGGGCCACCACTCCTTCGATTCGGCCAGCGTGCGGCCCACAACCCCCTGATAGGGCTGTGCCGATTGTGCGTGCAGTGCCATATCCGCACTGGAAGCAAGCAACAGCGTTGATGTCAACGCGGTGAATACAGTTCTCGGCTTCATGGAACTCCTCTTGATTTTGGTCATCGCAGAATGACGCAGTTAATGGTTTGTTGAAGGGACCAACGGGACGCAATCGCGCATGCACAACAAATGAGGGCAGGCTAGAAGGAGGCAGCTTCCAGCCCTGCTCATGCGCTAGAAATTAATCTTGGCCGCAAGCTGCACCTGGCGCTCCAATCTTTGAAAGGTGGAGGGAGAGCCGGCTGAAGTGATCTTGCCAAACGTACCTGAACCAACCGTTGCACCTGGATTATTGAACTGTGGCGTGTTGAATAGATTGAAAAACTCCGCGCGCACCTGCAGAACCTTCGACTCGTGGAACGTGGTGTTCTTGAAGAAAGAAAAGTCCACGGTTTTGGTGCCTGGCCCTTGCAGAATGTTGCGCCCGGAGTTGCCCCAGGCAGGCGCAGTGAAGTTGGTGAAGGCTGCCGTGTTGAACCACGCCGACCGGGTACGCTGATCGCTGGGCAACGAACCGTTGCCGTAACCACTGAGTAGCGTTGCACGCGGCGTCAATCCATCGCCAATCGCCTTCGAGGAGGAGATGGAGAACGGCAGTCCATCAAAATAATTCAGGATGGCATTCAGCTTCCAGCCCTCAATCGCCGTCTTCAGCCGGCCGGAACCGGTAAACGGCAACTGATAGCTGGCGCTGGCCACAAAGCGGTTGGGAATATTCAGGTCCGAGTTGCCGTAATCCGCATGGAGATCACGCGGATTGCCGACACTGCCCGGGCTGTTCGTGTTCTCATCGAGCGCGTGGCTATAGGTATACGACGCCAAGATGCCCAAGTTACGCGCACGCCGCTCCGCCGTGACCTGCAGCGAGTTGTAGTTCGACTTCTGGCTGGTTTCCAGCAGGTTGATCTGGTTGACAAAATTGGGAGCGTAAGGACGACTCACCGCGATGTTGGTTGAGCCGTCAGGATTGGTATTGATGTCGCGCAGCGTATCCAGATGAACACCTCGCGTGCCAACATAAGCCAACTTCAAAATTGTGCTGAAGGGAATCTGTTGCTCCAGAGCGGCGTGCCACTGAATGCTATAGGGCGTCTTGGCGTCTGGATCTTGCGCAAACAGCGGCGTACTGGCGGCCAGCGCGCTGGGCGAAGTCACCCTGGTGTGCGTGAAGCCGTTGGAACTGTAATTGAACGCGATGCCGTTCAATGCCGCGCCGTAAGTAGCGGAGTTGTTGAAGGCCCAATAATCGTTCACCGGCACGTTGGCTGAAAGACCCACTGAATTGGCAACGTTCGGCGCTGAATAGTACAAACCGTAACCGCTATGAAAAACGGTCTTATTGGTGATCCGATAGGCTAAGCCGACACGAGGAGCGAAATTCAAATTGCGACCATGCGCGCCGCTACGTGGCACTCCCTGTGTGCCCACCTGAATCAGCGAAGAAGTAGAAATGGAGGGAATGAAGTTGTATTGCTTGTTATTCACTTCAGTCCACGGCCACCCCAGAAAGTTCTCATAGCGCACACCCAGATTGAACGTCAGACGGCTGTTGAACTTGAAGTTGTCCTGGACATAAAAAGCCAGATCACTCTGCCGCAATCCCACGGTCCCGCCTGGATAGGCATAGGTTCCGCTGGAAGGCGCGTCGAACAGCAGATCGGTCCACGCCAGATTGGTATATGTGGTCCCGTACGCCGCGGAACCATGTTCGGAAATGGTCTGGAACATGTTGTACTGCAGACGGACAAACTCTACACCGATGTCAAGCGAATGCTTGCCCAGCACCCAGTTGACGTTGTTGTCGAGCTGATAATTGTTGGTGCCAATCTGCGTGGGGTTATTGCCGTTGTCGCCAATCGAGGAGTAGCCGGCAAAGGAGAGCACCGGCAGGCCATCGGAGCGGTTGTCGCCTGGAACAACCACACCAGGAATTCCCAGTTGCGAAGGCAGATTCAGCCCTGCATCCCAATTTTGCGCATTGATGAAGAAGCGCGACCAGCCCACGCGCGCGGTATTGATCACCGTGGGCGAAAAGACATGCGTCTCGCTCAGCACCGTTTGATAAGCCGGGTTTTCAGCCGGGCCGCTGATCGCTGCGCCCACCAGAGGGTTCGGCAAACTGCCCGGCTGGATGATGTGGCTATGCGACTGGCTATAGCGCACAAAGCCACTATCGCGATCGCTGAATTTGTGATCCACCTTCGCGTCGAAGGCATTTTCTTCAAGCGTCTTCAATGGAATGTAGAGATAGTTGCCGGAGATCGTAGCCCCCGCAACATTCGGCGCTGCGTAGGCGTGGTAGAAGTTCAGAATCTTGGCGCCCGTCGCATTACCGCCATTCGGCAAATCGGCGACGGGAATAAAGTTGTTGGCATACGTCACTCCGGTAGTCGGATTCTTCACCTTTGCCGAATAGCTTGAGAAGTCATAGCCCTTAACGCCGCCCACCGTGGTCAAGCTATAAACCGGAACGCTGCTGGTGTTGGGCAACCCCTGCGAGAGACGCTGACCATGGTAATCAGCAAAGAAGAAGGTTCTCGGGTTAGCCTTTTTCCAAAAAACCAGCGGACCGCCCAGGGTCGCGCCGTAATCGCTTTGGCGCAACGTGGGCTTCTTGCCGTTGGTGTAGAAGTTGCGTGCGTTGAGCGCATCGTTACGCAAAAACTCGAATGCCCCGCCATGATAACTGGATGTTCCTGACTTGAAGACCAGGTTGATGGTTCCGCCATTGCCGCGTCCGTAACGGGCATCGGCATCGGTGGTCTCTTCAGAGAATTCCTGGATGGCATCGATCGGAGGGAAGATCACAACAGCCAGGCCGTTATGATTTTCGTTGTCGCCAATGCCGTCCAGCAGAAGGCGGTTCTCTTGAAAGCGCAGCCCATTAAACGCGAACGATGTATCGCCGCGCTGCTGCGTGTAGGGAATGTTCTGAATCTGCGTGTGCGCTGGAACTGCACCCGCGCCCAATCCCACCAACCCGGCAAAACTGCGTCCATTCAAGGGCAAATCGCGAACAGCTTCTTCGGTACGCAGGTTGGAGATGGAAGATGCCTCGGTCTGCAGTGCAACCGCCTCGTCCGCTTCAACTTCGACCGTCTCTGCCGTGTCGCCCACGGAGAGCACAATGTTGGTGGAGATGCGCTGACCAACTTCAAGCCGCAAGCTCTGATGCACGCTCTTGAAGCCTTCCGCCTTAACTTCTACGTCGTAATTGCCCGGATCAAGCGGTGGAGAAACAAACAACCCCTGGCTATTACTGGTGGTTTCCGTGGTTAGATCCGTTGCGATGTTATAGAGACTCACCCGGGCATTGCCGATCACCGAACTCGCCGGATCTTTCACTTGACCAGTAATTACGCCTTTATCCACGATTTGCGCATGAGCAGCAATCGTAATCAGCAACAGAATCGCTAGAAATCCCGTGCCCTGGAGAGCACGCATACGAATATTTGCAAAGATGTTCAACACTACAGCCTCCGGTGCGGCTAGACGAACCGCAAAAAAATGGCTCACGACTATGTCGTGAGCCAAGGCACTGCGCTCCTTCGCGCGCGGCCTGTCAGGTAGAGTAGATGCACTTGGTCACGACAGCCAGCGCATCCAGACGGAGCTGGACAACGCGGCGACAACAGCGCGCGACAACAAGAGTGCTCTGCTTCATCGAAGTCATCAGTATCCTTTCTGCAAAGTGCAGGACCATACTAGACGAAAAAATATGAGGCTCTGCGCGCAGACAGACCCACTGCACGTGGCGTCAGCAACCGCAAAACTCAATAGGAATGGGGAGAGAGAGAAGGAGACGCGATCAACAACAACAAGCGCGGTTGAGAGCCGCGGACGAAGCCAATCGAGTGGCCATCGAGTTGTGTGCGCTAGTCACCATCTATTCGTATTCAGCCACGAACCAAGCGACATGTCAAGGTGCAAACGCAAAAAGGATGAATGCAATCGATTTCATTAAGAGGCTGCGGTCTACTTCTTCAGAAGAACCGACAGCAAGCGATACTGTTCTCGCCCTTGCTTCCGCGCTCTGCATGCACGTGGCGAGACCATGCTTCCTCTTCTCTCTACGCTATTCCATCCACTCGGCATCCAATCCACTGAAACCGTGGATTGGATGCCTGTGTTATTTCAGAAAAAATAGGAGCTATTGACCCTGCTCGCCCGACGGAGCAGGCTGCTGCGCGCTCAAGGCAAGCGGAACGCCGAAGTTCGGTGCGCCGTTTTTGTCGTATGTGAACTGTTGTGCGCGCGTGGTGCGGCCGGCGCCGGTAAAGTTGCTGATCGTCTTGGCCGCATACAAAATCCAGTTTTGCTTCCCATCGGGAGAAGTTGTGAAGGTGCCACGTCCCGGCCCGAAGACCTGATCTTTGGGATTCTGTTGCAACACGGGACCAGATTTTCTCCAGCTCGCTGGATCGGTAATTTCGCCTTTGCCTGCATACGTCAACAACCCCAGACAATAAGCCGGGCTGGCCGTATGACTGCCTGAGTAGACAATAAAGATGCGCCCATTGTGATAGAGAGCTGTTGGCCCTTCAACAATGTCGCCACCAGCCTTTTCCCACGGCTGATCGGGAGTGATCAACAGATTGGCTTTACGCGCCAGAGTCTGCGGGTCCGACATGGGCGCAATCCACACCAGGTTGCGGCCCGTCACGCTGACAAACATCAGATAAGACTTTCCACCCACGCGCAGTAGCGACGGATCGATAGCCGGCATGCCTGTATCCACTTGGCCGGCAAACACGTATGGGCCGAGCGGGTCGTTGCCTTGCGACTTCAACGCAAAGATGCCGTGCCCTTTGTTGCCTCCATCGGTTGTAGCAGTGAAATAGATCCACCACCGGTCGCCGAACTGCCACAGTGTGGGCGACCAGATCTGCGTCAGCGTCTTCTGCAAGGGATCGTCCTGCGCGGGCGTCCACACAATCCGGGAAGAGTTGCGCAATTCCTCCATCCGCGGACTAAACCACAGAGTCATGTTGCGCCCGGTTGTCGCCAGAAGAATGTAGTTCGATCCAGCGCGGGTAATGAACGGATCGGGACGGTCAACAACAGGGTTCGTCAGCGCAGCGCTCTGCGCTCCAGCAAGGCTGGCGCAGAACCAAAGGACACACATCCAACAGGCAACAAAGATAACGCGACAAGGTTTCAGCATGGGCAACATCCTAGCAGCGCACCTCATCCTGCGCAATCGCAAGAGTTGCATATCATGCAGATTTTTCGCGGGTTTCCTCTAATTCTCTCTATAACTCCCCTGCGCTAGTGCTAGCAGACCACTCACACATAGGACAGATGAACCATCCGGTAAAATACGCCATTGGGTTCTTCAATTTTTGCATTCCAACTCAAGCCATAGATCGCGCATCTTCCTCTCCACTGTTGACACGGCAAGGCCACATCAACAGCGGAGATGTTCGCAAATTTCAGCCGGGCAGATGAACATACACCGCGCAGCTTTCGCACGCCATAAGGCGTTAGCGCGCACTCTGCGCAGGCTTGGCGAAATGGAAGATGCAGTTGACCTCATGCGTAGCAGGATCAGCCTTAACGTCATAGGTGGTAAGAACCGTCAGCAACCATTTCGTCATGGCCTTGTCCTTCTTTTGCGCCAGCGCTGCAAAATTTGCAAGGTAGCTTTCGTCGAAAGCATCGCCGGGAGCCATCTTCCAGGCCAGCTTTAGCTTGCCGGCCATAGCTTCAGGTGCTCCATCGAATTTGACTGAGGCAAACCGATACTGCGGGCCCGGAGTTATGTCCAGGCTGTAATTCACAACATGCGTCGTCTCATTGAAGGCGGCTCGTGGGGCAACGGAACAATCCAGATAGCCGATCGCATGGTACGCATCGCGCACCGCCTGGAGAAACAAATCCAGCGGGCGTCCCGAGCCCACCGGATATTTAGCCCGCATCCTCTCAACATCCGCACGCGCAACCAACATGCCGGCCGGAAGGTCGATGCTCCCTAGCTTGTACAAGCCACCTTCCTGGATCATCACGGCATAAGGAATGTCAACGAACTGCTCAGAAACTGCGATGGGATCGATCTGCCCCACACTGACCTGCACTGCGGCATATCCCTGGTCCTGGTAGAGCTCTTCAAAAGCATGTTGCAGCCCGATGGCCGTATTTTCCGTATCGAAGCTATTTCCGGTTTGCCCATTCACCAGCAAGCTGGCCTTGGCCTGCATGGCAGGCGATACACCGATCATCTGAATGCGCCCAATCCGCACTGCAGGCGATACTACTGAGAAGTTCATCGCCGTCAATTTTTGCGGACCCACACCACTGGTGGGAGCAGCCTTCACCGTCGCTTTGACGTTCTTGGCCGCCAGCATCTCTTCCAATGCCTGACGAACGCCTTCCAGCATGGAACCGCTCGCCGGCAACTGGCCGCGATAGAGCGGGAAGCGCTCATGCAGTCTGGCGTCGAGCTCTTTGCCCGGCGTGAGCGGCAGATTCTCCAAATGCAGCGGAAACACCTGACTGGCAGGCGTCAGAGTGAAGAGGAGCAGCTTGCTCGTGGAGGTGAACTTGACCACATCGAACAGACCCGTATCATTCAGTTGCCGGGCGTGCGCCTTCACCTCGCGAGGATTGAGCCGTACACCTGGCTTCAACCCGGCCGCGGTTAGTAATTCCTGCTCCGTATATTGGGTTGCGCCTTGAAAGCGGATCGTCTGCTGGGGAAGCTTTTTCTGCGCCAGCATGGGGAGAGAACAGAGCAGGAGGATTGCGACACGGACGGCACCAGATTGTAAGGTCATGTTGGCTCAGATTAGCAAATTGAGCCTCATGCTGTCAGAGGCATGTCTGGCAGCATGAGAGAGTCTCTTCCCTGCACCGCTTCGCATCTTATGCGCTGGGCCGCAAAAAGCGGATCACTCGGAACGGAGCGCCTGCATCGGCTCCACCGATGCGGCGCGGCGCGCGGGAACAAAAGCCGCGCATCCTGCGACAAGAATCATCGCGCCAATGGCAAAAACAAAACTTGCTGGGTCGAATGGCGACATCTGATAAAGCATTGCTCTGAGCGGACGGACGGCCAGCAGTGTAAGTGGAATACCGGCAGCCAGCCCGGCCACCAGCACCCACAGCGTCTCACGCAAAACCATGACCAGAACCTGTGCGCGGCTGGCTCCCAAGGCCATGCGCACGCCAATCTCCGTGGTCCGCCGACTGACGCGATAGGAATAGGTGCCGTACAGGCCTGTGGCCACCAGCAATG
>Ga0207857_1000138_pt1 | contig 21757 bp, 17 predicted proteins | sample LuqExpMetageno22_FD_187780 | JGI IMG/M metagenome (GOLD analysis project Ga0207857, IMG submission 187780) | Tropical forest soil microbial communities from Luquillo Experimental Forest, Puerto Rico - Sample 22 (SPAdes) | ecosystem: Environmental > Terrestrial > Soil > Tropical forest ... | reverse complement strand
TGGACCACATGATGGGGATCAGGCCGATGAGCGCCACGGCCACGGTCATGAGCTTGGGCCGCAGGCGGAGCACGGCCCCCTCGTAGGTGGCGTCGTAGATGTCCTGCTCCGTGCAGGGACCGTTGATCAGCTTCTTGTCCAACGCCTCGTGCAGGTAGATGACCATCACCACCCCGGTCTCCACGGCGATGCCGTACAGGGCGATGAAGCCGACCCACACCGCCACCGACAGGTTGTACCCCAGGGCGGCCACCAGGTAGACCCCCCCCACCAGGGCAAAGGGGACCGAGAGCATGACCATGCTGGCCTCCAGGGCCGAGTGGAAGGTGAAGTAGAGCAGGATGAAGATGATGACCATCCCCATGGGTATCAGCACCTGGAGCCGCGCCTTGGCCCGCACCTGGTTCTCCCACTGGCCGGACCAGGCCACGTAATAGCCGGCGGGCAGCTTGAGCTGTTTCTCCAGGGTCTGCTTGGCCTCGTTGACGAAGCCGCCCATGTCCCGGCCGCGCACGTTGAGGAACACGATGGAGCGCAACAGGCCCCCCTCGCTGTTGATCTCCGGGGCGCCGGTGGAGACCTTGAGCCTGGTCACCAGGGACAAGGGCACCTGGGCGCCGTCGGCGCTCCCCACCAGGATCTGGCGGATGGCCGGGATATTGTCCCGGTAGTCCCGCTCGTAGCGGATGCGGATCGGGAAGCGATTTCGCCCCTCAACCGTGGTGGAAAGGGTCGCACCTCCCAGGGAGGTCTCGATCACATCCTGGATGTCGGCCACGTTGACGCCGTAGCGGGCGGCCGCTTCCCGGTCGATGTCGATGTCCAGGTAATTGCCGCCGGTGACCCGTTCGGCCACCACGTCCGCCGCGCCGGGCACGGTCTTGAGAATCCCCTCGGCCTGCACGGCCAGGTCTTTCAGCACGTTCAGGTCGGAACCGAAGATCTTGACCCCCAGGTCGGTACGCACCCCGGTGGAGAGCATGTTGATGCGGTTGATGATCGGCTGGGTCCAGCCGTTGCGCACGCCGATCTGTTGGAGCTTGCCGTCCAGTTCCGCCACGATGTCGGCCTTCTTGATGCCGGGACGCCACTGCTCCTTGGGTTTGAGGATGATGATGCTCTCGAACATGGAAACCGGCGCCGGGTCGGTGGAGGTCTCGGCGCGGCCTACCTTGCCCAGGACGTGCTGTACCTCGGGGACGCTCTTGATGATGGCGTCCTGCACCTGGATGATGCGTTTGGCCTCGGTGATGGAGACGTTGGGCAGGGTGACCGGCATGTAGAGCAGCGATCCCTCATCCAAAGGCGGCATGAACTCGCTCCCCAGGTGCATGAACAGGGGGATGGCGATGCCCAGCGCCACCAGGTTGAGGGCGATGGTGGTCTTCTTCCATTTCAGCACCCAGCGGATAACCGGCGAGTAGAGCCTGATGAAGAACGTGGAGACCGGGTTGGAACTCTCCGGCGGCATCTTGCCGCGCATGAAGTAGTACATCAGCACCGGCACCAGGGTGATGGCGATCATGGCCGAGCCGACCATGGAGAAGGTCTTGGTGAAGGCCAGGGGATGGAACATCTTCCCCTCCTGACCTTCCAGCAGGAAGACCGGCACAAAGGAGAGCACGATGATCGCCAGGGAGAAGAAGATCGCCCGCCCCACCTGTTTGGCGCTGGCGATGATCACCTCCAGCCGCTTTTCCTTGCGTTCTTCCGGCGGCATCTCCGACAGGTGGCGGTAGCAGTTCTCCACCATGATCACCCCGGCGTCCACCAGGACCCCGATGGCGATGGCGATCCCCCCCAGGGACATGATGTTGGAGGATACCCCCATGAACTTCATGGTGATGAAGGAGATCAAGACCGCGATGGGCAGCGTCAGGACGATCACCAGGGCGCTCTGGAAGTGGAGCAGGAATACCAGGATCACCAGGGAGACCACCACCGATTCCTCGGTCAGGGCTCTTTTCAGGGTATCGATGGCCCGCTCGATCAGGTCGGAGCGGTCATAGGAGACCGCGATCCTTACCCCCGGCGGCAGACCCTTCTCCAGGTCCTTGATCTTGACCTTGACCCGGTCGATGACGTCCTTGGCGTTCTCGCCGTAGCGCATGACCACGATGCCGCCCACAGCCTCACCCTGGCCGTTCGTGTCCAGGAGGCCGCGCCGGATGGCGCCCCCCGTCTGGACCGTGCCCAGGTTCTTCACGTAGATCGGCGTACCGCGCATGTCGGCGCCCACCACGATGTTCTCCAGGTCGGCCTTGGACTGGACATAGCCGCGCCCCCGGATCAGGTATTCGGCGTCGGCCTGCTCGATCAGCCGCCCCCCCACGTCCTTGTTGGAGGCCTTGACCGCCTCCATCACCTTGCCCGCCTTGATGTTGTAGGCGAACAGCTTGTTGGGGTCCAGATCGATCTGGTACTCACGCACATAGCCGCCGATGGAGGCCACCTCGGCCACCCCCTGGACGGTGTTCAGCTGGTAGCGCACGAACCAGTCCTGCAAGGTGCGCAACTGCTCCAGGTCATACCCCTTCCCCTCGATGGTGTACCAGAACACGTGTCCCACGCCGGTGCCGTCCGGACCCAGGGTCGGCACCACGCCGGGCGGCAGCAGGGAGGCGGCGTAGTTGAGCCGCTCCAGGACCCGGGTGCGGGCCCAGTAGATGTCCGCCTTGTCCTCGAAGATCACGTAGATCATGGAGAAGCCGAAGGCCGACGAGGCGCGCACCGCCTTGACCTGGGGCAGCCCCTGCAGGTTGACCGCCAGGGGATAGGTGACCTGGTCCTCCACCACCTGGGGCGAACGGCCGGGGTAGTCGGTGAACACGATCACCTGGTTGTCGGACAGGTCGGGGATGGCGTCCACCGGGGTCTTGTACACCGACCAGATCCCGAAGGCTATGATCAGGGCGAAGATCATCAGGACAATGACGCGGTTCCGGGCGGAGTATTCGATGATTTTTTCGATCATGGAGCAACAACCTCTCAACCACCCCCGACCCCTCCTGATCCAGGAGGGGAGAAGGTCTCATGGGGATTTTGGCGCTCCCCCTCCTTGATGAGGAGGGGGTTGTGGGGGGTGGTCAGCCTACATCTTCATGTCATCCATCTTGAGCGAATCCTTCTTGGCCGGTGCCGTCGGTGCTGCCGGGGTTGCCGGGGCCGGCTTCTTGTCGTCCATCTTCATGCCGGGCATGTTCTCGTGGCCGCCGCCCCCCTTGAGCTGGGATTCGGAGTCGATGAGGTAGGCGCCGGAGACCGCCACCTTGTCCCCCGGTTTGAGGCCGGAGAGGACCTGCACCCGGTCGTCGGTGCGCTGGCCGAGCTGCACGTCCCGCGGCTCGAACATGCCGGGCGAGGTCTCGACCCAGGCCACCTGGCGCTTGCCCGTATCCATCACCGCCGTGACCGGCACGATGATGGCCTTGCCCAGCCCCGCCACGACCTTCGCCCGCACGAACATGTCGGGCTTGAGCTTCATGCCGGGGTTCGCCATCTCCACCCGCGCCTTGACCGTCCTGGTCTTGGGGTCGAGGAAGGGATAGATGAACGATATCCTGCCGCTGAACGGCTTGCCGGGGAAGGATTGGGACTGGATCTCCACCCGCTGCCCGATCTTGATGTTGGGGAATTCGTTTTCGTAGACCTCGATCTCGACCCACACCTGGGAGAGGTCGGCGATGTTGAACAGCACGTCGCCGGTGTTGACGTACTGCCCCTGCTGGACCATCTTCTCGATGACCACCCCCGACAAGGGGGTGTAGATCGGCAGGCGGATGTTGGGCTTGCCCGCCCTTTCCAGTTCGGCGATCTGGCTCTCCTTGACCCCGAACAGCATCAGGCGCTGCTTGGCCGACTGCACGAGTCCGTCGCCGTTCTGGGAGATGGAGGGGATCGGCGAGTTCTTCAACTGGTCGCGGCTTTTCACCGCCAGCAGGTATTCCTGCTGGGAGGCCAGGAGGTCGGGGGAATAGACCTCGGCCACCGGCCGGTTCCTGCCGACGTAGGCGCCGACCGCGCTGACGTGGAGCTTGTCGATGCGTCCGGCGATCCAGGCCGTGACCTTGGCCTGGCGCGACTGGTCGTACTGGACGATGCCCACGGCGTTGATCTCCTTGTTCAGGTCCTCCTGCTTCACCTCCACCGTGGCCACATTGGCCATCACCCGCTGGGTCGGCGAGAGGGAGACATGCCCGAGCATCGCGGCCTGCTGCTTCTGTTCCGGCGTCTGGGTGGCGGCGGTCTGGGCGTCACCCAGCTTCTTGATCAGTTCCATGCCGCAGATCGGGCACGCCCCCGGCTTGTCCTTGATGATGAAGGGGTGCATGGGGCAGGTGTAGACCGGTTTGGCGCTCTGCTCCTGATGGTTGTGGCCGTCCTTCTTGAACCAGCCGGCTTCCTTGTTCAGTTTGCCGCTTTTGTACAGCCAGCTGGCGACGACGACGGCAAGGACCACAAGGGTCAGGGGGAGTGCTATCTTTTTCTTAAGGGCCATGGGGAGCACCTAGCACCTTTCTTCGTTATTGGTTCCTCCACCGCAAGGGGGAGGGGATTGTTCTTCTTATTCAAGGCACTGACAGAATGTTGCAAAGTTCAGCTCAGGTTGTTCAAAAATAGTCAGATCGTCGCACCCGCAGAAAACTCTGAGGAGGCGTAGCAGCGCTACGCCGCACGAAAGGGTTTTCGAGGATGGCGGCGAGATGGCTGTTTTTGAACGACCTCCTACTGATGGTCGTGATCCGCGAGAGGATGTCCGCTCTCCAGGTCGCCCCCCACCGTGGCCTCCAGCTGGGCGAGCCGGATCTGGTAATCGGCCAGGGAGTCATAGTAGTCCCGCTCGTAGTTGAAGAGCGTCAGCCGGCTGTCCAGGAGGGCCAGGAAATCCACCTTGCCCACCCGGTAGGCGATGACCGCCGATTCCAGGGCCTGTTCGGCCTGGGGGATGATGCCCCCCTTGTACAGCTCGGCCAGCTTCCGACGGCGCTCCATCTGGGAGATCAGGTCGGCGATGGTGCTGCGGATGCTGTTTTTGGCATCATTCAGCTCCGCCGTGGACATGGCCTGTTCCGAGGCCGCCTCGGCCAGCATGGCGTGGCGGCGTTCCCGCTGCACCGGCAGGTTGAAGGTGACCCCCAGGCCGTACATGTCGGAGCCGTCGCTCCCCATGGCCGGTTCCCGCTGCATGTACTCGAAGGAGACGGTGAAATCGGGATAGAACTCCTTGCGGGCCAGGGCCTGGGCAGCCTCGCTCTTGCCGATCTGGGCGCGCATCCCCTTCAGGAGCGGGCGGTTCTGCTCCGCCTGCTCCAGCAGTTCCGCATCGCCGTGATTGAAGGGGGTTATCTGCGGATCGGAGATGACGCCGATGGGGGTATCGGCAGGGCGGTAGAGCAGGCTGTTCAGCCTGATCTCCAGGCTGCGCCGCTGCTGCTCCAGAGTGATTTTCATGTCCAGCAGTTTCGATTTTTCCAACTGGGCCTTGAAGATGTCCTGCTGGACCCCCTGGCCGACCGCGTAGCGGTTTTGGGCGATGGTGATGAAGTCCTCCAGGATGCGGGTATTCTTGGCGAGAATCTCCAGTGATTTGTCGGTGAAATAGATCTGGTAGTAGGTCTCCTTGACCCCCCGGACGATATCCAGGATGCGCTCCTCCCGGTTCCAGTGGGATGCCTCGGCGTCGCGCCGCGCCACGTCGGTGCGGAGGCCGCGTTTGCCGAACCAGGGGAGTTGCTGGCTGATGCCCACGACCTTCTGGGTCATGCTGTCGCGCCTGAAGTTGAGCGGATCGGTGATGACGCCGTTCTGGATCTTCAGCATCAGCATCGGGTCTTCCAGGCTGCCCGCCTGCTTCGCCTTGTTGTCGAGCATCTTGAGGTGTGACGCTGAGGCCGTGATCTCGGGGTTGTTGGCCAGGGCGGTCTTGACCAGTTCAGCGAGATTCTCCGTCGGTCTGGTCTCGGCCGCCAGGCCGAAGCCCGCCGGGAGGATGCCCGCGACGAGCAGGGTGAGAAAGATGATGCGGGTTTTCATGACAATGCCTCGGTGTCGATTCGTGGTTGTGTATCAATCTATTACAAAGGGTATGCCAACGATGCAATATACCGATTATACAGCGATTGTACAGCATGTACAGGAGATGGAACGGAAAAGATTGTGGAATATTCTACAGGGGGGAGTCATATTCTACAGGAACGACAAGGCGTAAAACGTCAAAGGCGGCCTCTCACAGAGCGCACAGAGGCACAAAGAAAACCGTAAAGGATTTTGGTTTACCCCAAGAACGTCTGGTTTCTGATTTTCTCTGTGCCTTTGTGAGCGGGTGAGAGACCGGTTCTGACTCACTTTTCAGGAGGGATAATGCCGTACTTCTCCATGCGGTAGATGAGGGTATGGCGGGGGATGCGGAGGAAACGCGCCGCGGCGGTCTGGTTCCAGTTGTTGCGTTCCAGGGCGGCCACCACCACCTCGTGCTCCAACTGCTCCAGGGAATAGCCTTCGGGGGGGAGGTTGAACACCGCCCCGGTCGCGGCCGCCGTGCCGTTGCCGGAACGGATCTTGTCCGGCAACTCCTCCGGGGTGATAGTGTCCCCGTTGCGCATGATCAGCAGCCGTTCCACCGTGTTCTCCAGTTCCCGCACGTTGCCGGGCCAGCCGTAGTGCACCAGCGTATCCAGAGCCGGACGGTCGAAATTGACCTGGGGATTGCCGTGCTTGGCGCAGAAATAGCGGAGCAGGAGCGGTATGTCGTCCGGCCGTTCCCGCAGGGGGGGGAGGTGGACCGGGATGACCGACAGCCGGTAGTACAGGTCCTCCCGGAAGGTCCCCTCGCTCAACGCCTTTTCCATGTCCAGGTTGGTGGCGGCCACCAGGCGCACGTCCAGCTTGTGCGCCGTGGTCCCTCCCACCGGCTCCACGACCTTCTCCTGCAAGGCCCGGAGCAGTTTGGGTTGCAATTCCAGCGGCAACTCCCCCACCTCGTCCAGGAACAGGGTGCCTCCCTCGGCCAGTTGGAACTTGCCGGTCTTGTCCTTCACCGCCCCGGTGAAAGCGCCCTTGACGTGGCCGAACAGCTCGCTCTCCAGGAGGTCGCGGGGGATGGCGGCGCAGTTGATGGCCACGAAGGGGGCGTCCTTTCGTCCGCTGTGGGCGTGGATCGAACGGGCCACCAACTCCTTGCCGGTGCCCGATTCCCCGGTGATCAACACCGACGCCTCGCTGTCGGCCACCTTGCGCACGACGTCGAAGACCCGCTCCATCTGGCGCGAGGCCCCCACGATGGTGCGGAAGTCGGAGCGGTCGGCAAGTTCGTCCTTCAGGCGTTTGTTTTCGGCGGCCATCCCCGTGAATTGCAGCGCCTTGGCCACGGTCAGCTTCAGCTCGTCCCGGTTGAAGGGCTTGGTGATGTAGTCGTAGGCCCCCAGTTTCATGGCCTCCACGGCGATATCCACGGTGCCGAAGGCGGTGATGATCATCACCAGGGTCTCGGGGGAGCGTTCCTTGACGGCCTTCAACACCTGGAGCCCGTCCATGCCGGGCATCTTCATGTCGGTGATGACCAGGGCGGGCGCTTCCTCCCCAAACAGCCGCAGCCCCTCCTCGCCGTTGGCCGCGGCCACCACCCGGTAGCCCGCCTCCTGGAGGTTGTATTCCAGCACCCGCCGCAGCGAGGTGTCGTCGTCGATGATGAGGATTTTAGGGGTCATGGTAGTCCTTTTGGGGGTAAATAACGGGCTGGGCGTTGACCTGACTGCTTTATCGGTCAGGACTAGCGGCCTGGTTCAGCACTTTCTTCATTACGGGGGACTTACCACCAGACGCATATCTTTCATGTTGAGCACATCCCAGATCTCGCTACGGATAACATCTATCGTCTCTTGTAGCGCCCGATCATCGATAATACTAGCCAAAAATACCAACTCTTCATCAAAGAACTCACACTGCTCTGGCGAAAGCACCGTGTCAATCACAGGTTCAACTACTCGTGAAAAATGCAGCTATAGCCAGTTCCGAGGCTGAGAAGACGATTCCACAAACGTTCAGGTATATGTTTCCAGTTGTTTTGCTCGATTGGCCCAGGCAACAATCTCTGTGGGACGGCGGAAACTTCGACTACCTCATCTTCTTCAAACGTTTTGGGATCTAGTCGGTCATCGAGCAGATTCATTGCATGATTGTCCTTCTGCGTTGTGAACAATGATTGAATTATCTTATGGTTCAAGTGATTTCAGGCTTCTTTCGCCCTTTGCCGGTCAAGGCCTTGAAATTTTCCCCCGTCACCACCGGCTTGCCAGACCGCTTCTCAATATCCCTGCGCGTGCTGCCGGCCACGGCTCCGCCCTCTTGAGCATCCATTCTTCAGCGGCTCGAACCCCTTTGAATCCCGATCGCGGTGGAGCTTGGTGGTTGTGGCTTCGGCGAGCATGGTGAGGATCAACTCGATATCGGTCATGTGGTCGCGCAGGTTTTCCCGCTCCAATCCCTTGACCTGTTTGTAATCCTCCACCTTCAGGTCAAACGCCCCCTGCATGATCTCGTTGGTCAATATAGCATATTCCAGGCCGGTTCCGGCCCCACGGTTCTGCCACTCGTCCGTCAGGTCCTGACGGACGGCAATCCCACGCATTCTCTTGTCGATCCAATCTTTCGGATAGCCCTTTTTCTTGTAAAGGGACTTCATCCTTTCCATGGAAAGTTCCGGGTTTTCGATCTCGTCGATCCGCTCCCTGCCCACCTTGGCCAGCCAACGCTTCAGTGGTTCCACCTTGGGTGAAGGGATGGATTGGATGATGCGGAACATGGTCTCGGTATCTGCACAGTCGGTCAGGCGCTTTTTGCCGTCAGGGGTGGCCATTTTCAACTGTCCGATATTTTCGGACACTTCAACATAGCCTTCCGAAGTAAGTTTTTTCTTCAGGTCATTCCAGTACTTACGTGGCCTGTCGCTTCCGGTCAGCACTTCGACAATATCGATGACCGAAAACCACCATTCGCCTTCGTGCAGGATTTTCCGAATATGTTTCCCTTCAAAAACCGCCACCCGAATAAGCTCGCTTTTTGTCATATCGTGCCCTCGCTTTCCACGCTCGGCAGCCTGACAATAACCGTCGTGCCCTTGCCGGGTTCGCTCTCCATCTCCAGCGTGCCGCCGTGAGCCTCGATGATCTTCTTGGTGATGGCCAGCCCCAGGCCGGTGCCGTCCGGCTTGGTGGTGAAGAACGGCTCGAAGATCCGGGCCAGGGTGTCTGCGTCGATGCCGTAGCCGGTGTCGGTGAAGCGGATCTCGTGGCGCCCGTCGGCCTGGCTGGTGGCGATGGCCACGCTGCCGTTCTCCGGCGTGGCCTGCAGGGCATTGATGACGATGTTCAGGAACGCCTGGCGCAACTTCTCGCCGTCGGCGCTAACGAAGAGGTCGCCGGCGGGCGGCTCCAGGGTGAGCCTGATCTTGCGGCTCCTGGCGTCGCCGGCGGTGAGGGTGACGATGGTCTCCAGCTCCTCCCGCAGGGAGCAGCGCGCCATCTCCGCCGGTTGGGGGCGGGCCATGCGCAGGAAATCCTCCACCACCCGGTTGAGCCGCTCGGTCTCCTTGATCTGGATCTCGATGAACTCGTGCTTGGGGTCGCCGGGCCGGTAGTCGTCCCGCAGGATTTCGGCCGTGCCGCGGATGGAGCCCAGGGGGTTCCTGATCTCGTGAGCCAGCACCGCCGCCATTTCCCCCAGGGTGGAGAGCCGCTCCGCCCGGCGCAGCTGCTCTTCGATGGTCATGATCCGCTCCGACTGGGCTTGCAGCGTGTTGTAGGATTCCGCCAGCCCCTGGGCGGTCCGCTGGAGTTCCCGGCTGCGGGCGCGTTCGCGCTGCGCCAGGAGCCCCGTGACGCCTCCCACCACGTTGTACATGACGATCTCCAGATACTTCTCCATCTCCAGGGCCAGGCCGCCCCCCCACTGGAAGAGGATGTGGGGGGCGTACACCACGCTGACCGTCAGGGAGCAGAGCAGGCCGCCCCGGAAGCCGAACCAGAGGGCGGCCAGGATGATCGGCAGATAATAGAAGCGCTGGAAGATGTCGTGCAGGTAGTGGAGGTGCAGCGGCGTAAAATAGTGGAGCAGGCTGATGCCGAGGGTGAAAAGGCCCAAAAGGGCGGTGCGCAGGATGGTTGCTTTCATGGCTACCTATATAGCGCAACCCTGTGGAAAGTTAAACCCAAATCGGTTTCTCACAGAGCGCACGGAGGCACGGAGGAAATCACAAAGAATTTTGGTTTACCCTTAAAAGCGTTTGGTTTTGGTGTTCTCCGTGCCTCTGTGAGCTTGAGCGAACGAAAGTGAGCGGGTGAGAGGCGCTTTTGAATTACACTACTCGCCCATCCATCAAGGTAATGGTCCGGTCGCTGTGTTTGCCGTTGTCCGGGTTGTGGGTGACCATCACGATGGTCTGGCCGGCGGCGTTCAGTTCCCGGAACAGGGCCATGACCTCGTCGCTGGTGCGGGAATCCAGGTTGCCGGTCGGCTCGTCGGCCAGCAGGATATGGGGCGTGTTGACGATGGCGCGGGCGATGGCGACCCGTTCCTGCTCGCCCCCCGAGAGCTGGTTGGGCAACCGCCCGGCCTTGGCCCCCAGGCCGACCCGCTCCAGGGCCTGGCGGGCGGTAGCCTGTTTTCGGCTGTTCCTGGCCTTGACGATGGCCAGCGGCAGCATGACATTCTCCAGCGCCGTCAGGTAGGGGATCAGGTGGAAGGACTGGAACACGAACCCCAGGTTCCGGGCCCGGAAATCGGCCAGCTTTTCGCCGGGAAGCTGGTAGAGCTTGACTCCGGCCATCTCCACCTCCCCCGATGTGGGGTGGTTCATCCCCCCCAGCACCGACAGCAGGGTGCTCTTGCCGGAGCCGGACTGCCCCATGATAGTGACGAATTCTCCGGCCTCGATGGCGATGTCCACGCCGCGGAGCGCCTCGACCGTCTCGCCGCCGCTGGTGTAGTGTTTTGCCAGGTTGCTGATTTCAATGAGTGACATTGATTTAGACTCTCTAGTGATTTTTGTTTGTCTCGGGCCGCCCTAAGAAACGTGGATTTTGTGCAAGATCAAGGCTGTCGAGGGATTGCGCGGAGGCGTAGCAGCGCTACGCCGCACAAGTGATCCCGAAGACTTACGCAGATGTTGCGCAAAAGCCGCGTTTCCCTACAAAGCCCTGAGAGCTTCGGTCGGGTCCATCCTGCTCGCATGCAGTGCCGGATACAGGCTCGCCAGCAGGCCGAGCACCAGGGCCAGGGCGATGGAACCGCCCGCCACCCAGCCATCCCAGAGCAGTTTGGCGTCCTTGGCCTCCGCCATGAAGGGCAGCGCCAGTCGGGCGCCCCCCATGCCGGCACCGTACCCCAAAAAGCCGGCCAACAGGCTGACCAGGGCCGCCTCCAGCAGTATGATCCGCATGATGTGGCTCTTCCTGAAACCGATGGCCCGGAAGACGCCGATCTCGGTGGTGCGCTCGTTGACGCTCCCCATCATGGTCACGAAGACGATCAGGGAGCCGATGAATACCACCACACCGGCCATGGCGTAGGAGAAGCGCTTGAACTGGTTCAGGGCCTTGAGCCGCCCCTCCACCACCTGCTGGATGGCCGACACCTTGGCGTCGGGCAGCTTTTCAGCGATCTGGACCACCATGTCGCCGATGGGGCAGCCCGAACAGAGTGCCGCCACCTCGGCCAGGGTGATCCTGCCCTCCTTGCCGAGCAGCTTCTGGGCCTTGCCGAGCCGTGCAAAGACCAGAGAGTCGTCCTGGGAGCCGGTCTGGTCCAGCACCCCGGAAACCTTGAAGGCCTCGCCCTCGATCCGGACCGTGTCGCCGGAGGCCGCGTTGAGCGTCTTCGAGGCGTCGCTCCCCAGCAGCAGTTCGTTATCGGCCTTGGGCGCATCGCCGAAAATCTGCCACCACTGCTTCATCTTCAACTCGCTGGCGAAGTTGACCCCCACCAGGAGGACATCGTGCCCGCCGATGGCGACGCTCCCCAGCACCTTGGGGCTGACGGCCGAGATGTTCTTGTGGTTGGCGATGGTGGTGATGCGGGCCAGGTCCGCCTCACGGATCTCACGCTGGTCGAAGGTCACGCCCCCCAGGCTGATACCGCCGTAGTTCATGGCCAGGCCGTTGCTCCGCGGGGTCACCAGGATATTGGCGCCGAACTCGTCCATCTTGCGCCCGATATCGCTGGACATGGACGTGGTGAGGGTGATCAGGGTCACGATGGTCCCGATCCCCACCATCAGGCCGATGGTCAGGAAGGCCATCTTGGCCTTGCGGCGCTTCAGGTTGTTTATGGCGATGGTGTGGAGTTTCATCTAAAAGAACCGCGCCCCCGCCTTGAGGTCGGCCGTCTTGATGGTGATGGCGCTGCCGCTTGCCCGGTGGGGGAGGAAGGAGGGGTTGCACCCTTCGCCCGAGCTGGGGGCGATGCGGTCGATGGCGAACTTCCTGTTGCAGTTCTTGCAGAGCATCTGGGCGCCCTGCTGGTCGTACCCCTTCTTTTCCCGGTAACAGACGTCGCAGGCGTCGAAAGCGGTGCGGTAGCTGCCGTCAGGCGCCTTGACGACAAAGAAGGCGATGCTTTTGCCTCCATCCTCGAAGCGGTAGAAGCGCGCCTTGCCGCCGCTCAGCCGGGAGGTCGGGATGGAGACCGTGCCGCTGACGGCCGTGACCTTTTCGTACTTGCCCAGGGAAAAGGCGAACACCCCGGCAACGCTTAGCAACAGTACCCCAATGACGATTCCTGCCCGGACGATCTTTTTCGTGTGATTCATGCGCATATCCTCTCTATCTACCTGCTTTTGTCGCCCGCGCCGCACCCGCCGCAGCAGCGCGGCCCGCCACCGCCGCCCGTGCCCGCATCCCCGCCGGGCCGCCGCCGGTATTGTTCCGGCGTCACCACCTGCTGCACGGTGCTGTCGTATCCGGCCTTTGTAATATTTTCCGCCAATGTCTCCGGTTTGACCGTTTTGGTGTCGTACCCGACGATGACCCGCCCGCCGTCCAGGTCCACCCGGGTCGAGGCGACCCCTTTGATACCCTGCAGCGCTCGGCTGATCCGGTCGGCGCAACTTCCGCAGGTCATGCCCGACGCCTTCAGGACCGCCACCGAGTCGGCGGTCACCCCGGCCCTGACGCGGACCGCCAGGACGGCAAGAAACAGTATGGCTGTCAAGATCAGTGTCGTATTTATGATTCTGTTTTTCATACCCACTCCATCGGCAGTATGCGGCTCTTTAACCGGTGGCCTCACGCTGGTTTGCTGTTTTTCAAGGAGCATGCCAGTGGTTCTGTATTGTTTAAATAGCTTGAATTATTTAAAAATATTGTAATGGCTGACAGTGGAATGTATTTTGCGTGTGCAGAATATCCATCATGCGTGTGGAATATTCTTCATTTGGTGATGTGTCTCAACCGGGCTTGCCGTAGCTGATGACGATTAATCGTTGACAGGAGCGCCTGAATTCTATACGAAGTGAACCAACCATGCGTCATCCTGTCTATTATCCATTCGCCATCATCGTGATGGCCCTGTACTTGCTGTTGCCGGCACGGGTTCTGGCCCACTGCGACGCCCCGGAGCCCTGCAATGCCGGGACGCCGGTCGCGCAGGCCGCCGCCGATGCGCCGTGCGGAACGTGCCCCTGCTCGGACACGCAGCACGGCGATTGCTGCGAAAGCGCCTGTTGTTGCCCTTGCCACGCCCCTTTTGGTCAGCGTATCGCCATCACCTATTCCCCCATGGTCACCTTCCAAAGCACTCCTGAAATCCTCAAGGAACTGCCCCAGGTCTATTCTTCCATCTTCGTACCCCCCCAGAACCGTACCGCCTGATCCGCCCATCCGTCGGGACGCGCCCCGTCCCGCGTAGCGAGAGCTTTCATCACGATACCCTCCAGGTGCGTGCGCCCCGTGGCGTCCGGCGGCAGAGGGTACACAATAAAGGAGTATGTCACCGTGACAACCAATCAGCGTGGTTTTCTGAACTCCCCGTGGGATTTTTTCTGTTCCCTGAAACTGACCATGTTCCTGCTCATCACCCTGGCCATCACCTCGATCATCGGGACGATCATCCCCCAGGGGACCCCGGCGCGGGAGTATCTGCAGCAGATCAGCCCGGCAAAATTCAAGCTGTACCAGGCGCTGGGCTTCTTCGACATGTACCACTCCTGGTGGTTCGTCCTGCTGCTCTGCCTGCTGACGATCAACCTGATCGCCTGTTCCATCAAGCGCCTGCCCCACATCTGGAAGGCCATCACCCAGCCGGTGACGGTGCTGGACAGCGGGCTGGAGAAGTCGCTTGGCAATGTGGTCTCCTTCAAGGCCCCCGGCGAGCCGGAGAAACTCCAGAAACAGGTGGCGGCCTTTCTCACGGCCGAGTTCGCCGAGCCGGTGGCGACGGAAAGCGACGGGACCCGGCACCTGTTTGCCCGGAAGGCCCCCTGGTGCCGCCTTTCGGTCTACTTCGTCCACCTGAGCGTCATCGTCATCTTCATCGGCGCCCTGGTGGGATCGTTCTTCGGTTACAAGGGGTTCGTCACCATCATGGAAGGCGACAGCATCGCCAAGGTGGCGGCCCGTTCGGGCAAGGAGGTTGACCTCGGTTTCTCGGTGCGTTGCGAGAAGTTCAGCGTCTCCTTGTACGACAGCGGCGCCCCCAGGGAGTTCAGGAGCATCCTGACCGTACTGGAGAACGGCAAGCCGGTGCCGGGGTACGAGCATGTTCCGGTCATCGTCAATGAGCCGCTGACCTACAAGGGGATCACCTTTTATCAGTCCAGTTACGGCAATGCCGGCGAATACCGTTTCCTGGTCACCGATCGGGACGGCAGGAACGCCGTCCCGGTGACGGTGCCCGCCGACGGCGAGGCGACCCTGCCCGACGGCAGCGGCGTGCACGTGCTTGAGACGACCCCGGATATCGCCCCTTATTCCCCCGGCCTCTCCGGCCCGGCGGCCAATCTGGAGATCCATGCCCCCGGCGGCGGCTCGGAGCGGGTGGTGGTCTACGCCAACCATCCCGAACTGAATATCGAACACGCGAAACAACACGGCACGGGGCCGGTCATCCACTTCAAGGGTGAGGAAAAGCGGATGTACACCGGACTGCAGGTGGCAAAGGATCCGGGCGTCGGGATCGTCTGGCTGGGCTGCCTGCTCATGGTGGTGGGCATCTTTGCCGCATTTTTCCTGTCCCACCGCCGCGTCTGGGTGCGGATCCAGCACGGGACCGTCACCATGGGCGGCAACGCCAGCAAGAACCAGGCGGCCTTCCAGCACTTCTTCGACGCCCTGGCCGATAAACTCGCAAGAGAATGCTCAGGAGGAAAAAGATAATGACAAGTTCACTGCTCTTCAACGCGACGACCATCGCCTATCTGGCGTCCATGGTTGTTTTCTTTGCATTCCTCGCCACCAGGAACAAGGGCATCGGCCTGACCGGCAGCCTGCTGGCCTATGCCGGTTTCGCCGCCCAGACCCTGGCCATCGCCCTGCGCTGGAAGGAATCCTACGACATCGGGTACGGCCACGCGCCCCTGTCCAACCTGTACGAGTCGGTGGTCTTCTTCTCCTGGACCATCATCCTCATCTACATGTTCATCGAGCTGAAATACAAATACCGCATCGTCGGCGCCTTCGTGGTCCCCTTTGCCTTCCTGGGCATGTCCTGGGCCCAGCTCGGCATGCAGAGCGGCATCGAGCCGCTGGTGCCGGCCCTCCAGAGCAACTGGCTCCTGTACCACGTCGTCACCTGTTTTTTGGGCTATGCGGCCTTCGCCGTGGCCTGCGGCATCTCCATCATGTACCTGGTCAAGGCCCGGAGCGAAGAGGGCGGGGGCGGCGCCGCCGGCGGCCTGATGAGCATGTTCCCGCCGATCCGGGTGCTGGACGACCTGAACTACCGTGCGATCATGATCGGCTTCCCGCTGCTGACCCTGGGCATCATCACCGGGGCGGCCTGGGCCAACTACGCCTGGGGCACCTACTGGAGCTGGGACCCCAAGGAGACCTGGTCCCTGATCGTCTGGTTCATCTACGCCGCCTTCCTGCATGCCCGCTTCACCCGCGGCTGGGTCGGCAAGCGCGCCGCATGGCTTTCCATCATCGGCTTCGCGGCCACCATCTTCTGCTACCTGGGGGTCAATCTGTTCCTGTCCGGCCTGCACAGCTACGGCAGCTCGAAGATGTAGCAGGTTGTTGAAAACAGTCATCAGGCCTTCGTCCTCGAAAACCCTTTCGTGCGGCGTAGCGCTGCTGCGCCTCCTCAGAGCTTGTCTAGCGGGTGCGACGATCTGACTGTTTTTGAACAACCGGAGTCTTTTCAACAGCCTCGCAGGCACCGTGCCGTTACGTTTCGGCAACATTTTTGGTGATTTTGTCAATCGAGTATGATTATATGAGCCGGGAATTCAATTCCCGGCTTTTTTATGAATCAACCAACCATTTCCATTATCATTCCGGTCAAGCCGGGGTTCGGCGTAACGGCCACGCAGCGGCTGGCACAGGTCGATTATCCACCGGACCGGTATGAGATCGTCGTCGCCGAGGGGTACAGCCCGAGCCGGCAGCGTAATACGGCGGCGGCGCATGCCGAGGGTGAGATCGTCTACTTTCTGGATGATGATTCCCTCACCTCGCCCGATTTCCTGACGGTGGCCGCCGGACACTACGGGAACCCGCAGGTGGCGGCCGTGGGGGGGCCTTCGCTTACCCCGGCGACCGATTCGATCCTGCAACGCAGCATCGGGGCGGCCCTGGCCTCGCCCCTGGGGGGCGGCGGGATGCGCAACCGCTACCGTGCCCAGGGGAAGGCGCGCCTGACCGATGACAGCGAGCTGATCCTCTGCAATCTGAGCTTCCGCAGGGAACGATTCCTGGCCTGCGGCGGCCTGGACGAGCGGCTCTACCCCAACGAGGAAAACGAACTCCTGGACCGGATGCGGCATGCCGGGGCGGGTTTGATCCACGACCCGCGGCTGGCGGTTTTCCGCAGCCAGCGGCCGACATGGCGCCTGCTCTGCCGCCAGTTCCTGAACTACGGCCGGGGGCGCGCCGAACAGACGCTCATCAGCAGGCGTGTCCAGCCTGCCAGCCTGCTGCCGGCCCTGTTCCTCATCTACGTCCTGACGGTGCCGTTTCTGGTGAGTCCATTGGCCTGGTTGCCCCTGGCCGGCTACGGAGTAATGGTGTTCGCCGTTTCCCTTGCAGAAGCAATAAAGGCGCACAGCCCGGGGATGCTCGCGCGTTTGGCGCTCATCTACCCCATCATCCACCTTGCCTATGGCGCGGGGCTCTGGCGGGGGGTGATGGGCGCTCTCCTGGGGAGGCGGCGCAAACCGGGCGGCGAGGTCACGCTGCGACTGGTAAAGAGATTGGCCGACCCTCCCGGTGCGCATGCGGACACCGTATGACGATTTCATTTTGTCGCTGACAGACTGTTGGAAATTTCAGGTTGTTCAAAAATAGTCAGATCGTCGCACCCGTAGAAAAGCCCTGAGGAGGCGTAGCAGCGCTCCGCCGCAGGAAAGGACTTTCGAGGACGAAGGCCTGATGGCTGTTTTTTCAACAACCTCCTGGATACGAGGAGGACGGGGTGAGCGTGGAGCTGAGTATTGTCGTGCCGATCTACAATGAGGAGGAGAACGTGGCGGCGCTCTACGGGAGTATTCGCGACGCCCTGGCCCGGACCGCGCTGGAATACGAAACCATCTTTGTGGATGACGGTTCGGGCGACGCCTCGTTCAGGCTCCTGAAGGAGATTGCCGCTCAGGACCAGCGGGTGAAGCTCCTGCGCTTCCGCCGCAACTTCGGCCAGACCGCCGCCATGGCCGCCGGCTTCGACGCGGCCAAGGGGGCGGTCATCATCCCTATGGACGGCGACCTCCAGAACGATCCGGCCGACATCCCCCGCTTGCTGGACAAGCTCCACGAAGGGTATGACGTGGTATCCGGGTGGCGCAAAGAGCGCAAGGACACCTTCATTACCCGCAAGATCCCATCGTTTTTGGCCAACTCCCTCATCTCCCGGCTGACCGGCGTGCACCTGCACGACTACGGCTGCACCCTCAAGGCCTACCGCCGCGAGGTGCTGGACGGCATCAATCTCTACGGCGAGATGCACCGCTTCGTGCCGGCCCTGGCCTCCCAGGTGGGGGCCAAGGTCACGGAACTTCCGGTCAACCACCGCCCGCGCCTGTACGGCAAGAGCAAGTACGGCATCTCCCGTACCCTGCGGGTTGTGCTGGACCTGATGACGGTCAAGTTCCTCATGGCCTACTCCACCAAGCCGATCCAGCTGTTCGGCAAGTGGGGGGTCTACACCCTGCTGGCCGGTTGCCTGTCCGGTGTGATGACGCTCTACATGAAGCTCTTCGAACACATGAGCATGAACCGCAACCCGCTCCTGATCCTCACGGCCTTCCTGCTGTTCATGGGAGTTCAGTTCATCGTCCTGGGCCTTCTGGGCGAATTGAACGCCCGGACCTACTACGAATCCCAGGGCAAGCCGATCTACGTGATCAGGGACAGGGTAAACCTTGGCTGATACCGGGCTGAGAATCCTCATGGTGGCGCCGACCCCCTATTTCGCGGACCGGGGCTGCCATGTGCGCATCTACGAGGAGGCCCGGGCGCTATGCAGCCTGGGGCACGACGTGCGCATCGTCACCTACCACATCGGCCGGGACATGCCGGGCATCCCCGTGACGCGCATCCCGCGGATACCGTGGTACAACCGGCTGGAAGCCGGCCCCTCCTGGCACAAACTCTACCTCGACCTTTTGCTGTTCTGCCGGGCCGCGGCCGTGAGCCTGCGCTTCCGCCCCCACGTCATCCACGCCCATCTTCACGAGGGGGCCGCCATCGGCGGTCTGCTCAAGCTCGTGACCCGCACCCCCCTGATCTTCGATTACCAGGGGAGCCTCAGCGGCGAATGCATCGACCACGGCTTCTTCAAGGCCGGCTCCGTGGCGGCCCGCATCTTCGGGAGGATCGAGCGGTTCATCAACAACAGCGCCGACCGGATCGTCACCAGTTCCGGCGCCGGGTACACCGACCTGCGGGACGCGTGGGGGGTGCCTCCCGAGCGCATGGTCCCGGTCATCGACGGCGTGGACACGGAGCAGTTTTGTCCCCGCGACCGGCACGAGGCGCGAACGCGGCTGGGGATCGCCCCTGATGTGCCTGTCGTGGCCTATTTGGGGCTTATGAATGCCTACCAGGGCACGGACCTGCTGCTGGATGCCATAGCGCTCCTGAAGGCGCGCAGGGTGCGGGTGCGCTTCCTGATCATGGGGTTCCCCTGGGAACGCTACCGGGCGGCGGCGGAGGCGCGGGGGATCGACGACATGATCACCTTCACCGGCAAGGTCGATTACAACGACGCGCCGCTCTTCCTGACGGCGGCCGATCTGGCCGTGTCGCCCAAGCTGTCCCTGACCGAGGCCAATGGCAAGCTGTTCAATTACATGGCCTGCGCCCTTCCGGTGGTGGTCTTCGATACCCCGGTCAACCGGGAGATCCTGGGGGATACGGGCAACTATGCACGTCTGGGCGATGCCGCCGACTTCGCGGAGCGAATCGCGACGCTCCTGGCGGACCGGGACCGGTTGGAGGGGCAGGGGGAACGGGTGCGGGCCAAGGCGGCCAGTGAGCACGCCTGGCGTGCCAGAGGCGTCCTGTTGACTGAGGTTTACCGGGCCATTGTCGGCACGCCCGAGGGCTGATCGCAGATAAATAGCGGGTCGTTGAAAAAAATGAACAAAAAATGTTGACACGCGGTCCTGATTTTGGTAGAAAACAAAACTCACCAAGCGGGAATAACTCAGTGGTAGAGTGCAACCTTGCCAAGGTTGAAGTCGCGGGTTCGAATCCCGTTTCCCGCTCCATTCAGAGCGCACCAAGGGGGGCAGCATACAGGCTGTTCCCCTTTTCATGCCTTCCGCCTTCGCCCCGCCCCCCATCACAAACTTGCCCTCGAAAGATGCCTGCAATTAAGTCCATACAACTTTTATCTGTGTCAAAACGATACAAATAGTGGTGCCCGGGCAGGTCTCAGGTGCCGTTTTTTTATGTGATAACAGGAGGATAATGTAATTGTTGTTTTAGTGTTAATTTTTTTAACACTCTGAAATTGCGTTGAAATTTTATTTTTTGTGATGTAGAAGGGCGGAAGGGTGTGTATTGGTGTTCGTCATGTTTTCTAAAAGTTGCGCAGAATGCGGAGACAATAAGGGGACAGGCACCAAATTGTGATGCGATTTCTTAGGGCAATTGGTGCCTGTTTAAATGCATAAGTAGGGCTTCACAAAGAGAGCCTCCAAGTGGTACAGAAGCTTGTAACGACAAGCGGCTGGGTCGATAAGATCGCCCAGAATCAGACCACGAGGAGGCTCTCATGGAAGTTTACTACATTGGACTAGACCTTCACAAAAAAATTATCGCCTATTGTATCAAAGCCGGAAGCGGAACCATTATAAGGCGCGGAACAATTGCTGCTACACGCTCTGCCTTGGCGGATTGGACCGAGAGTCTTCCAAAACCGTGGATCGCTGCTATGGAGGCTACGATGTTCACGGGATGGGTCTATGACTTTCTCAAGCCTTATGCTCAGGAGCTGAAGGTAGCCCACCCGGAAATGCTGAAAGCTATTACTGCGGCAAAAAAGAAAAACGACCGGGCAGATGCCGAAAAAATCTGTGATTTGCTGCGTGTTGATCTGCTTCCTCAGTGCTATATGGCTCCGCAAGAACTACGAGAACTTCGCCGGGTTCTTCGTTACCGTAATCACGTGGTGAGTATGGCCACGACTGTCAAAAACAAGATGTCCGGCCTGCTCATGGAAGTTGGAGCTGAGTATTCAAAGAAGCGATTGCATGGTCGTTCATACTTTGCCAATCTACTGGAGACGGTCGAAGATGTTCCGCCCTCGGTTAAAGAGTTGCTAAGGTTTTCCCGTGCTGGACTGGAGATATTCACCGCTGTGCAGAAAAGACTGGTGGCGGTACTTCGGGAAAACAACTTGATCCATGAGCGTGTCCAGCGGTTAATGACAATCCCCGGCGTTGGTGAAGTGACTGCACTGACGTGGGTACTGGAGATCGGCGATCCCGGTCGGTTTTCCACTCGTCAGGCTATCAGCTACTGCGGCTTGTGCAGCGCCCAAAGAGAGTCTGCTGGTAAAGAGACCAGAGGGCCTATCTCCAAGAAACGCAACAAGCATCTTCAGACAATACTGATCGAGGCGGCAAAGCTCGCTCCCCACTGGAACCCGCATCTGGCCCAGATTCACGTGCGGGAACTGACAAAGGGCAACCGGAATCGGGCAACCCTGGCTGTGGCACGAAAGCTCGTCACGTATCTGCTGGCAGTTGATAAAACGGGCCTTGATTTCATAACGCCTTGCGAGCTTGCCGCCGCCTGACGCTGCCAAACATAGACGCTGATTTCAAAGAACTTACCGTCGGACCTTGCTTGTAAGGGGACTTGCCAAATTGGCACCGTAGTCTGTTTCGAGGCCGACGGGATAACCCAAACTTAATCTTCTGCCGCAGTTATAACTGCGATGCAGCAAATGGATGTCAGGTCGCAGTAACCTGCTGACCCTTAGCCAGATCAAAAGGATTGGCGAACATCAGCGAGAATTGGATACCACCGGGGACACTCTTCGGGAGGAACGGGAAATCTACGTTTTCCCCTTGACTTTACTTATCATGGATGTCCCCTTATTG
>Ga0207857_1000133_pt1 | contig 22009 bp, 22 predicted proteins | sample LuqExpMetageno22_FD_187780 | JGI IMG/M metagenome (GOLD analysis project Ga0207857, IMG submission 187780) | Tropical forest soil microbial communities from Luquillo Experimental Forest, Puerto Rico - Sample 22 (SPAdes) | ecosystem: Environmental > Terrestrial > Soil > Tropical forest ... | reverse complement strand
GGGCGTGGTCTCGGCTGCCATGCCCCCATTCTCGCAAGCGGTGCTAGAGGAGGTCCTCGCGGCCGGCCGCGCGCCAGGCGTCGACGGCCGCCTTGACGGCCTGCGCCTGCGCGCGCGTCGTCACGAGGACGGCGTCCGGGGTGTCGACGACGACGGCCTCGGGGACGCCGATGACGCTCACGGCCCGGCCGGCGGTCACCACGAGGGCGTCGTCCGCGCCGACGCGCAGCACGGCCTCGTCGTCGCCCAAGGTGCGGGCGCCCGACGACGCCAGCAGGCCCGCCAGCGACGCGAAGTCGCCGACGTCGTCCCAGTCGAACGTGCCCGGCACCACGGCGACGCCGCCCGCGGCGGCCACCGGCTCGGCGATGGCATGGTCGATCGCGATCTTCGTCAGGCCCGGCCAGGACGCCGCGAGCTCGTCGTCCCGCGCCGGGGTGTCCCAGGCGGCGGCGATGCGCCGCACGCCCGCGGCGAGCGGCGGGATCTGCGCGGCGAGGTGGTCGAGCAGCACGCCCGCCTGGGTGATGAACATCCCGGCGTTCCACCGGTACTCCCCGGTCGCCAGGTACCGCGCGGCGGTCTGCGCGTCGGGCTTCTCGGTGAAGCCGACGACGTGCCGTGCGGTCGGCGCGCCCGCGACGTCGAGCGACGCGCCGGCGTGCACGTAGCCGAACGCCGTCGAGGGCTCGGTCGCCTCGATGCCGATCGTCGCGACGTAGCCCGCCCGGGCCGCGGCGACGCCCTCGCGGACCGCGCGCGCGAACTCGTCGTGCCCGCCGATCACGTGGTCCGCGGCGAACGAGCCGAGCACGGCCTCGCCGCCGTGCCGGCGCTCGAGCACCGCGGCGGCCAGGCCGATCGCCGCCATCGAGTCGCGGGGCGACGGCTCGGGAAGCACGTCGTCGACGCCCACCTCGGGCAGCTGCGCGCGCACCGCGTCCGCGTGCACGGCGCCGGTGACGACGAGCACGCCGCCCGGCCCGGTGAGCGGGAGCAGCCGGTCGATCGTCGCCTGGAGCAGTGTCCGGCCCGAGCCGGTGAGGTCGAGCAGGAACTTCGGCCGCGCGGCCCGCGAGAGGGGCCAGAGGCGCGTGCCCGCACCGCCGGCGGGGACGACCGCGTGGAAACCCTGGATCGGCTCGACGGCTGACATGGTCGACAGGGTATCGGTGGCGCCGCACACCTCCCGGCGGCGGCGACGCGCGGGCGGGTGGGATATCTCGACATCGAGTCACTACAGTGACGGGAGACGTCGACGTCCACCCTCTCCATCCCCAGGAGGCCCCGACCGTGGCTACTGCAGCCCCTGCATCCACGAGGCCGGCCGGAACGCTCTATCGCGGGCGCGAAGGCATGTGGTCCTGGGTCGCACACCGGGTCACCGGGGTAGCGATCTTCTTCTTCCTGCTGGTCCACGTGCTCGACACGGCGCTCGTGCGCGTGTCGCCGCAGGCGTACGACGACGTCATCGGGACGTACAAGAACCCGGTGATGGGCCTCGGCGAGGCCGGGCTGGTCGCGGCGATCGTGTTCCACGCCCTCAACGGGCTGCGGATCATCCTCGTCGACTTCTGGGCGAAGGGGCCCAGGTACCAGCGCGTGATGCTGTGGGTGGTCATCGGGTTGTGGGTGGTGCTGATGGCGGGCTTCCTGCCGCGGCACCTCATGAGCGTGTTCGGGAGCCACTGATGTCGACGATCGCCGAGCCGCGCTCGCGGGCGAGCCGCAAGACCGCGCGCACCAACGCCGAGATGGTCGGCTGGATCTTCATGCGCGCGTCCGGCGTGCTGCTGGTCGTGCTGATCTTCGGGCACCTCTTCACCAACCTGGTCAGCGGCGGCGGCGTCCACGCGATCGACTTCGGGTTCGTCGCCGGCAAGTGGGCCAACCCGCTGTGGCAGGTGTGGGACCTGCTCATGCTGTGGCTGGCGATGATCCACGGCACCAACGGGATGCGCACGATCGTCAACGACTACGCCGAGAAGACGAGCACCCGGCTCGTGCTCAAGTCGCTGCTCTACCTGGCGGGGGTCGTCGTCGTGGTGCTCGGCACCCTGGTGATCTTCACCTTCAACCCGTGCCCGCCGAATGCTCCGGCGGACCTGCTCCCGTCCTTCTGCCACGCCTGACGAGGACCGACCAACGATGCAGACACATCAGTACGACGTGGTGATCGTCGGCGCCGGCGGCGCCGGCATGCGCGCGGCGCTCGAGGCGTCGACGCGGGCGCGCACCGCGGTCATCACCAAGCTCTACCCCACGCGGTCCCACACGGGAGCGGCGCAGGGCGGCATGTGCGCCGCGCTGGCCAACGTGGAGGAGGACAACTGGGAGTGGCACACCTTCGACACGGTCAAGGGCGGCGACTACCTCGTCGACCAGGACGCCGCCGAGATCATGGCCAAGGAGGCCATCGACGCGGTCCTCGACCTGGAGAAGATGGGCCTGCCGTTCAACCGGACGCCCGAGGGCAAGATCGACCAGCGCCGGTTCGGCGGCCACACGCGCAACCACGGCGACGCCCCTGTGCGCCGGGCCTGCTACGCCGCCGACCGCACCGGCCACATGATCCTGCAGACGCTGTACCAGAACTGCGTCAAGCAGGACGTGGAGTTCTACAACGAGTTCTACGTCCTCGACCTGCTCGTCGACCACGACCTCGCCGCCACCCACGTCCCGGACGGCGAGGAGGTGCACGTCTCCGGCGTCGTCGCCTACGAGCTGGCCACCGGCGAGATCCACGTGTTCCAGGCCAAGTCGGTCATCCTCGCCACGGGCGGCGCCGGGAAGATCTTCAAGACGACCTCCAACGCGCACACGCTCACGGGCGACGGCATCGCGCTCGCCTACCGGCGCGGCATCCCGCTGGAGGACATGGAGTTCTTCCAGTTCCACCCGACGGGGCTCGCCGGCCTCGGCATCCTGCTGTCCGAGGCCGCGCGCGGCGAGGGCGGCATCCTGCGCAACTCCGAAGGCGAGCGCTTCATGGAGCGCTACGCGCCGACGATCAAGGACCTGGCGCCGCGCGACATCGTCGCCCGCTCGATGGCCTTGGAGGTCCGGGAGGGCCGCGGCGCCGGCCCGCACAAGGACTACGTGCTGCTCGACCTGACGCACCTCGACCCCGCGGTCATCGACGCCAAGCTGCCGGACATCACCGAGTTCGCCCGCAACTACCTCGGCGTCGAGCCCTACACCGAGCCCGTGCCGGTGTACCCGACGGCCCACTACATGATGGGCGGGGTGCCGACGAACATCGAGGGCGAGGTGCTGCGCAACGCCACCGACGTCATCCGCGGCCTCTACGCCGCGGGCGAGTGCGCGTGCGTCTCCGTGCACGGCTCGAACCGCCTGGGCACCAACTCGCTGCTCGACATCAACGTGTTCGGCAAGCGCTCGGGCCGCGCCGCGGCCGAGTACGCCGCGACCGCGGACTTCGTCCCGCTGCCCGACGATGCCGCGGGGCCGGTCACCGCCGAGCTCGAGGCGATCCGCACGCGTGCGGACGGCGAGCGGGTGGCGGACATCCGCACCGAGCTGCAGCAGACGATGGACACGAACGCCCAGGTGTTCCGCACCGAGGAGTCGCTCACGCAGGCGCTGGAGGACATCAAGGCCCTCCAGAAGCGGTACCAGGCGGTCGCGGTGCAGGACAGGTCCCGGACGTTCAACACCGACCTGCTGGAGGCGGTCGAGCTGGGCTTCCTGCTCGATGTCGCCGAGACCGTCGTCGTCGGCGCGCTGAACAGGAAGGAGTCCCGCGGCGGCCACTTCCGCGAGGACTTCCCGAAGCGCGACGACGCGGGCTACATGCGGCACACGCTGGCGTACCGGCGCCCGCTGCCCGGCGACGGGCACCGGTTGTGGGGCACCGAGGGGGACGGCGACCACGAGGGGTCGTTCGCGCACATGACGGTGTTCGACGGTTACCGGCTCGTGCTGGGTTCCAAGCCCGTCACGGTCACCCGCTACCAGCCGATGGAGCGCAAGTACTGATGACCGCCACCCAGGCTGCCCCGACCGCGATGGGCGAGGTCCCGTCCTTCGACGTCCGCCTCAAGATCCGTCGCTACCTGCCGCCGGAGCCGGCGGAGTCGCTGCCGTACGGCACGCCCGCCCCGCTGGCCGAGGCGTACTGGCAGGAGTTCACCGTCACGGTGCACGGCACCGACCGCGTGCTCGACGCCCTCCACAAGGTCAAGTGGGAGCAGGACGGCTCGCTGACGTTCCGCCGCTCGTGCGCGCACGGCATCTGCGGCTCCGACGCGATGCGGATCAACGGCCGCAACCGCCTGGCGTGCAAGACGCTGCTCAAGGACCTCGACCCGTCGAAGCCCATCACCATCGAGCCCATCAAGGGCCTGCCGGTGCTCAAGGACCTCGTGGTCGACATGGAGCCGTTCTTCGCGAGCTACCGCGAGATCATGCCGTTCCTCATCACGCGCGGGAACGAGCCGACCCGCGAGCGCCTCCAGTCCCCCGAGCAGCGCGCACGGTACGACGACACCACCAAGTGCATCCTCTGCGCTGCCTGCACCTCGAGCTGCCCCGTGTTCTGGAACGACGGCCAGTACTTCGGCCCGGCGGCCATCGTCAACGCGCACCGGTTCATCTTCGACAGCCGCGACACCGGCGGCGCCCAGCGCCTGGAGATCCTCAACGACAAGGAAGGCGTGTGGCGCTGCCGCACCACCTTCAACTGCACGGAGGCGTGCCCCCGCGGCATCGAGGTGACCAAGGCGATCCAGGAGGTCAAGCGCGCGATGATCACACGCGCGTACTGACCTGTTCGGCGGGACCACCCCAACTAGCCGGTCGTCAAGTAAGATCCGGTCCCATGCAACGGCGGACCATGCCGAGGGACGGCAGCGGCACCCGGGCGGAGATCCTCTCGGTCGCGCTCCGGCTCTTTGCCGAGCAGGGGTACGACAAGACGTCGTTGCGCGAGATCGCCGACGAGGTCGGCGTGACCAAGGCCGCGCTGTACTACCACTTCCGGACCAAGGACGACATCGTCCGCGCGGTCCTCCAGGACTTCGCCGACCAGGTCGACGGGATCGCGGCGTGGATGCGCGCGCAGGCGCAGGGCCCGGAACGGGATGCCGGCTTCGTCGACCGGATGTTCGACCTCATCGAGGGCGGCGGCTCCGCCGCGATGCACCTGTCGCGGACCAACCCGACCGTCATGGCGCGCGAGGAGTTCCACGAGCTCCAGGCGGAGCCCATGTCCGCGCTGCTCGGGGAGCTCACCGGGCCGACGGCGAGCGCGGACGCCGCGATGCGCTCCGTGCTCGCCTACGTCACCGTCGGCCTCGGCAGCGGCGTCGGGGCGATGGTCCCCGTCGCAGGGACGCCCGAGGAGCGCCGCGCGGCCGCCCGGGCCATCGCCCTCGAGCTGCTCGCCGCGGCCCGCGAGGGCTGACTCAGCCGGGCCGCTCGGCCGATCGCGCCGCCTGCTCGTCGTCGGACGGGATCTCCGCGAGCGCGGCCCGCGGAGTGCGCTCCGCCGGCGACGCCTGCTGCTGCGCGTCGGGCGGCGGCGGGTCCGCCGTCCACGCGGCCGCCATCAGCACGATCCGCGCGACGAGGTTCACCCATGCGAGCAGCACGACGAGCACCGCGAACGGCGCGAGCGCCTTGTTGTGCCGCAGGCTCCCCGACACCACGGTTGCGCCGAGCAGCCGCAGCACGCCGAGCCCGATCCCCGCGAGGACGGCACCGCCCAGCAGGTCCCGCCATGGTGGCTTCTCCCCCGCCAGCACGCGGACGACGAGCAGGAACGTCAGGGCGTCGAGGATGAACGCCACCACGATGCCGAGCACGCGGGTGATCGACCCGGCCAGCCCGGGGTAGCCGATCAGCCCCGCGAGCCAGTCGGTGGCCGTGGACAGGAGCAGCGTCACCACCGCGGAGACCAGGACCGCGAGCGCGAGCCCGACGAGTCCCGCGAGGTCGCGCAGCTTGCCGCCGACCATGTTGGGCTTCCCCTGCGACCCGAGCATCACCCGCACGGACCTCCGCAGCGCCGTCATCGCCGCGATGGCGCTGACGACCAGGATCACGATGGCGCCGCCGCCCGCGATGGAGACGCCGGTCGACAGCTGCAGCTGGTCGAGCGAGATGAGGCCGCCTTTGCCGTCGCCGGTGTCGATGAGACCAGGCAGGGCCGAGTCGAGCGTGGTGACCACCTGCGCTCGCAGCGCCTCGCGCTCGCCGAGCAGCGCCGCGAAGATGGTCCACCCGAGCGTCAGGGCGGAGAAGACCGAGAAGAGCGTGGAGTAGGCGATGCCGCCGGTGAGCACGCCGCCGCCCTCGGCGCCGAACCGCAGGAGTGCCCGGCCGGCCCGCGTCGCCTTCCACCAGGCCACGATCCTGTCGATGCGTTCCCTCAGAGCCCGCATCCTGCGAGCCTACGGGCGCATCCCCGTGTGCTCCGCCCTCCCCGTGAGCGGGAAGCTGCGGACGGGCCGCCACATGCCGTCCTCGTCGTTGACGTAGCGGTCGAGCGCGGTCACGACGAACGTGCCGTCGAAGTCCGCGAGCTGCTTCTCGACCGTGTCCAGGGTGTCCTCGTCGACCTCCTGGGCCACCGTGACGTGCGGGTGGTACGGGTACCGCGACGGCCCGTCCAGGGGCCCGGTGCGCACCGCGCGCTCGAGCTGCTCGCAGTCGCTGATCCCCCGGGCCAGCGCGACGAAGACGACCGGCGACACCGGCCGGAACGTCCCCGTCCCCCGCAGGTGCACGACGAACGGCCCGTGCGCGGCCGCCACGGCCGCCAGGTGCGCGTCGACCTCGGGCAGCGCGTCGCGCGCGACCACCGCCGGGCCGACGAGCGTCACGTGCGGGGCGATGGTCGCCGCGTCCGGGTCGCCGCTCGCGAGCCGGGTCGCCGCCAGGACGCCCGCGTGCGGCACCGGGACGGTGACGACCACCCCGATGATGACCTCGTCGGGCGCCAGCGCCGGCAGGGGCATCAGATGCGCCGGCCCGGCAGCAGGCCGCTGCGCTCGTACACACGGTCCAGCGTGCCGGCGGCGATCTCGCGCGCCCGCTTGGCACCCGCAGCCAGGACGTCGTCGAGCACCCCGGGGTCGGCCAGGAAGTGGTGCACGCGCTCCTGGAAGGGCTCCAGCGCGGCGACGACCACGTCGGCGAGCTCCTTCTTGAGGTCGCCGTAGCCGCGCCCGGCGTACTGCGCCTCGAGCGCGGGGATCGTCGTGCCCGTCAGCGCCGAGTAGATCGACAGCAGGTTCGTGACGCCCGGCTTGTTCTCGGGGTCGAAACGGATCTCGCGCTCGGTGTCCGTCACGGCGGACTTGATCCGCTTGGCGACGACCTTGGGGTCGTCGAGCAGCTCGATCAGGCCGTTGGGGCTCTCGGCGGACTTGCTCATCTTCGACGTCGGGTCCTGCAGGTCGTAGATCTTCGCCGTGTCCTTGACGATGTACGGCTCGGGAACGACGAAGGTGTCCTCCCCGAGCTGCCCGTTGACGCGCTGCGCGAGGTTGCGGCTCAGCTCGAGGTGCTGGCGCTGGTCCTCGCCGACCGGCACGAAGTTCGTGTCGTAGAGCAGGATGTCGGCCGCCATGAGCACCGGGTACGTGAACAGGCCGACGTTCTGGCCCTCGGCGCCGTAGCGGGCCGACTTGTCCTTGAACTGCGTCATCCGGTTCGCCTCGCCGAAGCCGGTGTGGCAGGACAGGACCCACGACAGCTCGGCGTGCTCCGGCACGTGCGACTGGACGAAGAGGATCGAGCGCTCGGGGTCCACGCCGGCCGCGAGGTACTGCGCCGCCGTCCGCCGCGTGCGCTCGCGGAGCACCGCGCGGTCGGGGTGGGCCGTCAGCGCGTGCAGGTCGACGACGCAGTAGATCGCCTCGTGCCCCTCCTGGAGCGCCACCCAGTGGATGAGCGCGCCCAGGTAGTTGCCCAGGTGCAGCGAGTCGGACGTCGGCTGCATCCCCGAGAACACGCGGGGCAGCCCAGCGTCACCGGTCATCGAACTTCCTCTCCTCTGGTCGACCTCACGTCGCCTCGTCGTCGTACGGCGTCGTGGCGTCCGACGAGGCCGGCCCGGGCTCCGGCGTCGCTGCCGGTCCGGACGGCGCCGTCGGCACGGGCGGGTCGTCGAGCAGCGCCTCACGGACGATGCGCCGGGGATCGTACCGACGCGGGTCCAGGGCTTCCCAATCGACGCCCGTGTCGCCCATCTCGTCGTCCACGCGCTGACGCGCATCCTGGACGTAGCCCCGCAGGTTGCGCGCCCACTTGCCGAGCTGCTCCGCATAGTGCGGCAGTCGTTCGGGGCCGACGACGAGCGCGACGACGACGAGCAGGATGATCAGCTCGCCACCGTTCACTCCGAACACCGGGTCAGGCTAGCCCACCCTCACGAGCGTGGTCGGCCGCCTGGTCAGGGCGTCTCGAGCGCACGCGCCACGACCGACCAGCCGCGGCCGATCCGGGCCGAGACCCCGTCGTCGTACGGGGCTGCCGGGAACGCCGCGACGAGGTTGTCGACGTCGTTGCTCGTGGCGGGCGCCACCACCTCCACGACGGTGTCGTTCGCCTGCCACGCAATGTGGAACGGCTCGGCCGAGAGCACGTAGACGCTGCGGCCGCCCACCTCCTGCGTCGGCTGCCCGGCGAGCGCCGCCACGTCCAGCCTCCCGGACCGCTCGCTCACCACGGCGTTGGCCGTCGGGCCGGTCAGGTCGACCTCGACGCCGCCGGTCTTGGGCCTGGTGGCCGTGACCGTCCATCCGTTCGGCAGCGCGGGGATTCCCGAGCCGTCCGTCCCGTCGGCGCTGGTCTCGGCGATCGGCGCGGTCGCCGCCGCCTCGCCGAGCGTGTCCAGGGCCAGGCCGGGGTGGGCGGACGGCACGACCGCCGGACGGGCGCCGAGCCAGAACAGGCTCGCGGCGACCAGGCCGAGCCCGGCGACGGAGCCGACGATGATGCGCGACGCCAGGCTGCCGCCGCCGTGCACGTCGCCGCGGAGCACGCCGGCGGTCCGGCCGAGCAGGAGGCCCGACGAGCGGCCCGGCAGGGGCGTCGTCGGCACGAACGGGTCCGGGCGGTCCGCGTGCGGCCCGAGGACGGGTGCGCCGGCGGGCGCGAGCGACAGCAGCCGGGCCGTGAGGTCGGGCGTCGGCTCCATCGGCTCGGCGGCCGCGGTCGACAGGGCCTCCCGCGCCGCCCGGGCGGCGCTCAGCTCGGAGGCGCAGAGCGGGCACGTGGCGACGTGCGCCAGCGCACGCTCGGTCTCGTCGGGCGGCAGCTGGCCGTCCACGAGCGCGCTGAGCCACGAGCCGAGGTGGGTCATGGGCGCGCCTCGTCGTGCACCAGCGCCGGACGGCGGTGCTCGAGCGACTCGCGCAGCCGCGCCCGCGCCCGGTGGATGCGGGAGCGCACCGTTCCGAGCTTGACGTCGAGCGTGACGGCGATCTCCTCGTAGGAGAGCCCCTCGATGTCGCACAGCACCACGGCGGCGCGGTACTCCGGCGGCAGCGCGTCCAGCGCCCGCTGGACGTCGGAGTCGAGGTTGCCGTGCTCGTACGCGCGCTCCGGCGAGGACAGCGCATCCGCCGACGGCCAGTACGAGGTCTCGTCGCCGGTCGCGTCCATGCGGATCCGCTTGCGGCGCCGCGCCTGGTCGAGGAACAGGTTGGTGGTGATGCGGTGGAGCCAGCCCTCGAACGTGCCGGGGACGTAGGAGTCGAGCGAGCGGAACACCCGGACGAACGTCTCCTGGGTGAGGTCCTCCGCGTCGTGCCGGTTGCCGGTCAGGCGGTAGGCGAGCCGGTAGACGCGAGCGGAGTGCTCGCGGACGATCTCCTCCCACGTCGGCGCCTGCCACTCGGCCGGCTGCACGGTCATCGGTCTCCTGTCCTCGAACGCTCGTGAACGTTCCAGTCTCCCAGCACAACCTGAACGAGCGCTGAGCGGGCGCGGTTCCCGTCCGGGCGAGGTGCGCACGGATACCCTGGGCGGAGTTCCGAGCCGGGAGGCCGCCATCAGCACCGACAAGGCCCAGTCCTGGGCCTACTGCGAAGACTTCAGCACCGAGGACGACGTGCTGCTGAAGGCGCGCGAGCGAGCCGCGCAGCTCGGTTGCACGCCCGTGACGCCGGGCGTCGGCGCCGTGCTCTCCGTGCTCGCCGCGTCGGTCTCGGCGCGGGCCGTCGCCGAGATCGGCACCGGCGCGGGTGTCAGCGGCCTGTACCTGCTGCGTGGCATGTCGCCGGACGCGGTGCTCACGACGATCGACGTCGAGGTCGAGCACCAGCGCGCGGCGCGCGAGGCGTTCGCCGACGAGGGCATCCGGCCCACCCGCACGCGCCTCATCGCCGGCCGCGCGCTCGACGTGCTCCCCCGCCTGACCGACCGCGGGTACGACCTCGTGCTCGTGGACGCCGACGCGGAGAGCTACCCCGCCTACCTCGCACAGGCCGTGCGCCTGCTGCGGCCCGGCGGCGTCCTGGTGATCGACGACGCGCTGTGGCACGACCGCGTCGCCGACCCCGCCAAGCGCGACGAGGTCACGACGACCGTCCGCGAGGTCGGCCGCGCCGTGCGCGACGACGACCGCCTGATCCCGGCGCTCCTGCCGACGGGCGACGGCCTGCTGGTGGCCGTCCGCCGCTGACGGCCTCCGGTGCCGAACCGGACCGCCCCTTTCGCGGGGCAACGGAGAGTCAACATTGTTGACACGCAGTTGCGATGTAGAGGGGCACGGCGCCGGTGCCGCAGCGCGCCGCGATGGCCGACGCGTTCTGGCAGGCCAGTGTGCGCAGGGCAACCCGCGGCGAGGACCGCCGCTCCGATGAGGAAGAAGATCCCCACCGTCAGGATCCCCGGCCAGCCCGACACCGAGCAGCACGCCGACGGCGTACCAGATCCCGTAGGCCCGCCATGGGACCCGGGCGATCGGCTCACCCGCCGGCGCGATCGGGGCTCAGCGCAGGTCGGCGAGGAACTGCAGTAGCAGGCGCGCGCCGAAGCCGGTCGCGCCCTCGGTGACCTCGTGCTTGTCGGCAGTCGCCCGGGCGGGTCCGGCGATGTCGAGGTGGGCCCAGCGGCGCTGCCCGACGAAGTGGCGCAGGAACAGCGCGGCGAACACCGACCCCGCGCCGACCGTCGGCTCGTTGGCGATCTGGCGCACGTCGGCGATGTCGGAGTCCGTCGTGGGCGCGTAGTCCTCGACGAGGGGCATCGGCCACACGCGCTCGCCGCTGACGTCGCCGGCCGCGGCGAGGGCCGCGACGAGCTCGTCGTCCGACCCGTAGAGCGCGCCGATGCCGGTGCCGAGCCCGATGCGCGCCGCGCCGGTCAGCGTGGCCACGTCGATGAGCACGTCGGGGTCGAGCGTCGCGTCGGCGAACTCCAGCCCGTCGGCGAGCACCATGCGGCCCTCGGCGTCGGTGTTGCCCACCTCGACCGTCGTCCCGCCGTACGTGGTGATCACGTCGCCCGGGCGGTACGACGAGCCGCCGAAGTGGTTCTCGGCTAACGGAAGCACCGCCGTGACGCGGTGGATCGACCGCGACTGCGCGGCGCCGATCACCGTGGCCAGCGCCACCGCGGCGCCGGCCATGTCGGTCTTCATCGTCACCATCGACTCGCGTGGCTTGATCTGCAGGCCGCCCGTGTCGTACGTGATGCCCTTGCCGACGACGACGACGTGCCTGCCGGCCGCCCCGGCCGGGGTGTACCGGAGCACGACGAGCCGCGGCGGCGACACCGAGCCGGCGCCGACCGCGAGCACGGCGCCGAAGCCCTGCGCCGCCAGCTCCTTCGGCCCGAGGACGTCGACCGACAGGCCGGCCTCCGAGCCGAGTCGGCGCGCGCGCTCGGCCATCCACTCGGGGGTCTTGACGTTGGACGGGGCGTTCGTGAGGTCGCGGACCAGCCACGTCGCGGCGGCGTCGATCTTCGCGGCGACGACCGCCGCCCCCACGCGCTGGCCGTCGCGGCCGAGCAGCACGAGGTCCGCGGCCGCCTTCGGCTCCTCCGACGCGGCCAGCGACGGCGTCCGATACGCCGCGAGGAGGTAACCCTCGACGAAGTGACGCGTGAGGGTCGCCACCGTCGAGGCGTCCGCGCGCACGTCGTCGCCGAGCGTCGTCGCCACGGCGTCGATGCCACGGACCGAGCGGGCCAGGGCGGCCCCGGCCCGCCGCAGGGCAGCGGCGTCGCCGTCGCCGACCCCGACGAGCACGATCCGCGGCGGCAGGTCGGCCCAGGGCAGGCGGATGGCCGAGCCGGCCGGTCGCGGCAGGTGCACGACGTGCGCCTCACCCGCGGCGCCGGTCAGGCCGGCACGCTCGGCGAGCTCGGCCAGGTCGATCCCGTATCGGAAGGCGACCTGGGCCGTGCCGACCCCGGGGACGAGGTGGTCGTCCCCCGGGTGGGCGGGTGCGACGGGCACCGCGACCGCCTGAACCGATCCGTCGGCCAGCAGGGGCGTCTCAGCGAGCGGGGCCCCGGACAGGGTGACGGCGGGAGGCGTGCGGTGCCGCAGCTCCGGTGCGGCCATGCCGGCTAGCTGACCGTGGATGAGAGAGCCTCACCGAGCTCTTTGGCCTCGGTGGCGGAGAGCTCGACGACCAGCCGGCCGCCGCCCTCGAGCGGAACCCGCATGACGATGCCCCGACCCTCCTTGGTCACCTCGAGCGGTCCGTCGCCGGTCCTCGGCTTCATGGCGGCCATGCGGGGCCTCTCCTTCGCTGTCGCACCGGCGCCCGGGCGGGCCACCAGGGTTCCGGGCGACATTCTAGGTCACGGCACCGTCACGGGTCCCGCCGCACGGTCCCCTCACCGGCACGTCTATGCCTACGGCGGCCAATCGCCGTGCGGGTTGAACAACCACATCTGGCGCACCCAGAGCACCTGGAGCCCGAGCATCAACAGGAGCACGAACGCGAGCCACGCCGCCCTCCCCCGGCGAGTGCGCCCCACCGCCCCCGCCGTCGCGGCGCCGAGCGGGAACGCGAGGAGGAGGAACCGCGCCATGCTGCTGCCGGGCTCGACGACGGCGGCGATGTAGACCACGTACGCGGCCGCCCACGCGTGCAGCTCCCGGCCGAGCCGGAACGCCGACGGCGCGAGGATCACGGCGAGGGTGAAGGCCACGCCGGGCCAGACGACGAACGGCCACGCGTCGTGGAACCAGAACTGCGGCACGTAGGTCCAGCCGATGAAGGGCTGGACCGAGTGCAGGCCGCGCCACGACTCCTGCGTCAGGAGGTAGGCGTTCGGGTCGCCGGTCACCCAGCCGCAGATCGCCGGCCAGAGGAAGCCCGACGCGACCGCGACCACCGCGAGGAGGGCCAGCGCGACGACGGTCCGCGGGCGCAGCTCGTCCCGCCCGCGGCGCCAGTTCCACCAGCGCACCGCCGCGTGCACGACGACCACCGCCGCCATCGGCAGGGCGACCGCCCTGGTCAGACCCAGGAGCACGATGACGAGCCCCGCCCACGCGTACCGGCGTCGGATGATCGCCAACAGCGCGCCCGAGATGAGCAGCAGCGCCAGCGCCTCGGTGTACGCGGTCTGCAGCACGGGCGAGGTCGGGAACGCGCAGACGGTCGCCACGGTCGCCAGCGCGAGGCCGGGCCAGCGCTCGACGGCGCGCGGCGCCCCCTCGGCGATGCATCGGTAGATGAGGAGCATCGCCCCGGCGCCCAGCGCGGTCGACAGCAGGGGCGCGGCGACCTCCCACGGGAGGTGGGTGATCTCCATGACCAGGCGCGCCAGCCCCGGGTAGAGCGGGAAGAACGCCCACGCGTTCTGCTGCACGTTCCCTGCCGTGTCGACCGGGATCGTCGACGGGTAGCCGTGGAGGGCCACCTGCTTGTACCAGGAACCGTCGAACATCAGCCCGACCCACGGGAAGTACGACGGGTGGGCGGCGGTCCACACGTTCGCCTTCTGGTAGCCGGCGACCCAGAGGAACACGACGGTGATGAACACGCGGCTGAGGGCGTAGACGCCCAGCGTCTGGCCCCACCACGGCCACGCGCGTGGGTCGAGGCGGCGTTGCCACCTCAGCGTCCGCTCGTCGGGCACCACCTCGGTCACACCAACCCCCTCACCGCGGACGCCGGAGCGCGCTCCCCGCGGACGCTGGCCACCATGTCGAGCACGCGGCGGGTCGCCGCGACGTCGTGCGTGCGGAACACCCGGGCGCCGAGCCACGCGGCGACGGCGGTCGCGGCGAGCGTCCCCTCGAGGCGCTCGTCGACCGGCAGCCCCAGGGTCTCGCCGACGAAGTCCTTGCGGGACAGCGCCATGAGCACCGGGTGGCCGAGCGCGACGAGCGCCTCCGTGCGGCGCACCAGATGCAGCGAGTGCCACGTGTTCTTGCCGAAGTCGTGCGTCGGGTCGAGCAGCACGGACGCGGGGTCGATGCCCAGCCCCATCGCGCGCGCAGCCCCTGCCGAGAGGGCGGCGACGACGTCGTCGAGCACGCCGTCGAGGGACGCCCCGTACTGCACCCGGAACGGGTCGGTGCGCGGCCTCACCCCCCCGGTGTGCGAGACGACGACGCCAAGGCCGCGCTCGGCGGCGACCTCGACCAGCCGCCGGTCGTGGCCCGCCCAGGTGTCGTTGACCAGGTCAGCCCCCTCGTCGGCCACCGCCGACGCGACCTCCGCGCGCCAGGTGTCGACGCTGACGAGCAGGTCCGGGTGCGCCCGTCGAACGTGCGCGACGAGCGGCGCGACGCGGGCGATCTCCTCGGCCGCGCTCACCTCCGGGCCGCGGCCCGCGCGCACGCCGCCGACGTCGACGATCGCCGCGCCCTCGTCGGCCGCCAGCGCGACCGCGTCACGCGCGCCGTGCTCGTCGTACCGCGCGGACGCGTAGAAGGAGTCGGGCGTGCGGTTGACCACGGCCATGACGACCGGGCCGGCCAGCTCGCGGCCGCGCAGCCGCAGAGGGGGCGCGCCCGCCGGGACCCCGTTCACCACCCGGCGTCGCCCGCGGCGCCGTGCGCGGCCGCCGCCTCCTCCTCGGCGTGCAGCTCGGCGACCCGCTCGTCGACGATCCGCACGGCCTCTGCGGGGTCGTCGGTCAGGTGGATGAGGTCCAGGTCGGTCGGGGAGATCAGTCCGCGCTCGGCGACCGCGTTGCGTATCCAGTCGATGAGCCCACCCCAGAACGTGGTGCCGACGAGCACGATCGGGAAGCCCTTGACCTTCTGCGTCTGGACCAGCGTGAGGGCCTCGAAGAGCTCGTCGAGCGTGCCGAACCCGCCGGGGAGGACGACGAACCCTTCGGCGTACTTGACGAACATCGTCTTGCGCGCGAAGAAGTAGCGGAAGTGGATCCCGAGGTCGACCCACTTGTTGAGGCCCTGCTCGTGGGGCAGCTCGATGCCCAGCCCGACCGACAGGCCCTGCGCCTCGACGGCGCCGCGGTTGGCGGCCTCCATGATCCCCGGGCCGCCCCCGGTGATGACCGCGTAGCCGGCACGCGCCAGCCCCGCGGCGATCTCGCGGGCGAGGGCGTACTCCGGGTCGCCCTTCTTCGTGCGGGCCGAGCCGAACACGCTGACCGCGGGGCCCACCTCGGCGAGGGCGCCGAAGCCCTCGACGAACTCGCTCTGGATCCGCATGACGCGCCACGGGTCGTCGTGCAGCCAGGAGACCTTGTCGCCGCGGGTGAGCAGGCGCTCGTCGGCCGTGGTCTGCGGGACCTGCGTGCCGCGCAGCACCACGGGACCTCGGCGGTAGCCGTTGCCCTTGCGCCGCTTGGTCTCGTCAGGCTCCGGGGTCTCCTCGGTCATGCCGGTCAGCCTAGGGCCGGAACCTGCGGCTCAGGCTGTGAGCCAGGAACGCAGCGCAGCGTGCACCTGCTCGATCTGCGCGACGGCGCAGCGCTCGTCGTCCTTGTGCGCGAGCAGGGGGTCGCCAGGGCCGAAGTTGACCGCCGGGATGCCGAGCTCGGCGAAGCGCGCCACGTCGGTCCAGCCCAGCTTCGCGACCGGCGGCCGGCCGGCGGCGGCCGTCGCGACGAAGGCCTGGGCGGCCGGGTCGTCGAGGCCGGGGCGGGCGCCGCCGGCGGCGTCGACGATCGTGACGTCGAAGCCCTCCAGCACCTGACGCACAAGGGCCTCGGCCGCGGCGACGTCCCGCGACGGCGCGAAGCGGTAGTTGACGGTGACGACGCACCGATCCGGGATGACGTTCCCCGCGGTGCCGCCGCTGACGAGCACCGCGTTGAGGCCCTCGCGGTAGTCGAGGCCGTCCACCGTGACGGTCTCCGGCTCATAGGCATCCAGCCGGCGCAGCACCTCGCCCGCCTTGTGGATGGCGTTGACCCCCATCCAGGCGCGCGCCGAGTGCGCCGCGACGCCGGTGACCACGACCTCCGCGCGGAGCGTGCCGTTGCAGCCGCCCTCGACGCCCCCGTCCGTGGGCTCGCCCAGCACGGCGAAGTCGGCGGCGAGCCAGTCCGGATGCTCCCGGGCGACGCGGCCGAGGCCGTTGAGCTCGGCCGCGACCTCCTCGTGGTCGTAGAACACCCAGGTGACGTCGCTGGTGGGCGCCTCCAGCGCGGCCGCCAGCGACAGCATGACGGCGACGCCGGCCTTCATGTCGACGGTGCCGCGGCCCCAGACGACGTCGCCCTCGACGCGGCTCGGCACGTTGCCGGCGATCGGCACGGTGTCGAGGTGGCCGGCGACGACGACCCGGCGGTCCCGCCCGAGCGCCGTGCGGGCGACGACGGTGTCGCCGTCCCGGTCGAGGGTCAGGTGCGGGCACGCGCGCAGGGCGCGCTCGACGAGGTCGGCGAGCGCGGCCTCGTCGCCGGACACGGACGGCACGTCGACGAGGGCGCGGGTCAGCGACAGCAGGTCGGCATCAAGGTCGAGGGCCACGGCCACCGACCCTACCGAGGGGCCTCAGCCGCCGTGCGCCGCGATCCACGCGAGGAGATACGAACGTGAGTCGCCGTCATCGACAGCCGACGCGGGCAGGGTTTGCGCCGCCGCCCATGCGGCGGCGGCCTCGTCGTGCCCCGCGAGCGCGCGGTACTCGAGCAGGTAGTCCCCGAAGGGCACGCCGTAGCCGCCGGGCGCGGCCTCCTCGACCGCCGAGAGGATGCGTGACGGGTCGACGCCGGCCGAGAGCCACCCTGACGCCGGGTTCATCGGGATGAGCTCGATGCCGAGCATCGCGCTGGGCGCCGGGCTGAACCAGGTCGCGTAGTCCCGCTTGCCACCCCAGACGATCGACGTCACGTGGTGGCCGAACCCCGTGAACGCCGCGAGGTCGGGTGCGGTCCAGTACGTGCGCCCCGCGGCGGCCTCCGTCGAGGCGAGCCACGTCGCCTCGGTGACGAGGGCGTCCTGGTTGCTGGCCTTCGCCCAGAGGCCCAGCCCGTTCCAGGCGTTCACCGCCTCGGAGACCGACTCCTGGTTGTTGCCGTCGGCGAAGGGCGCGGTGCCCGACGCCCACGAGTGCCCCGCCCACGGGTCGAAGACCCGGAGCTGCGGCAGCTGGTCCGTCGGGGTCGCGGCGGCGATGTCCTGGCCCAGCAGGTCCATCACCGGCTGGATCGCACCGACCAGCGAGTGGTCGCCGGGTGCCAGCAGCCCCGCCGCCTCGAGGAAGTAGCCGTAGTGGAAGTGGTGGTCGTTGAGCTGGTCGGAGCCGAAGGACGGCGTGCGCCCGACGACCGACCGCGCGGCCTCGTCGTACACGAAGCAGCGGGCGTCGCGCCGCGTGCACCCGTGCGGGTCGGCCCACTCCCGCAGCGCCTGCTCGGTCTTGTCACGCAGGGGGGCGACCGCGTCCTTGGCGCCGAGCTGCTCGCCCAACACCACGAGGGTCGCGGCGCGGTACAGCGCCTTGCCGCCGAAGTAGGTGTCCGACGGGAAGTCGGGCGTCGCCGCGACGTCCGCCTTCACCTGCGCGACGATCGCGGACTTCCGGTCGTCGGGCAGCTTCGTCAGGTCGAGCGAGCCCGTGGGCTGCAGCGTCGGCGCGAAGGCGTCCAGCTGCGACCCGGCGCACAGCTGCAGGTCACCGAGCACGCTGCGATAGATGCCCAGACCGCAGCCCGTCCGCGGCGGCTGGGCGCCGGCGCGCTGGTGCGGCGCGAGCACGTAGGCGCTCGGCGTGCCGTGCGCCGTCCGGTAGTCCAGCGTCGTTCGGGCCACGTCCTTGTCCACGCCGTAGCGGACGTCGACGCCCGTGACCGGGTCGCCGGCCGCGGCCGCGAGCGCGTCGGCCGCGGCCGACGAGGCGCCTTCCGGGAGCGGGTACCAGGTCGCGGTCTGGCCGGCGTCCAGCCGCACCTGGCCGTTCGCCGGCTGCGGCGCGACGAGGCCCCACGTCGTGCCGTCGACGACCGCAGCAGCCGCGTGCGCGCCGCTCTGGAAGCCGGCGCCGGACGCGACGGAGACGGTCAGCGTCGTCGGGCGGTCCGCGGTGAAGGAGACGAACGGCGAGCCCTCCGCCAGAGCCACGTGCCCCACCCGGGCGCCTGAGCCGTCGAGGAGCGCGATGGTCACGGACACCGGGTCCGCGGCCGTCACCTGCGCCGTGGCCGCGCCCGCGTCGACGGTGACCGCCGGCACGTGGGGCGCGGCGATGACGTTCGCCTGGGCGGTGGGGTGGGGCAGGCCGACGGTGAACCCGGTGGCGGTCAGCGCGAACGACTCCGGCAGCGGGAACACCGGCTGCGGAGCGTCGCCGAAGACCAGCCCGGAGTACCAGCGGTTCGAGGGGGGCACGAGCCCCGGCGCGAGGCGCGCGGGATGGACCGTGGCGATGGAGCCATGGTCGACGCCCGCGACGAGCGCGGCCTCGTCGGCCTTCGGCGCCGCGGCGTCCGGCGGGCCGGCGGCGGGCCCCGAGGCCGCGCCGGTCCCCGCGCCCGTCGGGGTGCCCGGCGCGCCGCCCCCGGCCGAGCACGACGCGACGAGCAGCGCGGCCCCCACCAGCAGCACCCCGGTGCCGCGCCTCACCTGCCACTCCGGCCGACGAACGGCACGCGCTCGAGGAGCGCCCGGACCCGGTCGCCCGCCCGCGTCACCCAGCCGTCGTTGCGGAGCTCCAGCTCGGCGACGACCGGCGCGCCCTCCGCCACAAGGCCATGCCCGCCCAGCTGGGGGCTCGTCACGGTGGCGACCGCCTGGGCCTTGCCGTCGACGGTGGTCACGTGGACGTCGTCGGCGGTGCCGGTGATCGTCGTGCCGTCCGGCAGGTGCAGCAGCACGGCCGCCTTGTCTGGCACGCGGGCGTACTCCTTGGGTGTCAGGGTGAACTGCGCCTCGACGTACAGGGTGTTCGCACGCTGCAGGGTCGCGAGCTGGTCACCGGCCTGGACGTACGAGCCCGGTTCGGCCTTCACCGCCGTGATCGTGCCGTCCATCGTCGCCTGGACCACGAGGTGGCCCTGGCCGTCGACCTGCGTCGAGGCGGGGATGTGCGCGCCGGTCGACTGCGCGAGGGAGAGCGTCGCGGAGTCGACCACGAAGAGGGTCTCCCCCTGGTGCACCGCCGTCCCGACGTCGACCCCGCGGTCCAGCACCAGCCCCGCGTACGGAGCGCCGATCGTGAGGTCCTGGCCGAGCACCTGGGCGGAGGTGCTCGTCACCCGTCCGCGGGTCTCGTTGAGGTGATACGTGGCCACGGCGACGATCCCGAGGACCAGCACCACGCCCAGGAGCAGCTTGAGTCGGGCCGTCCACCTCATCGCGCACCTCCGATCGCCACCCCGGCACGCCCGTCCGTCACCGCGACGCGTTCCGCAGGCACGGGGGCCGGCCGCCTCGCGGCCCGACGCCCGCGGCGCCCCTCGCGCAACGCGGTGACGACGAACCCGCCGAGGATCAGGGTGTTCGTCGCGTTCCACGCCAGCGCGAGGCTCAGGGTTCCGTTGCTCATGTCCTTCCATACGCCGACGACGGTGGTCGCCGCCAGCAGCACGAACATGAGCACCTGCGGCTGGATGAAGGCGAAGGGCGAGCGGTACCCGCCCTTCGACCCGGTGACATGCCAAGCCTGGTCACGCCGCAGCAGGGCGTTCACGAACGCCCGCACGTAGATCGGGAACGAGACGCTGGACAGGAGAAGCACCTCCCAGCGGAACGACCCGAGCGTGTAGAACGCCAGCACGATCTGCAGGAAGTAGAAGCCGACGTAGTAGGCGAGCCACTGCAGGGGCGTGACCGAGAGGTTCATCGGGGTCAGCCCGAAGTAGATCTGCAGCGGCGGGACCAGCAGCAGGAGGAGCGGCGCGATCCCGGTCAGGTAGTGCGTCGCGGTGACGGTGTACTGCAGCCGCTGGTCGACCGTCAGGCGCCGCCCCCGCGCCCAGGGCCAGTGGGTGAGCAGGATCTCGAAGCCGCCGGTCGCCCAGCGCAGCTGCTGCTTCGAGTAGGCCTCGATCGTCTCCGGGGTGTCGCCGACCGCGAGCGCCGTGGGGATGTAGACGGATCGCCAGCCGTGCTCGTGGAGCATGAGCGACGTCCAGACGTCCTCCGACTTCGAGAGGGCGTAGAGGCCGCCGACCTGGTCGATCGCGGCGCGGCGGAAGACGACGTTCGTCCCGACGCAGAACGCGGCGTTGAAGCGGTTACGGCCCGGCTGGACGAACCGGTAGAACACCGACTGCATGTAGCCGGCGCCGCGCGACACGATCGTGTCGAGGTTGCCGTAGACCTGCGGCGTCTGGACGAACGCCACGTCGTCCTCCGTGAAGAACGGCACGGTCTCGTGGAGGAAGTCCGGCGACGGGACGAAGTCCGCGTCGAAGATCGCGAACAGCTCGCCGTGCGCGAGCGACAGCGCGTGGTTGATGTTCCCGGCCTTCGCCCCGCTGCTGGACCGTCGGCGCACGTAGCGCGCGCCCATCTCGGTCGCCAGGTCGCGGACCTCGTCGCTGCGGCCGTCGTCGAGCACCCACACGGTGTGCGCCCCGCTCATCGCCATGGCCGCTGACACTGTGCGACGGATCACCCCGACGTCCTCGCCGCAGGTCGTGACAAACACGTCCACCGTGACGGGGCGGTCGCGCAGGTACATCTCCCACCGCCACGGATGGTCCGCTGCCCGGTCGCGCAGGATGTCCGCCCAGTCGTAGAGGCGGTCCTGCGCATGGTGGAAGGCGAAGCGCCGTGGGTTGGCGCCACCGGAGAGGATCGTCCACATCGCCAGCACGCAGTGCACGACAAGCACCGTCTCGGCGGCGATCACCATGAGGTAGGGCAGCCAGTCGCCGCGGTTGGCCGGGTCGAGCAGGAACTTCGCGTACAGGACCACGCCCGCCGTGGCGAGCAGGACCAGCAGGGTCAGCGAGGGGCTCCGCGCCGCCTGGTTCTCGGCGCTGCGGGCAGGTGTCGTCTCGTCCTCGTACGGCCGCTCGTGGGCGACCGCCATCTCCGCGTGTGCCATCCGGACCTCCGGCGTCGGCGATGTCATGTCGTACGCGTCCGTGGCACGAGCCACGTCAGCAGTGCGGCGGCATCTTTGACGCCGGGTTCGGAAAAGCCGTCAACCCGACCTATGCGATGTGCCCGACGCTACGGAGGGCGTTTCGCGTCTGTCTACCGGTCGGCGCACACTCGTCGGCCGATGCGCCTCGCGCCTCCGAGGCAACCTGCGACGACATCCCACCGAAACAGCCGCCGGGCGTCTCACATGATGGGACTAGAGCCGCAGGCTGGCGGTGCCGGCCGCGATGGGGGCGGGCAGCTCGCTGCGCCCCTCGGAGAGGTACGCATCCACCGCCCGGGCGGCGGAGCGGCCCTCGGCGATCGCCCACACGATGAGCGACTGGCCGCGCCCGGCGTCGCCCGCGACGAAGACACCGGGGACGTTCGTCGCGAAGTCCTCGTCGCGCGCGACGGTGCCGCGCGGCGACAGCTCGACGCCCAGCTGGTCCAGGAGCGGGCCGCGCTCGGGGCCGGTGAAGCCCATCGCCAGCAGCACCAGCTGCGCCGGGATCTCGTGCTCGGTGCCCGGCACCGGCTCGAACCGCCCGTCGA
>Ga0207857_1000132_pt1 | contig 22037 bp, 17 predicted proteins | sample LuqExpMetageno22_FD_187780 | JGI IMG/M metagenome (GOLD analysis project Ga0207857, IMG submission 187780) | Tropical forest soil microbial communities from Luquillo Experimental Forest, Puerto Rico - Sample 22 (SPAdes) | ecosystem: Environmental > Terrestrial > Soil > Tropical forest ... | reverse complement strand
TCTTGATGGCGCCTCCTTGTGGGGCGCCTTACTCGTTTCTGGGAGTGATCTATGCGCGCCGCGGGCGCTGCCACACGGCGGCGTCAAAGCTGTGCGCGCAGGTGTAGCCTTCCGCCTCATAGAGCTCGATGGCGTTGGCGTTGGCTTCGGTCACTGTGAGGGAAATCTCACTGACGCCCTGGCGCAGAAAGCCGTGCGCAGCCAAGGACAACAGCGTGCGGCCCAGTCCCTTGCGGCGGTAGGCGGGGTGCACACAGATCTGCGTGATGTGGCCGCTGGTGGGGCTTACGCGCGAGCCCAGCAGAAGTCCGGCAAATTCCCGTGTGGTGCGATGCGCAATCACGGAGGAGACGGGAGCGGAGAAGGTTCCGCAACCGGAATACCGGACAATGTTGTTCAAAAAGCGCATGGAGCCATGCACGGTCCGGTATTGGTCGTTGATGATGCTGTCGGGATGGTCGCGATAGGCTTCGGCAATCAGCCGCGCGGCCGGTGTAAGATCTTCATCGCGCCAGGAGCGCAGCTCGAGCTCGGGAGGCAGCGTCACGCGAGGGGAACTCCAACGGCCCACCAGTTGTTGCACCATGAACAGACGCCGAAAGATGTGGAATCCGGCCTCGCGGAAGGTGCGGGAGTGGGTGCCGGAGGGATGAATAAGAATCTGCGACTCGATCCGCTCAATCTGAGGAGAGTTCAGCAACAGCTCCAGCAGATGGATGAGCAGTTTGTCTTCCAGCGCCCGCGGGCCGCCTGGATAGGTGTCGGTGATTGGACTGCTGGCGGCAAAGACATCGCCAATGACGGTTTTGCTCTCCTCGTGTACGCAGAAGATGTAGCCAGTCACCAAGTCGTCGGCTAGGGCGGCAAAACCGGGCAGAGCGCGGTTGTCCAGATATTGAGTGAGCAGGCGAGTGGAGTTGCGGTAGTCCCAGTGCAGACGATCGGCCCAGACGGCGTTCTCTACCTCAAGCACAGGCTTGAGCATCGCTGCGGTAAAGTGCCGCAGATCGAGGACCTCAACGGATGCGCCGGAATATGCCATGCTTCTCACAATGCCCGCCTGGAAGGCGATGGAGCGGCTCGCTGAGCCCCAAAAACCCTTCCGGACACTTTGCCATGAGTTCAGAACCACTACAAGCCGCCTTGCGGCGGGGCGTTGTTTGAAGGCTGAAAGAGCCTGAAAAAGCGCCAGGGGCGGAACCCGGGTGGAACAGTGTTTCCAGCATACCCGAGCCCATGGGACTAAGGCTGTGCCGAGTGGATAAGGTGTGGTCCGGCAGCAAGGCCGATTCCAGTTACAACGCGCAAAGGCAGAGATCCACTTTCCCACCGGTAGGAAAACCGATGGATAGGCTCTAGAATACAGATGCATGGCAAGCAGCGCACAACTCGAACTGTGGCACGCGGAAAAGGTGGCAACTCAGGCGGGGATCCGTACCGCAACCAACGGCGTTCACTATGCCGGATGGGGCGAGACCCGGTTGCCGGAATCTGACCTGGAACATCTGGTGGCGGCCGTGCCGTCCACGCTGGCTCCTGCTCTGGATCGCCGGACGTACTACTTTGTTCCGCTCGCGTTGGCTGATACAGACGAGACGATGGTGGCGCCCTCCTATACCGTGGAGCTGGGCGACCGCGCAGTCTGCCATCGCAACATGACCTTCGGCGGCATGGAAGCAGTGTTTCTTTCCACGCGTCTGGTGGAAGACCGCTTTGGCTTGGCCTTTGAGTTCTTCATCAACGTGGCCCACAATTTTGTGGAATCGGCTGGCGTTCCGGAGAGCTTTTCGACTCTGGTGTGGAAGCAGGCTGAGGCGCAGGTGCGCGGTGAAACCAGCCAGGACGCCTGGGAGACGCGGCGCCGTGCGCTGGAGGGCCGTCCAGGCCAGAAGGGCATCGACGAGCGGGCGCGCAACACCTATCTGGAATCGGCTTTCTCCGATGCGTTAGCTGTCTACATGCTTTCGCTGGCGGTGGATTTTGACTACCACGATCTGCGAGAGCGCGATTATCCGCTGCTATCGGCCAACGCCCTTGCCGAGCGGCTGCGGCACGTGTCGACCCTGTTCCCGGCGAACTCAGGCTACGAGTTCCAGATTCTCTATCGCCGCAAGGGGTAAGGCTGTTCCCTGTCGCAGGTGAAGCGAGAATCGTTCTCCACAGAACCGCCTTACTTTTCCACATTGGATCCACACGCGTGTGCGGAATTCTGCCTGTCACGACGGAATTTTCGCGGAGCAATGCGTCCAGACAGGGGCGTTTGGCTTCTGTTTGCGTGGTTTTCAACACGTGGAAAGTGGCAAAGCTGGCGCGGATTCCCCGCCCTGTTCCGAGCCCTGCACTACAGATGCAACAGTTCTGCGGAGATTTTATGGAGAGAAGGTGTATCTTGCACCATCTCAAGTGAAATCCACAATTATTTCCATATATTCACAGTTGCGCCCAATCTGGATCAGGCGCAGACTCCTTTTCAATTGATGGCCCGATGGAGCCCGGAAGCGCAGTTTTCACTTGAAAAAACAATGCAGGTCAAAACAAATTCGAGGGGTGTGGCTGGCTTGCCAGTCGTGAACAATCGAACGGAGCTTGATCTTGCATCGAGAGTCAGGTGGAGAAAAGCGGGGCCCTTTTGAGGGGAAGAATCATCCGCGGCGAAGCCGAGGATGCAAAGTTCGCCGAGAAAGGTGAGTCATCGAAGACCCGGTTGTCGTCAGCAGGCGGACGGAGCGATCCGCTCGACGTTGAAGGCAACAGAACCGGAGGATGCTACGAGGGGCAACCCTGACGGGCATCGCCGGCGCAGCCAGAGGCAAGATTCAGGGCAACCTGAAGATCGGTCGCAGGAGGCGCCGGAGCATCTGACCAAAGGGGAAACCCTGAGGCGGAAGATCCGGGAGCCAGGGGATACCGTGGAGGCGAGCCTTGCGCGGTGGAAGCTGGCAACACAACGGCGAGTGCTCCAGGGCAGCCTGGAAGAGCACCGTGTGTGTCTGGGAGCTGAGAGCCGGGGTAACCCGGAGATCGGTTCCAGGACAATGCCGCAGGAAACGGGCAGGGGAAACCCGGCGCGTGGAGGGCGGAATGGCCGGTAACGCAAGCGGAGGGGAAACCCGAAACCTTGCGGGAAGGCGACCTGGAGTGTGGAGCGGAGGGGCAACCCAAGGCTCCGTGCCGGAGCGCCACGATGTTGAAGCCGGGAAACCGGAGACAACCTCGCCGGCAGAGACGTCGAAGCGGGCAGGCGGAGCGATCCGCGGCTTGCAAGATGTCTTGAGTGGGTCCAACGATGATCCGGGTTCTCCCGGAGGGTTTATCAGAGTGAAGCGCCAGGGGCTCACGCCTCTGGCGTTTTTCTTTGTCCGTTGGTTAGGTGTACTTTACACCTTCCACATTGCCCGGCAGTCCCCCTCGCAGAGTAAACTCTTTGCGGGAGCTACATTGATGAAGTCTTCTTTTCGCCTTATTCCGAGCGCGGTTCTAGCGCTGGTCTTATGTGTGCTGGGATCGCCGCTGGCGCGGGCACAGTTTGCAGGGGCGCCATCGCCTTTGAGCGCCTACTCGGTTCCAACCGCGCATCTGATGCAGCCCGCGGAGCTGGTTCGCCTACTGGGGGCAAAGAACACAACCAAGCCGTTGATGCTGCAGGTGGGCTCGCGGATGATGTTTGCCCAGGCGCACATTCCCGGCTCGGAATATATCGGGCCCGGCGCGCAGCCAGCGGGGATTGAGCAGTTGAAGGCGCGCGTGGCCAAGGTTGATCGCAAGGCGCAGATCGTTCTCTACTGCGGATGCTGCCCCTGGAACCGCTGCCCGAATGTTGGCCCAGCCTACCAGGCGCTTACCGACATGGGCTTTACCCACGTGCAGGTGCTGTATTTTGCCAACAACTTTGGCGCGGACTGGGTGGAGAAGGGCTATCCGGTGGCGTCTGGCCAGTAGCTGAATGCGGGTGAGCTTTTTCAGCATCCGCGAATAGCAGGAAGATGTTTCCTGCACGAAGTTTTACGGAAGGATGATTCGATTGCGCAAGTTCTTAGGTGGCGCACGCGTTTTGATGTGTCTGGCGGTTCTTCTCCTCTGCTCTGTTGCGGTGGTCGCGCATGGGCAGAGCGCGCACATGCAGGGCCCCGCCATCGGCAAACCCGCTCCGGCTTTGATGCGAACCGCACTGGACGGCAAGCCGGTGGATCTGGCCAAACTGCGCGGTAAGGTGGTGCTGCTGAATTTTTGGGCCACGTGGTGTGCACCTTGTCAGGTGGAGATGCCGGTCTTTGTTGGCTGGCAGAAGGCTTATCAGGCGCAGGGGCTGCAGGTGGTGGGCGTCTCCATGGACGATGATGCCGGCCCGGTGCGGCGACTGACCCGCAGGCTACAGGTGAACTATCCGGTGGCCATGGGCGATGAGAAGCTGGGCGCGGCCTGGGGCAACGTGTTGGGGCTGCCCCTAACCTTTGTGATCGACCGCAAAGGAGTGGTTCGAGCACGCTTCCAGGGCGAGACAGATCCAGCCAAGATTCTGGCAGCTCTCAAGCCTCTGCTGGCGGAGCGCTAGAAGCAGACACAACAAGCGGCTTGTAGCGTCCGATCTAGCCTGATCGTGCTGCAAGCCGCTTTTCTTTTGCCTGTCTTCAACTGCGGTTTCACTCTGCCTCTCTGTTGAAGAGGCAGAGCGGGAGTCCTCCGGCCGTTACTTGGCTTCGCCCTTGGCGAGAGCGCGGATGTGGGCCACGAGGGCTTTCATGGTCAGGTCGTCGGCACGGCCTTCGGCCTCAGGAGGCATGCTTCCCTTGCCTTTGCGGATCAGGTCAATCAGCGCGTCGTCGGTCTTGCCGCCCAGCACATCGGGTTTGGTCCAGTCGCCGGCGTTCATGCTTTTGCCAATGTCGGTCTGGCCGTTGCCGTTGTCGCCATGGCAGAGCGCGCAGTCCTGGGTGTAGACCTTCTTGGCCTTGGCCTGGATCTCCGGGGTTATCTTTCCGTCGTGCTTAGCAGCTACAGTGCCTTCCTGTGGTCTGCCGCCGCCCATGGTAGCTGCCGGAGCCACGGTTAAAAGCAAGGCAGCGGAAAGGAGCAAAGTCGTCTTCAGCATGGAGTGCCTCCTCAAGAGCGATGTCGAAAACAGGCATCTCTTTGGGTGTTGGATTTCTGGCACGAATTATAGGACGATTGCGGTGATACTGCCAGCCGGTAGAACACAGACGTGCACGGTGTGCGGAAGCAGGACATAAAAACGGGAGGCCGAAGCCTCCCGCTGTTGTGATGTTGAAGTGCGGATCAATGAGCCGCTGTATTTGTGGCGGTTGCTCCCGGCTTGTTCTTGCTCAGCAGGAAGGCCAGGCAGACCATGAGCGCCGACAGTGCCACCAGCTCCATGTACACATCGCAATAAGCCTGCGTAATGGCCTGCCGGTTCAACTCCTGGTAGATGGAGGCCATGGCCAGTCCGCTGCCATTGCCGGGGCCGCCACGTCCGTCAAAGAATCCGGTCAGCGTTTGCAGGTGTTGCTGGAAGGCCGGTGATCCCGCCTGCATGCCATTCTGCAGCAAGGCTTCATGCCGCATGGCACGGTTGGTCACCTGAGCGCCGGTAATGGCAATCAGGATGCTGCCGCCGATGTTGCGGGCAAAGTTGATCAGCCCGGAGACCTGATTGCTCTCTTCCTTCGGCATGCCCACATAGGCCGCATTGGTGATGGAGATAAAACAAAACGGTACCGGGATGAGCATGATGACGCGCAGGACCGACGCCAGCGGGAAGGTCATGTCGAGTGTTGTGACATAGGCCGCGGTATAGAAGCCAATCCCCAGCATGGTGAAGCCGAAGACCGTCAGCGTGCGGGCTGAAAACTTGCCCACGGCCATACCGGCCAAGGGCATGACAAAGACCAGAGCCACGCCTCCGGCGGTGAGCGCCAACCCCGCGTTGGTGGCCGTCCAGCCCAGCATCTGCTGCATGAACTGCGGTTGCAGAACGGTATTGGCGTTCAGCAGTCCGCCGACCAGCATCATGAGGAAGCAGCATATGGCGAAATTTTTGAAGCGGAAGAGCTTCAGGTTCATGAGCGGCTTCTTCTGCCGCCACTCCCAGATTATTAGTCCGAAAATGGTGAGCAGGAAGACCGCACCCATGCCGCTGATCAGGGACGAGGAGAACCAGTCGTTCTCTTCGCCCTTATCGAGCATGATCTGCAACGAGCCCATGGAGAGCGCCAACAGAGCCAGCCCCATATAGTCCATGTTCTTCAGGCCGGTGCGGTCCGGCTTGATCCACGGTGGATCTTCAATGAGCCGCGTAACCAGGAAAAAGGCCAGTATGCCGACCGGGATGTTGATGAAGAAGATCCAGCGCCAACTGTAGTTGTCGGTGATCCAGCCGCCCAGCGAGGGGCCGATGGAGGGGGCGAGCACGGTGACCAGACCATAAACGGCAAATGCCTGACCACGCTTTTGCGGTTCGAACGAGTCGGCCATGATGGCCTGCGCCATGGGCTGCATGCCGCCGCCGCCTGCGCCCTGAATAATGCGGAAGACCAGCAGCATGGGCAGCGAGGGCGCTGCTCCGCAGAGGAAGCTGGCAATTGTGAAAACAATAATGCAGAAGACGAAAAAGTTGCGGCGGCCCATCAGGCTGGAGGCCCATCCGCCCAGGGGCAGCACGATGGCATTGGCAACCAGGTAGCTGGTCAGCACCCAGGTGCCCTCGTCCGTACTGGCGCCGAGCGTGCCGGCAATATGGGGCAGAGCGACGTTGGCAATGGAGGTATCCAGCACCTCCATGAAGGCTGCCAGCGCCACCGTCATGGCGATCAGCCACGGGTTCACGCGCGGCTTCCAGGCCATTGTGGGGAGAGGCGACGGGTTAACGATCTGCCGCGGGGGGGCCGGGGCGGCAGTTGGCTGCTCAGACAAAGAGTTCTCCTAAAAATGTTTGTGCCCGGTCGAACGTCGGGCCTGCTCGATGAGAAAAAGCGGCGGCGAAAGAATAGGGATGTGGTTCGAAACAGCTCTCAGCCGCGCATGTAATTCATGAATCCTCTTATTGGATTCCGAAGAGTGGGCTCAGGGTTCAGCCTGCGTCTCATTTTCAAAGCAGAATGTTTCGTTTTTCGGGATGGGCGGCTTCAGGGTGCGGATGCTCGATGTAAGTTATTGATTTTTAGCGACCGCAGACTTCTTTTGCCATCCCATCATGGCTACGGCAAGAGCCAAGGCCTGCATGGTGAGAATGAATCCGACGCAGGCTGGCCACCCGCCGAGGGTCCAGAAGAAGCCCGGTGCAACGCCGGCCGCGGCTCCTCCCAGGTAGTAGCAGGTCAGGTAGAGTCCGGCGGCGGTGACGCGTGCTCCCGCCGGAGCGGCCACGCGCAGGTGACTACTGGAGGCGGTTTGCGCCACGAAGACACCGGACGAAAGCAGGGTGAGCCCGGCGATGACGACCCAGAGATGGGCCGACAGGGTCAATGCGACTCCCGCCATGGCCCAGAGCAAGGCGCCGCCCATGCCGGTACGAAGTCCTACGCGGGTGATCAACCATCCGGCCATGGGTGTGACGACCAGACCGATCAGGTACACGAAGAAGAGCGAACTGAGCGCGGTGGTGGAGAGCAGGTAAGGTGGAGCCGCCAGGTGGAAGGTGATCCAGGTAAAGACGCCTACCAGCGAAAACAGCACGTTGAAGCCCACGGCAAAGGTGGCTACCAGCGGCTTAAGGGTGAACAGATGCCGGGTCTGCTGCCAGACCGTGGTGTTCTGAGCTGGGGGCAGGACGCGGCGTTTTCCATGAGGCAGCCACAAGGCTACAGCGGCCACGCCCAGCATGGACGCGCCGCCCAGCACCAGAAAGCTGACACGCCAACCGTAGTGGTCGGCCAGGATGCCGCTAGCTAGCCGCCCGATGAAGCCACCCAGCGCCGTGCCGCTTACGTAGAAGCTCATGATGAGCGCCAGCCGGTCGGCGGGCCACTCCTCGCCGATGTAGGTGATGGTGACGGCAATGATGCCTGGCACCGTAATGCCCTGCAGAAAACGCCAGAAAATGAGCTGGGTGAGCGAACTGGATGTGGCGGCCAGCAGAGTAGGCAGAGTGACGCCGGCCAGTGAAGCCAGGATCACGCGTTTGCGGGCCATGCGCTCGGCCAGTACTCCGAAGAAGGGCGCGGAAAGGGCTACGCCCAGCGTGGCGGCGGAAACCGTCATGCCCACTCCGGTGTGGCTGGCATGGAAGACCTTCGCCAGCATGGGCAACAACGGCTGGGTGCAGTAGAGCTCCAGGAAGGCGCACACGCCGCACAAGGTGACGGCTGCGGCAGCCATCCATCCAGGATCTTTTGCGCCGGTTTGGGGCAAGGAGGGCAAACCTTAGGATAAAACTTTCCGCAGGGAGGAATTGGGACGGGATTGTTTTGCTGCTCCGGATTGCCGTGGGCCAAGCGCCTGCGAGCCTGCTCTGGCGCAGCCCAGGAGACTGCGGCGCGGCTCAGCTTGCGCGGTTTTGTGCTGGCCGGTTAGCGCTTGCTGGCTTGCACTTCCCTTCCGGCGCCGACATGGCGCGTTCGGGCTCGAGCCCGTAGACGCTGACTATTTTTCGTCACGGGCCAAGTCTGTTGTGGGCGGCGCTGCTGTGGAGGCTGATTGCAGTCGCCTACGGCAGGTGGTTATGGAAAGATCTTGACAACCGTAGGAAGGCCGGAGTACTTTGTTGTCGGAATGTAAACCATTACATTCTGTGTGGTTATGTTTGCTCCGTGGTGTTGTTCTTTTCTGGAGGTTGCTGGGCACAAGCTCCGGATGATTTGCTTGCTCTGTCTGCGCACTTCTGCACGGTATGCTCTTCTACCGCTTTACGCACGGACGTGTTGGATTCGTGGCGGGCGGTTTCTGGCTGCAGATGTAACCGTTTAATTCTTGCGATCGACTTAGGAACTGCGGGCGAGGGATGGGCAATTCGCCAGCGCTTTCATCTGAGAATCAGGAGGAAGTCATGAGATTTTTGCTGTATTCAGGCCAGAGATTGCGAAAAAATGTAAACCATTACATAACACTTGCGTTCTTTCTCTGTTTGTTTTGCATCACCCAACTGGCGTCTGCCCAGACGGGTGCCGGTTCCATTCAGGGAACTGTCACGGATACGACAGGCGCGGCCATTCCGAATGCCCATGTCTTTGTGAAGAATCTGGCTACGGGTGTTCGTGCTGAAACCACCTCGAGCGGCGTCGGTTTTTACCAGATCCCCAACCTGTTTACCGGTAAATACTCCGTCCGGATTGTGATGGAGGGCATGAAGATCTACAACACTTCCATTGAGGTGCTTGTCGGACAAAAGGTCGTCATTGATCCAGTGCTCTCGCCCGGTGCGGTCACGCAGGAAGTGACCGTCAATGCAGATGCCGTGCAATTGGTCGACACGGAAAGCGGCACTCTGGCGACCGTCCTTGAAAACAAGAGCATCGACCAGATTCCCATGAATGGCCGACTGCTGCTGACGTTGACCAACCTGTCCTCCCCCGGTATGGAAGATGGCGGCCAGAAGGTGAACGGACTTGCCCACGAAGGCACGGCTTATCTGATCGATGGTGTCAGCACGCTTAGCACCATTGGTGGCGGCATGCAGAGCACCATGACCCAGTTGATCGATCCTGACTCGGTGCAGGAAGTGCGGGTTGAAACGGGCAACTCCAGTGCGCAGTTCTCCATGCCGTCCACGGCGATTGTTTCCACCAAGTCCGGCACCAACGCATTGCATGGAGCCTTGTTTGAGACCGCTCGTAACAATGCTTTTGGTGTGGCACGCAAAATTGAAGATCCGGTCAACTATCAAGCTCCACATCTGGTGCGCAACGAGTTTGGCTTCTCTGCGGGTGGCCCCATCATCATCCCGCATCTCTACAACGGCAAAGACAAGTCATTTTGGTTCTTTGCCTATGAACGCTATTCGCTGGCTTCAACCGCCACCGCGCTGGCCTCGGTTCCAACAGCCGCCATGCGTCAGGGAGACTTTAGCGGACTGGTGAACTCCGCGGGCGTGCTGCAGGTGCTGTACAACCCGGCAACGACGACGTCCAACACTGCCTGCGCCGTGCCGAATAGCACCAAGACGGCAAACAATCCGTACTGCCGAACCCCTTATGCCAACAACACGATTCCTTCCAGCATGATGTCTCCGCTGGCCAAGATTTACTACCAGATGCTGCCAACTCCTACCACAACCGATAATCCGCTGGTCAAGACCAACGTCTCGGCGACGAATGAGAGTTTCCAGGTGGTTCCGCAATGGACCTTCCGTCTGGATCACGTCTTCAATGAAAAGAACCGCGCTTATCTGCGCTATAGCCACACCTATTCGAACATCAACTCCAGCGGTGGTCCGCGCAGCTATGCCGTGGGCGACATTCCGGCAGGCGCTGCTTTTGGCTATGGCAACAACCCCAGCAGCCAGTTTTTGACCGGCATCGGCTACACGCACATCTTTTCGCCGTCTTTCTATGCTGAAACCATCGTGACGCAGCAGTGGTACATGTACAAGCAGCTCACCGGCTTTGCTCCCGACAAAAATTATGAGACGACGCTGGGGTTGCCCAACAATTTCGGCGAAGCGGGATTTCCTTATATCGGCAACGGTTCGCTGATGTTTTCGATGGGAACAAGCCAGCAGAATAACGTGCAGGACGGCAATATCATCACCACGCTTGCCGAGAATCTCAACAAGGTACACGGTAAGCATCAGCTACAGTTTGGCGGCGACATCCGTCATGAACGCGATGCCGATAAGCCGAATGGCGTGGCCGATGCCGTTGCGTTCGGTGCCAATCCTCTGGCGCTTTACGATCCGAGCTCCAAGGCCAGCTACACCGCGTATGCCAGCACCGGTTATGCGGATGCCTCCATGTTTGTCGGTAGCGCCTCAAGCTACAACGTCAACCTGCAGCCGCCCCATGTGCACTATCATGCGTGGCAGGTTGGAGCGTACGTCCAGGACAACATTCACGTGACCCGCCGCCTGACGGCCAACATCGGTCTGCGTTATGAGGCTCGGCCTGCGCTCTGGACCAAGGATGGGCTGGCGAACAGCTTCGACTTCAAAACAGATTCCATGGTGCTGGGTACAACCACGGATGATCTGATTGCCAAAGGCTATACAACACAGGCAATCATCAATAACGACAAAAGAATTGGCATCAAGTTTGAAACCGCGCAGCAGGCCGGTATGCCGGAAAAGCTGATGCGTGACTACAACCTCAACTTCTTCCCGCGTGTGGGTCTCTCCTATCAGCCCTTCGGAGGCAGATTTGGAACGGTTCTGCGTGGCTCCTACGGCCGCTATGCTTATGCCAATCCCATTGAGGATTACGCCAATAAGCCGGAAAGAAATAACCCCTTCAACGCTTCGTATACCACGAGCTATGCAACCGCAAACCAGGCCGTGGACAGTTTGCCGAATGAGTATTTGCGCTATAACGGCCCATCTGTTTTTCCGGTGGCCGGCAAGAACTCGGCGAGCGTTGTGGACTCAACCTCCATCACCGCCATCAACCCGGGCGTGGCCATTTACTCTGTCGATCCCAACTGGGCTCCTACGTTCGTAACGGAAACCAACTTTACCGTGGAGCAGCCCTTGAAGGGGCACAGCGTGGTGCGTGCTAGCTATGTGTGGACTCACGCGTCGAACCTGGATGTGACCATGATGTACAACCATCAGCCCACGCTCTATCAGTGGGAGATGGCAACGGGCACGGTGCAGCCGACGGGTGGCGCTGCCGTGATCGGCACCTCACAGCAGAACACCTACTCCACAACCGCGATGGGGCCCTACGACCAGACCACCTGGGGCAACAACACGTGGATGACGCGTGCTGGTTGGTCCAACTACAACGCACTCCAGGTCAACTATCAGCGCCTGTATCATCACGGCTACGCCTACCAGTTGACGTATGCCTTCTCCAAGGCCATGCGAGCGGGTGGCAATCAGGTGGATGGCAATATGGTTGTCTATCCCCGCGCCAACTATCCGGGGGTGATGGGCTCGATTGGTTCCATGACTTCGCCCTATGGCAGCACGGTTTATGCCGGCATCGCTCCCCCTTCTGCGCCGCCGAATACGCCTACCTGGGCTGGCTATCACGACCTGATCAAGTACGCGCAGTATCAGCAGGACAGCTCGCAGCCCACCATGCACATACGCTTCAACTGGGTGGTGGATCTTCCCGTGGGACGCAACAAGAAGTTCTTCTCTCACGCCAATCGCTTGGTTGACGAAATCATTGGCGGATTCCAGCTTGCGGGCTCCGGCAACATCTTTGCCGATCTGGTACAAACCACTTCACTCACCAACTGGGGAGCTACCAGCGAGCTCAAAATCTATAAGCACAAGTATCCGCTTGTGGATTGCACCAGCAACTCAAACTGCTACAAGGAATACCTCTGGTTTAACGGCTATCAGGGACCGTCGAAGGTGAGCGGAAATTCGTACGGAACCTGCACCTCGGGTTGTATTACGGGCATGCCTTCGGACTATCAACCGAACCAGGCTCCCATCGACAACACACCTAGCACCACAAACTACCAGACCAACAACGTGCAGGTTGCACTGGCTAATGGCTCCGTACAGACCGTGGCGTACGATGCGGGCCCGATCGGCGCAAATTACCTGCAGAAAACATGGATTCATGGACCGGTGAACTGGCCTATCAACGCCTCTCTCTTTAAGGTCTTCCCGATCAAGGGACGGGTGGGCATGCGCGTGAACCTGGATGCCTTCAACGTCTTCAATATGCCAGGCGAAAATGATCCGGGAACGGGCGGTTTGCAGAAGTTCACCACTTCGAACAACGCTGCACGTCAGTTGCAGATTACGGCACGCCTGACCTTCTAATGCGCTAGAAGACTCGAGAGCCTGATTCGTGAAGAATCAGGCTCTCGGCTTCTGCATTTGCTCTGTACTGTTTTCGGCACGAGGAGGACCCCATGAAAAGACGAGAATTTCTTGCTGGAGCTACGGCCACGGCCACCTCGCTGGCTTTTCAGCCGCATGCCGCAATCGCTGAACCGGCGCGGCGACCCAACGTTATTGTGATTGTTGCCGACCAGTTGCGCTATCAGTCCTGTGGCTATGCCGGCGATGAGTACGCGCGCACGCCCAATATTGACCGGCTTGCCGCCGAAGGTTGCAACTTTCATCAAACCGTTTCCTCCACGCCTGTTTGCTCTGCTTTTCGCGCTTCGTTGCTGACCGGAAAATACTCGCATGGCACGGGAATGGTCATCAATGAGTTGCGTATGAGTCCCGCGCATGAGTGTTTCGGTCATGTGCTGACACGCTCTGGCTACCGTACCGGCTTCATCGGCAAGTGGCATATGTGGGCCAATCAGCTTGGGCATCATAACGTTGTCAAGAACGGTTTTGTGCCGCCAGGTGCGTATCGCCTGGGTTTTGACGGCCTCTGGGCGGGCTACAACTTCAATCACAATTACAAGCGTTCGCCTTACTTCCTCGACGATGCAACGCCGCATTTTCGCGCGGACTATGAGCCCAACGAGCAAACCAATCAGGCGATTCATTTCCTGCGCGAATCCGCGCACCAGCCTGATCCTTTTGCGCTCTTTCTCTGCTGGGGACCGCCTCATGCTCCCTGGACGTGGGACAACGTGGATGAGCAGCATGCGGATCTCTATCGGGACAAGAAGCTGCCCCTCGCACCTAACTACAGCACGCAACAAGACGACTACTGCGACGCATGGCAAAAGCTGCCACCTAATTTCGACCGCCGCGTGCAGAACTGGATGCGTATCTACTATGCAATGAGCGCCAATATCGACTGGAATCTTGGCCGGCTGATGAAGGCTCTTGAAGAGTCGGGCCAGGCGGAGAACACAATCGTTGTGTTTACCTCTGACCATGGCGAAATGTTTGGTGCGCACGGTCGCCAGGCAAAGCTGACCTTCCACGAAGAAGCCGCTCGCATTCCCATGCTGGTGCGTTGGCCCACACACATTCCCGCGAAGAGTGTTTCCGATGTCACTATGGGAACACCTGATGTTATGCCGACGATTCTCGGTTTGATGGGGCTCAAGTCGCCAGCATCGGTGCAAGGGACGGATCTAAGCGCAAATGCTTTGGGTCGTTCTTCGTCGGCTCCGGATGCGGCGTATTTGCAGGGGATGGGGGCAACTGCGTCATGGGAAGAAGGGGTTGAGTGGCGGGCTGTACGTGATCAGGAATTCACTTATGCCATTTACCATCGCGACGGCCGCGAGAAGCTCTTCCACAATCGCATCGACCCATGGCAAATGAACGACCTGGCGCAAGAGCGTGCTTTTAGTGCCACGCTTGGGCATTATCGTCAGATGTCGCTCACTTGGCGTAAGCAGTATAACGATGTTTTCGAGTCTGCAGGCTGGTACCGCGACCACTGGACCGTCGACCGCAACATCACCATGACGGCTGATGGTGTATCGCACGACCTCAAAGCACTGGCTGCGCTTGAGCAACGCTGGTTTGCCGGAGGCGTGGGAGAGCGTGCCATTGCAATGGAAGAGATGGAGCACTGAGCTGTTCGAACCAAGGGAACATGAAAGGACATTTTGAAATGTTTTTGCAGCGTATGCGTTCCATTCTTATCCTTACCCTGCTGATGGGCTTTGTCGTTCACGCCTGGTCTGCCAATGAGCCGCGCTCGCGATGGACCGAGGAGCAGGCGTGGAAATACATGAACGCGCAGGCCTGGCCGCTGGGCAGTAATTTTCTTCCTGCCAACGCGATCAATCAGCTTGAGATGTTCCAGCGCGATAGCTTTGATCCCGCGGAGATTGACAAGGAGTTCTCTTGGGCGGAAGGCGCCGGCATGACGACCATGCGTATCTTTCTGCACGATCTGTTGTGGCAGCAGGATGCGAAGGGCCTTCTGGAGCGCGTTAACGTGGTGCTCGACCTTGCTGCCAAGCATCACATCAAGCCAGTTCTGGTGCTCTTCGATTCCTGTTGGGATCCTGCGCCAAGGCTAGGACTTCAGCACCCACCCATTCCGGGAGTGCACAATCCAGGCTGGGTGCAGAGCCCCGGCATCCGCCTGGCCGATGCCAGCCTTCAACCGCATTTCAAGGCCTATGTTGAAGGCGTGATCGGCGCCTTTGCGAATGATCAGCGCATCCTGGCCTGGGATCTGTGGAACGAACCGGATAATCCCGGTGGTGGCCACTATCCCAACAATCTCAAGAACAAGGTCGAACTGGTCAATCGGACGTTGCCGCTTGTTTTTGCCTGGGCGCGCGCACAGGGGCCGGTGCAACCGCTAACCAGCGGCGTCTGGAAGAAACAAGCTAAATGGGGCGATCCCACTGCGTGGTCTGCCACGGAGCGTATTCAGCTCACGGAGAGCGATATCATCAGCTTCCACGACTACTCCTGGCCGGAAACCTTTGAAGCACGCGTTGTCAGCCTTGAGAAGCTCCATCGCCCCCTGCTGTGCACTGAATACATGGCGCGCGGTTCGGGTTCCACCATCGACACGATTCTTCCCGTTGCTGCCAGCCATCACGTTGGCATGATCAACTGGGGGCTGGTGCAGGGCAAAATGCAAACCTACCTGCCATGGGATAGTTGGCAGATTCCCTACGTGCAACGCGCGCCTACGGTCTGGTTCCACGACCTCTTCTATCCCGATGGCAGGCCCTATCGCGCGCGTGAAATCGAAATCCTGCGTGCCACCGCAAAGCAAATGCACCAGCCGCGGCCGGAGTAATCTGCGCTGCGGTTTGGGGGCTGGCCCGCGCAGGCTCGATGCGGTGCGTACAAAAGCAGGCAAGAGCCGGCAGAATGTTGAATGATGTGTTCTGCACGAAGCGGATGCTGAGAAAGCATCCGCTTCGCATCTTAAGGTCAGATTTTCTTCAATCTGCTTGCGTCAGCGTGAGATTCGGATGGGGGGGCGCATCGTCCCAAAGCCGCTTTGCGAAGGACTGGTCTCGGCCGTAGTGGAGAATGTCCATGACATCCTTCACTACGGCTTCGGCAACCAGCGCAGTTCCCTTCATTCCAGATCCAAAGAACGTGTCGTTATGGCTGCAGGAGCGTCTTGATGGCTCGCCGTTCGTCCATGGCGCGATATCCTTCTGCGACCTGGTCGAGGGGCAGGGTCAAATCAAAAACCTTTCCTGGGTTGATTTTTCCGTTCAGTATGAGGTCGATCAGATGAGGCAGGTACCGGCGCACCGGAGCCGGACCGCCATGAAGGCGAACCAGCTTGAAGAACAATTGCTGCCCGTCCAGTTGGACACCGTGCGGAACGCCAACATAGCCGATAGAACCACCCGGACGCGTGCATTGAATCGCCTGCATCATGGACTCTTGTGTACCGACGCATTCGAGCACTGAATCCACACCAACGCCTTTTGTGAGTTCCTTGATGCGGGCAACGCCTTCATCTCCGCGTTCGATCACAATGTCAGTTGCCCCAAACTCTTTGGCGAGCTTCTGTCGCGTCTCATGCCGGCTCATCGCAATGATGCGCTCCGCTCCCATCTGCTTTGCCGACAGCACCCCGAGCAGACCGACCGCGCCGTCACCAACGACCACAGCCGTCGAGCCAGGCTTCACATTTGCTGCGTCAGCAGCGAACCAGCCGGTTCCAAGCACATCGGAGCTGGCAAGAAGACTGGGAAGCAAACTGCTCGATGGGAGTTCTGGCATGGCAACAAGCGTTCCGTCCGCGAACGGAACGCGGGCGTAAGGGGCCTGCGCTCCCGACATGAATTCAAGGTTCTGGCATCCGGACTGGTAGCCAACCTGACAATTCGGACACGTGTTATCAGAGATGCAGAACGATCCGACTACAAATTGGCCGGGTTTGATGGTCTTGACCGCGCTTCCAACCTCCTCGACGATCCCGCAATATTCATGCCCCATGGCCATCGGTTGCTGGACCTTCTGGATGCCGCGAAACGGCCACAAGTCTGACCCGCACACGCATGTTGCCGACATTCGGATGATTGCGTCTGTAGGCTTTTGAATCTGAGGCTCGGGCAGGTCTTCAAAACGAATGTCCCGCGCGCCGTATAGAACTGTTCCTCGCATGTAATCTCCTTCACTTACTTTGAGCGATTCTCAAATACTTCTTTTGCTACAGGCAGCGCCGAAAAGATGTTAGGCCATCCTGTATAAAACGCGAGATGCGTCAGCACCTCGGAAGCTTGCGTCTGTGTCAGCCCGTTATCCATCGCCCGGTTCAGGTGATACGTGATCTGAGCAACGTGGCCCGATGCGATGAGCGCACTGATCGTCACGAGACTTCTGTCGCGTGGCGTAAGCGCGGGACGCAGCCAGAGATCCCTGAACAGCAAGTCTGTCGTGTATTGAACAACTCCAGGAGCAACGATCCCAAAGCTCTTCTCGACGGTACTGGCTCGCTGCGCTTCCGCCTCCTCGTCGAGCGGTAGTAAGTGAGGCGAGACTTCAGGGAGTTGATCCGCACCGATCCCGCGCTCGGCAAAAATATCCGTCAGGATCGGCACGGCCGACAAAGCATTTGACCAGCCAGCGTAGAAAGCAAGATGCGTGACGATTTCCGAAAGTTCGCTCGCCTTCACGCCGCTGTCCAGAGCTATGTTGAAGTAGTGCCGCATTCCAATGGTCTGGATCCGCGCGATCAAAGCTGAGACAGTTACGAGGCTTCTGTCTCGCGGAAGCAAACCGGGACGTTTCCAGAGATCTTCACTGATTGACTTCTGTGTGTAGTTCGCAAGAGCCGGCGAAACAGTCCGAATATTATCCGGCGTCAGTGCCGACTGAGGTATTGAAGGTGTGGTCATTGCTTATGCTCCATTTCCGCCAACTGATTCATCGCTAGGGCGCGCAGTCTGCCGGTAACTTTACCGGCCAACCAGCTTCTCGTGGAACGCAGGATAGCGTGCGCCAACGATCTCGATGTCGGCTGAGGCTTTGTCAATTGCAGTCAGATCGTCCGCAGTCAACTCAACGTTGACGGCCCCGATGTTTTCCTCGAGACGGCTGAGTTTGGTAGTTCCCGGAATCGGCACGATCCATGGTTTCTTGGCCAGCAGCCACGCCAGCGCAATTTGGCTGGGCGTGACCTTCTTCTGCAGGACGAACCGGGTCACCATGTCTACCAGAACTTGGTTCGTCTTGCGGTTCTCTTCACTGAAGCGTGGAACTGTGTTGCGGAAGTCAGTGCTGTCGAACTTCGTTGCGGCAGTAATTGCGCCGGTAAGGAATCCTTTGCCAAGAGGACTGAACGGCACAAATCCTATTCCAAGCTCCTCAAGCGTTGGGAGGATCTCCGTTTCGGGCTGACGCCAGAATAGAGAGTACTCACTTTGCAGCGCCGTCACAGGTTGGACCGCATGAGCACGACGAGTAGTCTGAGCCCCGGCTTCAGAGAGGCCGAAGTGTTTCACCTTGCCCTGCGTGATGAGATCTTTCACCGCGCCTGCGACATCTTCAATGGGAACCTCAGGATCGACGCGGTGCTGATAGAAGAGGTCAATTGCTTCAACGCGTAACCGCTTCAGCGATGCATCCGCCACCTGTTTGATGTGCTCCGGGCGACTGTTGAGCGCGTTCCATCGGTTGGTGTCGCCCGGATTTGGCGCCCACCCGAACTTGGTTGCAATCACCACCTGGCCGCGGAAGGGTGCGAGCGCTTCTCCGAGAAGTGCCTCATTTTCCAGCGGGCCGTAAGCCTCGGCAGTGTCGAAAAAAGTGATGCCGCGTTCGACAGCGGCATGCAGGAGCGCGGTCATCTCCCGCTTGTCCTTTGGTGGCCCATAGGACCAGCTCATGCCCATACATCCCAGCCCCAGAGCCGAAACCTCGAGCCCGCTCTTGCCCAGCACGCGCTTCTGCATCGTTTGCCTCCTCGGTCCGCTCATTTTGATTCCGGGCCGTTGTAGCGTTCCCATACCACGCGCCAGTGTTCGTCTGCCCGCGCCGCCTTCACGATCATCCGGTTGCCGGAAATCTCAAAGGTGCGCAACAGATCCTTACCGATCAGGCTACGGACTAACGCACCTTCAACATGAAAAGTGAACGTGTGCGCTTGCTCATTCACGGTGTAGCTTCCATAGGAAGCCTCGTATCCGCCTTGCGCATACTGCTCGGGGCCTGCCGGCGTCCCCTGTTGCTTTGGTTCGCGGTCCATCACCTGGACGGACAAATGCCCATCCCGAGTGAAGACAAACATTCCCTCCGAATCGACGGCATGCACCGCGCCATCTGGGCCAGGCTGATCGAGCTCGACTAGCTTCCATGCGCCGACAAGCGGATCGCGGCTTTCTCTGGATTGCGTATGGCCGGGTGCTGCATCAAATGCAAGAAGCAGGGCGGCCGCAAGGATTGTGATCAGCGATCTCATTCGGAACTTCACCTCTCACTTTCGCAATAGCTTGAATGCCTGATTCCAATGACCACCTGCAAACGCCGTAATGATCCAAATCATGGCAGCGGCTTCAAGATAATGCGAGAACCCTATGCCACCGACATCAATTGAATTCCAGCCGAAGTCATTGCAGATGCGCGAGACCTGTTCTTTTGCTTTGGGATCGTCGCCGCAAAGGAACATGTCCGGCGGGCCACTTGCGAACTGTGGCTTGTAAAAATGGGCGTTACCCACGGAATTGAAGGCCTTGACGACGAACGCGCGGGGCAGCGCCTTTTGGATGAGCTCACCGCTCGACGTGCCAAGCCCGCCTATCAGCTTGGGCGGAATGCCCCCTGACATGTCCAGAGGATTCGTTGCGTCGATGACAACCTTGCCGCTGAAGTTCTCGGCTCCTGCCACCAGGACCGCTTCCACAGCCTTGGCTCCATTCACTGCGATCACCACGATCTCTCCGAACCCAGATGTTTCGCTCAACGTACCGCTTGAAGCGTTCTTGCCGCTTTCCTGTGCCCAAGAATTCAGCTTTTCTGGCTCTCGTGATCCCAGCATGACCTCGTTGCCTTCATTCAGGAAGGCGCGGGCTAGAGATTTAGCAACGTCACTTGATCCGAGAATTCCTACTCTCATGTTTTCCTCTCTCTATTTCAGCCAATGTGTGTTGACGTTTCAGTCCAGTCCACTCAGTTTCCGGATTCATATTCGCAGGCAGCAGAACCGACTTCGATGAAGTTGGAGTCGTGTTGAACGTCAACGACTGAATCCGATCTGACGCGATTGCCAACCGGCTGCGCTGCGAGAACCATCGGAGGGAAGATGAACCATGCATCTTCAGAAATAGCCGAACACGCTTTCCGGACACTTTCCCAATCCTGCCAATTTTTTGCCTGATCCTGTTTGGATATTCATTTTTTGAGAATTTGTGGGTGATTCGGTAGTACGCTCTGAATCGAGGACGAGAAGAGGTTTGGTGCCCAGAACGAATCCAAAAGCTATGGGGAAAAAGCCGGCACTGGCGGAGATGCGCCGTGATCTGGCCGAGAGAATCTCCGCCCATACGTCATCGTGCGGCGAGAATGTGACTGCGGTGCAAGGTCTGTCACTCTTTCGTCAGACTGCCTGTACACCCTGCTATATGGCATCGGTCGAGCCCAGCGTATCGCTCTTCGTGCAGGGCAGAAAGCGGATCAACATCGGAGGCGTCGAATACCTGTGCGATGATGCCTCCTTTCTGGTGGCATCCATTGATGTGCCAGTGCAGAGCCAGATCATCGCAGCCTCAGAAGCCGTTCCCCAGCTCGCCATGCGCCTGAAGCTCGATATGCAGATCGTCCGTGAAGTTGTAAGCAGGGAAGATCTGCCTGAGTCGACAGGCCCAACCGAACGGCGAGGGCTTGCCGTGGGGCAGACTACAACCGGACTTGTCAGCGCTGCAACACGCCTGGTCGACTTGCTCGATACGCCAGAGGATATTCCGTTCCTCGAGCACCTGATCGAGCGAGAGATTATCTACCGCATTCTTCGAACGCCACAGGGAGAACGTCTTCGCGCAATCGCAACCTCCGGGAATCTCAGCCAGAGAGCAGCAAAGGCCATCGCATGGCTGAGCACAAACTACGCAAAGCCACTGCGCATGGAGGAGCTCGCAGAGATTGCGCGCATGGGAGTTTCAACGCTCCATCATCAGTTCAGAGCTTTGACTGCGATGAGCCCGCTTCAGTACCAAAAGCATCTCCGTTTGCGTGTTGCGCGGGAGCGAATGTTGAAGGACGGCATTGATGCAACGACCGCGGCATACGAGGTCGGATACGAGAGTGTCAGCCAGTTCAATCGCGAGTACAGCCGCTTCTTTGGCCAGCCCCCGATGCGCGATATCAAGGCACTTCGCGAGGGCAAAGTTGTCGCGATCGACGCCGCATAATCACCAGGGAGCAATGCGCATCGCCCTCGAGCCGGTTAATTTTCGAAGCGGATCTCCGCGCGCAGCTATCCAGATAGATCGCCAGCAGCTCTACCGCGTTTCTGGAGCGTTCGGGCTGGAAGAGTGGTATGGCGATGACGTGTCAATCCAAATCGAAATCTGGCAATGTTCAGGTGGCCAAAATCCCGATTGAAATGCAGCGGTCAAGCAACTCGTGTGTCCTAATGGTTCGACCCACTGTTCCTCGAGATCCCCATTTTCAAAGTGGTACTGCGGGCTAGAAGAAAATGCCCATCATCTGGACAATCGCCAGGGCATTCGTTTGTCGTGATATGCCAGGCTTCACACGATAGTCGAACTCCAAGGGCCGCTCGGGATTGTTGCTCTGCATGTGGATGTTGACTCCGCACAATTCAGGGTTCTCCGCGATTGCGGTCAGGGCCAGATCATGGGTTGAAAGCGCTCCTACCGCACCGCCTGTGACCAATGCCCGGATCAGAGCTTCAGCAGCCATTCTTCTGTCCTGCGAATTCGTGCCACTTAGAATTTCATCAATCAGAAACAGCACGGGCTCGGGCCCCCTCGTGGCTCCAATCGCTTCGCGCAGGCGCTCAACCTCTGCCAGAAATTTCGACCGTCCATCTTGCAGCGAATCGTTGACGGCGATTGAGGCGCAGACGCGAAATACGGCTATGTGTGCGCTGGATGCACGCACCGGTGCGCCCGCCGAA
>Ga0207857_1000126_pt1 | contig 22451 bp, 18 predicted proteins | sample LuqExpMetageno22_FD_187780 | JGI IMG/M metagenome (GOLD analysis project Ga0207857, IMG submission 187780) | Tropical forest soil microbial communities from Luquillo Experimental Forest, Puerto Rico - Sample 22 (SPAdes) | ecosystem: Environmental > Terrestrial > Soil > Tropical forest ... | reverse complement strand
ACACGCTCACGTTGATGCGTCGAGCAGAGCGATTGTAACGGCAGCTACTACGGATGCTGATCGCGTTCTGCAGGACGGCCCCTTCTCGGTGATGCAAAAGACGGTCATGCCGCCCAGCGGCAACCGGCACGACTATATGAGTCAGGCGCCCTACTTCTGGCCGGATCCCAACAAGCCGGATGGGCTGCCGTACATCCGCCGCGATGGAGAGCACAATCCGGAAATCAAACGCATCACGGATCACGATCAGTTTCTGCGTATGGGCGAAGATGCGCGCACGCTTGCGCTGGCTTTCTATCTGACGGGTAATATGGTCTATGCGGAGCGGGCTGCCCTGCTCTTGCGTACCTGGTTCCTGAATCCCGCCACGCGGATGAATCCGCACCTCGAATTCGGGCAAGGGATTCCCGGAATCAATACCGGCCGTGGCATCGGGATTATAGAGTCGCGCGCGCTAGTGCCGGTGGTAGATGCCGTGGGCCTGCTGGAGACAGCAGCAGTTTGGACGCGCGACGATGAGGCTGGAATGCGCACCTGGCTTACGGCGTATTTGCACTGGATGCAAACAAGTGCCAAGGGCATTGCGGAGAGCGAAGCAAACAACAATCATGGCTCCTGGTACGATTTGCAGGTGGTTTGCATAGAACTCTTCCTGGGCCACCGCGCGGCCGCTGACACTATGCTAGAGCGCGTCAAGACGCGGCGCATTGCCGTGCAGATTGAGCCTGATGGGCGACAGTTGCTGGAACTGGCGCGCACCAATGCGTGGGGCTATAGCAACGGAAATCTTGATGCACTGGTTAAATTGGCTGTTATAGGGAAAAGAGAAGGCGTCGATCTGTGGAACTATCGTACCGCAGATGGCCGCTCGATACGTAAGGCGATCGACTTCTTGCTTCCCTATGCTGGAGGCATGAAGAAGTGGGACTATGCGCAGATCGGTGGTTTTCATGTTGAGGCCGCCGGAGCAACATTGGAGCGCGCCGCTGCCGCTTACCATGATGTGGGCCTGCGCGCGCTTGCACACCGGTTGACTGCGGAACACGCAGATACGGAGATGCTGTTGTTGGCGGACGGAGCCTTGTCGATGCACGATTGAGAGCACAGGGGAATGAGCGAATACGCTCCTTCCCGAAAGTTCCTGCGAGTAAGGAATACGCGAGAAACGGTACCCCATTGGCACCTGGACTTGGCGTGGCAGCATCACTGAGGTTGGCGTGCCGAGAAGAGCCATGACAGCGTACCAATGTATTTTTCGTAATTGCTGTGATTGAAAACATTGAAAGCTGCGATGCCCAGGTTGAGAGTTTTGGCCTGATCGCCGGTTGCCCAAGTCAGGTAGCATCCGTGGAAATACAAACAATCCAGGGACGTGGTATCCCGGCCCTGCAGTGTGTTGTGTAACGCTGGAAGGAAAATAGACCTAAAGCGCATTTATTGCATTAGCACCAGCAAGGCATACTGCAACGTATGGGGCGATTGTCGTGCTCGCCGCTTCCGCGGCGGCTGCTCTATGGCAATGGGATATCTGATGTATCGACAAAACCCTCGGACTGCTGCTCGCAGGCAAAAAGCTACTCCGCTCACCTCTCCAGAAGTTTTCGAGGGCGTATTTCGCACACATCAGCTTTCGGCGTGCCATCGTCCCTGCTATCTGTCATCTATTGCCGCTGCAATTTAGGTAGCCGCCATCGCTGCTCTCCTTTCTCTGCCTGCCGTTCCTACCTTTCTTCCGCATAGAATCCCTGCAAGACAACACCTAATTTGTTTTAAACAAGAACAATCGTCCTGCTATCTATCTGCAAAGAAAAGAGAACATTTCGCCTGTTGACCCGGCGCGTTAGACACTTGCTGCTGTTTATCGAGTTGGGTATTATGCTCGGCGTAACAACCGTCGAATGTTGCATTTTTGACATCGAAGACAAGGTGCACGCAGAAGAACCACGTTGCTTGGCACCGGCATGACCTCTGTAAAGGGGCAATTAAGGGTCAGGAAGATCCGCAGGACTGCCATCTTCTTGCCCACTGGAGAGCAAATAATGATCGAGTGCAGAACAATTTTCAAATTGCGGGGCCAGATACGTTGGGCAGTCGTCTTTCTTCTGTCTACGCTCTTAATGAGCAAGGCTGGTTTTACGCAACTTACAACCGCAACCCTGATGGGCACGATAACCGACGGGACAGGCGCAGTGGTCGGAGGCGTCACCGTGGAAGCCGTAAACGATGCGACTCACTTCACAGCAAAGGCCGTTTCGAGCGGGACCGGTTACTACCGTATGGACTTGCTTCCCATAGGCACCTACACGCTAACCGTCGAAGCCTCGGGGTTCAAGAAGTTCGTCCAAGCCAATGTCACCTTGAGTGTGAACCAGCAGGCGAATGTGGATGTCGCTCTCGAGTTGGGTGCCATGAGCGAAACAGTCACGGTCACCACCGAGCCACCGCAGATCAATCTGGAAAATGCGGCGGTTGGGCGCACTATTGAAACGGCAGAAGTTGTTGCTCTTCCTCTTGTTGACCGTAACGCCTATTCGTTCCTCGATCTTGTCCCCGGCGTGCAGAGCAACTCATCCGGCAACACCCTGGGTTATCCGCAGCAGGTTGTACAGATCAACGGCAGCACCGTGGAATCAAACACGGGGTCGGTTAGCTATTATCTGGACGGCGGCCTGGACATGACTTCGCTCCGCATGACCGGCAACCAAATGCCGAATCCCGAAGCGCTTGCACAGTTCAACGTGCAGACCAGCAACTACAACGCCAGCTATGGCCGCATGTCTAGCGGTGTGGTCAGCGCCATCACAAAGTCCGGCACCAACCAGTTTCACGGCACGGTGTATGAGTTTCACCGCGAGACCAACTTTAACTCTACTCCGTGGGCCACATATGGATCATCTCGTTCGCGTGCGCCTGTGCACAGAAACTTCTTTGGCGGTGTTGTGGGCGGGCCCATCAAGCGGGATCGCACTTTCTTCTTCTTCGATTACGCTGGCTATAAGGACGTTAGCAATAAACAGTTCACCGGAGGAGCCGTGCTTCCGACTGCCAAGGAAGCTAAAGGCGATTTTAGCGAGTTCCTGCCAGGCAGCACCATCAGTTCCTGCAATCAGACTCTCTCGACTGCGGACAAGGCTGCAGGTAAGTTCATCGTCTGCAACCCGACAACGCGTAAGCCATATGCCGGCAACATCATCACCGACACACTCGATCCGGTAGCCGTCAATATTTTGAAGTCGTTACAGACTTCAAACGGTGGATCAACGCTCTTGCCTTCCTATTCGGGCTCTCTCAGCCTGCCAAATCACTACAACGAATATATGGGCAAGCTCGATCACCAGTTGACTGAGAACCAGCGTCTGGCAGGTTCCTACTTCTACCTCAAAGGCCAGAACACCGTATTTCCGGGATCCGGCAATATGCCATGGGGTCTGCAGACTCAGGATTACCTGCTACATGTGTTGAACATGAGTGATACCATCACGATTAGTTCAAACAAGGTAAACCAGGTTTGGGCCACCTATACCCGCAGCTTCGGCACTCGTGCGAACGGGCCTCGTAAGACATTGACCGACTTTGGTTCGGCCTTCCTTGCGCAGGGTACTGCCAGCCTGCCAAACATCACCGTCACCAATTATTTTTCATTGACCAACGCCATCGAAGGCCCGAACGCCGGCACTAACTTCTACTCAGTCCGCGATCTCTACATCTGGACCCTCAACAAGCACACGCTGCAGATAGGTGCCGAAGCCTCTTTGAACAAGGACGCTCTGCCGACCTATCTGAACAACTATGGAACCTGGGGCTTCCAGTCAAGCACCTCGGCTCGTACCGGCAATGCCCTAGCAGACTACATGCTGGGCTTGGCCAATAGCCAGGCCCAGGACGCTCCAGTGGTAGCCAGCAGCAACGCGTTCTTCTACTCGCTGTTTGCACAGGACGACTGGCGGGTGACGCCACGATTTACCGTCAACGCTGGACTGCGTTGGGACCTTCAGATGCCTCCCACCGACCCCCAGGACAAAGCTTCCACCTTTGTTGTGGGCAAGCAGTCATCAATCAACCCCAACGCTCCGATCGGCCAACTCTTCCCTGGCGATAGCGGCGTCTCACGCGGTATCGTTCAAACTCCGTATTTGCACATCTCGCCGCGTCTCGGCTTCGCTTGGGACGTCTTCGGCAACGGAAAGACCTCCCTCCGTGGCGGTGCAGGCATCTTCTGGGGTGGCGTCTCCGGCAACGAGTGGAATACGCCCTCGAATTTCTACCCCTTCACCCTGCGTTATACTTTCGGCGTTCCAGGAACGCTTGCCAAGCCTTACCTAAATACGGCTTCTCCCTTCCCGTTCAACTACACCGCTGGAAAGGTCACCACTGCTCCTTCCGGAACCTCGCTGAGCGGCATTGGCCTGAACTTCCGCTGGCCCTTTACCTACCAAATTTCGGCCTCGGTGGAGCAACAAATCACCCCGTCGTTCGCCATCACGATCGGTTATGTAGGTTCGTTGGCACGTGCTCTTCCGTTCAGTCCGGATATGAATTATCCGGTTTTCAACGCGGCTTCACCAACCTCCAACACGACCAAGAACGTCAATAACCGCCGGCCGAACTCTGCATTGGGCACCATCGTCGAACTCGGTGATACGGCAACCGGTATTGCACGTGCCACATCCAATTACAACTCTATGCAGTTCACCTTCACCAAACGTATGGGCCATGGCGTTAGCGTGAAGGGACACTACATCTGGTCCAAAACCCTCAGTAGCGCCGGTTTGGACAGCAGCAACGTCACTGTGGAAGACGTCAACAATATGCAATTGGAGAAGGGCCCCTCCAACAACGACCTGCGTCACCAGTTGGTGACCACTGTTGTTTGGCAGCCGAACTTCTTCAAGCAGAACCGCTACCTGGACGCAGTCTTCGACGGCTGGTCGATCTCGCCGATCATCACCATTAAGAGCGGAACGCCATTCTCTGTGACCACTGGGACAGACAGCAATATGGATGGTGTTACCTCTGATCGGGCCAACAAGATTGGCAATCCGTATGATTCGACGGTCAACCACGCCAGTCTTGCGAAGAACGTCTGGTTCAATCCAGCAGCCTTCTGCGGCTACGATGTCAATAACCCGACTACCTGCCAGGGTACCGGCCCTGGCGGCTCTGACGGTACTACTGAGCGGAACGGCTTCTATGGCCCTGCCTACCGGAATGTCAACATGGCTCTATTGCGCAACTTTACGCTCCGTCATGGCATGGCCTTTCAACTGCGCGGTGAAGCTACCAACGTTTTCAATATGGTCAACTTCAATCCGGCTAGCTCGATCAGTATCACCACCGCGACAAGCCAGATTACGAGTGCGTACGGCATGCGAACGATCCAAATTGGCGCACGACTCTCGTTCTAGCTTTTCTGTCAAGGAACACCCACACCGCGTGCCCTGGATCTCTTCGATCTTGGGCACGCGCATTTCGAGCACAGATCGCTCCTCTGTTCAGGGGCAATGTTCCCCTTCAAATCACTTAGGGGGACAGAACGCTAAGGAATTGATGTCGCCTTTGTTTGTGTTGTACGACTTCAGAGTTGCGTTTAAGCTCTTCACTCCGGAAGATAAGCAAGAAGCTACCAAGCAAAGCGCGATCCTACGGTTGCTTCGTGGTGGTGTTCCCAGCCGAGACCACTGAGGCATTCCTCGAAGACCATGTGCGGGCGTTCACGTACTTCTGAGCTACTGGACGCGAAATCAATAGTCGACACTTATATCCATTGGATTCTTAAATGCTGACTGATTTCCCTGTAGCAATCCGGCTTCAATGAGCGCATCGGCGATATTGCATTAACCGATCTCTCCCCTGAGAGATTTGGTCAGCACATTTCTTGACCTTACCTTCGCTTTCCGCATATGCTGGCCTCAGCTCATGGGGCGCATCCGGTCCGCGGACAGGACAGAAGTCCACCCAGTTACGACACAATTCGATTGAACTGACTTTCAGCCCGTTTTCATGCGGACCTCGGGCAAACGAAAGGATGTTCACTGTGCCGACAAAACAGCTTCCCGAAAATCCCAGTCTCGACCACCTGAAGCACCAGGCAAAAGATCTTCTCCGTCAGCATGCCCTGAGAGAATCGAGCAGCGCACAGCGCCTTCGCGAATTCCTTCCTCATTTGCGGCATGCCACAGACGAGAAAGTTTTCTCAGCGCACCTTGCCCTCAGTGACGCGCAACTCGCCATCGCTCGCGAATACGGATTTGCAAGCTGGGTCCGTCTCAGACGCCATATTGAAAAAAACGGTCTGAGCGACAACCTGACGCTCCCGTACCATGAGCGGATCAAGGACGCAGTTTTTCGCCGCGCGGTCAACCTGATCGACACTGGCGACGCATCCAATCTGTTGCTCCTTCTCAAGGCGAATCCCATGCTCATCCAGCAACATGTTCTCTTCGAGGGAGGCAACTATTTCCGCAATCCAAGCCTGCTGGAATTCATCGCAGAGAATCCGGTCCGACATGGCACTTTGCCTTCGAACATTGTCGAGATCGCAGCGATTCTCCTTGAAGCCCGGCCGGAACAACGCTCCATCGACGACACCCTCGGTCTTGTTGTATCTGGCCGTGTACCCCGCGAATGCGGGGTACAGTTACAACTCATCGACATCTTGTGCAAGTTCAGTGCCAACCCAAATTCTCCACTTTTGACGGCAGCTCTTCACGGAGAATTCGAAGCCGTGCAGCAGTTGATCCGGTGGGGCGCGAAACCCGGTCTACCTATTCTCGCGGCTCTTGGCACAACAGAAGACTTTCTCAGCCATCTTTCGCTGTCGGACTCTGGTCAGCGTCATCTGGCGTTGGCGCTAGCGGCACAGTATGGGAACACTGAAATTGTGCGCACCCTACTCGATGCGGGAGAAGATCCCAGCCGCTACAACCCGCCTGGGGCACACAGCCATTCCACACCGCTGCATCAGGCAGCACTGGCCGGACACCTCGATATCGTCAAATTGCTCGTTGAGAGCGGAGCGAGGCTTGATATCAAAGATACGATCTGGCAAGGTACGCCTGCAGATTGGGCACAACACGGGCGGAGAGAAGCTATTGAAGCTTATTTCGTGGAACGCTCAGATATGCGCAAGCCTACAAAATAGGCAAACTTGAAGATCCTCGTCAAACCTGACGAATGCCAACTTGCCCTTCAGTCCTTGCCGCGTTTTCACCCTGGAAGACAGGAAACAGAAATTGCATCGGTCAACATGCTGATCGAGTTCGGCAAGCGCTACGTGCCGAATACGCCATTATCGATGTCCGCCATATTCGGCAATCAATCGCAGCGCAGCCGGGTTCACAAGCTTCGAGAAGACGAAATCTTCTCCCCATCGGAGCGGCGTCACATCGTGATAAACATGGATGCCGCTGATGGCGTAGCCGGGATGAAGTTGCTTGCGCAGCGATGCCCGTGCATTCGGATCTGCACCGTGTTCGAGCAGAAGTTTCGTGAGCGGTGCCGTCGGCAGTTCTCCACGATGATTCATCCAGAAATTCGCTTGCGAGACAACCGTTGCAAAGAGCACCGTATGACCTCCGAAACCGTCGCTGTCCACTGCTGCGGGCGCATCCGCATTCATGCCACGCTCAAGTAACCAGCGCGCGATTTCCATTTCATCGTAGTCGGCGCACATGTGCAGCAGTGTCGCTCCTGCCAGCGGTGTGCCGTGTGTAGCCATGATCTCATCATGGCAATCCAGTGCCGGTGGATAAATCTCATCGAAGGAGAACGTCCGGCTGAGCAATTTCGCATTGCGATCCAAATGGGTCTGAAGCAGGTCGATGCGCCCACGATGCAGGGCCATCGTGGGCGTGTCTGGAAGTCTCGCTCCGCGCTCGACATAGAGCTCCAAGATGCGATGCTTGGCGGCGGGATTGCGACTGTCGGTTTCAAGAACAATATTGACAGGCGCCAACAGCTTGCCTTGCTCATCGCTGACACGTGCGCCCAGTTCCAGCAGCAATTCTGTGCCGGCCACATTCAGGGTATAGGCAGTATCCTTCAGCACCTCTTGCGGTGGCTGCGGCCTGCCCATGAGATCGTGCAATCGCCGCGCTGTGTCGATTTGCCCCTGCAAACAGGCTCGCCGAAAGCCATACTCCAGATCCTTGGCTCCGAGCGAGCGTAGCATCTCGATGATCGCATTTTGCCCAAGATTGGCGGCATAGGAGAGTGGCGGTCCCCAGTTGCTTCGGACGCCCTTGGCGTCCTCGTCGAGCAAACGCGGATCACGCAAAACCTGCGTACGGACGGCATCAACATCTCCGCGCCAAATCGCATCGGTCATGCGGCAGGCAGTTACTAGGCGAGGCCAGCTGGGCAAGCCATAGCTCCGGGCAAGTACGAATTGCGCATCGGCAAGCTTTGCTGCTGCGGGATCGGTTGCCAGCGAGAGATGCTCCTGGAAATCCGCAATGGCCTGAGGCTCATTGCGACGCAGGTCGCGCAGCAAATCTTTCGCCTGATGCTTGAGTTGAGCGAGATTGGGACGAACAGGGAAGTGGCGGCTAGGCATGGCGGACCTCCTTCAATACATGCCCGCGGTCCGCTACTTGGGCGAAAAGGAGGTTCATAAGAACCTTGATGCGTGATCTTTCTTCAGGTGGACTCAGTCCTGCCCGCGGACGGGTGGCACCCTGTGTGCCGAAGCCAGTGTACACGATTTTTCCGCGTCCATTGAAGCTGAGTTTGCGGGCCACACCGCCGCCAGACAATGTACATTCAACCGCCTAGACTCCGCGTTCTGGTCTGTCAGGCCGTCAGTCCTGCAAACAGCAGGAGATTTCCGTCCGGATCTTTGACTACGAAATTCTTGGCGCCCCATGGCTGCAATTTTCAGCGTCTGGTGAAAATCGACACCAGCGGACAGGTATTCGAGGAACAGTAGCGTTATCTCGTCCGGCGAAGCAACGGTCACCCTACGTGCACGAGCCGCAGTCTTGCTGGCAGTCTGAAAAGGTGATGCCACTCCTCGTGAGTTGAGGGGTATGCCGCCTCATCGCGAGGTGGCGCGCCGAGCTCTCAGACGGCTGTCGCAAAGGGCGGGCGCTTCTGCGCCGCTTTCATTTTGTGCAGCACAATGCGGAAATATTCTGCTTGACATGTAAGATTAAGCTTACTCATAATGCAACTGCGGGCTTCCCTTATGGCCATTCACAGGCGTTTGCGCGGCAGTGATGTCTTTGCAGCAATCGGCGATCCCACGCGCAGGCGAGTTCTTGACATGCTATCCCAACAGCCCTTGCCGGCTGGGCAAATTGCTGCGGCTTTTCGGATCAGCCGGCCAGCAATCTCGCAGCATTTGCACGTATTGCGCCGCGCTAAACTCGTCGCTGTGCAACGGCGCGGCCGCGAGCATGTTTACCGTCTCAATCCTGAGCCCCTTCAGGATGCCTACAACTGGCTTGAGCACTATCAGCAATTCTGGCCCACAAAAATCGCATCGCTCGGCTCGTATCTCGACCAGATTTCAGGAGGTAGTCGATGAAGCTCTTCCCCAAGCTGGCTATGATCATGGCTTTCTGCTGCCTGATGTGTGGCTTTGCCATCGCCCAGACTCCCGAGTCGGGTGTACTGCATTTGCGCTATGTAACCGTACTTGTGCCGAATTACGACGAGGCTCTCGCCTGGTACACACAGGTGTTAGGTCTGGTGAAGGTAGAGGATCGAACGTTCGGCCCAGGGCAACGTTGGCTCGTTGTCGCGCCCGCCAGAGACTCTTCCTTGGGTATTGTGCTCGAAGTGCCACACGGAGAGATTGCCCAGACGGATCGTATAGGCAAAGAGACGAACTGGGTCTTTCAAGTGGCCGACTGCCATTTGTTCTACGAGCGCCTCAATCGGCTGAGCGTTCACTTCCGCAAAGCTCCTCAACAGCAACCCTGGGGAACGACGCAGGCAATCTTCGAAGATCCTTATGGGAATATCTTTGTTGCGGAAAGTAATTCGGCGACACCACCAAGCACACATGCGAGCCAGTAATGACGCGTAATCTGCACTTCGAAGTTGAATATCCTTATCCTCCTGAGCAGGTCTGGCAGGCGCTTACCCAGCGCGAAGCGCTGGCCTTGTGGCTGATGCCGAATGACTTTGCGCCGATCGTCGGCCACCGCTTTCAATTCCACACCAAACCTGCACCGGGATTCGACGGGATCGTTCAATGCGAAGTTCTTGAGGTGCTGCCACCCACACGTCTTGTTTACACCTGGATCGGTGGCGGTGTGGACACTACGCTCACCTGGACGCTCAAGCGCAACGTGAATGGCACACAGCTCATGCTCGATCACAATGGCTTTGAGGGACTTCGAGGCCTCTTTGTCAGCAAGATTCTTGGTAGCGGATGGAATTCGAGAATTCTCCGAAAGAATCTGCCGGCTTTGTTGGAGCGTTGGACTGGTGTTGGCCCTATCTCCTATGCGCCTGCAACCACCTGTCGAAAAGAGGAGGAGCAATGAAACAAGAATTCGAAGTCATACTGCAGTCGAAAGGGCCTGGTGGTGCATGGACATATTTCACGGTTCCCTTCAACGTGCAGGAAGTCTTCGGAACGAAGGCAAGAGTCTCGATTCGGGGCACAATGAATGGGGCTTCATTTCACAATTCATTGATGCCTGAAGGGGATGGAACCCACTCCATGATGGTTGGCAAAGAACTCCAGGAAGCGGCAAAAGCAAAGCCAGGTGAGCGCGTGCATGTGGCCCTGGAGCGGGATGAAACAGAACGCACAGTTAACGTTCCGAAAGAGTTGGAGAGCGCGTTGCAGGCTGCGACTCAAGCCGCCGCATTCTTTGCTTCGCTTACAGCTTCGCAAAAGAAGGAATACGCGGATTGGATTGCCTCTGCCAAGCAGGAGACGACAAAAGAAAGCCGTGCCGCCAAAGCTGTAGAAATGCTTCTCGCAGGCAAGAAACGCATCCGTTGATAACCGACCGTTTCAATTCTTGAATGAGTGAGTCGTTTATTTTTAAGTAGTTGCATTTGCTTTAACCTTTCGGCGATTGCCCGAAGGGCACGGTCCAAGGAATCAATAATTTGCAAAGGTTGTGCGGCTGAAGCGGGAACCGTCGCGCGGAGCTGGCATGTCCGTGCTCTACCGAAAAGCCAGCCTTCGGTTGTCAATCGGAGTCAATGAGCGCATTGGCGATAATGCGCGAATTGACGACCGGAGAAAGATTACTGCACGAGGCACATTTGCGGGGAATGATCCTGAAAGTTTAGTGTAACCAGTGCCCAGTGTATGCTCGGCTCTGCTGCGGCTATTCTGACGAGAAACCGCAGTTCGGTGGCCTAGTTGAAACTGCAGAAAAGCGTAAACTTCGCGCCACTTTCACTGGGCAATGAAGGGGGCTCCATAATGACTAAAATCGGTCGAAATGAGCCGTGTCCGTGCGGGTCGGGGAAAAAATACAGGAAATGCCACGGTGACGTAGCCTATCCTCCTCCCACCGCTGCGATGGCCGCGCTCAAAGAGTGGTTTCGGGAAACAGACGAAATAGACGAGTATCCCTTTGACCGAATCGGCGCCAAATTCACCGAGCTAGCTGCGGATTTGGCGGCATTTGACCCAATCTCCTGTGTTACCGCAATCGCAGCGTTATCAACGATAGCCGAAAATCGCAATCGGATGGTCCGTCTTGATGTTCTTCTTCATCTTGCCGCGATCTATTGCCGAGGGACACAACAGCCGACAATCGACTCTCTGAATCGCTGGCTGAATCAGATGCTGGCCGGAACTGCAGTATCTCGCCGCGAAGATCCCGCTGAGGACGTTGCCATCGGGAACATCATGACAGCTGTTGGCAACTACCGAGTGTTCTTGGGCGATTCAAGCAACCCCGATTATTACGCACAAGATGTTCTCGACGCGTTACAAAAGGCCCCTGCGGAACTCAATTCGCTTCGAGAAGAGTGCCAATCTCTGTTGAAATTGTCCGATCTCTTGGTGGAACGCAGAGGGTACGTTCGGAATGCTGGCGAAGCGGAAGATGAGGTCTCTGGTGTCAAATTGCCTGTCTCGGATGATGCCCTTTGGACAATTTGTGGAACGGTCTTGATTGGCACCAATCAACTTAAGAATCTCGGGATAGAGGAAGAATCGATTGCCCCTTTTATCCTAACCTTCGAAGACTTCCAAAGAGATGCGCACAAACGTTCGATGCGCATGGTCCGACGCCAACCCCTCATCAAACTTGGCGATCAGTTCCTCATCGCTCATCCAACGGCAATCGCCTGGGCATTAACGGCACACATCTTCACAAGTGTGCGACGTAAGAATATGCTTGCCGGACTGGAACATTGCCTCGGCGGACGCCAGGCATATCGGACGTTTCGTCGGTCGACGCGGGGCATCGAACATCATGACATTTTGACGCGCAAGCTTCCCACAGAAGACATCCCTCCAGCGAAATACGTGAGCCAAGTTGCGTTTCGCTTCGATGGCAATAAATTTATGCATCTGCTGTTTCTGCATGATGATGTATACGATATCGAAGAAAGGGGAATAACGGCTGATTGGTTTCCGCCCTTTAGAGACTCGCTAGGTTCCTACATCGAACGGAGTGCAAAACGTCTCCTCTCAGAGGGCGTCTGTACGAGCGGCCTGACTTTGGTCGTGCAAGGAGGAGTCTGGCGCGGATGTGCAATGCAACCGCCAAGTGCATTGCCGGACGGTTGCAACCTACAAGTGTGGTCCTCTGCTGATCTCGACCGTCTAATGGCGAACGAGCGGCGGTGGAAGCTGCTCCTCTGGAAGTATTCTGCACAGAAAGCCATGATAAATAGATGGGGCGTCGAATTTCGAGGGCATAGCGACGCGAACATGTTCTCGATGTGGACACATTATGAATATCGATTGGTTCCCAAATCGGCCGGGATGGATTCCCCAAATTATGTTGCTCTAGGAGCAGAATTCATCTTCAATATGCGAGCTGACTACCGCCGCGGACTAGATGAGCATTGCGCATATAGACCAGACGAGTCTGCCTGGAAGATGGTGCGCAGGTTGAACAGCCGTTCATACTTTCGCGAAGATTCCAATCGCAAGACATACGGGCTTGTTTCGCCAAACGACAATAATTCTCTCGATGGAGTGGTCGAGACTGAGCTGCGCTCTTGGTGGGTTAAATGTTCTGTAACGACAAAGGGCAGATACCAGAGGGATTTGATCTATCAGCTTTGGGAAATGGTAGTGAATTGGCTTGATCGTATCGCCCCAAGCTTGAACCGGTTCGTCCCGGAATTGGGTGCGGGGAACAAAATGCTCATTCTGGATGTTTCGGAGATTGAGCGTCATGAAGTTTGGACCGAAGATGGGCTGCAGGCTGCAAGTATTGGGCCGGCCATTACGGTCACCACAGCCGGAGGCAACGCCGCGATTCGCCTAGGGCTACGCCTTGTTGCTAACGCGTATTCGCCCACCAATGAGGGTGAACGCGAATTGGTGAGTGGCCTTATACAAGCTGCGATGTTGCTCGGAGGAATTGACGGAGATACAGCTAGGCAACAGGAAATCGAATCTGTAATTGCAATGCAGGACGATGATCGATTCATGCATCTCTTTCGTGCTCGAGATGCTAGAGATTATCTTTTCGGCTTTGATGAAGGTAAAGGTGAACTGCTCCATGAAGAAGAGTTCGCGTTCAGCGCCCTCCATCTAGCGCAAGAGGCCTCAGTTATGGCTCCATTGCAGACTACGGACATTGCTTCAAGCAACAAGGTCCTCAATTCGTTCGTAGATGCATTTTGGAAGCGAGCAGAGGCCCGTTTACGTGAGCTGGATCGAACGAGCGTGGTTCGATTTTGTGTGACCAATCACGAGAGATTACTGAGGGATCTGGACGTCTGGCAACGGACTAGTCGGGCTGTGTTGTCTCTGCATGCGGACCGTAAGGATGTCCTCCAATCTTCGCAGACTCGCAAAGAGAAGCGTGACCGGACCCAGATTTCCCAACGCGTACTGGTTGAAATGGCGATTTGCACCTGTCCGCTGGAGAACGGCCGACCCGCTACACAGACGGACCTGGACTATCTCTGCACGCAAGTTGCACTGCTCATCGCCACTGCCGCACATTCTGATGCGATACGAGCCGGTTGCACAAAACCAAATATGCAAATCTCACGTCTGGGAGACTATACCCTTGAAGACAACTTCATGGGGGTCATGTTCCCCTATTTGACGAGTCACTTCGAGCACGTCCACATGGCAGACGTGAATCGGTACGAAGAATGGTTCGAGCCTGAACCTGCGGTGAAGAAGCCTGAAAATGAAGTATTTGGCGAAGAGTTCGTCGCGGCATTCAAAGCAGAGTACGGAATCAATCCAGCACGACTTGCCGAAATTGGGGTTCTTCTAGCGGAAGACGCAATGGACCATCAGAGTACCGTGATACATCGCACCTCTGATTCACTGAAAGATATGCTTGCAAAGAAAGGGATTTCCGGCGAAGAAATAACGGGCTTCTGGAGCAATTTTGTTTTGAAGCCTCGGACTCAATGGAACAAGAAAGAGAGTCCATTTAAGGACAGAGACTGGTATCCCTGGCGGTTCCGCAGGCACTTGTCCTTAATGGCAAGGCCTATCGTAGATCTGGGAAATGAAATGATTGTCTATGCCCCCGGATTTTGTGAAGATAGCTTCCGACACAATGTTATGGAAGCATTCCAAGGAGCATTCGACACGGAATACTTCTCGACTGACCAGATGAAGAAATACTGCGGCGGTGTTAATGATAAGCGTGGAATGGCTTTCAATACCACCGCTAGCCAACTGTTCACAAGCCAGGGCTGGAATGCTCTCCCGGAAATTCAAATGACGGCTCTGGGAGCTCCGGCCGAGTTGGGAATGGGAGATGTCGATGTGCTCGCGTGGAATCGAGATGTGATATGCGTCTGCGAGTGCAAGGAGTTGCTATTTGCGCGTACTGTCGGCGAAGTCGTCTCACAATTGCTACGCTTCCGAGGCCAGACGGGGGATGATCTCGATAAGCATCTTCAACGCGTGAATTTCCTGCGGGAGCACCCTAAAGAACTAGGTCGAGTCACGGGAATTGATTCGCCGCGCGTGATCTCGATCCTCATCACAAGCAAAACGGTTCCCATGCAATTTGGCCCTGGTCTTGGAACTCAAGTCCTCGCTGCCGATCAAATAACGGCTGGCTACCTTAATTCTCTGTTGAGCCAATCTGATGATCCTTCATCCCGATGAACAGCGCCTTGCTGCGGCAATATTGAAAACTGAGCTACAACGTCGGCAGGAAGCTGAAGCAGAAAGCAACCTCGCAGCCGCTGTTCTGCAAACTCTTCGCGGAAGCGTTTGGCACACAACCAACTGTGATCGTTACAAAAGCATTCTCGCAGATGGTGCAATTCTTCCAGAACCATCTATTCCAGACTCTGATCGTTGGGGGACTGGACTAGGAACCATTGGCTGCCCATATGTGAGAAGCATCGGAGGCGTTAGCTTGTTCGACTTCCGGGACTTCTGACCCAGAAGAGTACTCAGAGAACTACCCTATAAGCAATTGGAGAGAATTCATACCTTATCGATCGACGTGGGGAGAAGCAATTTGGATTGAAATAGATGTTTCGGAAGAGATAGATGGATTCATTTCAGGGCGCGGAATCTTGGATCGCTGGAAGGCGGAGCAAGCCACGAGTCGGTTCATGCCTCGTAAGCGTTCGCTTGTCGCCGTATTGACACAGGGAATGTTGTAGGTTTAGCGCGCAGGCTCTCTTCTATAGATTTTCGTCCACTGTGTTTCAAACGACGGCAAGGCAACACTCTGCAACCAACTTTCCACAGAAGGACAACCTGGTAAGTGCCGGGGCAGATAAGAGACGAGGTCCGCATATCCAGCGTCGTCCTCGGCTATTTCGATCCATATTTCGAGTTCATCATTGCCGATAATCAGCCTGATCTGATCCATGGTGAAGCAGTCACGTTTGTAGGCATAGACGGCAGCGATCTGGTCCCATGTTAGCCGTATTCCATCTCCAGATATCGAGGTTTGGGTGACTCCGGATTCATCACATTGAAGCGCCAATGGTCCATGGGAAGGACGCGATTGAATAGTTGACCCCCAAGTGCGGAGTTGTCTTGGCAAGCTCATATCGCTATTCTGACGAATTCGTGCATCCTGCGCAAAGCAGATCTATCGTTTAGCGGGACTTGAAGAATAAGTGTCCACCTATTTTTAGGTGGACACTTGAGATCACGCGAGATTGATCTGAGATGTAGCGAAGTTCCAGGGCAGCATTTCGTGGATCCGGGTGATGGGCAGATCGGCGATGCTTTCCAGCACGTGCTGCAGGTAGCGTTCCGGATCGATGCCGTTGAGCTTGGTGGTGCCGATCAGTGAATAGATCGCCGCCGCAGCTTGTCCGCCGGCATCCGATCCGCAGAAGAGATAATTTTTTCGTCCAAGCGCGACGGCGCGCAGTGCTCTTTCGGCCGCGGAGTTGTGTGTGCCTTGATAAGGTGCGTTTTCCTCCCCGGTGCAAACCCGGGCCGGCAAACTCTCGCTCCAGCCGGAAACACTCGGGGCGGGTCAAGAGGCGACGAATGACCTGAAGCACTCCGAGAAAAGGTCTCTTTTAGGGGATTAGTGGTCCATGCGGGCTGCAACGTGAGTGAACGTCGAGCAGGCCTCGAAACAGCCAATGTGGAAGCCGACCTGCCGTAACTTTTGGGAAGGCCGATGTCACCGGTGAAGCGAGCGAGAAACGCAGCCGGTGATTCCACCGGGGTAGTGACGGCGGCACGTGTGGGATATGGAAGATGCGCAACAAGGGAAGTCTGCGACCGTGAGTCGGACTCAACGATGAACCCGTGAGGGCCAGCATCGGCGGACGCAGATGGCGGAGGGGTTCGTAGTACCGATGAAGCCGGGTAATGCCGGTCGAGGGAAGGGGCCCTGAGCCGTTCTGGTGAGGAAAGCGGCTGAGAGCCAGGTGATTGACGATGAGTCTAGGAACGCCGAATACGGTTGAGACGCTGCAGACCTCGCTACAAGCGAAAGCCAAGACAGAATCTGCTTATCGTTTCTACTCGCTGTGGGACAAGGTCTGCCGCGAAGATGTTCTTGCCGAAGCGTATCGGCGCTGCCATGTAAATGCAGGGGCGTCAGGAGTGGATGGGGAGACGTTCGCTCAGATCGAGGAGCACGGAGTGGAACGGTGGGTCGGAAAGCTGCGGAGGGAGTTGACGGCGGGAACGTATGCGCCCATGCCCCTTCTGCGGGTGTGGATACCGAAGAGCAACGGAGGCCAGCGACCGCTCGGCATCCCTACGATCCGTGACCGTGTGGTCCAGATGGCGGTGGTGCTGGTGATCGGGCCGATCTTCGAGGCGGACCTGTTGCCACAGCAATACGGGTTTCGTCCGGGACTCGATGCCAAAATGGCCGTCCGTAGAGTCTTCTGGCATGTGACGCAACGGCGGAGGCAGGAGGTGGTGGACGCGGATCTTCGCGACTATTTCACCTCGATTCCACATGCTCCGCTGATGCGTTGTCTGGAGCGAAGAATCGCAGATGGCCGGATGTTGAAGACGATAAAGCGCTGGTTGGTAGCGCCAGTTGTCGAGAGCATCTCGGGCCGCCGCGTCCAGACTGCCGATGCACGGAAGAGAAAGCGGGGAACGCCACAAGGCGGAGTAATCTCACCGCTGTTGGCCAACTGCTACTTCCGGCGATTCCTGTTGGCGTGGCATCTTCATGGCCATCAGGATCAGCTCGATGCCTACATCGTGAATTACGCTGACGACTTCGTGATCTGCTGCCGTCCGGGTAACGCCGGGGCTGCATTAGCGAAGATGGAAGCACTCATGATCCGGCTTGGGCTTGAGGTGAACAAAGCCAAGACTCGTATCGCCCGACTGCCGGAGGAATCGTTTGATTTTCTGGGATACACAGTCGGAGGTTTTCATGGGAAGGACGGGCGCATTTACATCGGCACTCGGCCATCGCAGAAAGCCGTGCGAAGTCTGCTCAAACGAATACACGAACGGACCACGCCTCAATGGTACGCGGATGCACCTCTGAGCACAGTGGCCCGCATCAACACGCTTCTGCGTGGTTGGTGCGGGTACTTCAATCAGGGACCGATCATGGCAACTCGTGAGCGAATCCGCCGATACACGGAGACGCGACTCCGTCGCTGGTTGATGCGCCGCACTGGATATCGGGGAACTGGCTTGAATCAATTCCCGGCCAAGTATCTCTTCGAGACGCTAGGTCTTTACGACGTCCGAGTTCGGCGTAGCGACCCGTCGAACGCGAAGGCTTGATGAGCGGGGGTAAGCCGGATGCGGGAAATCTGCATGTCCGGTTTGATGAGCGGGATGTGGAAACGGGATAGGGATTGGATAGTGAGGCACCGGCAACCGAAAGGGCCGGAAACGGCTAGGCCAGACCTAATCTACCGCGCCACATCTCGACTCGACCGATCTCAATCAGGCCATCGTCGACGTAGCGCGTGAGCGCGCGCCAGCGTCCGAGCGTGTAACGGATCGCGCCCGAGGTATCGGACTTCGTGGAAAGTGTTGAGAGTGTTATTTCAAGCCATCGGCGGAGTTCGTCGAGAAGAGGCCTTGCTCTGGTCTGTCGGACATCCTGGCGCCGTTGTGCCGTCTGTCCGCGCATCTCCCGTTCGATAGCATAGAGTGCACCGATACGATCAAGCGCTTCGGTTGTAATGGACGAAGGCTGTACTTCATGGATGTCATGGAACTTGCGTCTTGCGTGAGCCCAGCACGCGGCTTCGTGGATGTTCCCTGTTCCATACAAGTGCCCAAAGCCGGCATAGGCGTCGGCTTGAAGGGTGCCGCGAAAGTTCTTCAGATGCCGCTGTGGGTGCTCACCTTTTCGATCAGGCGAATAGGCGAACCAGACTGCCGGTGCGGTATCGATTCCGGCGGAGCGATCATCGCGAACATAAGTCCAAAGTCGGCCAATCTTGGTTCTGCCGCGTCCCGGTGAAAGCACAGGGACCGGCGTGTCGTCTGCATGGATTTTGCTGCCAGCCATGACGTGCCGGCGAACAGCTTCAACCAGAGGCGCTAACAACTGGCTAGATGTACCAACCCAACCTGCCAGCGTAGAGCGATCGAGTTCGACGCCTTCGCGGGCATAGATCTCCGACTGACGATTCAGTGGAAGGTGGTTCGCGTATTTAGCGGCAAGCACATGCGCCAATAACGCCGGCCTGCAAGGCAGCGTTCTATCGGACGTGATGGCACTGCCGTCTGCAGGATCTTGTCGCATCCAGTGCAGCTCATCTTGACGCGTACGTGACGAATGACCTTGAAAGTCTCGGGAATGCGTTCGAGATACTCGGAGACATCTTCTCCCAGCTTGCTCAACTTGCCGCCGCAATTCGGGCAGCAGTTTTCTGTAGGAGTGAGCGTGATAACTTCGCGCTTCAGGTGCTCTGGAAGAGACTGTCGTGCGGGCTTGTTCTTGACCGGAGATTCCGCTGGAGCAGCTAGGGCAACATCTGCAGCAGCCTGCTCGGACTCCAGCTCTTCGAGCTTGAGTTCCAACTGATAGAGATTACGATTCGTCTTCTCGCTGCTGACGCCGTATTTGTCGTACCGCAGCTTCGCGATTTGCAACTTCAGATGCTCGATCTCAAGTTCGTGCGCAGTGACCTTCTGCTGATGGGCGGTCAGCTGTGCATCCTTTTCTGCAAGCAACTGATCCTTGTGCGCCAACAACGCCAGCACGGCTTCATGATCGAAGAGATCGATGCTGGCAGCAACGCTGGGAGGCATGGCTGAAGTATGCCATGAGTGAGCCTAAATGCAGCATGAAATTATGCCACCGGATCAGGTTTCCAGGTGCGTTCCACACGCCGCCAATCAATGCCTTCGAGCAGCATCGATAACTGCGCGCGTGTGATGGATAAAGCGCCGTTCTCGGCAACGCTCCAGATGAATCTTCCGCGCTCCAAGCGCTTCATGAATAGACAGGAGCCGTCACTGTCAGCCCAAAGAAGTTTTACGATGTCGCCACGCCGCCCGCGGAAGATGAAGACATGACCGGAGTGCGGCTGCTTGTAAAGAACGTTCTCTACCTGCGCATTTAGGCCGTCAATCCCACGCCGCATATCCGTAGTTCCGGCAACCAGCCATACTCTTGTGTTACGCGGAAGCTCGATCACCGCGCCAGCCTCTCGATGACAGCAACGGCCAGTGCTGGGTTAACGCCGGCCTCAATCGTCACCAACGCTCGGCCCGGAAACTCAATGTGAATCGCGCTTCCTGAATGCGGCAACGGCCTCTCTGGAAATGCTGTGCTGTCTGAGCCCGTCACCAACACAGAGAGCAGCTTCGGCGCCCCATCTCCAGTCATCGACAAGCTGTCTGCACGATACTGGCGTCTCCACTGAAAGATCTGGTTCGCGTTGATCCGATGACGTCGTGCCACTGATGCAACGCTCACGCCTGGTACAAGCGTCTCCTCTACAATCTGACGCTTCTGCTCCGCGGTGCGCCAGCGACGGCCGCCACGAAGATCGCCCTCCAACTCCGTATCCAATACGATGCCTTGTTCCATACTCGCATCGTCTACCATGAAGCACACTACGTCCACACGGCCTTGGCCAAACGCTTACGCTTAAACTCCCTACTCATCCATCCGGAAACTCCTTCTCGTGTGCTTGCAGGCTCACGTCTGGAGTTTCTTGGATTGACTCCCGGAAATGTTAAACAACTACTGCCCCCGGCAGAGCCGGGGGAACTCCCGCTTGCGTCAGTAGGCACGCCAATCATTGCATTCCGCTTCATCGTCGAAGTCACGCGCGTGACTCTCGTAGCTTCGTGCGATCTCACGGAGCATCGCAGAAGTGCAGGGATAGTCGAGCTTGACGGCTTCTGCTAACTCGTTGTAACGCTTCGCCTGACCGCGTTCTTGGTCTCCACCGTCCAGCATCCGGCGAGGAGCTGGCTGTAGCGGTCGATGACAACCTGGGGCTGTAATCTATCCCGATTCCTACGGAATCGGGATGAACTGCCGTTCAACTTTTAACGATGGATGGGACAGCCTCAGCTCGACCGCCTGCATGAATACAGATTTTTCGCCTAGCTGTTCATGATCTCTATTGCTGCTTGCCAAGAGCCTGCGCGACGCTTGTCACGCGGATACTTTTCTGCAATTCCTCAAGCGGAGCACGGCTGGCTATCCGCACATTGACACTTTCTCCTGGCAGCAGATCGATGAAGTTGTCTTCCAGCTTTACGTCCAGCCCCGAAAAAGACATGGCAACCGCGCGTGCTGCAACATCGCTAACCAGCCGCGCACGATAGTAGCCTTCGCCATCCTTCGTGATCGTGGCCTGCAATTTCGGTTGCGGCAGTGCACTGTCTTTCACTCGGGCAAAATACAGCTGATTCCGTGACAACAGCTTCCCATCCTTCCACCATTCCAGAAGAACCAGATCGCGCTTGCCATCTAAATCTGCAATCGCGGCCACGTCGATCGGCTCCAGTGCGGTTGAGGCCAACGGCACTGCCTGTACGTTTATTTCTTTGCTATAGAGAATTTGGCCTGCGAAGTCCATCACGCGTACGCGCAGTTGTCCACCGGTTTCCTGCTGCAAATCGCTCACCAGATGAATCTCTACCTTGCCGTTGCGATAGTCCGCGGCTATCAGCAATGGCGCATAGAAGCGACGTGCATAATACTGCAACGCCTTGGGACGGCCAGAATAATCGATACTGGCCCACGAGACTACGGGCCAGCAATCGTTCAGTTGCCAGTAAAGTGATCCCATCGTTTCGGGCATCGAGGCGCGCAGGTGCTCTGCCGCTAGGCGAATCGCCTCGGCCTGCATAAACTGGCTTAGATAATTGAATGAAGCAAAATCCTTTGGCGCTCCCAGTTCCTGCTGCATGTACTCACTGATGCGCTCGTAGCCGTGGATGAACCGTTCGTGGTTGGCCAGCGCCGGAGCATCCAACCGCTCCTCGCTGCCTGCAAACGCACGCACCGTTGCTGGATCAGGCATCCCCTGAAAACCATACTCAGAAAGAAAACGGGTCTTCACATCGGCGTATTTTGCAATCGGCGCCTTACCGCTCCATATATTCCAGAAGTGCATGTCGCCATTCCCGCTGCTGTTGGCCGGCTCTTCGAAATCCGCACTCGGAGAACTCGACCAGTAGGGAACACCGCCGCCTTCTGACTTCACAACCGCGGGGAGAATGGCCCGGAAGATTGTGGTGTAATCTTTCCACGCCTGATTGCGCTGTTCCGGTGTAACTGTCTTTCGAAACTCCTGCCGGTCGTCCCATGTGTCCCAGGCTGTTTCCACCTCGTTGTTGCCACACCACAGAACAACGCTAGCATGATCGCGCAGACGACGCACCTGTTCACTCGCCTCGGCACGTACGTTCTCCTGAAATTCCTTGTCGCCGG
>Ga0207857_1000125_pt1 | contig 22458 bp, 13 predicted proteins | sample LuqExpMetageno22_FD_187780 | JGI IMG/M metagenome (GOLD analysis project Ga0207857, IMG submission 187780) | Tropical forest soil microbial communities from Luquillo Experimental Forest, Puerto Rico - Sample 22 (SPAdes) | ecosystem: Environmental > Terrestrial > Soil > Tropical forest ... | reverse complement strand
CCCCCGCCGCGCCCTGCTCTGGTCGCGGCGGGATGCAAGGAAAGAGCTTGGAGGCGTTGTGCGGCCTGAAGGGCCTGGCGCTGAACCAGCCCCCTAAATGCCGGCCGGTTATGTGCGGTTTACCAAAGCCCCTTGCGCCGTATAATCGTTAGGACAATGGTTCGTGACGGTTACATCTACGGTTTGGGCTTCCTGGCAGCCGCGGTCGCGCTGGTTCTGCTAACGGGTAGCTGGCCCTGGGCAATTGCCCCGGTTTTGCTGGCTGCGTTTTTCCTCTGGTTCTTCCGTGACCCAGAGCGGACCATCCCTGGCGCTCCGGGATTGATTGTTTCGCCCGGCGACGGCGTAGTTACAGAAACCGTGGCCATCGATACCCCCGAAGGCCCTCGCCAGAGAATCAGCATTTTCCTTTCCGTCTTCAATGTGCATGTGAATCGCGCCCCCATCACGGGCGTTCTTGCGCGCGTTGAATACAAGAAGGGCCTCTATCTGAACGCCATGAATCCGGCTTCGGCCGAGCGCAATGAGCAGAATATTGCTACCGTGCGCGACGGCGAAGTCGAGGTCACCTTCAAACAGATCGCAGGCCTTCTGGCGCGTCGCATCGTCTTCAACATGCAGGAAGGCGACCGGGTGGAGCGCGGACAGCGCGTGGGCCTGATCAAGTTCGGCTCGCGTGTGGACGTGATTGTTCCCGCCAACGCGCGCATTGTGGTCAAGAAGGGCGACAAGGTAAAGGGTGGCGCCAGCGTTCTGGCCCAGCTTGAGGGAGCAGCTCAGTGAACAGTCCCTTCGCCGGACGCAATCCGGCTGACATGCGTGCAGCACGGCGCGCTCGTCTCCAGCGCGGCATGTATGTGCTGCCTTCGCTGTTCACCGCCTGCAGCATCGGTCTGGGATTCTTTGCCATCACGGAAGTCTTCAACGCCGTTGCCTATATGGATCAGGTTGCGCGCCACCTGGATCTGGCCGCAATCGCCATTCTTATTGCCATTCCCTTTGACGGGCTGGACGGGCGCATTGCGCGCATGACCAACACCACATCGGAGTTCGGCCGCGAACTGGATTCCCTGGCTGACGCCATCACCTTTGGTGTGGCGCCCGCGATTCTGGCGCTGTTCTGGGGCTTCCACTTCCTTCCCGACAACCTGGATGCCGACGTTCACCGTCATCTGGTGCAGGCCGGCGCGTTTATTTGCTTTCTCTATCTGATTGGCGGCGTCTCGCGCTTGGCGCGCTTCAATATCTCCAAAGACCCGCAGCCCCGCAATCCCGGACGCCCTGACCGCAAGTACTTTGTCGGCATGCCCATTCCGGCCGGAGCCGGTCTGTTGGCCGCCACCGTCCATTTCTTCCGCGGCAATCAGGTCCAAACCTGGTGGGTTGCTCTTACCTGGCTGGTTATCGTGGGATTAGCTGGATTTCTCATGGTCAGCACCTGGCGTTTCTGGTCGGGCAAGGAAATCAACCCTGCCGGCCGGCAGCCGGTGCAACTGCTGCTGCTGATTGCCATCATTCTGTTCGTGGTGGTCAAGTTCTCCCAGGTAACATTGTTTGCCATGGCGCTTCTCTACATGTTCAGCGGCATCTGGGCCCGCGCCGCTTATTCGTGGTCGCGCCGCCGCCGCCGGGGTGCCGCGGCACAGCATGCTGCCGCGATGGAGACATCCATCGAAGATCAGAATTAACCTGCCCCGTTGCGTTGTTGGTTCCCCGGAATCAGCAGGGGAACGGTGAAGCGATAGAATCATCCATCGGAGCCGAGGTTTTCCCGTGTACAAAATTGCAATTGCTGGAGCATCGACGCTGCTGGGCCAGGAGATCAGAGAGGCGCTGGCGGATTCGCCGCTGGCCGCCGCCAACCTGCTGCTGCTGGACGAAGAAGACGCCCGTGGTCAACTGGAACAGGTAGGCGATGAGATCGCCATCGTGCAGGCCATCGACCCCGAAGCTTTTGACAAGGTGGACTTCACCTTCTTCTGCGGCGCTGAAACCCTTACCCAGAAGCATTGGCGCGATGCCCTTCGCGCCGGTTCCACCGTGCTGGATCTTTCCGGCGCGCTCGATCAGGAAACGGGCGTGCTGGTGCGCGCTCCCTGGCTGGGCACGGAAAACGCAGCCGACCTGTTTACCCCCGCGGTGGTACCGGCTCATCCCGCAGCCCTGGCCCTGGCCCTGCTGCTGGAGCGGCTTACCGCAGCATCTCCGCTGCGCGCCATCTCCGCCACCGTGCTGCAGCCGGCTAGCGAATCCGGCCGCGCCGCCATGGACGAGCTCCATCAGCAGACCGTCAACTTGCTCAGCTTCCAGAATCTGCCCCGCGACGTGTACGACGCGCAGGTAGCCTACAACCTGATGACCGGTTTTGGCGAAGCTACCCACGTGAATCTAGCCGTGAACGAGGCACGCATTCGCCGCCATGTAGATACACTGGCCACCGGACGCTGGCCGCATCTGGCCCTGCAACTGGTGCAAGCCCCCGTCTTCCACGGCTACACCTTCTCGCTATGCGCCGAGTTCGAGCATCCCGTGGAGCTGGTCTCCATTGAAGAAGCTCTGAACGGCGATCGCGTTGATCTGGTGCTCGAAGACACCGATTCTCCATCCAACCTGGCAGCCACCGGGCAGAACGAAGTGCTGGTACGCATGCGCGCCGAACGCGAGGGCCGCAATCCGCAACTGGCCACCCGCGTCTGGCTGTGGGCCGCGGTGGACAACCTGCGCCTGGCCGCGCAGAACGCCATAGACTGCGCCATGGATCTCCGGCGCCTTCGCCCCGCAGGATCGGTGCAGTAGGGCTCGGCCTTACTGCACTTCCCCACCTTTGCTTTGCGTTGATTCTTGCTGCAGCGTTTATGCCCGGCAGCAGCGGGTCCACAGCTCGTGGATAAAGCTGTCGGTCATGCCCGCGATGTAGTCGGCCACGGTCCGCGCCAGCCCCTCGGCCGGGATCTGCCTCTGGTGGTCGGCAGGTAGCAGCTTCGGATCATCCATCAGCGCGGCAAACAACTGCGTCACAATCTCCGCCGCAAGTTCGTGATCGGCTTCCATGGTGGGCGAGTTGTAGAGCCGGGCATAGAGGAAGCGCTTGGTCGCGGCGCGCATCTCCTCCATCTCCGCACTGAGCGTGGCCAACCGCGTGGACGCTGCGCGAATGCCTTCCAGATCTTCAATTCCCCGCGCCAACACGCCCTCGCGCGTCTCCTCCATCAAGCTGGTGGCCAGCAGATTCAGCAGACGGCGAATGGCCTCATCCACGGCCAGCCGCGGCGCTGCATGGGGATAAGCCGCAAGAGCGGCATCGTGTAGGGCACGGAAAAACGGCAACGAGGCACGCACATCCTCCAATTCGAGGATGCCCGACCCCAGTCCGTCGTCCAGATCGGCGGAAAGATAAGCTACCTCGTCCGCCAGATCAATTAGCTGCGCCTCCAGAGGCGGGAAACTCTGGAGAAAATAGTCAGCCAGCTCCGGGTGTTCTTCCGCGTGATAGTCGTGCGAGTGCTTGATGATGCCTTCGCGCACGGCCAGCGTCAGATTGAGCCCGCGAAAGGCCTGATAGCGCTCTTCAAACCAGGTAACGATGCGCAGCGCATGCAGATTATGGTCAAAACGCAGCCCATGCGCGCGAAGCGCCGTGTCCAGAGCCTTTTCGCCGGCATGACCAAAGGGTGGATGCCCAATGTCGTGCGAAAGCGCCAGAGCCTCCGCCAGATCGGCGTTCAGGCCCAGCGCTCCGGAGATGGTGCGGGCAATCTGCGCCACCTCCAGCGTGTGCGTGAGCCGGCTGCGGAAGTGGTCGCTCACGAGCTCGCCCGGCAGACGGGTAAACACCTGAGTTTTTCCGGCCAGGCGACGGAAGGCGCGCGCATGCAGGATCCGCGCCGTGTCCCGCGCAAAGGCAGGCCGGTAGGGATGGGGAGGCTCGGCAAAGGCCCGTCCCGCAAGCGGATCGTTGACGTCGGCCGATACGGCAATGGCCGCAGGCAGACGTGTGGAACGGGAACTCTCGCTCATCAATGCCCCTCCGCACTGTTGGAACCGTTATACATCATGAGAGGGCTAGCAAGGCACCTGCGTGCGACAGAGGCCTTCGGCTCCGCGCAGATGGGTGAGACGGGGTATTTTGCACCGTCCCTACGGGACTCAGCTCCCTCAATCTGTATCGTATTCCCCACCTTGAAAGGTGGGGCTAACCTGCGCTGCGCCTCTGGCGCGCGTCTAATCACCTGCACTGCTGCGCCTCTGGCACGAAGAGGGTTACCCAAGCTGCGCCTCTGGCGCGGGTCTAGTCACCTGCACTGCACCTTTGGCACGAGAAGCTAACCTGCACGGAGTCTCTGGCGCGAGTAAGCTAAGCTACGTCACGCCTCTTGCGCGTTTTCTTGTTGGTCTGCTGAATTGCAGCGATCGGCTCCACTCTTTGACTTGCCTACGTGCGCTGTCGCTGATTCGCTGTTCCGCCAACTCGCGGACTCTTTCGCTGACTCGCCGACTTGCTGACTCGCAGCCCTGCCAGCACACTTCCCGCCTGCTCGTGTATCTTTGCGAAGAGATCAGAATTCCGCACGGAGGCGCTCGCACGCCATGCCTACATTTGCCGCCATCGACATCGGTTCCAACTCCTGCCGTCTCAAAATTGCCAAGGTCGTCAACCATCAGTTGAAGACCGTGGCCGAAGACCGCGAGGTCACGCGGCTGGGAGCGAGCGTCTTTGAGACCGGCCTGGTAAGCCCGGAGTCCATGGCCCTCACGCTGCGTGCGCTCAAGCGTTTTCAGCGTGCCGTGCAAACGCACGGGGTGGAACAGATCCGCGTGGTGGCCACCGCAGCCTTGCGAGACGCGCGTAACGCCTCCGCCTTTCAGGCCTGGGTAAAGGCCGAAACAGGTTGGAATCTGGAAATTATCTCCGGCCTGGAAGAGGGCCGCCTCATTCACCTGGGCGTCACCAGCATCGAGCCTGACACCGGCGGTCGCATCCTGCTCATGGATCTGGGCGGCGGCAGTTGCGAGATCACCCTCAGCGAGCACAAGCGCATCAAGGAAACCGTCAGCGTACCGCTCGGCGCGGTGCGGTTGACCGAGCAGTTCCTCAGCTCCGACCCGGCACCGGCCGAAGGCCTGCAGCAGATGCGAGCCCTCATCATCCGCGAGCTGCGCCGCGCCCAGAAGCGCATTCAGCCCGAACGGATCGGCCATGTGATTGCCACCAGCGGCACCGCGGCGGCGCTCTCGGAAGCGGCTGCTGCCACACTCGCCAAAGTGACCACCAAACCCGGCGTAAAAGCCGCCAAAAGCGCCAAGAGCGTCAAGCGCGGCAACAATGTGCCGGCCAACTGGGCCACAGCACTGGAACTGGTTCCCACCGTATCCGTGCGCAAGCTGGCCACCCGCCTGGCCAAGATGTCTCTCCCCGAGCGCGAAGCAGTTCCCGGCATTGGGCCACGCCGCGCAGAGATTATCGTGGCCGGTGCACAGGTGTACTCCGAATTGCTGGAGAGCTTCGACCTGCCCGGCTTCCGCTACTCGCCGCTGGGCCTGCGCGACGGCATTCTCAGCCAGATGCTGGCCGCGCGCGACGCCCGCACCACCGCCCATCGCGAGTTCGAGCATGAACGTTGGGAGAGCGTGCTGGCCACCGCCCGTCGTTACGGCATCGACCCCAAGAAAGCCGAGCCGGTACGAGCCCATGTTGTGCAGTTATTCCGCGAGCTCAAGGCGCTTCACCAGATGCCCGCCGAGTACGAGAACTGGCTAGCGACCGCCGCCATGCTGAGCGAAACCGGCAAGTTCATCAACCACCAGGGCCATCATCGCCACACGCAGTACATCATCTCCAGCTCGGAGATCTACGGCTACACCCAGTTGCAGCGAACCATTGTGAGCGCCATTGCACGCTACCTGGGCAAAACCCGCCCGCAACCGGGTGATCGCGCGCTGCGCAATATTCCGCCTGACGAGCACAAGAACGTGCATCGCGCCGTGCTGCTGCTCCGCCTGGCTGTAGCACTCAATCAGGACCGCGCCAGCGACGTGCTGCGCGTCAGCATCAAGACCTATCCCAAGCGGATCTTCCTGGAGATTCATCCGGGGCGCACCGGTGCGGAGCTGGAGCTGTGGGCATTACGTCGCGAGGTGGATTACTTCCGCGAGGTCTTCGGCCGCGAGCTCTTCCCCACGCTGGTGTAGATCTGCCGCACTGTGCGCGGGTCCAGCAGCCACTGCAAGCGCGGCGGATGATGGTCCATATCCACGCGTGCAATGGATGCCTTGCGCATGCGGATGGCCGCTCCGCCGTTGCCTGTGATCAGTTTGCCCAGAAACAAATAGAGATTGGGGTTGTGGCCCACCACCAGAACGCCTTCAAAGCCCGCATAGTGCGCCAGCATGTCCTGAAAGTCAGAGAAGCTGGCCCCGGGCCGCAAGGCCTGGCTCACTTGAATGCCCGTCTCAAAACCAAGCTCGGTGGCCACAAACTGCGCGGTTTGCAAGGAGCGCTTGAGCGGGCTTGAGACAACCTGATCCACCTGCACTTTAAGGGAATTGAGCATGCGCGCCATCAGCATGCACTGCTCTTTGCCTTCCTTGACCAAGCCACGCCGGGAATCGAGCAAAGGGTTTTCGCGTGCGGTTCCGGCATGAGCGTGACGCATCAAATAGAGGATCATAGCTTCATTCCACAGGGGTGGGAGAGCCTCTGGGGCCTCCAGAGTCACGATCTTAGCACAGCCAGAACCACAGGCCCGTGGCATAAAGGCGTCCGGACCGCTGCCTCGCCCTATCCCAACCGAAATTTCCCACCCGGTAGAATAGATCCATGGCCTTGTCTTCTCTTCCCTCCAGCGTTGCAATTCAGTGTCAGGGTGTGCTGTTCGATATGGACGGCGTTCTGATCTCCTCCATCGACTCCGTTGAACGGAGCTGGACCACATGGGCGCAAAACCGTGGTCTGGATCCAGCGCATGCGCTGCGCATTGTGCATGGTTGCCGGGCAGAAGACACCATGCGCAAATTGGGACTCACGCTCGACCTTCAGGCAGAACTGAAGATCCTGGAAGATCTGGAAGTGGCAGACCAGGAGGGTGTACGCGCTCTGGACGGTGTCTTACCGCTGCTTGCCGCTCTTCCCAGCACAAGCTGGACGGTAGTGACCAGCGCGACCCGCCGGTTGGCGCGCGCGCGTTTGGCCGCCGCCGGCATCACACCGCCTGAGCGCATGATCTCCGGCGACGATGTTGCCGAGGGCAAGCCAAATCCTGCTCCTTATCTGGCCGGAGCCGCTCTGCTGGGTCTGGACGCCACGCAGTGCGTTGTCTTGGAAGATTCGCTCTCCGGAGCAGCATCTGGCCGGGCGGCAGGGTGTACGGTCATCGGCACAACGTTTACGCATCCGGCCGAAGAGCTGGGCGCGGCACACTATCTGCTGCACGATGTAACAGGAATGCAAGTAGAGAGAACAGCCAGCGGCCTGCTGCTGCGCTTTACGCCCCTAGATAGATAAAGAGACAGGGAGCGGGGCGGAAACGCCCTCTTCCTGTCTCTGGCTTTCGCTTGTGCATGGAGAACTACAGCTTGGATTCGTTGCCCTTCAGGTTCCTGGCCAGAACCCGCTCCACGGTGCGTTCCACTTCATTCAGGAATCCGGTGTTGGAACTGGGCGGCTGCACGGCAACCCGCGTTCCGGTATAGCCGAGCGCGGAGGCAATCTCATTCCAGCGATACACCGCGGAGTTGATCGGAATCACCACCGGCTTCTGCTCGGGCTGAGGAAGCATCGTATAAACCGTCCACATGCCAAACACCAACAGGGTGCATGCTTCCGCCGCGTATTGGATAGGATCGGTCAGGCCGGAATACTTGGGCGTGATCGTGGCCTGTAGAAAATCGACGCTCGACAACAGACCAAAGCCGAGCGAAAGCCCGAAGGCAAGATCGCGTAGCGAGAGCCGCAAGGCATTCATGCAGAGACAGAGAAAAGCCAGCAGGCACAATTCCAGAATGCTCATGGCCCGCATAAAGCGGAAGGCCAACTCGGGAATCGAAACCATGAACGGCTGCCGGAAAGACGTCGTGGACAGACAGACGATCAGCGAAACCAGCGCCACCCAGCGGAACAACACCACACCAAAGCGGGTCAGTCCAGGCAGAGGGGCAAGTACCGCGCGGAAGATGTCCAGACTGATGAAATAGAGGAGCGCCGCCGTAGCGATATAAGAAACCCAGTAGGCGACAAAGTATGCAATGTACCAGCGCATTGAATGAAAGCGCTGCGTGGCGACCAGCAGGACAAACAGAACCGGAGCAGCGGTCACACGCAACAGCAAATACCAATGCATGGAGCCGAATCTCTGCTGCAGGTTACGTTTCCAGAACATTACGGCAAACAGCACCGTAAGCAGGAATTCGATCCCGCCCAGAACCGTCATTGCAAGATTCGAGGACATCGATAGCTCCAGCTGCTCAACAGGCCCTCCTAGAATAGCGCCTGCGCCTTCCCGTCTCAATCAGGAAGCAGTTTGGAGATTACCACTTTTGTGGGAGTGCGAGGGAGGCAGGTGCGCTGCCTCTCGCCTCAATGAAGCCCTTGTGTACCGCAAGTAGGAAAATCGGGAACGCAACCCGGTACAGGAAAACGCGCATTGGGCGATTGCGTGCTGGGCAGTGTTTTCGTGGACGGTCGCGACAGCGTGGAGGCTGTAAGACCCGAAAGAACGACCAGCAGAGCAAATATGCGGATGGACAGTTTCACAATCAGTAACCCCCATCGAAATTTATTGAGCTATGCCGATATGCGGCATGATGGGAGCGTACTCGGAGTTAAGGTAACAAAGATATATTATTCATATACATACACACTTCATAAGCAGTTGGATTACTGAGGTCATATACCCCAAAAGTAACCTCCATACGTACCATAAACCAACTCGAAACGACCCACTTTTGCAGCCGTACTACAGCTCCGGGCTCAGCACGGTCTCGCCGCCACCACGTGCTAAAATAAGAAAGGTCCAAATGCCACAAAAACACTTGTTTTTAAAGGCCTTGACTGCTTGCACCCCCCGCCCGCGGGCTTATGCACAATCCTGCCCCTGGCATACACCAGCTATCCAACCGTTCTTTAGGTCTACCCATGGCGACTGATCCCCTGAACACTCCCGCAGCGGCTGACAACGGCCAGAGCTACACCAGCGAAAACATCAAGATCCTGGAGGGTCTGGAGGCAGTCCGTCTGCGTCCGGCCATGTACATTGGCTCCACCACGGAGATGGGCCTGCACCATCTGGTCTATGAAGTTGTCGACAACTCCGTGGACGAAGCGCTGGCTGGCTATGCCACCCGCATCGACGTCATCATTCACGTCGACAACTCCATCACTGTCATCGACGATGGCCGTGGCATCCCCGTGGACATGAAGACCCTGCCCAACGGCGAGCAGATGCCTGCCGTTCAGGTGGTGCTGACCAAGTTGCATGCGGGCGGCAAGTTTGATGCCTCCACCTACAAGGTCTCCGGTGGTCTGCACGGCGTGGGTGTGAGCTGCGTCAACGCGCTCTCGCAGGAGTTCAACATTGAGATCTGGCGCGATGAGTACGCCTGGGAGATGGACTTCAGTTGTGGCGAACCGGTCAGCACGTTGCGCAAGGTGGGCAAGAGCAAGAAGCGCGGCACCAAGGTCCACTTCCTGCCTGACAAGACCATTTTCTCCACCACCGAGTACAACTACGACACGCTGGCTCAGCGCCTGCGCGAGCTGGCCTTCCTGAACAAGGGTCTGACCATCTCGCTCACCGACGAGCGTACCGCCGACAGCAAGACCGGCGAAGCCAAGCGCAACGAGTTCCGCTATGCCGGTGGCATTGCCGAGTTTGTGAAGCATCTGAATCGCGGCAAGAACGTACTGCACGACAAGCCGATCATGATGGAAGCTTCGCGCGACAACATCGAGATCGAAATCGCGCTGCAGTATAACGACAGCTACTCGGAATCGATCTTCACCTTCGCCAACAACATCAATACGGTGGATGGCGGTACGCACCTGCAGGGCTTCCGCTCGGCGCTCACCCGCACGGTAAACGCCATCGGCCAGTCGCTGGGCCTCTTCAAGGACTTGAAGGAAAATCTCTCCGGCGACGACGTACGCGAAGGCCTGGTGGCCGTGATCAGCGTCAAGCTGTCGCAGCCGCAGTTTGAAGGCCAGACCAAGGGCAAGCTGAACTCCGACATTGCCGGAACCGTGCAGGCTTTTGTAAACGAGCGCCTGGGCGCATTCCTCGAGCAGAACCCGCCCATCGCCAAGCGCATCATCAATAAAGCTATCGACGCCGCCCGCGCCCGTGAAGCCGCGCGCAAGGCCCGCGATCTGACTCGCCGCAAGGGCGCATTGGACAGCGGTGGCCTGCCCGGCAAGTTGGCTGATTGCTCGGAGCGCAACCCAGCTTTGTGCGAAGTCTATCTCGTCGAGGGTGAGTCCGCAGGTGGCACGGCCAAGCAAGGCCGCGACCGCAAGTTCCAGGCGATTCTCCCGCTGAAAGGCAAAATCCTGAACGTGGAGAAGGCCCGCTACGACAAGATGCTGGGCCACGAAGAAATCCGCGTCATGATCACGGCGATGGGAACCGGCATCGGCAAGGACGATTTCGATCTGGCCAAGCTGCGCTATCACAAGATCATCCTGATGACGGATGCTGATGTCGACGGCTCGCACATTCGCACGCTGTTGCTGACCTTCTTCTTCCGCCACATGCCGGAGCTGATCCGTCACAATCACATCTACATCGCCCAGCCGCCTTTGTTCAAAATTAAGAAGGGCCGCCGCGAAGAGTACATCAAGAACGAGCAGGAGTTCGTTAAGGTCATGGTGAGCCGTGCCTCGGAAGGCATGATGGTTCGCCATGGCGAGAACGCCGCGCGCATCGAGGGGCAAGACCTTACCCGCTTCATGGGCACTCTGAATGAGTACCTGGGCTTTGTGGAGAAGGTGGATAAGCACCTGCGCAACGAGCAACTCACCGAGTTCCTGGCGCGCACCGAACTGCTGCATCGCGCAGATTTTGAATCCGCGGTTGAGGGCCAGACGCCGGAAAAAATAGCCGCAGTCCACACCAAGCTTGTGGCCATGTCCAACGAGATTGAACTCAAGGTCCATGATCCCGCCTACGACGAGGAGCAGAAGACTTGGTCGGTGAGCTTTACCGACAGCCAGGGAGCGACGCGCGTGATCGATCGCACCCTCTGCGCCAGTCCCGAGTTCCGTCAGATGATGGCCAAATACACGATCATCAAGCAATACCTGGAACCGCCCTTCATCATCGAGTACGCAGCGAAGGCCACGCCCGCCGCCGCTGAACCCGAAGAAGCTGAGGAGGGAGAGCCCAAGGTTATTGCCAAGGATCTGTTTGCGGCTGCCGAGCAGAAGGCCGCGCGTCGTGCCAACCGTTTGCCGCAGGAACCCGTGGAGCAGAAGACCGCACGCGACCTGTTCAACTACATCGTGGAGCAAGGCAAGAAGGGTTATGAAGTCCAGCGCTACAAAGGACTAGGCGAAATGACCAGCACGCAGCTATGGGAAACCACTATGGATCCCGAACGCCGCACGCTGCTCTCCGTTAAACTTGAGGACTACACGGAAACCGACGCCATCTTTACGACCCTGATGGGAGAGGATGTCGAAAGCCGCCGCAAGTTTATCGAAGACAATGCGCTGGACGTGAAGAACTTGGATATCTAGCTGGACAGATACAGTGAAATATCTAGATGCATAAGTAGACATGAGCCCGCATATGCTTCGTATGCGGGCTCACCTGCATCAGAGCCACGTGTAGATTGGCTGATCCATTCTTCGCACTGCGCATAAAAACGCCTATTCTGGCAAAAAAATTCTACCTTTCTGTGAGTAGGCTGCACGAACACAGCTATCAAGAGAGAAAGACTGGGCACTTATAGTCGAGGGCATCGCAGTAGGCTCTCCCGACTCCTGCGCGTCAAATACAACCTTTTCGGTATAAATAACTTAACGAAAAAAATGACGCGACATTCTTACTTAGTAGAGCTACCATAAATATGGGCCATCCTTAACATTCCGCTATTCCTCAGCAACTTGCTCTCTCTACGCAAATTGTTATGTACGCCGTTGTCTCTAGCACGCATCGGAGATGCTCTATGACCAGTTGTTGCGCTCGTTTTGCCAAGATTACTCGATTTACAGTATCCACTCCCATCGCATTCTTCTTAGCTTTGATGCTGTTTGCACCCAGTCTCAAAGCGCAGACTGTCAGCTTCATGGGAGCACAGACACCCATCGCTACTTTCCCTGCTACAACTGCGTCCGGAGCGACGAATTCTCTTTCCTACTCCATGGCCGTTGACGCCGCGGGCAACAGCTACGTCACCAATGCCGTCACAGACAATAGCGTGACGACAAATTATGTACTCAAGATTTCTCCAACTGGAGTCATCACCAATCTCAGCTCCAACTTTGCCTTCAATGCCAGCGCCATCGCCGTCAATACGGCGGGAACAAAGCTGTACTTCATCTATTACGGCGATGACACCTGCGTGAATTTCAGGCACCTTGCTTACGCAACCATCTCCGGTTCAACGATTAGCGCACCGACCGAAATGAGCTGCAAATTCACGCTGCCGACAACCGACGAAGTACCGTTCAGCACCGGCTATACGGATCCAATGGATCTGAAGGTCGACTCTTCGGATAACGTCTATGTTGGCGATTTCGGTAGCGCCGCGGTCTATTACATTCCCTCCGGCAGCACCACCCCCAGCAAGTGGACCTATTTCCAGAGCACACAGCTTTGGGATATTGCGGTCTCGCCGGACAAAAGCAAAATCTACATTACCTACGATGACTATGCGAATAATTCACATCCAACGGTCGGATACATTCCGTCCTCGGCGTTGGGTACGCTCGGGTTCGGTTCCACGGCTCCTACGCGAATCTCTGCGAGCCTAACCTCAATTCAAACGGGCCTTGCCGTCGACTCGGCCGGCAACGTCCTTGTGGATGGTGCCAACGCCGTCTATAAAGCCACGACCACCTCGTACACTGCCGTCACAGCCATCTCTTCCCAAACGCTCTACGGCTTTGGCGTGGATAGTTCGAACAATATCTATACAGAAACGATGGACAATACGGGCAATAGCTACATCACCGCCACTTCGTACAACTCCATCGGTATGGGCCAGGTCTCGGTTGGAAGCACCAGCACTGCTGCTGCTGTTAATTTTCAGTTCACCGAGGGAGGAACGCTGGGAGGCGTCTCAGCTCTGACGCTGGGATCCAGCGCACAAGAATTCCTGATCGATTCTTCGAGCACCTGCACAGCAACAACCTATAGCGCGAGCGCCACTTGTTCTGTTTATGTAAAATTCGCACCCGCCTATGCAGGATTGCGCCGCGGCGCCGTCGTGCTGACCGACAGCGCGGGCAAGCCTTTGGCGACAGTTTATGTCTACGGGGCCGGTAACGGCGCACAGCAAAGCTACGCGCCTTCCACCTTGACGACTATTGCCAGTTCCCTTAGCGCGCCACGCGCAGTTGCAGTGGATGCTGTCGGCAATGTCTTTCTCGCAGACGGCAACACCGTTTATAAGAAGACACTCTCGGGCGGCACTTATACCCAGTCAACCGTTGCCAGCAGCCTGGGCTCTCCAGCCGGATTAGCCCTGGATGGTGCAGGCAATCTCTATATTGCTGACACGAGCAATGGCCGTGTGCTTTTGGAAACACTCACCGGAAGCACCTACACGCAAAGCTCTTTGTTCACTGGTTTGAGCAGTCCTACGGGAATCGCTGTGAGCGGCGCAGGAGATATCTATATCTCCCTTGCAGGCGGCACGGTCCTCAAGGAGACGCTTTCCAATGGCGGCTATGTGCAAAGCACGGTCGCCAGCGGCTTGTCCGCGGCGAGCGGCGTGGCAGTCGACGATAATCAGAATGTTTATATCGTCGATCAGGGCGCCAACAAGGTCTACAAGGAAGTTCCCACCTCAACAAGCTATACGCAAAGCACGGTGGCCACAGGCTTGAACGCGCCTTCCGGAGTGGCTGTGGATGGTGCCGGCAACGTCTATATCGCGGACAGCGGCAACAATCGCGTGCTCATCGAAAAGTATTCGAGCGGCGCTTATACAGCCTCAACTCTGACGGACACCTCTTCAACCGTATTCAACGGACCTGCAGGCATCGCCTTGTCTGGAGACGGCAGCCTTTATCTGACGCAAACCGGCGCCAAGACGCTGATCAAAGAAGATCTAGCCCACCCGCCGACTCTGAGTTTCGCTTCGACAAAGGCACAAAGCAGCAGCACGGATAGCCCCCGGGCACTGACCATCTACAACATCGGCAATTCCAGCTTGTATTTCGTGGCGCCTTCATCCGGGAACAACCCCACGATAGGAGCGGACTTCGTCCTCGGCAGCAGCCCGACCTGCCCTGTTCTTTCATCCTCGTCGAGTAGCACAGCACTCAATGCCGGCACCTCCTGCGAGTACAGCATCTCCTTCACTCCTGCTGAGGCAACAGCTATCGGCACAGTCAGCGAAGCGCTCACGCTCGCAACGAATATCGCCGGCAGCGTATCGGTTCCTCTCACAGGAACCAAATTGAGCCCTATTACTCTGACGCCTGCTGCTGGCGCGCTCCCCAATGGCGTTTATGGGTCTGCCTATTCAACAAGCTTTGCCACCACAAACGGCACGACACCTTACACCTACACCATTACGTCTGGATCGCTTCCGGCCGGACTCACATTGGACACAACCACCGGCGAGTTGCAGGGTATAGCGACCGCAGCCGGCGACTCGACCTTTACCGTGACTGTCACAGATTCTGCGACAACGCCCAGTACCGTTGCCCAGGCCTACACCTTAAAGATCAATACAGAAGCACCTACGCTTGCCATAACCTGCGCGGAAGTGACCTACGATGGCACGGCACATAGCTGCACTGGCTCGGCCTTGGGCATTGGCGGAGCGACGGTGACAGGCACATGGACCTACAGTCCGGCCACTGTGACGGCCGCAGGCGCCACAACCATCACAGGCGTCTTCACCAGCACCGATCCAAACTATGCGAGCGGGTCGACCTCGAACACTCTGAAGATCAATACCGCCACAGCCACACTCACCATGACCTGCACGGAAGCAACCTATGACGGAACAGCGCATAGCTGTACGGGCTCAGCCAAGGGAGTTGGCGGAGCAACCGTCGCAGGCACGTGGGCCTTCAGCCCGGCTACAGTAACAACCGCGAGCGAGACAACCGTCACGGGCGTCTTCACCAGCACGGATTCCAATTATGTGGGCGGGTCGACTTCGAGCAGCCTGAAGATCAACACCGCTACTCCGACGCTAACATTGACGTGCGCGGAAGTGACGTATGATGGCGCAGCGCATGGTTGCACCGGTTCGGCAAAGGGCATCAACGGCGCAGCTATCACCGGCAACTGGACCTACACTCCAGCATCGATGACGAACGCCAGCAGCACCGCTGTGACGGGCAGTTTTGTCAGTTCGGATACCAATTACGCCACCGGCACAGCAACGGCAACACTGAAGATCAATCAGGCCATGCCCACGATCACCTGGGCAACTCCAGCATCGATCATCTACGGCGCGGCGTTGAGCGCTACGCAACTGAACGCCACATTGAGCGTACCTGGACAATGCGTGTATTCGCCGGCCCAGGGGACTGTGTTGAACGCAGGCACGCAAGTCCTTACCGCTACCTGCACGCCGGACGACACCACCAATTACGCGACTCCCGCCACGGCACAGGTGTCGTTGAATATCTCCAAGGCATCTCAGGCCATCACCTTCACTCCGATTGCGTCACCAGTGGCGTACACCTCCGCAATCGCACTCAGCGCCACAGGCGGTAACTCGGGCAATCCTGTAACCTTTAGCGTGGTCTCTGGTCCGGCAGTTGTCAGCGGCAATCTACTGACCATCACCGGCATCGGCGCCATCGTTCTGAAAGCTGATCAGGCGGGCAATGGCAACTTCCTCGCGGCCGCTTCGGTAACGCAGAGCATTCTTTCCGTTGCCAGCAGCATTACGTCCAACGCAGCGAACCTGGCCTTTGGCAGCGTCCCCGCAGGAACAACCAGTGCACCGCAGACATTGATTTTGGGCAACAGCAATGGTTTCGCCTTGTCCAATGTTCTGCTTTCCGTTACTGGGCCCTTCAGCCAGACAAGCACATGCACAACGCTGGCAGCTCTCAGTACGTGCAGCGTGAATGTCACCTTCACTCCCACAGGAAGCGCCACGGCCACCGGCTCGCTTACGATCACCAACACTGTGAGCAATAGCGCCATCAGCATACCACTGACCGGCACGGGGACTGCGCCCGGCTTGCAGATCACGCCCGCCATGGTGACCTTCGGCAGCCAGGTCGTAGGCTCCACGAGCTATGGCCAAACCATCTCGATCCAGAACACCGGCACCGCAACTTTGACCATCTCCGATATCAACCTTGCGGGCGACTATGCCGCTAGCGGAGATTGCGCCAGCGTTCCCGCCAATAGTAGCTGCAACCTGACTGTGAAATTCACGCCCACACAGACCGGCACGCGGGCAGGCACCATTACCCTCACCGACAATGCAGGCAACAACAACACGAGCCAGACCATCCAGCTCACCGGCACTGGCACCAAGGCCGGCGCGTTGCTCACACCGAGCGTGCAAAACTTCGGTGGAGTCCTGCTCGGCGCCACAAGCTACCAACTCCTAGCGACACTTACCAACAGCGGCACAGCCGACTTAACCGGCATTGCGGTTTCAACTCAAGGCGACTTTAACCAAACCACAACCTGCTCCACCACACTGGCCGCAGGTGCTTCCTGCAGCATTACAGTTACCTACCGGCCGACTCTTGCTGGTTCTGAATCCGGCATGCTCGTTGTCTCTGACAATCTGGGATCGCAGACTGTGGCGCTAACAGGCACGGGATTGATTCCCGGTGCCACGCTGAACGCCACGCAACTGACCTATGGAAGCCAGTTGATCACTACGTCCTCTCAGGCGCAGACCGTCACCTTTACGAACACGGGCAGCGGTCCCGTCACAATCAACTCCGTCAGCATCACAGGCGACTTCACCAACACCACCAACTGTTCCGGTACAATCGCCTCCGGCTCCAGTTGCAACATCAATATTGTTTTTGCACCAGCCACATCTGGAACGCAAACCGGCACGCTGACGATCAACGACAGCGCTGGCACGCAAACCGTGGCACTCCAGGGACGCGGCATTAGCCAAGGCCTGTCGTTGAGTCCCGCCACAGTCTTCTTCGGAGCCTCGCAGGTTGGGACCAGCAGCCCCACTCAAACCTTGACTCTGTCCAATACCGGCACGGTAAGTCTGACGTTGGGCAGCCTCGTGGCTTCCAGCAACTTCAGCGCATCCAGCCAATGCGGAACAACGCTCGCTGCTGGCGCTTCCTGCCAGATCAGCCTCAGCTTTGTGCCGACCGCACTTGGTGCGCTCTCCGGTACGGTTCAAATCTCTGACGCCACGGGAGCGGTTTCTGCAACAGCCGTTGCCAGCGGCCAAGGCACGCTACCAGGAATCGCGGTCACTCCCTCTGAGTTCTCGTTCGGCGGTGTGCCGGTTGGAACATCCAGTCAGGCGCAAACTGTTACTGTGATCAACACCGGCACCGCTCCTCTGGTGATTGGGACCGTGAGCAGCACGGGCGACTTTGCAGAGACCGACACCTGCTCCAATCAAACCATCGCTGCCGGCGCTAATTGCGTTATCAGCATCACCGTGACGCCCACAACGATGGGATCGCGCACCGGCACTGTTCAGTTCAACGACAACGCCGATGGCATGCACCAGATCATGCTCAGCGGTATCGGTCAACAACCTGGAGTGCAGATATCGCCGAGTAACTTGTCCTTTGGCAGCGCACCGATTCTCTCCTCATCACAGGTGAACGTTGCTTCTGGAACGACGCTGAGCGTAACGGTCGCCAATACCGGAAATGTGGCACTGCAGTTGAGCAAGATTGCCCTGCAAGGCGACTTCACTGAAGCTGACGCCTGCGGCGGTACAGTGGCAGTGGGTTCTACTTGCACGCTTTCCGTTACCTTCACTCCAACCGCGCTCGGTCATCGTACCGGCACACTGACCATAAGCGACAATGCGCACGGAGGCACACAAGTCATCACTCTGGAAGGCGACGGTAGCCCGGCAGGTTTGACGCTAACGCCTCCCTCCCTGAACTTTGGTGTCCAGTCCGTAGGCAAGTGGTCGACGACCCGGGTGGCAACACTCACAAACAATACCGGCGTGGTCCTGCAGGATCTGGTAATTTCTGCCAGCGGCGAATACGCGGAGACAGATAATTGCGGCTCGACCATGGCCATTGGCGCAAGCTGTACGTTGAACATCACCGTCATGCCTCAACTGCCCGGCGCAGTAACAGGCACGATTAACTTCTACACCAGTACAGCTCTCCCCTCCTTTGGAGCCAGCACGAATCTCCGCTCCCAGAGCAGCGTCAGAGTGCCCTCGCGGATGGCGATCACATCCTCGGGTAGCAATATTGCAGTGATCGCACTTTTCACCACAACCTCAAGCAGTACCGCTTCAGCCAGCAAGCTGCAGTTCGGCTCCGCTCCGGCTGCCATCGTCACGGCGGGCGGCAATGCAGGATCTTCGTTAACCGTGCTGGAGACGGACAGTGTCGGCAACATTGTTTCCGCGAGCGATACCATCACACTTGCCGTAACCGGCCCTGGAGGCTACACGCAGAATTACTCTGCAGCGGCAACCGGCGGCGTAGCCAGCTTCGATCTGTCCGCAAGCACGCTGACGGCAGTTGGTGGATACACCTACACAACCTCTGCCAACTCTGCATCCGCTATCACAGGGACGACCGCCAACGAAACCGTTAATGCGGGCAGCGCATCCAAAGTGACAGCATTGCAGGGGACCAACCAGAACGCGTTGATCCAGGCAGCATTCGCCTCACCGCTGAAGGTACAGGTGACCGACAAGTACGCGAACCCGATCTCAGGGGCCACCGTTAGCTTCAATGTTCCTTCGAGCGGTGCAGGCGCAGTGCTTTCGAGCTCGACAGCCATTACCGACAGCAATGGCTACGCTGCGGTTTCGGCCACGGCAAATAAGCTCGCCGGCAGCTACACCGTCACAGCAACCACGGGCAGCGCCACGTTGGCTAATTTCACACTGACGAACAGCAAGGGCTCCTCCCAAGTTGCTTTGTCCACAAACAGCAGCCCCGCGCTGCTACAAAGCCTCATCACACTGACGGCATCCCTGTCCGCTCCGCAAGGGGTCCCGACAGGCACAATCAACTTCCTGGATGGAACCACCTTACTGGGTAGCGGAGCAATCAATGCTGCCGGCATTGCAACCTACACAACATCGGCCTTGTCTGTTGGCCTGCACAATGTAACAGCGGTCTATGCAGGCGATAACAACTTCAGCGGTTCCACCAGCCCGGTCATGGTACAGAGCGAACTGGACTACACCGTTACTGGCACAGGAACCACTGTACAGACAGTTATCCCCGGCCACTCCGCCAGCTACAGCTTTGACCTCACGCCCAGTTCCGGCGCATCGCTTCCAGTAGCTGCGGTATTGAGCGTCACCGGACTTCCTTCTGGAGCCTCCGCTTCTCTCAGCGGTAGCACCTGGACACAACTAAGTGCCACGTCTTGGCAGTTGCCTGCCAACACCGCACCAGGAACTCCGGTGCTGACGATCGGCACAGCATCCGTATCCAGCAGCAATCAGAACAACAGCATGATCGGCAAAACAGCGCCCATGCTGCTAGCCCTCTTGTTGCTGCCATTCGCAGGGCGCATACGTCGCACCGGCCACCGCTTCGGACGTCTGACGCTGGTCGTGTTGGCGATCATGTTAGGGGGACTCTCCATGGCCGGACTCAGCGGCTGCGCGGCTGGTAACTCTTACTTCTCCCAGCAACAGAAGAGTTATACCGTCACGGTCACTGTAGCTGCTGGCTCACTGTCGCACACCACGAACGTAACCCTAACCGTGGAATAAAGGACGAACCGCATGAAGATGAAGTCAATTCTGTTCGCATGGGTGCTTGTCGTGTTGTTCCCCTGTTGCATGAAGGCTGAGGAGAAGACATCTCCTCAGCCTGGGCACCTGGAACTGGCAATAACCTACGACGCACAATACGCGACACCCGGCGCTTCAAACAGCTTTGTCCTGCAAGGAGGAAGCGCTCAAATCCACGGTCAATTCTGGCGTGGATTGGGGGTGGTGGCAGACATTTACGGTACGCACAACGGCAATATGCATAATTCGGGTGTCGGATTGGATCTGGTAACCGCGACCTTCGGCCCGCGCTACACCTACCAACTACCTCATCGCAAACTCAACGCATACGGTCAGTTTTTGGTTGGTGAAGCCTTTGGCATGAACAGCGTTTTCCCCGATCCATCCGGGGCATTGTCCAGTGCCTCCAGCATGGCTCTCCAAGGTGGAGGGGGCATAAACTACCATCTCAAGTCTCGTCTTGATTGGCGTGCACTTGAGGCAGGTTGGCTCTACACGCAACTGCCGAATGGTGCGAACCAGACCGAGCACAACCTTCGCATCGGAACTGGCCTGGTTTGGCGTTTCAAATAGAAGCAGGCTAGCGGAACACAAATATGTATCACAAAGAGGCGCTCCGAGTCAGATCTCGGAGCGCCTTCAGATTATCGGGATAAACTTTATGCCTGCCACCCACTAAGACTTCCAGGCCATCACGATAGAGCAGCACGACTCCGCATTTGCATCAACCAATGGCATTCGTGCTGAGCGTGCCTAAATGCGAACCACATACAGCATCCAAACCATAGTAACAAGCACACTATCAATTCCTGCCTCGATGTGCCGATGGGAATAAGGAGAGAGATTTCCATCAGGAGTTACAGGAATTGTTCGTCAAGATCAAATTCTTCGCGGTCGCTCTGACGGTTCTGACCGCGAGCCAGATCCCAGCATTTGCCGCAGGCAATTCTGCAACCGCAATCATGCGGGTTTCCGTCACGGTGACCGACATGTGCAGCGTCGCCGTAAACCCAGCAGACTCCGTGCGCCAAAACGCGCCTGTTTCCGTAGCTTGCAATGCCGGCACCCCCTATCGTGTGAGCGTGAGCAAGGAAACGGCTAATCGTGTGCTGCCCGCTGCAGCTCCTGTGATGCAATACAGTTCTTTACCTGGCGCTGTGCAACCTGCCAACGCAGGCGCTGCTGGCACAGATGCCGATGCGATCCTTGTCTCCATCATCTACTGAGTCTCGCATCTACTGAATCTCGGACCAGGCGCACACCTGTGCGTCTGACAAGAAGACAGTCAGGCGTGCATGCTTTTCCAGCAAACCCCGAGATGTGCGACAGACAAGCGCGACATCAACAATCCATCCGCTTCATATCCTTCTCTCTTTCGTTGCACAGACAATGATCTCGCTATGCGAACGGGAGCAACCTGCACCATAACAGTTGCAATATTCTTTGGATGTTCTCAGCAAAGTGCTTCCGTTTCGCCCTGCTGGGTACGCGAAAACCCCTCTTAGTACCCATGTAGACGCGTGTGCTCACGCAGACACAGTAGGCACTTCAGAAGTTGTGTCGTACGTGGTGTTTTAGTTGCAGACCTGGTTTAGGAAAGCATTCAAGAGGAGATAATCTACAGGCTTTCGCGACACTAAAAAAACGCAGAAGTGGTTATCTTCGATTCGCCATCTAGGTTACGAAAAATAACTTGCCTATTCAAAAGGGCTTGCTACTATAGCTGCGGCAAACAAAGGGGAACCGAGCCGAGCTATATTTTCTGCTCGCGACTCTCCATCCTGCACCTCCCCTCCCCACCATTGATCGTGTTTGCCTGGGCCTCGTTGTGGAACGGATGCGCCGATGGCCATACGTCAGCAGCTCACGTGACTAGGAAGTATGCTTTCCGAAAGCGGGGTGCCGAGCATGTTGTCCTTCCTATTCAAGTGAATTCGAGTGCTGCTCGCGACCAACAGCGTGCGAGTGTCAACCGAACTTTAAACGCATAAGGAGGATTTCCATGAAATTTTCGCTCATCGTCCGCGCGGCAGTATTTGCCGTTGCGGCCCTCTTTGTCACTGCAGCTTATGCCAGTACTGCCACAACAACCATGGGCATTACGGCAGCCGTTGCAAAGGATTGCGCGATAGCCGCTGCACCTCTCAACTTCGGGACCTATAACGGAACTGCAGACATGCACGCCAGCGCGGCGGTTACAGCGAACTGCACCTCCACCACAACTTACGGCATCACGCTCAGCAGTGCAGGCACCTACAAGCTGGCTGGCACTGGCGCGAACACCGATACCCTCAACTATACCTTGACAGCATCTGACTACACGACGTTGCTCAGTGGTGTGCTGGTGGCAGCCAATGCCGCCACAGGCAACGGCGCGAA
>Ga0207857_1000123_pt1 | contig 23177 bp, 21 predicted proteins | sample LuqExpMetageno22_FD_187780 | JGI IMG/M metagenome (GOLD analysis project Ga0207857, IMG submission 187780) | Tropical forest soil microbial communities from Luquillo Experimental Forest, Puerto Rico - Sample 22 (SPAdes) | ecosystem: Environmental > Terrestrial > Soil > Tropical forest ... | reverse complement strand
TCGTCGCGGACGACGACGGGCGCGCGCCCGTGTTCCGCGTCGCACTGGACGGCGCCGTCACGCGCGTGACCAGCGACGACGCCTGCTTCCACAGCGTGCAGGTGGCGCCGGACGGCACCACCGCGTACGCGCTGCGCTCGTCGTACCTGTGCCCGGCGCATCCGGTGCGGATCGACCTGACCCGCGGTTCGACCGAGGCGCTGCCCGGCCCCGCGGCGCTCCCCGAGCTCCCGGGCCGCCTCGAGGAGGTCGAGACCACGGGCGCCGACGGGACCCGCGTCCGGGCCTGGCTCGCCCTCCCGCACGGCGCGTCGCCGGACGCGAAGGCGCCCCTCCTCCTGTGGATCCACGGCGGCCCGCTCGGCTCGTGGAACGATTGGTCGTGGCGCTGGTGCCCGTGGCTGCTCGTGGCGCGCGGGTACGCGGTGCTGCTGCCGGACCCCGCGCTGTCGCTCGGCTACGGCCAGGACTTCGTGCAGCGCGGCTGGGGCCAGTGGGGCGGCAACCCCTACACCGACCTCATGGCGGTGACCGACAAGGCCCTGGAGCGCGACGACCTCGACGCGTCCCGGACGGCCGCGATGGGCGGCTCCTTCGGCGGCTACATGGCGAACTGGGTCGCGGGGCACACGGACCGGTTCCGGGCGATCGTGACGCACGCGTCGCTGTGGGCGCTCGACCAGTTCGGCCCGACGACCGATGCCGGGTTCTACTGGCAGCGCGAGATGACGACGCAGATGGCGCTGGACAACTCGCCGCACCTTTCCGTGGCGAGCATCGCCACGCCGATGCTCGTCGTCCACGGGGACCACGACCACCGGGTGCCGATCGGCGAGGGCCTGCGGCTCTGGTACGAGCTGCTCTCGTCCTCGCAGCTGGCCGTGGACGGCGACGGCCGCACCCCCCACCGGTTCCTCTACTTCCCCGACGAGAACCACTGGGTGCTCACCCCGCAGCACGCGGCGATCTGGTACGGGACGGTCTTCGCGTTCCTGGCCGAGCACGTGCTCGGCGAGCCGGTGGAGTACCCGCGCCTGCTCGGGTGATTCCACCCGGCCGGGTGCTGCAGGCCCGGCCGCTGGGTGTCGTCATCAGGGATGATGGCTCAGGTGTCCGCCCGGGGGACGGAGGTGCGCGAGGTGGATCCGCTCGTCGTGCCCGCCGCCGGGATCCTCGAGCTCGCCACCGCGAGCCACCGCCTGGAGATGGCGCGGGACCTCGAGGACGTCGCGGTGATCGCCGCCGAGGCGGCGTTGGAGGTCCTCGCCGCGTCGAGCGCGGCCCTGTGCCGGATCGCCCAGGACACGTGCCGGACGCTCGCCGTGGCGCCGCCGGCGCGGGACGTGCGGGAGGTGCTGTTCGCGCAGTCGTCGCTGCGCGCCGAGCAGAGGCCGGCGCTGCGCTCCCTCATCACCGACCGCGCCTCGTGGCGGGCGGACGTGACGGATCCCCGGTCCGACGAGATCGAGGTCGCCACGCTCCACGACCTGGGCGGGACGTCCGCGCTCGGCGTCCCCGTGGTGGTCAACGGCGCCGTGTGGGGCCAGGTGACGGCGATGAGGCGGCGAGAGGGGCAGCCGTTCGGCGACCGGGAGGTCGCGGCCGCGGAGGTGCTGGCGGGGCTCGTCTCCGGCGCGATCGCCCGCGTGGACCTCGAGGCGCAGGTGCGCCACCTCGTCGCCGACGACCCGCTGACGGGCCTCGGAAACCGGCGCATCGTGGACGCCGCCGCCGACCAGGCGCTGGCCGGCGGGCAGGAGACGTGCGTCGTCATGTGCGACGTCGACGGGCTCAAGCGCGTGAACGACGAGCTGGGGCACGACGTCGGCGACGACCTGCTCCGGTCCGTGGGCGACGTGCTGCGACGCATCACCGAGGAGCTGCCCGGGTCCACCGCCGGACGCATCGGCGGCGACGAGTTCTGCGTCGTGACGGTGGGGCATCAGCGCGCGACGGTGCAGGAGATTGTCAGCCGGATCGTCGCCGAGTTCCCGCTGCCGCACGGCGCCGCCGTCTCCTACGGGCTGGCGTCCACCGCCGTGACGGGCGCGGTGCCGGCCCGCACGCTGTTCCGCCGGGCGGACGCGGCGCAGTACCGCGCCAAGCGCGCGCGGGCCCGGCTGCGCCAGCTCGCACTGCCGCCGCAGGCGGACCCCGCCGTGACGGCCGAGCGGATCCTCGTGTACGGGACGGCGGCGCTCGGCCACGCGTCGGCGGGAGCCGTTGCGCGCCTCTGCGCAGTGGCCGCCGCAGCGGCGGACGTGCTCGGCGGCGGCGAGTGGTCCGTGAGCGGGCGGCTGGACGGCCGGCAGCCCGCGGTCGTCGCGCGCGGCGGCAGCCCGGCGGACCTGGGCCGGGACGCGGTGCACATCGCTGGGACCTACGGGAACTGGTCGGTGGGCGTCGGCGCGTCGGCGACGGCCGCCACCGGCGACGCGGTGCGCACGGCGCTGGACGCGCTGGTCGCGGTCGCCGTCATGGGCGCCGCCTGACACCGGTCAGCCGAGGAGCGGGAGCGTCAGCGTCGACGGGGCTCCCGCCACGACCCGGATCGGCACGCCCCAGTCCTGCTGGGCCAGGTGGCAGGCCGGGTACTCGACGGCGGGATCGGCGTCGCAGCTCGCGGCGCGCGCCGAGACGTGCAGCACGCCCTCTTCCACGTCAGGGTTGAGCCGGAGGGTCCTGGTCAGCGGGACGTCGTCGCCCGCGCCGCCGAGCAGAAGGTCCGGCGGGGACGACGAGACCGAGAGCTGCGTCGACGGGCCGTAGCGGTCGTCGGTCTTCTGGCCGGGCGCGGGCGTGAAGGGCACGACGAGCTCGAGGTCGCCAGGAGCGAGCTCGGTGACCGGGCGCTGGGTGCGGTGCGCGCCGAGGTCGACCGCTGCGGTGCCCGACGAGGCCAGGCGCGTGATCCGGTGCGCCGCCGACTCCACGACGAGCACGCCGTCCGAGGTGACGACCAGGCCCGACGGCTCGGCCAGCCCCTCTGCGACCGTCGTGACGGTGCTGCGGGTCGTCGTGCCCTCGCTCGCCTCCGACTGGGGAACATCTGTTGCGCCACGCGTCACGGATGTTCCCCGTTGGCGGCTCCAGCGACGGATCGCGCCGTTGTAGGTGTCGGCGACGAGCACCGAGCCGTCGTGATCGATCGCGACGCCGAGGGGGTGCTGGAGGCGCGCTTCGTCGGCCACGCCGTCGCGGTGGCCGAAGTCGAAGAGCCCCACGCCGATCACCGTGTCCACGCGCGCGTCCGGCAAGGAGCCCGTCACCACGCGGAGCGCCGACGTCTCGGAGTCCGCGACCCAGAGCCGCCCCTCGTCGTCCACGGCCAGGCCGGACGGCTGCGCGAACCACGCCTCGCGGGCCGGTCCGTCGACGAGGCCCTCGTTCATGGTGCCTGCGACGTGCACCATCATCTGCTGCAGGGCGTCGAACGCCCAGAGCGTGTGGTTGCCTGCCATCGCGACGACGAACGCCGCCCACGGCTCGTACCAGACGACGTCCCACGGCGACGAGAGCCGCACGCGCCGCGACTGGGGGAGCACATCGTCCGCCGACCGGATCTCGTTGTCGGGGCCCCCGACGACGTACTGGTCGCCTGTGCCGGCGAGAGTCCAGGTCCTGCCGTCGGACAGGCGAACGCCGCGCAGCAGGTGGTTGGCGGTGTCGGCGACGACGACGTCGACGTCGAGGCCCAGCTCCGGCGGGACGACGCACAGGCCGTTGGGCTCCGCGAAGCGTGCCTCGTCGGGCAGCCCGTCCGCCCGGCCCCGCGAGCCGGATCCGATGCGGCGCACGAGGGTCGACCCGTCCGGCCCGAGCTCCGCGAGCGAGTGGTGCCCTGCGTCGGCGACGAGGAGGTTGCCGTTGGGCAGCGCCACGGCCTTCGCCGGGAAGCGCAGGGTGCCGGGCGTCGGCTCCGGCGGAACGTACGGCCCGTCGCCTCGCCGCAGCGTGCCCTTCCCGGAGTGCTCCTCGACCAGCTTCTCGACGAGCGCCGTCAGCGCCGGGCCGTGCCCCTCGCCGGCCATGTGCGCGACGACGTACCCCTCCGGGTCGATGACGACGAGCGTCGGCCACGCCCGCGCCGTGTACGCCTGCCACGTGAGGAGGGTCGGGTCGTCGAGCACGGGGTGGTGCACCTCGTACCGCTCCACCGCCGCGACGAGCGCGTCCCGATCCGCCTCATGCACGAACTTCGGCGAGTGCACCCCGACGACGACGAGCACGTCGGCGAACCGCGCCTCCAGGTCACGCAGCTCGTCGAGCACGTGCAGGCAGTTGACGCAGCAGAAGGTCCAGAAGTCGAGCACGACGACCTTGCCGCGCAGGTCGGCCAGGCTGATCGACCGCCCCCCGGTGTTGAGCCACCCGCGCCCGACGAGCTCGGACGCGCGGACCTTGGGGAGCGAGGACGTGGTCACGGACGACAGGTTATGGCGCGTGGCGCGGGCCTTCGTGCCCGGCGTCAGGTCGACGACGTCTGATCACCCAGCGGGTCGACGCAGTCGGCGCTGCCGTCCGTCCGGTTGCCGCAGGTCTGGCCGAAGTCGTAGTAGTCGGAACCGGGCTGGGACGAGTAGTACAGCTCGTCGCAGGAGGCCAGGTCACCGGCGGCGCACGCGTCCCAGAGACCGTCGAGATGCTTGTCGTCTCCGTAGGAGACTGCGCCGACCGAGGTGCACAGGTACCCGCCGTCGGTCCGCCCGCCGCAGGTGTCGGCGAACGAGTGCTCGGCCGACCCGTCCGCCGTCTGGTTGAAGAGGGAGTCGCACGCGGCCATGTCGCCGTTGGCGCACGCGGTGTGCAGGGAATGGTTGCGCTCGTTGAGGACCACCGGGATCACGATCGCCGCGGCGATCGGCGCAGCGAGCCAGAAGATCCCGAGCCCGATGCCCCAGCGCGCCATCCCGCGGCCCCGCTGGCCGGTGCGCTTGATGCGGCCGAGCGCGACGGCGCCCAGCGAGATCGCGACGATCGGCCCCACGACGGGCGCGAGGAAGGCCGCGATGCCGACCCACATCGACGCGACCGCCAGGCTCTCGTTGCCCTGGGGAACGGCGTAGGGGTAAGGGCCGGCAGGCTGGGCGTAGCCGTACGACTGGTCCGGCGGCGGGTAGCCCGGGCCTGCACCGAACGCGGGCTGGCCGTACGGCGCCTGGGCCGGTGCGCCGTAGGGACCCGCCTGGAAGGGCTGCGGTGCCGGGGTGCCGAACTGCGCGGCGCCGGCCGCCGGCTGCCCGTACGGCGAGGCGGGCGGCGGCGAGTACGGCGAGGCGGCGGCCGGCGGGTACGACGACGTCGGGTAGCCGGGGTCCGCCGGGACCGCGTACGACGATCCGCCGTAGGGAGCGGCGCCCGGTGCGGACGGCGCGCTCCACGTCTGCCCGGCGTCCGGCGCCGGCTCCGGCAGGTCGCCCGGCGTCCAGGCGGAGCGCTCGTCCATCGGTGTCTCCTCGTCGCGGCACGCTCGTGCGCGCCCATCCAACCGCAGGGCTCGGATCGGTGGCACCGATCGGCCCTCGAATCACCCGGGTGTCTCTGACGTGATCAGGTCCGGTGCAGCACCCAGATCCGCGGGTGGTGGCCCTTCGCGAAGACACGCAGCGGCGGGCCGTCGGCCGTCCAGAGGGCCGAGGCCTCGGACACCGCGCGCTCCATGATCCGCACCTCGTGGGTCAGCACCGCGAGGCGCCCGCCCGGCGCCGTCACGGCGTGGGCGGCAGCCAGCAGGCTCTCGTGGACCGCCTGGCCGGTCTCGTGGGAGCCGTGCAGGTCGCCCCACGGCGGGTCGGCGAGGACCAGGTCGTAGGTCTCGTCGTGCAACGCCGTGGCCAGGGCGGACGGCGACGTGGCGTCGGCCTGGACCAGGTGGGCCGTCCGAAGACCGGCCGCCCGCAGGTTGGCGTGCGCCGCCTCGATCGCCGCGGGGTCGTCGTCCACCCCGACCGCACTCGCGGCGGGGCCGGACAGCAGCCGCTCGACGAGCAGGGTGCCGGAGCCGCACATGAGGTTGAGCACGCGGTCCTCGGGCCGGACGCCCGCCAGGCGGCTCATCGCGGCGGCGATCGTCGCGTTGGCGGCGCCGGGGAAGTCGACTTCCCGCCAGCGTCGCGCGGACAGCGGCCGCGGCCCGAGCCGGACGAGCGCGTCCCACCCAGGGTCCACGTCCGGCCGCGTGACCTGACCGCGGACCACGCGCACGACGAGCTCGCCGTGCTCCGGGTCGTACGCCAGGCCGGTCGCCTCGTGGAGCAGCGCCGCCAGCTTCGTGAACGCGACCGAGTCCGAGCCCGCGGCCTCGAAGCGGAACGACGACGAGCCGGCGACCCGCAGCGACGCGTACATCGCGTCGACGACCCGCGCCAGGTGGTCACCGCTCGTCAGTGAGCGTGGCCGCGGCACGTCGAAGTGGCGCACGACGAAGGCGGCGACGGCGGTGCGCAGCTCAAGCACGTCGGCGAGCGGACCGGTGAGACCGACGCGCAGGGCGTCGTCGCGTCCCGGAGCCGGCCGAGGCGGACGTTCGGGGGACAGGCGCTCGACGATCTCGTCGGCCACCACGTCGCCCAGCCCGGGCAGGAAGGTCACCTCGACGGTGACGCCGCCGGGTCGTGCGGTCTTCTCGTCGGGCCCGGTCTTCCGCCTGGCCGGTTCGTCCGGCCGTCGGCGCGTTCCCGGCTGGGCACCTGCGACCCGATTCGGTACCTGCGAGTGCCGATCCGGCTCGGAAGTGCCACGTCGGCGGGGCCGGCCGCTGGAGGTGGCCCGGTCGGCGCCGGTGCGCCCGGAGCCGCCCGCGCCGCCGCGGCCCGAGCCGCGCGCGCCCGAACCTTTCGCGCCAGAGCCCGAACGCTTGCGGGGAGCCGCCACCGTCAGGCCGACTCGGCGGTCACGGCGCCGACCGCCCGGAGCACGAACTGCTCGGTCTGCCGCACCATGCGCTCACGGGCGGCCGGGTCGTCGCCGGCCGGTCCGTGCGCCGACAGGCACGCGTTGACGAGCGGCACAGTGGTGTCGAGGTCCTGCTTGGGCATCACTCCCGCCTCGATGCCGCGGCGCAGCACGCCGCGCAGCACGGACTCGAACGCCACGACGTGGTCGCGCAGCCGGGACGCCGTCTGCCGGGACACCATCGACCGGAGGTCGGCGGGGAACTGCTGGTCGTGCTCGAGGCGCACCTGGGCCCGGATGTAGTGGCGCAGCTGCTCCACCGGGTCGTCGATGTCCTCGAGCCGGCGCTGCAGCATCACCGCGTACCGGCCGGTCTCGTCGGCGATGAACGCGACGAGCAACGCTTCCTTGTCGGCGAAGTGGTTGTAGACCGCCGTCCGCCCGACCCCTGCCTTCGCGGCGATGTCGGCGAGCGTGATGGTGTCGAACCCCTGGTTCGCCATGAGGGCCGAGAGGGCGTCGAAGAGCCGGCGGCGCGTCTGCTCGCGGTGCTCGCGCAGTGATCCGCCGATGATCTTGGGCATGCTGACATGCTTCCATACGGTGTCAGGTAACCGAGGCATGGACCCACGAACCTCACCCAGGGTGCGTGTGTACGGTTGGGCGCGTGCCCGCGCCGGTCTTGCTCGCTGACCTGGACGGTCGCCATGTGCTGGCGCTCCCGGCCGGGACGGACATCCGGGCGCTGGCGATCGCCTGGTTCGTGGGCGGAACCTGGGAGGTCGCTCCGGTCACCGCCGAGCTCACGCTCGGGGCGGACCGGAGGTTCCGTGGCTCGGCCGCGGAGCCTTTCGCACGCCCCGGCCGCCTGCGCCTGACGGGCCGTGCCGGCCTCGTCGGGCCGTGGCCTGTGCGCGCCGCCGATGCCCGCGTCCAGGGCCTGCCGGACCGTGACCTCGACCTCTACGCCCTCGACCCGCAGGTCACCGACCCGCTGGTGCTCGGCTGGATGACCGCGGCAGCGCGTCGTAGCGGCGGGGCTGTGGTGTCCGCCGACCGGTCCCAGGTCATCGCGCCGGACGCCGGGGCCTCGGTCGACCTCACGCTGTGGACCGGATCCGTGCTCGCCGCGTCCGACCTGGTGACCGCTGTGCGGCCGTTCCTCGCCGGCTCACGGATGGGCGTCCTCGAGCAGCGCCCCGACGGCGCCTACTCCGTGACCTCGGCCTTCCAGTTCGACGGTGCGATCAGGGTCTCGGTGGAGCGGCGCAACGCCGTGCCCGTCGCGGTCGCCGCCATGCAGTGGGGCGACCAGGGTCCGTGGACCTACACCGTGTCGTGGGTGCCGCCCGAGCCGCACGAGCTGACTGCCGAGCAGCCGTCGCGGCCGCACGTCATCGCCCGCACCCGCGTCGCTCCGGTCGTCGCGCGCGCGGCCCGCGGCCTGCTCCAGGTGGCGGGCGGCGCGGTGGTCGACGACGGCGGGTTCCCGGTGTCCGACGACGAGCTGGCGAGCAGAGGGACCACCTTGTGAGCGAGACGCCCGCACCGATCGAGCCCGACGACAAGGACTGGACCTGGGTGCTCGACCGCCCGTGCCCGGAGTGCGGGTTCGACGCGTCGGCGGTTGATCCTCGCCGGCTGGGCGACGCGGTCCGGGCCACCGTGCCGCGCTGGGACGGCGCGCTGGCCGGCGCCGACGTGCGGCAGCGCCCCGCCCCGACCGTGTGGTCGCCGCTGGAGTACGGCGCGCACGTGCGCGCCGTGTTCCGGCTGTTCGACGAGCGGCTGCGCCTCATGCTCACGCAGGACGACCCGCAGTTCGCCAACTGGGACCAGGACGCCACCGCGATCGCGGACCGCTACGACCTCGAGGACCCGGCCGTCGTGTCCGGCGAGCTGGCGGCGGCGGCCGAGACGATCGCCACGGACTTCGACGCGGTGCCCGACGACGCGTGGGGCCGTCCCGGCCGGCGCTCGAACGGCTCCGTGTTCACGGTGGAGACACTCGGCGTGTACTTCCTCCACGACGTGGTGCACCACCTGCACGACGTCGGCGCGTAGGTCGGCTACGGCCCCTCGACGTAGTGCGGGGAGCTGCGGAACGGCCTGCACGGGTCGGCCGCCAGGTACGGCGGCTCGACGGGGAACCGTCGGGCGTAGTCGGCCATGTAGGCGTCCCGCTCGGCATTGGTGTCGAAGTAGAGCTCCACGTCCTGGCAGACGAGCTCGCGGTTGACCGCCGAGGCCGTGGCGAGGCCCTGCGCCTGGAGCGAGGCGATGTCGGTGGGGGTGACGTACCGGCCGTGGTACGCCGGCCGAAGGGCGATGGTGCCGAGCATCGACGGGCCCGTCGCGCCGTGGGTGTGCACGCTGGCGCCGGAGAGGAGGAGGACGAGCAGGGCGACCGCCGTCAGGATCCAGGCGCGGCGGTGCCGGGCAGGCATGCTCTCGCCGTCTGCAGGGACACCGATGTCGACCACGCGCTACTCCCTCGACGCACCCCCCGCGCGGCCCAACGATACCTTCATGATTCCGCCAAGCAATGACCGCGGCGGGGGAAAAGGGAGTCAGTCGTCGCGGGCGACGAGGAAGGCGTTGACGGCCGACGTCAGGGCTGTGTCGGCTGCGCGCGACACGCCGTCGACGGCCGTCACGGGGACCGCCAGGCGGACGGAGCTCGTCAGCCACAGCGCGTCGGCCTCGGCGAGCTCGTCGACCCGCAGGTCGCGGAACTCGGTCACGAGCCCGATCGTCGTCGCGTACTCGAACATCCCCTGCTGGGTGGTGCCCGGCAGCACGCCGGCCTCGGGCGGGGTGGTCACCAGGGTGTCGCCGAAGCGCGCGACGAGCGAGCTCGTCGGGCCCTCGAGGACGAAGCCGTCGGTCGTCGTGAACAGCACGTCCGCCGCGCCCCGGCGCGCGGCCTCGCGCAGCGCGGCCCGGTTGACGGCGTAGCTCAGGGTCTTGGCGCCCTGGAGGAGCCACGGCGCGGTCTGCGTGACGTCCAGCGCGTAGCCGCGGGAGAGCAGGACGACCTTGACGCCGTCGCGGCGCGCGGCGGTGAAGTCCTCCGAGGCGTGCACGTGCGCCCAGCCGACGGGGCCGAACGACGGGTCCTCCTCGTCGCCGCGCGTGAGCACGTACTTCACCGCGGCGTCGGAGGCGTCGGTCTCGCCGAGGGCGGCGATGCCGCGCTCGATCGCCCGGGTGTAGACGTCCGGGTCCGGCGCCGGCAGGTCGAGCATCGCCGCGGAGCGGGCGAACCGGTGCAGGTGCGCCGCGGCCGCCTGCACCCTGCCGTCCCGGATCGCGGCGGTCTCGAAGATGCCGTCGCCGCGCGTCGCCGCCAGGACGGTGGCGCGCAGCGCGGGCTCGTCGGCCGGGACCACGCGGAACGGGTCGCCCGGGCCGGTCTGGCCGATCGTCGGCCGGTCGATCATCACCAGGATGCCGCTGCTCATGGGTGTCCTTCGTCGTCGGCCCGGGCCCGTCTTTGAGTGCCGGGCCGACGACGAGGATAGGTCGCGGATGGTGCAGGTGTGGTGTGGCCGACAAGGCTTCGGCGGGTGGCCTGCAGGTTCGCGTCGGCCTGACGAAGGCGGTGGCCTCGTCGGCCGGTGCCCGACGATCCTTCGGCGCCGGGAGGCCGACGCCCTGTGGGGGCTCATCCGAGCGCGACGGTCACGCCGCCGGAGAAGGCGGAGTCGTGCAGCTCGGCCGTCGTCATCACCGCGTCCGCGGGGACGTCGAAGGCGACGATCCCCTGGACCGTGTTCCCGGGGTTGATCTGGTTGAGGAAGGAGTTCGACCCGTCCAGGTAGAGGCCCGCGGTCGGGTCGGCGGAGAAGGTCCGGCCGGCGGAGTCGTGGAGCTTCTGGGTCGAGTCGAAGAAGTACTGCGCCTCGGTGCCGATGTTCGCGACGGTGAGGTGCACCAGGACGAACTGGCCCTGCGCGTCCTTGCCGAGGATGTCGTTGCCGACGTGCTTCACGCCGGTCTCCACCTTTGTGACGGTGAACTCGAACTTGCCGTCGCGCACCGGGGTGCTGATGGCGGCGTCCTGGCTGGCCGGCTGTGCCGAGGTCGGCGGCGTGGTCGTGGGCTCGCGGGCCGGCGTGGTCGCCGTGGCGGTGGTCGTGGCCGAGGGCTGGGCGGGCGGCTGGGCGTCGGCCACGGTCTTGCCGCCGCTCTGGCCCAGGGCCGAGATGACGACGACGAGCACGACGATCGCGCCGAGCCCGGTCAGGACCTTGTGGCGGACGAACCACGACCGCTGCTTCGGCGGGACCGGCGCGGGGTAGGGCTGGCCGGTGGCCGGGTCGAAGGCCGGACCGGCGGGGGTGTACTGGCTCATGACGACTCCTCGTTGGGTGCTGACGGCCCCGGTGGGGGGTGCGTGGGAATCGTCGTGAAACAGCTGCGCGGGCCGCGTCGCCCGAGTCGCTCGAACCCGCCGGCCGAAAGTCGTAGCCCGAACGGGCGGTGGCGAACCGATCGGGCGACGTGGAGTGTCGCCGGGCGCCGCTAGCGTGCGGCCATGGTTGCTCGCCCCTCCGTGCCGCTGGTCCCCGCCCAGCCGCCCGGGTGGGGCGCGCCTCCGGCCGGCACCGGCCCGGTGACGCCGCCTCCTGGAGGTGCGCCGGCACCGGCGGGTCCGGTGTGGGTCGCCGCACCCCGGGGACGTGGCCGCGGGTCGCTCGTAGGCCCGCCGACCGACTCAGGGCCCCTCGTCGGCCCACCGTCCGGCACGGGACCCTTCGTCGGCCCACCGTCCGGCACGGGACCCTTCGTCGGACCTCCGCCGGCTTCGGGACCCTTCGTCGGACCGCCGCCCGGTTCGGGGTCCTTCGTCGACGCGCCGTCCGGCCCGGGGCCTTTCGTCGGGCCGCCGCCCGGCTGGGCGCCGCCCCCGCGGCGGCACTCCAACCTGATGACCGTGCTGACGGACCCCCGCGAGGCTCGCACGCGCGCCCTGCTGGGCACCATCGGCGCATGTGTGGTCGCCGCGTTCTCCTCGCTCATCGCGGCCTCGTACGCCGGCAACGCCGCCGAGCATGCCGGTCGCAGCCAGCTCATGGCGATGCTCGCGATGCTCGCCGGCGTCGCGGTGGCCGCCGCGCTCGTCTGGCGGCAGCGGTTCCCGATCGAGGTGTGCCTGGCGACGTCGTTGCTCGCGCTCGTGCTGCCGCTCGACGCTTTCGCGCCGCTGCTGGCGCTGACCTGGGTGATCGCTCGACGGCAGCGCAACGAGGCGGTGGTGTGCGGCGTCGCCGCGGCGCTGGCGACGGGCGTGTCCCTGTGGCGGGACTCGGCCCGCGGCGGGCCGGACGTCATCTTCTCCACGACGGACACGGCGGGGAGCACCTCGTACCTCGACGCGCAGGGGTACGTGGTGCTGGGTGTGCTGCTCGTGGCGGTGGCAGTCGCCGCCGGGCTGGCGCGCCGGTACGCCGAGCGGTCCCGCGCCGCGAGCGGTGCCGCCGAGGCGAGCGCCCGCGCGGCGGACGAGCTGCGCACGGAGCTGTCGCGCCAGGACGAGCGCGACCTGATCGCACGGGAGATGCACGACACCGTGGCGCACCACCTCTCCCTGGTGTCGCTCCAGGCGGCGGCCCTGGAGGCGACGGCCGGCAACGCCAATGCGGACGTACCGGCCGCGGCGCGCTCGATGCGCGACAGCGCGCACCGGGCACTGGAGGAGATGCGCACGCTGGTCGCGTCCCTCCGCGACGCGTCCACCGCGAGCGAACCCGGCCCGGCACCGCAGCTCGCGGAGCTGCCGCGGCTGGTCGAGGACGCCCGGACGGCCGGTGCCGACATCTCTGCCACGCTGTTCGTGGCCGACCAGGGCGAGGCGCCGGCCGCGCTGACCCGGGCGGTGTACCGGATCGTGCAGGAGTCCCTCACGAACGCGCTCAAGCACGCGCCGGGCACGCGAGCCGAGGTCGACGTCCGCGCCGGCCGGGGTTTGGGCGTGGACATCGTCGTGCGCAACCGGCTCGCACCCGGCACGTCCGCAGTGCCCGGTGGCGGTGCCGGGTTGCGCGGGATGGCCGAGCGGGCGCAGGCGCTGGGCGGCACGTTCCAGGCCGGGCCGGCCGATGGGTGGTTCGTGGTGCGGGCCCACCTGCCGTGGGCGGGAGATGCTCCTCGTCGGTAGAGGCCCTGGACGGTGAGCCGTTCACGGCCCGGGGTTGCCACGATCGAGTGATTCGGCTGGTCGGGGGTGGTTTCTGGTTGTCCGGTTCGCCCCGGTTCGGTAGGCCTCGTACATACGTTCGACGAGGCTGACGGAGGGGGCCGACGATGACCGACGTCGCGTCGCGCGGCATCGTGACGTGCTCGCCGGAAGCCTCGAGCACCACCACCCCGACGGGCGCCGCTGCGGCGCCCCACCCGGAGACAGCGGAGACCAAGGGCGAAGCCCATCGGGCCAGCCGACGGCGCCGGCGACTTGGTCATGTGTGTGGGCGCCCACCCCTAGGCTCGGGGCCGTGCTCAGGGTGCTGGTCGTGGACGACGACCCGATGGTGCGCACACTCTTCGGGATGATCCTGGGCGCCTCGGACGACATCGAGGTCGTGGGCGAGGCCGCCGACGGGGACGAGGTCGTGACCGCCGTTCAGGCCCACCACCCGGACGTTGTCGTGATGGACCTCAAGATGCCGCGCATGGGAGGCGTCGCCGCGACGCGAGCGCTGCGGGCGCTCTCGAACCCGCCCGGCGTCATCGCCGTGACTGCCTTCGACACGCCCGCCTTGATTCTCGAGGCGGTCGAGGCCGGCGTCGACGGCTTCCTCGCGAAGGACGCCTCGGGTGACGAGATCACCGCCGCGGTCCGCGACGTCGCCGCCGGCGAGGCCGCCCTCTCGGCGCGTGCTCAGCGGATCGTGCTCGAGCAGATCCACGCGGACCGCACGGGGAACCTGCAGCGCACGGCCCGGGAGCAGCTGTCGCCGCTGACCGGCAAGGAGCTCGAGATCGCGGAGGCGGTCGCCGAGGGGCTCACCAACGCGGAGATCGCCGCGCGCTCCTACGTCAGCGAGGCGACGGTGAAGACACATCTCGGCCGCGCGATGACCAAGCTCGGCCTGGCGAACCGGACCCAGCTGGCCCTCGTCGTCGACCGGGCCCGGCTCGGGGAAGGACCGGCCGGCTGACGCCCGGTCGGATCAGTTCCAGGAGCCGCGCTCGTACTGCACGGGCCACCCGGTCGACCGCCCGGGGACGACGCGCGCGTCCGCGCCGACGAACTCCAGCGGTGGAGTCGCGACGCCGAGATCGTGGGCAGCGCGCAGCGGCCAGGACGGGTCGTACAGCGCGGCACGGCCGACGAGCACCGCGTCGGCCGAGCCCTCGGCGAGGATCTGCTCGGCCTGGAGGCCGCTGGTGATGAGGCCGACGGCCGCGACCGGAAGGCCCGAGACCTCGCGCACGCGGCGGGCGGCGGGCACCTGGTAGCCGGGGGCTGCGGGCACGGGCACCGGCACGTTCCCACCGGTCGACACGTCGATGAGGTCGACGCCGTGGTCGCGCAGCACAGCGGCGACGGAGGCGACGTCGTCGACCGTGAGGCCGCCTTCGGTCCAGTCGGTCGCGGAGAGGCGGACCAGCAGCGGCTTGTCGTCGGGCCAGACGGCACGCACGGCGTCCGTGGTCTCGACGAGCAGGCGGGCGCGGTTGTGGGGCGTGCCGCCCCAGCGGTCGGTGCGCAGGTTGGAGAGCGGCGACAGGAACTGATGGAGGAGGTACCCGTGCGCCGCGTGGAGCTCGACCGTGTCGAAGCCGGCCGCCAGGGCGCGGGCGGCCGCAGCTGCGAAGAAGCCGGGGATGGCGGCGACCTGCTCGTCGGACAAGGCCTCGGGTGTGGCGAGCCCCGGGAACGCGACCGCCGACGGCGCGACCGTCGTCCAGCCGCCCTCCGCGGCCGGCACCGAGCCGTCACCCTCGTGGAACGGGCGGAACACCGACGCCTTGCGCCCGGCGTGCTGCAGCTGCACGCCGACGTGCGCGCCACGTGCGTGCACCACGTCGACGATCCGTGCCCAGGCCGCGGCCTGCTCGTCGTTCCAGAGTCCGGCGTCGTGCGGCGTGATCCGGCCCTCGGGAACCACCGAGGTGGCCTCGGCGATCACCAGCCCGAACCCGCCGACCGCACGCGCGCCCAGGTGGACGAGGTGCCAGTCGTTGGGCACGCCGTCCAGCGCCGAGTACTGGCACATGGGCGGGAGCCAGACGCGGTTGCGGAAGGTGGTGCCACGCAGGGTGAGGGGCTCGAAGAGAAGGGCCATGCCCGGAGGGTACGTCGCCCGAAGGGGCGCTCCCGACGGGCCAAGGTCCGCACGGGCTCTGGAGGGGTCAGCCCTTGGGCGCCTCGATGCTCACCATCCACTGCGTCCCGTACCGGTCCGTCAGCATGCCGAACGCGTCGCCCCACTGGGCCGTCGCCAGCGGCATGGTGATGGTCGCGCCGGCCGAGAGGCCGTCCCAGTAGCCGCGGAGCGTCGCGTCGTCCTCGGACCCGCCCGACAGCGAGAGGCTGATCGACGAGCCGGAGTCGCGCTCCATGCGCGACGGCGCGTCGGACCCCATGAGGGTGAGCCCGGCCGGCGTCTTGAGGACGGAGTGCATGACCTTGTCGGCGTCGGCCGGGTCGTCGGGCGGGCCGAACGAGCTGTACGGCGTGATGTCGAGCTCGCCCCCGAAGACGGAGCGGTAGAACTCCATCGCCTCGCGGGCCCTGTTGTCGAAGCCGAGGTAGGCGTTGAGCAAGGTGGCCATGGTGCGCTCCTTTCGTCGATGCGGTCGCGGCCATCGTGCGGCGGCCCACTGACATCGGCCACCCGGGCCGGCGGGCCTGGGTTAGCCGCACGTTACGGTCGCGCGGCCCCGTGTGACGGGGCCGCACCCGGGGTTACAGCCCCGTGAATTCTCGGCACCGCACCTGGCCGCTGCGTGCGGCGGCGGGCGACCATGGGGAGAACGGCGGGGGGGTGGCGATGACACATCAAGGCGCACCGGTGCGGGGCGAGGCCGAACAGCAGTGGAGAGACGACCCCCGCCCCGAGGGCGTGCTCTTCGACATGGACGGCGCCCTCTTCGACATCGAGACGATCTGGGCGAACGTGGTGGGCTCGCTGGTCCGCGCGTACGGCGGTGTCTGGCTCCCCGACGACGACGACGCGGTGCTCGGCTGGTCCGTCCCGGCGCTCTGCGCCGAGGTGGCGCGCCGCGGCGTGCCGCTCCCGTCGGACGAGGTCGCGGAACGGCTGCATGCGGGGGTGGGCGCAATCCTGCGCCGGGGCCTCCCCTGGCGCCCGGGCGCGCAGACCCTGCTCGTGTCCCTGCGCCGGGCGGGCGTGCCGTGCGCCCTGGTCACCGCGACGCACGCGGCGGTCGTCGACGACATCGTCGCGCAGCTGCCGCACGACGTGTTCGGCGTCGTCGTCACCGGCGACGGCCCGTCGCGGCCCAAGCCCGCCCCCGACGCGTACCTGCTCGCCGCGGAGCGGCTCAGCGTCGACCCGGAGCGCTGCGCGGCGGTCGAGGACTCGGCGACGGGCGTGCGCGCCGCGCTCGGCTCGGGCGCGCTGACCTATGCGGTCGACCCGACGGTCGGGCTGCCGGGCGACCTCGCGGCGAACCCCCGCCTGCGCCGCGTCGACGGGCTCGCCGCGGTGGGCCGGGCGGTGCTGGCGACCAACGCGTGGTGACCAGCGTGGTGAGCATGACGAAGGCCGGACGGGAATCACTGCTGGTCGATGAACCCGTCGGCCGCCGAGGTCGCCTGGTCGATCTTCGCGTCGCCGGCGTCGTCGGTCTTGCGCTTGAGGAAGTCAGCGGCCTTGTCGAGCCCTTCCTTCGCCTGCTCCGGGTGCTGCTGGCCGGGGTCGGGCGCGATGAGCCGTGAAGGGTGAGGTCACGCGCGGAAAGCGCTCGGAGGGCGGCGGCGAGGGCGCCGTCAGTCGCGGCCGAGGAGATCGTCGAGCTCGACGAGGGCGGCGGCGAGGTCCGGGACGTGCCGGATGAACGGTGCGCCGTCCGGCCCCGCGGCTTCGTCGTGCACGCGCCAGAAGCCGATCGCGATGACCGGCACGCCGGTGCGGACCGCCAGCGCGACCTCCGAGAGCGTGCCCCACGAGCCGCCCACGGCGACGACCGCGTCCGCCGCGCGCACGACGAGCCCGTTGCGCAGCTCGCCGAGACCGGTCGGGATCGCCACGGTGAGATGCGGGTTGCCCTCACGGCGCTCGAGGCCGGGCAGCAGGCCGACGACGATCCCGCCCTGCCGCGCCGCCCCGCGCGAGACCGCCTCCATCACGCCGCCGCCACCGCCGCACACGACTAGGTGGCCGCGCCGCGCGAGCTCCGCTCCGAGCGCCGAGGCTGTCTCGATCTGGGCGGAGGACGCCGCCGACGGCCCGACGACCGCCACGTACCGGCCCTCGGTCACGCGGCGGCCCTCCCGTCGCGAGCGTCCGAGCCGTTCGTGGCCCCGACGCCGAAGCCCTCGGACGTTGCGCCCATCACGAGAACCGGTCCGGGTCCCCGGCGCCGGTCCGTACGACCTCCGGCTCCCCGCTCGTCCAGTCGACCACGGTGGTGGGGTCCATCCCGCAGTCGCCGCCGTCGAGGACCGCGTCGAGCACGTCGTCGAGCTCCTCCTTGATCTGCCACCCCTCCGTGAGCGGCCACTCCGCGCCGGGCATCGTCAGGGACGACGAGAGCAGCGGCTCGCCGAGCTCGCGCAGCAGCGCCTGCGCGACGGCGTTGTCCGGGATCCGGACCCCGACGGAGCGCTTCTTCGGGTGTGCCAGGCGCCGGGGCACCTCGGACGTCGCCGGGAGGATGAACGTGTACGGCCCGGGCGTCGCGGCCTTGATGGCGCGGAACGCGTTGTTCGACAGGATGACGAGCTGCCCGAGCTGCGCGAAGTCCGAGCACACCAGCGTGAGGTGGTGCCCCGAGTCGAGGTGGCGGATGCGGCGGATGCGCTCGGCGCCGTCGAGGTCACCCACTCGTGTGCCGAGCGCGTACAGCGAGTCGGTGGGGTAGGCGATGACCGCCCCGCGCCGCAGCAGGTCCGCCACCTGGGCGATCGCGTGCGGCTGCGGGCTCGTCGCGTGCACCTCGACGTACCGGGCCACGGCCTCATCCTCCCCGGGCATGCCGAGGGCGGGCCACCCGAGAGCGGCCCGCCCCCGACGATCGATCAGGCCGGGACGAGGTGGCTCGGCAGGATGTCGTAGTGGTCGGGCTCCATGGTGAGCTCGGCGCGGCCGCCCGTGATGGAGCGCAGGTCCAGGACGTACCGGGCGAGCTCGGACTCCGGCACGAGGGCCTCGATCCGCACGGTGCCGTCGTCGAGCGACGCCGTGTCGGCGATCCGCCCGCGACGTGTGGACAGGTCGCCCATGACGTCGCCCTGCACGGACGTCGGCACGGTCACCGCGATCCTTGACACCGGCTCGAGCACCACCGAGCCGGCGGCCATCAGCGCCTCCTTGACCCCGAGGGCCGATGCGGTGCGGAACGCCATGTCGGACGAGTCGACGGGGTGCGACTTGCCGTCGTAGACCTCGACGCGGATGTCGACGATCGGGTACCCGTGCGGCCCGCCCTGCGCCATGCCCTCCAGGATGCCCTTCTGCACCGCGGCCATGTAGTTGCGCGGGATCGAGCCGCCGACCACCGAGTCGACGAACTCGTAGCCGGCGCCGTGCGGCGTCGGCGACACCTTCATGTTCACCACGGCGTACTGCCCGTGGCCGCCGGACTGCTTCTTGACCTTGCCCTCGGCCTCGGCCTTGCCGGCGATCGTCTCCAGGTACCCGACGGGCACCGCGGAGGTTGTGACGTGCACCGAGAACACGCGGGCGAGCCGCTCGAGCGACACGGCCAGGTGGGTGTCGCCGAGCCCGCGCAGCACGGTCTTGTCGGAGGCGCGGTCGACCTCGAGGGTCGGGTCCTCGGCCACCAGGCGCGACAGCGCGGCGGAGAGCCGGTCGTCGTCGGACTGGGTGACGGGCTCGAGCGACAGGCCGTAGACCGGCTGGCGCATCTTGCCCGGGCGTGCCTTGAGGGATGCACCGCCCGGCGCGCCCTTGCCGGCGAGCAGCGAGCCCGAGGGCGTGCCCGCGAGCTTCGGCGCGGCCGCGACCTCGCCCGCCACGACCTCGTCGACCGGCAGGTGCTCCTTGCCGCGCATCCGGAACAGGCCCGGCAGGCGCTCCTCGGCCCCGGTGGTCGTGTTGGTGAGCTTGTCGCCCGGACGCACCGTCCCGGACAGGACGCGGAAGAGGGTGACCTGCCCGACGAACGGGTCGGCGACCGTCCGGAAGGCGTGCACCAGCACGGGCCCGGTCGGGTCGGGAGCGACCTCGATGGCGGTCTCACCCGCGTACACCGTGGCGATGGACTCGGCGGGGACCGGGGAGAGCTCGCACACGAGGTCGGCCAGCCGGTCGATGCCGACGCCGGTCAGGCCCGACGCGATGAGCACCGGGAACGCCTCGCCGCTGCGCACCTCGGCGGCCAGCGTCCGCTCGAGGTCGGCGATCGAGGGGACCTCGCCGCCGAGGTAGGCCTCGAGCTGCTCGTCGTCGTGGGAGACGATCTCCTCGGTGACCTCGTCGTGCAGCCGGTGCTCCTCGGCGGAGAGCTGCTGGGGGACCGGCTGGCTGTGGTGACGCCCGTCCGGGTCGTACGCGTAGGCCTCCTCGGCCAGCACGTCGGCGATGCCCTCGAACGCGGACTCCTCGCCGGTCGGCAGCTCGAGCGGCACGATCCCGTCGCCGAAGGACTCGCGCAGCTCGTCGAGCACGCGGTGGAAGTCGGCGCGGGGCTTGTCCTCCTTGGTGATGACGAACATCCGCGGCAGGCCCATGGCGGCGGCGGCGTTCCACGCCAGGTGGGTGCCCGCCTGCACGCCCTCGACGGCCGAGACCACGACGAGCGCGACGTCGGCCGCGGCGACCGCCGCGTCGACCGACGAGGCGAAGTCGAGGAAGCCGGGGGCATCCAGCAGCGTGACGTCGTAGGTGTGGCCGTCGTCGGCCTGCCAGGTGAACGGCGCGGCGGCGAGTGACAAGGAGATGTGCCGCGCGATCTCCTCGGGCTCGTGGTCGGTGACGGTTGTGCCGTCATCGACCTTCCCGGGCCGGGTCAGCACGCCGGCGCGGTGGAGCAGCGCCTCGGCGAGCGTGGTCTTGCCGGCACCGCTGGCGCCGAGCAGCGCCACGGTGCGGACTCTGGGCTTCGTTGCCTGGTCCATGTCATCTCCTAGGGAGAGTTCCGTCCGGCCAGGCTAGCCACCCTGGCCGGACGGCGACAGGGACTCAGGCGGCGGCGAGGATGTCGACGACGAAGACGAGCGTCGAGTTCGCCGGGATGCTCCCGTTGGCGGTCGAGCCGTAGCCCTTGTCCGGCGGGACGACCAGCAGCACCTGCGAGCCGACCTTCTGGCCGACGAGGCCCTCGTTCCAGCCGTCGATCACCTGGGCCTGCCCGATGTTCTGCACCGGGAAGGTCGCGCCGCGGTCCCACGACGAGTCGAACTGCGTGCCGTCCCAGAGCCAGCCGGTGTAGTGGACGACGACCGTCTGGCCCTTCGCCACGACCGGGCCGGAGCCCTGGATGAGGGGCTGGACCACGAGGGTCGTCGGCGCCGCCGCGGTCGACTTCGTCATCGACGGCTTGCCGTTCGCGTCGAGCGTGATCGTCGGGAGGCCTGCGACCGGCGCGACGGGCGCGCCGCTGGCCCGCGGCGGGACCGTCTGGGTGGCCGAGATCTCGAGGAGGTCGACGACCGTCAGCGCGTTGCCGGACGAGTCCGTGGTGGGCGCCGCGAGGAGGATCCGCGAGCCGACGTGGGCGGCGGTGAGCTGCTGGTACAGCTCAGTGAAGAAGGAGGCTGAGTCGACGGTCGTGACGACCGGCGTGCCGTCGGTCCAGGTGTTGCCGCGCTCGCTGCCGTCGGCGCCAGAGACCTCGAGGACGTGCAGCGTGACGAGGTCGCCCTGCGCCACCGCGGTGCCCGTGCCCTGGTCGACCGTGCGAGCCACCTGCGACGTGACGGTGAACGGCTTCGACGGGAGCGTGAGCGTCGGCTTGGCGCCGGCCGCGCCGTTGACGGTGATCGCGGACAGCGCGGCGTGGTCGGCGGCGGTGTCGACGCTGGCCGTCGGGGTCGGGGTGGCCGCGCTCGTGCCCGTGCCGGTCGGCACCGGCGGCGTGCTGCCGCCGCCCGAGCACGCGGCGAGGCCACCGAGGCCGAGCACCAGGATCACGGCAACGGCGATGCCGCCTCGGACGGTGGTGGAACGGCGCACGGCGTACTCCTGCAAACGTCGGTGATGGGGGCCGGCTCGTCGGCCGACCCGCAAACGGTACGCGATGAACCTGAGAGCCCCCTGATCACGCAGGTGAGGGGCTAGCCTGCCGGACGGTCCCGGCCCGACGGAGGGCCGGCCGAGGGAGGTGCGATGTCCCCGCTCCGTTTCGCCGTCGTCGGCTCCGGCTGGCGTGCCGAGTTCTTCGTGCGGGTGGCCCGGCTGCTGCCGGACCGGTTCACGTGCGTCGGCGTGGTCACGCGTGAGGCGGAGCGTGGCGCGTGGGTCGAACGCGAGTGGGGCGTCCCCGCCGTCCGGTCGATCGGCGACCTGCGCCCCGAGCTCGTCGTCACCGCGACGCCGTGGCCGGTGACGCCCCTCGCCGTCACGGAGGCCGTCGGCCTGGGCCTGCGCGTACTCGCCGAGACGCCGCCCGCGCCGGACGCCGAGGGGCTGCGCGCGCTGTGGGCGGCGGTCGGCGCGTCCGGCCTGGTCCAGGTCGCCGAGCACAGCCCCTTCATGCCCATGCACCAGGCGCGGATCGCGGCGGTCGAGTCCGGCCTCATCGGGCGCCCGACGAGCGTGCAGGTCTCCTCGACGCACCTGTACCACGCGGTCGGGCTCATCCGCGCCCTCCTCGGGGTCGGCCGCGGTCCGGTCGTCGTGCGCTCCTCGCGGTTCACCGCGCCGCTCGTCGACCCGATGACCCGCGACGGCTTCACCGGCCGCGGCGAGGCCGTCGACCGGTCGACGGTCCTCGCCACCCTCGACTTCGGCGACGGTCGCAGTGCTCTCTACGACTTCACCGACAACCAGTGGCACAACCCGCTGCGCACCAACCGGATCGTCGTCCGCGGCACGCACGGTGAGCTCACCGATGACGCCGTGACCCGCTGGGTCGAGGAGCGCACGATCACCACGTCGACGTTCCACCGGTGGCAGACCGGCATCGAGCAGAACCTCGACGGCTGGGACACCCAGCACATCTCGCTCGACGGCCGCGTGCTGTGGCGCAACCCGTTCGAGGGCACCCGGCTGGCCGACGACGACGTCGCGGTCGCCACCCTCTTGGCGCGGTGCGCCGCGTGGGTGCACGACGAAGGGCCGGAGCCCTATCCGCTCGCCGACGGCTCCCAGGACCACCTCGTCGGCCTGGCGATCGAGGAGTCGGCCCGCACCGGCGCGCCCGTGACGGCCGGCCCGGAGGCGTGGGCGTGACAACCCCTGGATGGGGGCTTGGCGTGACGGCCCTGGTCAGGGCAATCTGAGCGCCATGACCACGCTCGTCGTCTACGAGACGATGTACGGCCGCACGCGCGACGTCGCCGAGGCGGTCGCGAGCGGCTGCGAGTCCGGGAACGAAGGGCGTGGCGAGGTGCGCCTCGTCGAGGTCAGCCAGGTGGGTGGGCTGCCCGACGACCTGACGCTGCTCGTCGTCGGTGGCCCGACGCACGCGTTCTCCATGACGCGCCCCGGCACCCGCAACGACGCCGAGAAGTACGGCACGACGATCTCCCGCACGGGCGTCCGCGAATGGTTGGGGGGGCTCGAGGTGCCACCCGGCCTCCCGGTCGCGGCCTTCTGCACCAAGCTCGACAGCCCGCTGTCCGGCTCCGCCGCCCGCGCGATCGCCAACCGCCTGCGCAAGCTGGGCGGGAAGCTGGTCGTGCCCGCGAAGGACTTCTACGTCCGCGGCACCCAGCCCGTGCTCCTCGACGGTGAGCTCACCCGGGCCCGCGAATGGGGCGAGAAGCTCGCCAAGGCCCGCGCCGCCACCCAGAAGTAGCTCACGCGACGGTCGTCTGGAACGCGAGGCCCAGCAGGTACGTCACCGCGGCAGCGCCGAAGCCGATCGCGAGCTGACGCAGCGCCCGCTTCGTCGGCGACGCGCCGGAGAGCAGGCCGACGACCGCGCCCGTGCCGAGCAGGGCGGCGCCGACGAGCCCCGCG